>Ga0209542_10010739_pt1 | contig 16431 bp, 22 predicted proteins | sample RifCSPhighO2_01_FD_184028 | JGI IMG/M metagenome (GOLD analysis project Ga0209542, IMG submission 184028) | Soil microbial communities from Rifle, Colorado - Rifle CSP2_plank highO2_0.1 (SPAdes) (version 2) | ecosystem: Environmental > Terrestrial > Deep subsurface > Rock core/Sediment ...
AAAAAAAAAAAAAAAAACTTAGAAAACTATTTAAATAAATTCAAAAACCACTTATTTATGGATTCAAAAGAGTTAAAAGAGAGATATTTTGATTTTTTCAGACAAAAAGGCCATAAAATAATATTATCTTATTCTTTAATACCAGAGCATGACCCAACTGTCTTGTTCACAACAGCAGGAATGCATCCTTTAACTCCTTATCTTCTTGGGCAAAAGCATCCTCAGGGAAAAAGAGTTGCCAACTGCCAGAAATGCATAAGGACAAACGACATTGACATGGTAGGAGATCCGTCTCATTTAACTTTTTTTGAGATGCTCGGCAATTGGTCATTTGGAGATTATTTCAAGGAAGATTCCATAACCTGGAGCTTTGAATTTCTTACAGAGCAGCTTAAATTAGATAAGGATAAAATTTACGTTACGTGCTTTAAAGGAGATAAAAACTCTCCAAAAGATATAAGATCAGCAGAAGTATGGGAATCACTGGGAATAAAAAAAAAAAAAATATTTTTTCTTGGAAAGGAAAACTTTTGGGGTCCTGCCTCTGAATACGGTCCTTGCGGACCATGCACAGAAATCTTTTATGATTCTGGAAAGAGAAAATGCAGCAATGAGTGCAGGCCAGGATGCGGCTGTGGAAAGTATTTTGAGATATGGAACAATGTTTTTATGGAATATAATAAAACAAAAGACGGATTTAAAAAATTAAGGCAGAAAAATGTTGATACTGGAATGGGAGTTGAGAGAACAGTAGCAATATTAAATAATCTTGGCTCTGTATTTGAGATTAACAGCTTTAAGCCATTGACAGAAAAAATCATCACCTTCTCAAAGCAGTTAAGGCCTGATTCAAGATCAATAAGGATTGTTGCAGACCATATAAAAGCAGCTGTCTTTATTTTGGCAGATGGAATAACTCCCAGCAACCTAGACCAGGGGTATATATTAAGAAGATTGATAAGAAGAGCAATAAGGCACGGGAAACTGTTAAGCATAAATGAAAATTTTTTAATGGAATTGGCAAAAATAGTAATCTATGAATATAAAGATGATTATAAAGAGCTGTGGCAGAATAAAGACTTAATCTTAAGCGAGTTAAACAGGGAATATGAAAGATTTAACAGCGTTATAGAAAAAGGATTAAAGAAATTTAAAGAGATAAAAGGCAAGAAAATCTCTGGCAAAGATGCTTTTTTATTATTCCAGAGCTATGGCTTTCCGTTGGAGATGACTATAGAGCTGGCAAAAGAAGAAAATATGGATGTTGATGTTAAGGGATTTGAAAGAGAGTTTGAAAGTCACCAGGACTTATCAAGGAAGGGAGCTGAAAAAAAATTTAAAGGCGGATTGGCTGATTCTTCAAAAGAAACAATAAAGCTGCATACAGCAAGCCATCTTCTTAATGAAGCCTTAAGGAAAGTATTAAGAAAGGATATAAGGCAGAAGGGAAGCAATATAACCCCAGAAAGATTAAGATTTGATTTTAATTTTGAAAGAAAATTAACAGAGGAAGAGATAAAAAAAGTTGAATCCTTAGTTAATAAAAAAATTAAGGAAGCTGTTCCTGTTTCAAGAGAAGACATGACTTTTGAAGAAGCTGTTGAAAAAGGAGCCCAGGCAGAATTCACAACAAAATACAATGATATTATTTCTGTTTATTCAATTGGTGATTTCTCTATGGAAGTATGCGCAGGCCCTCATGTTGAAAATACAAAAGAGCTTGGAAAGTTTAAGATAATTAAGGAAGAAAGCGCTGCTGCCGGCATTAGAAGGATAAAGGCTGTTTTGTCAAAATGTTTATAAATTCATGAATAATAGTTCTATTATGGACAGGAAAATATTCAAATATTTAGTTCCAATTTATATTGTTTGGATTATATTACATATAATTTTCTTTGTTAGCTTTATAATATCTCAGGCGGGCAAAGAAACACCAGACATAACATTGATGGTATTATTGTTGATATCGCATTTCCTGGTTCTTATAGTTGGAATTGCTTTTATGGTTTATATGCTTATAGACTGTGTATTAAGAAAGTTTGAAAAAGATTCACAAAAGGTTGTATGGGTTATAATAATAGTATTTTTAAGTATTCTGGGAGCAATAATCTATTATTATATGCATGGGAAAAAGCCCAGAAAATAAATCAATTAATTTCTAAAATAAAATAAAAAGATTTAAATATTACAATTGTATACAAATGTAAATGCTTACTTCAAATACATCCACGCAGGTATTATTAGCTAAAATAGGGTGTTTGGAAGAGTTTGTTGAAATATCGCCGATTATTGAAATACCAGAGCAAGTAAGGAGAGAAGCCTTGTTTGATAAAGATTCATATTATGCAAAGCTAATCCAAAAACTTATCCAAAACAGAAATATCAAGATAGTGCCAGTTAAAAAAAAACAAATAACCAGAATTATTTCGCAATTTAGGTTGGATGAAGGAGAAGCAGCAGCATATGCGATGTTTAATAATAAAAAGCATAAGGCTATATTGACAGATGATGGAGAACTTATTAAACTGTGCAAATTAGAGAAAGTCCCTTTTATTTGCGCGATGGCTGTTGTTATAATATTATTTGAGAAAAAAAAAATTACAAAAGAAGAAACTATTCATAAATTAGAAGATTTATATAAAATCGGAAGGTACTCAAAAGGTATTTATGAGCATTTTAAAACAAAGGTGAAATGAAAATGGAAACTGTATCCTCGCGTTTGAATTTGGAGAAAATTAACCTGTTCGGGAAAATTTTGAAAGAAAAGCGCTCTGAAGTAGTAAGAGAGTTAGTTGAATCAGGAATAAAAACAAAAGCAATTGAGCTTTATAAAATGAAAAAAGTAAGCTTAGGCTTAGGAGCAAGGCTTGCGGGAGCATCATTGAGCGAATTTATTGATTTGCTTAAAGAGCATAATGTTTATTTAAATTTAGAAAAAGAAGATGTTGAACAGGCTCTTAATACAGCTAGAAAAGTATTTTAGTTAAAGAAAAACTTATTCAAATCTTATTTTGTAGATATTAGAGCTGCAATAAGGGCATACAGTAGGAGTTTTTTTATCCATATCATAAAGAAACTGGTAATTGCATTTAGGGCATTTGTATTTCACCCTGCTGTCACCAACTTTTCTGACTATAACTGTTTCTTTCATCCTTGCTCTTTGGGTTTTCTCTAAATATTCATCTTCTTTGTCCCAGCCAGCTGGCTTAGCTTCTACCTTCCCTTCTTTCTTCTCTTTTTCTTTGGCCAATTCTGAATAAACTTCTTTCTTCATCTGCTTTTCTTTTATGCATTGAGGGCATACCATCATCTTATAGTCTGGATCAAGAACAAAATCTTTTGAATTTGTTAATTTACCGCATCTTTTGCACTTTACTTTTATTTCTTTGTTGTTCATGATTCCAAAGGGTTTTTATCCCATATTTAAAGTTTATTGATTTAAATAATAATAATTAAAATAAAGTATAAATTAAATTAAAAAATATAAAAAAAAAAAAAAACAGAAATCATTTCTTCTTTGATTTTTTTTTCTTCTTAGCTGGTGTTTTAGCTTTAGCCTTTGGCTTAGCCTTAGATTTTTTAGCTTTAGCTGGTTTAGCCTTTGGTTTAGCTTTGGCTTTTGCTTTAACTGGTTTAGCCTTAGCTAGTTTAACCTTTGGCTTTTCCTCTCCTGCAGTTACTTTGTAAACAAGATCTCCCTGCCTTACCTGCTCATTTACCTTTAAGCCAATGCTTTGGCCTGCTTTTGCTTCTTCGATTTTGTCATGCTCTATCTGCATCGATCTTGCTGTCTGCTTAAAATCAGTTGTTGCTCCTTTTATATGGATTGTATCTCCATCCTTTAAAGTATCTTTCAGCTCAATTACACCAACACTTATTTTATTAAAAAAATGCGTAATTTTTCCAATTTCTTTTTCAGTCATTTTGAAACCCCCTTCTTGATTATTAGAAGTTTTAGTATTTAAATTTTGTTATTTTTAACAATCGAATTAAATAAAGCTTTATCTATATTTCCTCCCGTTATTATTGTTGTTTCAGCTTTTGCTTTTCCGGATAAAATAGCAGCATAGCCAGCAGCTCCTGCTCCTTCAGCTACTATCCCATTTCTGTATAATTCTCTCATAGCTTCTTTAATTTCATCATCAGTTACTGTAACAATATCATCAACATATTTAAGTATATAATTAAGCATAATCTCACTGGCGAAATTTACTTTAATCCCTTCTGCAATTGTATCTAAATCTCCATTATTTTTTTTTACCTTTCCAACATGGAAAGAATTATACATTGAGTTAGCCTTGTCTGATTGCACTCCAATAATCCTTGTCTTTCCGTTATAATAGGAATTTAAAGCAATTCCTGTAATTAATCCGCCTCCTCCCAAAGGAACAGCAATTGCCTTTGGATTAAAGCCGAGCTGCTCCACAAATTCCGTATACACAGTACCCTGGCCTAATATAATTAACGGATGCTCATAAGCAGGAATATAGACATATCCTTCTTTTTTGGAAATTTCTTTTGCTCTTTCTGCTGTTTCGTCATATATCTTTCCAAATAATTCAACCCTTCCTCCTAATTTCAGAGTATTCATTACTTTTTCATTGGTTGTTCCCATTGGCATTAAGATTAGGTTTTCTATGTTTTTAATAGAGGAAGCGTAAGCAACTCCTTGCGCATGATTTCCAGCAGATGCTGTGATAACCTTTTTCTTTCCGTTTAAATGGTTTATAAAATAAGAAGCTCCTCTAACTTTATATGATTTGGTAATCTGCTCGTTCTCTAATTTTAACAGCACATTCCCTAATCTCACAACTCTTGTTTTTTTAACAGAGCCGTTTAAGTAGTTATAAGCTTCTTTTGCTTGTTTTTCATTCAACATATCCCATTTATAGTCCAGTCTATTCATCATCAGGCTGCCCTTAGAATTTTAAATATGGTTTGTTTTTATCAAACCAGAGAAAGGGCAGTAATTACATAATAATAGCTATAATAATCTGAGAAACTACAGATTTTTGCATTATAGCTAAGTTCATATTAATATAAGAATAATAAAGAATATATAAAATTTTGTTATTTTATCAGTTATTATAAAAAGAATAAATTTAAATATAATAATCCTGCTAAAAGCAGCATGATAAAAAAGAGTATCTTTATTTTTCTGGTTATATTGATTTTTATTAATGGATGCTCAAACAAGAGCGTTGAACCTAAGCCAGTTGCCGGAGATACAATCTACATTAATCATTTCATATTTGAGCCAGCAGAATTAATTGTAAGTACAGGCGCAACAGTAACATGGAAGCATAATGACAATGTTGCCCACACTGTAGTTTCTCAGGGATTATTTGAGAGCAAGGTCCTTAACAGAAATGATGAATTTTCATTTAAATTTACCAGTCCAGGAGAATACAGCTATCATTGCAGCATTCATCCTTCAATGAATGGAAAAATAATTGTAAAATGATGACCATATTCAAAAGAGCACTGATTGTTGCGATAGTCACGAATATTTTAGATTTTTTATTCCATTTATTCCTTACAAATCCAATGGAATCTTTAACATATTTTGTTATTAAATTCCTGCTTGCATTTTTTGTTGCCACAGCAATGTTCAGCTCAAGGTTGTTCATTAAAAAAGTCAGCAAAAGAAAATTTATTATCCCGCTCACAGGATTGGTTTTTAGCACGCTTATGAGCATTTATTATAGATCATGGGAATTAGGAGAGGCGCATGTGCCGTTTGGCTCCAGAGCTCCTGATATTATGGGAATACCAAGAGAAAATCTTATATTATTCAGCGGAACCTGGTGGCTTGGCCATGCTTTATTTTTTTGTATAAGCTGCTTGGTTGCTATAAAAATAGTTAAAGAAAAAAGAAAAGATTATTAAATTATTTATTATGCCCTTTCTCATACTTCTCAAGGCACTCTTCAGAGCAGAACCAGAATAATTCTCCATCAATCTCTTTTTCAATAATATCTGTTCCTGTTAATACCTTGCCGCATCTCCTGCATTTAGCCTGCTGTCCGTCAACATCCGCTCCCTCCATAAATCCTTCTTCCCAGGGCTCTATCTCGTCATCTTCAACTAATTTTTCCCTTCCTTTTTCTGAATATATCTCTTCTTCATCTCCTGTTTTATCATCATCCTCTGCCATAATCATAATTTTTTAATAGTAATATATAAGATTTTTGGTTGATGAAAAGGCTTTTAAAGAACAAACTAACTTAAAACCATATGAAAGCGATTGGATTATTATCGGGGGGATTAGACTCAACATTGGCATTGAAGCTTATGTTAAACCAAGGAATAGATGTTATAGCTTTAAACTTCACTTCCTTATTCTGTACTTGTAACAGGTGCTATGCTATAGAATTGTTAAAAAAAGAAAAAATTCCATTTAAGTTAATAAATAAAGGAAATGAATATTTAAAAATTGTCAGAAATCCAAAGCACGGGTATGGCTCTGGAATCAATCCATGCATTGACTGCAGAATCTTTATATTAAAAAAAGCAAAAAAGATTATGAAAGAAACCAAAGCAAAATTTATTTTTACAGGAGAAGTCCTAAACCAAAGGCCAATGTCCCAATACAGAAAAGCTTTGGATATTATTGAAAAGGAATCAGGATTAAAGGGATTGATTTTAAGGCCTTTATCAGCAAAATTGCTTTCAGAAACAATTCCAGAAAAGAAAGGATGGGTTAAGAGGGAAAAGCTGCTGGCAATAAAAGGCAGAACCAGAAAAGAGCAGATAAGCTTAGCTGGTAAATTTAATCTAAACTATCCATGCCCGTCAGGAGGATGCTTGCTAACTCAAAAAGAGTTTGCAGCTAAGGTTAAAGACGTATTCAAATATAAAAAAAAAGTTAATGAAAATGATATGAAATTATTAAGATTAGGAAGGCATTTCAGATTTCATGAAAATCAAAGATTTTCAGGACACCAGAAATCGAAGATTTCTGCGTGTAAAGATAATAAAATTATAGTTGGAAGAGATAAAGAAGAGAATAAAGAATTGTTAAAAGAAAAAGCAATCATTTTTGAAGTGCCTAATGTAGGAAGCCCCGTAACATTGCTTCTGGGAAAAAAGAATAAAGAAGCAATAATCAAAGCAGCGCAGTTAACTGCTTTTCACTCTGATAATAAAGATGAAAAAGTAAAAGTCAGGTATGGAAAAGGAAAATTAAACAAGGAAATAATTGTCAATAAAATTAGTAAAGAAGAGGTAGATAGATTAAGAATTTGAATAGATAATTAGGTTTTCTATTGGGCGCCTTGAATTGAATATAATTCTTGATTTAATAATTTCGAATCTAAAGTTGGTTCCTCTGGTTTATCAAGAAGAATTTTACTAGATAAATCGATAAAATCAACTCCCGTTGTACGTGTACTAGTTTTATAGTGCACAGAAGCAAATCTTGGTTGATCTCCTTTAAACATAACATCAATGCTAGTTACATCTTTTCCAAGAAATTGTGTTTCATAACAAGTTTTAATCTGAGTCCATCTATTCATAAGATCAAATGCTTCTTGCGGATTTTTATATCTTTTTTTTTCCATTACCTTTGAATGCTGTTTTCTAAATGTATCTTCCCAGCTAGGTACGTTATCATATGATTCAAGATAAGGTTTACCTCCCTCACAGATTTCTGGAAGAGGTTTATTAGGATCAATAGGGATATATTTGGATAATATTCTCCGATTTGTCGGTGTATCAAGCACTCTTCTTGCTGACATATCATTGATTCTATATACCATTTAAAAAAAACCTCTGTTGGAATTTTATTATAAGGAGTGTAACGTTCACTCTTTTGTACGAAGAAATGAATGAGAGTTTATAAACATTTTGACCCTGCTTATCTTTAGGGCATTTTTAAAATAAAAAAAAAAAAAAAATTCATTTCTTAAAAATAAGCCTTTCAAGGCTGATCTTTCTTGCTCCGTAAACTATAATAACTAAAAACGCTGAAAAAAACAATAAAGCAGGCTCTCCTCCGTTATCAATTGGGTTCCATCCTGCAGGAAAATGAACCATAATCAGAGCTACAGCCATCTGAATTAAGCTTATAAAAGCAGTTGTCCTTGTAAAAATGCCAAGAGCAATTAAAAGCCCCCCTAAAAGTTCAACTATGCCTACAATATATGCCAGCCATATTGGAAACCCAAATACCTGAGCAACTCCGTTTATATTTCCATTTCCAATTATTCCGAATTTCTGCGCTCCATGAAGAAAAAACATTAGCCCAACAAATACTCTAAAAAAAAAATAAAGATAATTGCTGTATTTCTTAATATATTCATCAATCATTTTCTTTCCTTATTTAATTAATCAGCATTTATTTAAAAACCTTCTTAATTAACTATTAGCTGTCCTTTCATCTGCCCATGGCCTTCTCCGCATGGCACAGAGCAGTAAAAAGTAAATGTTCCTGTTTTATCTGCTGTAAATTCAAATTCTACTGTCTTTCCAGGGTCTATTCTTTTGTTGATTCCAAATTCCTTAATTGAAAATCCGTGGGTTACATCTGCGCTTGTTATTTTTAACTTAACTTTATCTCCTTTGTTTACTTCAATTGTGCCTGGAATAAATTCCCATTGTTTTGCAGTCATAACAAATTCCTTTACTTTTCCTGTTAATTGCGAATCTCCTGTATCAGCAGGCACTCCAACATTCTCATTTACAGGAACTTCCAGATTTGTAGTTCCGGTTGTAGTTTCTTTTGTGCTGCTTTGCCCGCATCCTACTATAAATACCAATCCCACTAACATAATTAATAATATTTTTTTTTTCATTTTTCTTCTCCTTAATATAATAAAAGCAAAAAGCTTGTATTCTCTTCAGCTTTCAGAGAGTGAATGTCATTTTTATTCATATTTATCAATATTCCATTTGACATAGTTATATCCTTTCCTTTAAGATTAAATATGCCCTTTCCTTCTATAACATAAATAAATCCTTCTTTTGTTGATGTATGCTCTCCTATTTCAGAGCCTTTTGCCATGCAGAATAATGTAATATTATTCTTTCCTTTAAATAATTCCTTGCTTTTTTTTTTTTTTTTTTTTTTATAGTTCTAATTTATTAACCCAGTCAGGTATCTTTTCATTTTCAACTTTATCATAGTGCGGCCAATAAGGTTTTATATCAATTACAGGCGTTCCATCCAAAATATCCAGTCCTTTTACTTTTATTTTATTTCCTTTATGCTCTATTAATTTAACTGTTGTAATTCCAATTGGATTAGGTCTTTGCGGGCATCTGCAGGAAAATATGCCAACAATTGGCGCATTTGGATTGCCTTGCGGGCGATGTACAGTAACATGCTCTTTAACTCTATCCATCCAATAAACAACGATTACATGAGAATAATCCCCTATTGCATTTAATGCTTCAGTGAATTTCTTATCTACTATTATTTCGGAAACTTCATCATTAAAATTTCCAAATCTTGTTTGTTTAACATTATTTTTCACAAAGCCAATCGGTTTTAAATTGATTTCTTTCATAAGTGTGTTTTACCTTGTAAATTTAAAAATATATTGTTTTTATTTTATTTTAATTATTAATTTTATTATCTCACCAAAATTTAAATTTTCTTAACTTATTAAAAATCTTTAATGCGATATGATTTTCATAGTCGTCTTTTATATGCCGCAGATATTCTCTAACCCCTTCTTTTCCAAATTGCTTCTCAACAACAGGCAGGAATTGCGGAATATTCATAATGCTATGCCTTGCTGACATTTCCTTACGGTTTATATCTCTTCCATCCATCCATTCGTGGACTTCTCTAAATTCTTTTCCTGTTCTTTCTAAGCTCAACTCGATATGTTTTTCAATAGATGGCATTTCAACCGCTTTTCAGATCAAATTTCTTGAATTTGTCTAAAATCTTTTTTTTCTGCTTGTCATCAAGGTGCATATCAGCCATCATAAACAGCATATTATTTTCCTTGTCTATATGGGGCCTAAGAATAGAAAAGATATTATCTCCAATCTCATTTAAGCTGTTGAAATCTTTTTTATTTAATTTTTCTTTAAACTTTTTGATGAGTTCAACCAGCTCTTTATGCTCCATAACCATCACCCCTGTTGGACCGCCATCTCTTGGAATAAACTTCTCTATTTCCGGAAATAATGCTTTTTCCTCTTTATTCAGCGAGTGTTTGTCAAATTCTCTTTCCAGCAATTTTATGTTTTCTTGCATCGATTTTATATTCTTTTTTCCTATGTCCTTTTCTATCTTATCAAGTATTTCCAAAACTTTTTCATGCTCTTTTCTTAATATGTCTGTTGGGTTTTTGTTTGCCATTATATCACCTCATGCACTTTTTCGATATTTTTCCATAACAGGAAAACGATTATAAGGTAAGCCAGATAACTTAATACTTCAATCAGCGAGGGATTGCCATTATAGCCAAAAAGACCTTTTGCAATGCTACCAATATACCCATTTTCGTGAAGCAACGGATAAGTTCCATCAGGATTTATTAAAGGATTAATGTCCCAAACGCTTCCTATTACCGTCGGGATTAGTTTTGCTTCCTGGAACTCATGAACTCCATGAGCTACTAGACCAGCTGCAAAGAGAATTAATATAATGCTGGTTATATTAAAAAATTTCCTTATATCAATTTTCATTGAGCCAATGAATATTGCGTATCCAAGGAATATTGCAGCTATGATTCCAACAAAGGCTCCAATTAGATTATTATTTGTTGAAACAAAGCTTGCTGCCCCCAAGAAAATAACTGTTTCTATGCCTTCTCTTAAAACAGCTGCAAAAACTAATAAAAATAGTCCGGCTTTATACATCTCTGTAATTTTAGCTGCAACCTTATGTTCCAATTCTCTTGCTACATGCTTTTGCTTCATCATCCAAAATATCATTGTAGTCAAAAGAAAAGCTCCAACCAGCATTATGATTCCTTCAAAAATCTTCTCTGCTCTTCCAGTAAATCCTCCAGCCAGATAATTGAATAAAAAAGCTCCGATAATGCTTACAACTATCCCAGAAGCAATTCCTGTATATACAACATTATTATACCTTGTTTGTTTTGTCCTGGCAAGATAGCTTAATATAATTCCAACTATCAATGCTGCTTCTAATGTTTCTCTAAATGTTATTATGAAGCTTTCTATCATCTTATTCTTCTATTTTAAATTACATTCCTCTTATAATATAGCGCCAATCCCGCTAGATAAGTGTCCAATAATTTCGTCAGAGCTCTCTATGCCTACTGATAACCTCATGAGATATCTTTTCAGTCTAATTTTAGCAAGATCCTTGTCACTGTCTGAGAAATGCGTTATAAGAGTATAGGGCATCAACATAGTCCTTTCATACCCCATACTAGGTCCTTTAATTGGTAAGGTGCAATTATCATAAAATGCTTCAGCAGTTCTAAAATCATCCTCTTTTAATTCAAAACTAATCACATGTCCTCTTCCGTTTTTCAATCCTTTAGGGTAATATATCCTGCTAATATTTTTATTATGTAAGAGATATTCTGCAACCTTTTCTGCGTTTATTGCCATTCTTTTTATTCTGTCAGGAAAACTTTTAAGATTCTCTTCGAGTATTAATCCCTCTTCTCCATCAATTTTAAATATTGAATGATGAATTTTTTTAGCCAGATCAGGAGAATAAGGGTTAACAAACAGAACTCCCCCCATATGGTTATTTTTTCCGCTTAAAGATTTTGTTGTGCTGTGTATGATTATATCAGCTCCAAATTCAAAAGGTGAAAAATGATAAGGAGAAGAGATAGTGCTGTCAACAATGACAACTGCCTCTTTGTCATGCGCTTCCTGCGCGATTGACTCTAGGTTTGCTACTTTCAATAAGGGGTTTGTAGGAATCTCTAGAAATACAACACTAATAGAATCTGACAGGGAAATCTTGTCATCCTCAGTGTAAAATGTTGTATGTTTATAATTAAACCGGTCTGGTAAATTACGAAAGATTTTTCCAGTATCAACATATGTATTTCCAATTACGACTGCTCCAGTTTCTTTTTTCAAAAAGCTGCTGACAGCATCAAAAACAGCAGCCATGCCGCTTGTATAAATAAATGTTAACTCGGGGATAGACCCTTTTTCTAAATCGCTTAATGAAAGCGGCAGTGAATCAGATTGTTTAGGTGATTCGCAATTATTCAATATCCTTTGAGCTTTTCGTGAATTAAGAATGACGCCGGTATTAGTTACACTATCGCGCGCAGATTGGGCGTGTTCTTTGTCCACATATATCAATCCATATCTGTTTTTACCATTTTCGTGAGATTCAACACTGGAATGCTCTCTTGTGTTATCATCAAAATAATTTAGACGTACAAAATCTGCTGCTTCTGGATTCTGAATTGCTATAACCTCTAGATTATCTCTCTTATGCCTGTTTTGAACAGAAACAACAAAAGGATGCGCTATAAAGCGCGGATATCCCTGATTAGGAACCTTCTTTTTTTCTTCATAATCTATCACGCTGCGTAATGTCGGGAATACACAAGTAACTCCGTGGATTCCTCCAACAACTTCAGCATTGTATGTTTCCATGTGATTTTTACTTTTTTTATTTTTTTTTTTTTTCCACCACTTATGAAATTTTCTATTATTTGTTACCTCTTTATTTTAATAGCATTTACAGGACAGATGTCTTCTGCCTCTTTATTGCTCTTTAATTCATCTTCAGGGATTTTATTTTTTTTTAGGCTTGACCTTATCATTATCTCTAATCCAATTATCGCAAACAGATGCGCAGGCTTGACAGCCTATGCACGCTTCTTTGTCAAATTTTATATTAAACATCCTCTTCTTCACCTCAATGCCCCGGGGTAAAACAGCAATAACCTATTTTATCGCATTTCTTTTTTATCTCTTTCCATTTCTCTTTTGGTATAACCTGAACAGCCATGGGATAAAGGATATTATCTTCTTTATAGATGTGATTTGGCAGTTCCTTTATCAGATATTCTGCGGTTTTATCAACCTTACCCACAAAATCATGATATGACATTGCCCTGTTTTTTCTAGCAGTTTTATACAGCACAAACTTCTTTGCTTTCAGCTCTTCATGCTCTTCTTTCATAATTTCAGGAGGCTCTGTAACGCCAAATTTCTCCATTGCAGGAAATAAGGCTTCTTCTTCTCTCTGATGATGCTTATCTGCTTCTATGAGATGTTCTGATATGCGCTCTAGCATTTCAAGTTCCTTGCCCGCTTTATTAAAATTTTTAGCTGATTTAAGTTTGTTAACTGTTTTCTTAAGCTTCTCAATAAAGTCAAGAATAATTTTATGCTCTTCCATTAAAGTATGTATTGGATGCCCTGGTTTTAGATTCATTTCTGTTTTCCCCATGCTTTCTTTCATAATTTCAAGATGAACATCGCATAATTTTCTCATTTCTTCCCTAGTTGTTCCTTCTTGGATTATTTCCTGCTCTATAATTGCCAAATCTGTTGGAGAAATATTCTTTAATATGCCCTTTGCTTTTTTCTTCAGTTCGCTGACATTCTTTTCTGACTTAAGCTGCTTTATCAGCTCTTTTATTTCCTGTTTCTTAATATTATCCGTATTAGAAATTTTTTTTATTGCAAAAATCCAGTCTTTTGGCCCTTTTTTTTCATATTTCCATTCAAATTGCCCTTTATGCTCTGCTTCAAATAGATAATACAATGGCTTAGGCTCATGGTCGTTAATTATTCTTAATGTTTCTCCTTCCTTAAGGCTGTTCCACATTTTAAATATGCTTGAATGCCTTTCAAATGGCATCATATTTCTTAAATCTAAATTTTTAACTGAATTATCTTTTTTATCTTTCTGTTGCGGTTTTGTTGTCATGCTTTCACCCATTAAAATATATACTAAGTATAAAAAAGATACTTATATAAATAGGTTATAGTTTCTAAAAGGATACTAAAATTTTAATGAATTTTTTTTTTTTTTTTTTTAATTCTCTAAATGTATTAAAAATATATTCTCTTAGATATCATAATGGATTCCGCATTCTTTTTTGCCTTTTAGCTCCCACCACCATCTGCCTTCTCTTCCTATCCCTGGTCTTGTGCAGGATTCGCATCCAACGCTTGCATACCCTCTCTCATATAGCGGATGAACTGGAAGATTATTTTCTTTAGTGTAATCTAAGATATTCTGTTCTGTCCAGTTAGCTAATGGATTTATTTTTACAATATTGTTGTGGGCTTTATCTATTTCAACAGCAGAAACATTTGACCTTGTTTCAGATTGGCTCTTTCTCAATCCAGTAACCCACGCATCTAAACCTGACAATGCTCTTTCTAATGGCTTTTCTTTCCTGATATAACAGCATTCTTTCCTATTGTCGATGCTGTCTCTAAAAGAATAAACTCCTTTTTTTCTGACTAGCTCCTCAATTTGGTTGAAATCCGGGAAATAGATTTCTATTTCTATATTGTATGTCTTTCTGATTGTATCCATCATCTGGTAAGTTTCTTCATGCAATCTGCCAGTATCAATAGTAAAAACCCTGAAATCAAGGTCGTTGTTTTTAGCCATATCTATTAATACAATACCCCCTAATTGAAAGCTTATAGAAATAGCTATGCTATCAAAACTATAACGAGCCCATTTTAATATTTCTTGCGGGCTTTTATCATCTATTTTTTTTCTTAATTCATCATCAATTGTTATTTTTGGCATAAGTTTATCCATATAATCTTAAGAATAATTAAAACAATACAAGAATCCTAGCAACAACACCTTTGTTGAGATATCATTTTATAAATATATACCTGATATAAAAAAGATACTTATATAAATAGGTTATAGTTTCTAAAAAGATACTATGGATAAGGACTGCAGCGTGTACAAAACAGCTGATTTTATTGGAAAGAGATGGACCTTATTAATTCTTTTGGAATTGTACAGGGGGAAAAAGATAAAAAGATATTCGCAGATTAAGGAAAATCTGCATGAGATAACCCCTAAAATGTTATCAGCAAGGCTGAAAGAACTGGAAAAGCATAAGCTAATAAATAAAAAAATTGACGCAAAAACTTTCCCTGTAAAATGCGAGTATTCCTTAACTAAAAGCGGGGAAGATTTTATTAATGTTATAAAAAATATTAAAAAATGGTCTTTAAAGTGGAGCATTAAGAGTAAAATATGCGAAGATTCAGACTGCAGAGTATGCAGATTATAAATAAGATTAAGAGCCCGGGCTTATAATTTCATTTGTTATTAAGTTCTTATATTTCCCCATTACTTCAACTTTTCTAAAAACATAGGTGCCATCTTCCTCCACAGTTCCAACTGAATCCCAAACACCTTTGAATGAAGTATATGCTCCGGCATCTTTTGATAATATTAATGCAGGGACTAATTCTATTTTGTACTCTTTTATTAAGTAGTCTGCTTCATTATCTGATATATCTATTTTATTTTCGCTGCTAATCTTAATGCCAAATCTGTTCAGGATATCTCTATGATTCTCAACATTATAACATTCAGTGCACTCTTTATCATCCAGATAAATCACCTTAACCAATCCCTCTACTTTTTTTTTTTTTAAGTCATAATAAGGGGCAAATACTTCCCTAAAAACATAATGTCCATCTGGGTCTTTTGTGCCTGTAGATTCCAATTGAGCATTAATTTCTTTGTATTCTTCTATATCCTCAGAAAGGACAAAAGAAGGCAATTTTTCAATATTATACTTTTTAATTAGCTCATTCTCCTCTTTGCTTCCAAATTCATATGTTTTTTCATCAACAATCTTCACATTATCTTTAAGCGCTTGTATAATCGCACTTAACTCAACACAATCTTCGCAGCCAGCTTTAAGATAGATTAATTTCACCTCTCCTTTAATAAGTCCTGTTTTTACATCTGTATAAGGAGGAGGAGTGTCTTTTAGCAATAATGCTTCATCATTCTGATTATTTAATCCAAGGTCAACTTTATTAATTTCTCCAGTTACAATAACCGTTGGAATTCTTTCTATTTGATATTGGGCAATCAGCTGTTTAGCTTCATTTGAATTAAATTCAATTTCTCTTTCATTCGTAATTTTAACATTCTTTTGCCTGATAGATTCAACTGCAGAAGAAATATCAAAGCAGCTGGAGCATTCAGAGTTAACAATGCTCATCATTTCAATGTTTGCGGGCTTTTTTTTTTCCTCAATAATTTTTATTTTTTCATTTACCTTATTGGTAAGGATTGTTGTCTGAATAAGGTTAAAAATAGCTAAAATAAGCAGTATAGCAACAAGGATTGTCATTAAATTTTTAATTTTAAATTTATAAGGAAGATGATGTTCTTTTTGAGCGTGGTGCTCTTTTTGTTCGTGATGCTCTTTTTGAGCGTGGTGCTCTTTTTGTTCATGATGTTCTTTTTGTTCATGATGTTCATGATGTTGTTTTTCCATTTTTTTTTTTTTTTTTTTT
>Ga0209542_10010740_pt1 | contig 16431 bp, 17 predicted proteins | sample RifCSPhighO2_01_FD_184028 | JGI IMG/M metagenome (GOLD analysis project Ga0209542, IMG submission 184028) | Soil microbial communities from Rifle, Colorado - Rifle CSP2_plank highO2_0.1 (SPAdes) (version 2) | ecosystem: Environmental > Terrestrial > Deep subsurface > Rock core/Sediment ...
ATTTCCAAAGTGGAATGAACTTAACTTTTCTTTTTATCCCGAACCATTCTACATCTTCTTCTCCAGTATATTCTTGGTTAATCACTAAAAGATTGTCGCATTTTAAATCCTTGCTTGCCTTTAATAAAGCTCTCATTTCTCTTTTTTTTGTATCAGGATCAGAAACATCATAACAAACCTGTATTAACTGATTTATTTTCACATCATCTTTGATAATAAAATCAACTTCTTCTTTATCTATATTTTTCCAATAATAACACTCTTTCTTTCTTCTTTTTAATTCAACAGCGACAACATTCTCATAAAGCCTTCCAAAATTATTTGAGAACTTTGTTGAAATCGCGTTAATAAAAGCATTATCTATAAAATAAACTTTTTTTTGATATTGTATTTGATTTTTTATTTTATAAGAAAAAATAGGCAGGCTAAACGCAAAATAAGAGTTCTCTATGCAAGAGATATACTTCTGCAATGTAGATTTACCTATTTTATACCCTAAACTTTTAAGAGTATTATAATTTTTACTTATAGAATATTCTTTTGAGTCGAGAAGCAGTTTTAGGAGGGCTTTTATGGATTCTTCATTTTTTATATGATATCTTTCGACTATATCTCTTTTTATAACAGTAGCATAATACGATTGAGCTACTTCAAATTTTTTATTTTCCTCTATAAGCACAATTTCAGGCAGCCCTCCATAGGTGAGATATTCCGCGAGCGCTTTAAGCATAAGTGGTCTTTCTTTCTCAGAATAATCCACTATATTTAAGTCAAAAGTAAGTCTCTTAAAATTTAAGAACTCTCTGAAAGATAGAGGGAATATTTTAATTTCTAGAAATCTTCCCCTTAGCTCTGTTGGTATTTCTTTCTCAGACATTCTTGAAGAAGAACCAGAAACAAAAATCTGCATATCTTGATTATCATATGTTCTTCTAAGCCACTTGCTCCAATTAGGAAGGTTATGCAATTCATCTAAAAATAGGTACTTTATTTTTTTGTTGAATATTTCACTCGCAGTTGGGAGCAAATCACTTAAAAATTCTGTTCTCAAAGGTATTCTCTCATCTTCAAAATTGATCTGGATAACTTCTTCGCGAGAGTTAGACTTAAGAAGCTCACTGGCTAAACCATAGAGAATATAGGTTTTTCCGACTCTTCTAAATCCATTTACTACAATTATCTTGTTAACCTTTAGATTAAGATAGTCTTGCAGATTCATTTCTCTAGGAATTACTACAGGGATATTCTTTCCTTTCCATTCTGCCAATATTGTTTTTATAATCTTTTTCATAGTACAATTTTAGTATATTATTGTCCTATTTAAGTCTTTTGGTCGCTAAGATAGAGGGAAATATATCTAGAACAGAGGCATATAACGCTTATCCCAGCGTGATAATCACATTTCCATTCTCAAACGTGATCTTGGGGCTGCCAGAGGCGTTGTTGATCGCGCTGTCCAGCGTTAGGTTGTTGGAGATATAAGCTCCCCTCTTAAAAATGCCTCATTAGACAAGAAGCCATTTCCAAAGTGGAATGAACTTAACTTTTCTTTTTATCCCGAACCATTCTACATCTTCTTCTCCAGTATATTCTTGGTTAATCACTAAAAGATTGTCGCATTTTAATTCTTTTCCTGCTTTTAACAACACTCTAACTTCCCTGCTTTTCGTGTCTATATTATTTAGGTTATAACAAACCTGAATAAGTTGTTTTACCTTCATGTCTTCTTGAATTACAAAATCTACTTCTTCCTGTTGCGAGTTTTTCCAATAAAAGAACCTTAGTTTATTATCCATCTCTTTTTTCTTCAACTCTTGCGCGACAATATTCTCGTATAATTTGCCTCTATCAGGGGTTATTTTGAATGCCTTCGCGTTAATGAATCCATTATCTATGCAATAGATTTTTTGATTGAAAGTTATTTGCTCTTTTAATTTATTTGAAAATCTTTTTACACTAAAGAAAATAAAGGCTTCTTCTAAATAGCTAAGATATTTTTGAAGAGTATGTACGCTTTTTATTTGGGTCATCTTGGATAGATTGGTGTAGGAATATTCGTTCGCGATATTGGATAGAAGATAATAGGCTATATTTTCTACTCCCTGCGGAAATCTTATTTTGTATCTTTTTATAATATCTTTATAAATAATGGAGTTAAAGAGTGTTGAGAGGTAATCTCTATAATCCATGTTTTTAATTAAGGGCTCTGGATAGCCTCCAGTTATCAAAAAAGCCTCCAATTGTTCTTGAGTTTGATGTGAAGTTAATGCTGCTTTGTTTCTTGAAAGGTATTCTTTAAAAGAAAAGGGGAATATGCTTATTAAGAGATGCCTGCCAGTAAGATGAGTTGCAAGTTCCCTGCTCAGAAGATTAGAATTACTGCCTGTTAGTATTAAATTTATGCCTCTTCTTTGTAGTCTATTAACAAAGAGCTCCCACTTGGGAAGATTTTGAATTTCATCAAATAAAACATATGTCGGATTGTCATACACAGTATTCATTGCTTCAAGGATAGCGTCATATTCTTTTATTTCAATTAATTGTTCATCATCAAAGTTAACATATCCAAATTTTTTTTGTTTATTAAGAAAATGAAGCGCAAAAGATGATTTTCCAGCTCTTCTTGGACCAATAATAACTTTTATTAAAGGATAATCTAATTTATCAGAATGAACTTCTCTCTCTATATAAGGTTCCCTAAACCTGCCTTCTAATTCTTGTTTTTGTGCTAGTAATATATCCTTAATCATAATTATCATGATACACAAAAGTATTTAAATCTATGCATTATAATATTCTTAATATTTGTATAGTATATTATACAGTTTATATCTATCCCAGCGTGATAATCATATCTCCATTCTCAAGCGTTATTTCTGGGCTTCCAGTAGCGTTGTTGATTGTGCTGTCCAGGGTTAGGTTGTTGGAGATATAAGCAGTGCATGATACCAAGTATAGCGAAGTGCCTAAAATAGAGGAATTATCGCTATCTATCATAAAATGTTGAGGGGGGTTAAGGTAAAAAGGCTTTGTTAAATAAGTATCGATTTTAGGTAATTGTTCAGCATTCTGAAGTTACAATGCACCAAACATCTTCTTTAGGCTTTGGGGAGGCTGAAAAATAAATATTCTCAACAGGATCTTTGTGCTTTAGCGAGAAACGTCAAACAGTGAAAAGAAAGCCAGTCTTTATTGTTGGGGAAGTTTTTTACTTCAAGATACTGAATAATTACGATTTTAGGTAAAAAGAAAGCTTTTTAAAGTATTAGATTTCACCTAAAAGGGTGAATTATAGTATGAATAAAGTAAACACAATATTACGAGAAGTAAAGGGCAAGATAGTAACAAGAAAAGAGTTAGATAATTTGGCGGATAAATATAATTTTGACAGAATCAACCTAAGAAAGTTGCTTCTTAATAAAAAATATCTCCTTACCATCTTTAGAGGCATTTATTATATAAAGAGTTATGATGAGAAGAAATTTGCCGCAATAAAATATTCCGCATATGAATCGCTGGCGATAGGGTTAAAGATAAAAGGTGTTAAATGGTATTTCGGATTAAACACAGCGCTGAAATTTTTAAATGTAACGCATGAGATATTTCCCGTCAACATAGTGATTAATAATAAATTTAATAGATCAAGCCCAATGAAAATTATGGGGTCTGATTTTCTTTTTATCAAGATAAAAACATCTTTATTTTATGGTCTTAAGAAGCTAACTACAAACAATAATATAGCTCTTTATTATAGCAGTTTAGAAAAAACTTTGCTGGATTTTATTTATCTTAAAAGAGCCATAAATTTAAAAGAGTATAAATTTAATAAGCGTCTATTGAAAGAATTGCTTCAAAGATATAATAAAAATGTAAAAAAGAAGCTTCCAGAGGGGATAATCTAATGTTTGACCAGCGGAAGATAAAAGAGTTCTTGTTTTTTATGAGAGAAAAGACAGTCATAACCGCATTAGAGCTTATTGAGAAGGATTTGTACTTAAATTTCTTGCTTGCGAAATTAAACCTTGAAGAGTATGCCTTTAAAGGAGGTACTTGTCTAGCTAAAGTATATCTCAATTATTTTAGGTTTTCAGAAGATCTTGATTTTACTTTTATTGATCAAGCGCTTTGGATTGGAAAATCAACACAATATATTAAAAAAATCTGTAAGCGGAAAATTGGCGAGTTTGGGAAGCAATTAGAGGGCATTGGTCTTGACTTCACTTTCAATAAATCAAACAACCGATATGTATCTTTGGGAGGAAACAACAAGCTCATAACATTCAAAATATATTATAATTCAGTCATTACCAATAACGAATCTTTTATAAAAATACAAATTAATTTCTTAGAAAAGATGGCATTTAAGCCGGAAGAAAAAGAGATATTGCCTGTAATTAATGTAGAGAATTTTTCAAACGAAGACAAACTCTATTATAGCGATTTTATGGTATTTTATGAAAAGAGAAAACTAATAGCGTATAGCTTAAAAGAGATAGTAGCTGAAAAAATACGCTCTCTTCTCACAAGAAAAACTATTAAGTCGAGAGACAGTATCGATTTGTTTTTTATCTATAAAAAATTTAAGATTAAGCCTGAGGATATGTGGGAAGAGTCAAAAGGAAAAATTACCTTCGCAATCAATGCTTATAGGAAATATAAAGCTAATTTTATTCTCGCAAAGGAAATTTTAGAAAAAACTGACTTCTCTTATAAGGATGCTAAATATTTAGTCATTCAACCAATAAATGAAGATGAATTTAGTATATTCATGCAAGATTTAAAGGTATTCTTAAAAAAATTAATAGAGCAAATCGTTTAATCTTTAATTATCCCAGCGTGATAATCACATCGCCGTTCTCAAACGTTATTTTTGGGCTTCCAGTGGCGTTGTTCAGTGTGTTGTCCAAGGTTAGGTTGTTGGAGATAAGAGTCATAGAAACATTTATATACTACATAGGTAATACATTAGATTACATTGAAAGTAATGGATAGTTCATCATTAATATTGCTGGCCAAAATAGGAGCATTAGATAAAATAATAGATAACATGAAGGATAAGATAATTATTCCAGAAGAAGTATACAATGAGAGCGTCAAGAAAAAAAATACTTTTGACGCCAAATTGATAGAAGCGCGTGTAAAAATGAATAAAATAGATCGAAAAAAGATCAAAAATATGAAAGTATACAGAAAAATAAAAGAAGATTTCAATCTTGGAGATGGAGAAGCTGAGTGCATAACCCTTTGTATAGAATATGCGAGTGATCTTATTGCGGATGATAGAAAAGCGATTAATATATGTAAAATCTTAAAAATAAGGTACACGACAGCGCCCAACATAATTGTGAAATTGTATACGAAAAGAATCATCAAAAAACAAGAAGCGGAGAATTATATAAAAAAATTGGAGGAATATGGAAGATATTCAAAAGAAATAATAACTATAACCAAGGAGAAAATCAATAATGAAACGCATGAATAATGTTATAACAGTAAGATTGCCAACAGAGGATATAAAAGTAATAGAGAATATAGCGTTAAAAGCTGCAAAAGACAAGTCAACTATATTGAGATATTTAGTAGAGCAAGGAAAAGTATATTTTGCGATTAAACAGTATAGTGATGGTAAAATATCTTTGGGCAAGGCCGCGGAAATTGCCGGTGTTTCGATAAGCGAAATGATGGATTTATTAGCGGAACTTGGCGTAAAGAACCATCTTGAAGTTGAAGATTACTTAGAGGGAGAGAAAGTCGCAGAAAAACTCTTTTAGCAAAAATACGTAATTGTTCAGCATTCTGAAGTTACAATGCACCAAACATCTTCTTTGGGCTTTGGGGAGGCTGAAAAACAAATATTCTCAACAGGATCTTTGTGCTTTAGCGAGAAACGTCAAACAGTGAAAAGAAAGCTAATCTTCATTGTTGGGGAAGTCTCTTGCTTCAAGATACTGAATAATTACGACATTTGGCATTGTAACTTTAAAGGGACTTCTTAGGTTATTATCTACTTAAGGAGTTATTTTTTGTATGGTACAGAAAATAAAATGCCTAAATTGTAATAGTAAAAAAGTAATTAAACGAGGCTTTCTCCTTACAGCAAATAGAGGCAAGATACAGCGTTATCGATGTCTTAACTGCTTTAAGCGTTTTGTTCTTGATGATGGATTCTATCGCATGCGGAACACTCCAGAGAAGATAACGCAATCGCCCCATCTGTATTTCTCAGGCACAAGCTTACGCAAGACGCAAGAGCATTTAGGTGTTTTCCATTCACATAATGCATCTCATATGACTGTGCTAAAAAACCTCTATAACTTTATGCTTTTAATTTTCTCTAAGTATTAATTGTTGTGGGTCTTTACCTACTGAGAATTCTGCTGTTCTAATTTTCTGCCCCAATTCGATAACTGAAATAGTGTTTGAATCTGCATTGCTGACATAAGCAATATTTCCTTCCTGCGTGATCACGACGTCACTAGGAGAAACACCTACATCTATTGTTCCTAGGAGCATTTCCCGAGTCAAACTGGTCAAGGAAATAGTATTTTCATCTGTATTGGTAATGACTGCCAGCACATTATTCGGCGTGAATGCAATCTCTGATGCACCAAGACCGACCTGCATCTCCCGATAGTCTTTATGCTGCTTTACTGGGATGATCGTGACTAATCCATTGAGACTGGTCACATAGATGAATTTTTCATAAGGACTCATAGCAAAATGCTCAGGATGATCTCCTGCGAACCATGTGTCTATAAATGCATTAATATCTGTATTAATAATAGTAATATCATTAGAGCCTCTATTTAGAACATAAATTTTTCTCTGATCCTGACTTAAGAACATGCTTCCTGGATTGTCTCCAATAGTGATATCTTTCTCAATGAATCCCAAATTTTTATCTAACACAACAACGGTGTCTTCTGAGGGATTGGTGACATAAATTTTTTGATCTGTCACTACAATGCCTTCTGGACTGTTGCCTGCCTTGAATGTCTGCAGCACTTCTTCTTTCTTGAGATCTATGACTGTGATGGTATTGCTTAGCTGATTTGTGATGTACATTCTGTTTGTTTTTGCATCGAAGAACATTTCCTGAGGACTCTTTCCCAGGACAATTTCTTTTCTCGTTTCATTTTTATCCAAATCAACAATACTAAACAGACTTTCTGATCTATGCAAGATATACAACAGCTTCTGTTTTTCTTTGATGGTCTCGGTCGGAAGCACTGACACATTAGTTATATTGCTTTCTTGGATAGTTTCCTTCGCTTCTTCAGATGGAATGATTGTCTGCTGTGCTGCAGGCGACTGTAGTATAGACCCTGTAATAAGAATGACTGCGACTATACAAAATACTATTCCCATACTTCCCAAAATTCTTGTTCTTACAATATCTTTTCTAACCATTATATTGTAGTATCTATGTCTGTTTAAAAGGGTTTTGGCTTACAATTTCTCGTTTTTTGTGATATGTCAAGGAAGGGGTAGATGGGAAAAGAGGTGTTAGGGAAAAGACATAGCAGAAACCCACCTACCCGTTCCGATGACTATGAATGGAACAGAGTAATGTCTCTTTTCATTGACAGTTGACTATCTCAACCCCCCCTAATTCCTCTAAGACTCACTTGTATAAAAACTTATCGATGGTTTCTGAGAAATGACCTTACAAGGCTTCTTTTTGCATTTGCAAGCCATATTTTCCATTTTTTATGTTCGAGTTATTACTGTCTTTATAAATTTCTTATTATCCTCTCGTTTATGGGTTCCTTAGAGCTAATTACCGGTTGCATGTTTTCAGGTAAAACGACTGATTTGTTCAGACGCCTTAGACTAGCACAACTTTCACGACCACATGAACCTATTATTGTCTATAGACCTTCCTTGGACACTCGTTCATCAGCAGCACAAACACATGACGGCGTGACTTATACTTCCGTAACCTGCCCCGACTCACAGACCTTGCTCGACCATGTTACAGAACATCATTCCATGCGCGTGCTTGGCATTGATGAACTCCAGTTTTTTGATGACGGTCTTATCTCAGCATGCAAACTTCTTCGCGCTAAAGGATTGCGCGTTCTTGCTACAGGACTCAACCAAGATTTTCGTGGCGAACCTTTTCGCTTTCGCGACTCTGTATTAGACATAGGACATCTCATTGCCCTTGCTAATATTCACCACCCCATGCAAGATGCCGTGTGCATGTTTCCTCTTAATGATCATATTTGCGGCAGCACTGCATATTGCACACAACGATTGTATCTTGATGGAACGCCCGTCCCTTATACGGATCCTTTAGTTCATCCAGGCGGAAAAGACCCTTCTAACAATCGCAGATATGAAGCACGATGCTTCCAACATCACATTGTGCCTGGACGACCTTGGTAATTCTTATATACTCCTTACTCTTTTCTTTTGTATGCATCTCACACTGCTGGGGAATTTTGATCAGCTGTATTTCTTACGCGTGCTCAAACAGATTCAACGTCATATTGCTGTTCCACGAGATATCCACCTCTACATCTTAAATGACAAATCAGGTTACAAAACTATTGTTCAACATCTTCCTCCTTCTGAAAAATCTTCTTTCAAGCGCGTCTGCACCACAGAACGCGTTTCTTTTTCCTATCATCGCAACAAACAACGACTGATTGTTATTACTATCAATACATCCAATGCCTATCTCCTTCGAGACCGACAAGCTTTGACTGGCCTCTTGATTCATGAGCTTATTCATTTAGAACATATGCGCGTCGGCTTGTACACTCTTCTCCAGCAATCTTACAAAAAAGTCTTTTCCCTCTATGTGCAACTTCTCACGAATCTCAGACAAAAACATCTTCTCCCTATACTTGATCACATCGGACAAAATGCGTTATTGTTGTTAAAGGATCTATATACAAATGGTGCAGTTATCAAGAGAGGATTCAGCCATGAACTGTTGCGCTATTATGATCATACTTTTTCCCTGAAAAAAACCTGCCCACGTCCTGTGTTCTATGAACAATTACGCAGAGAAGTGCAAAAAGACCCTAAAGTTTTACAGATTGTCTTTGCTTTTGAGTTCGCGCTTCTCTCTGTGATTTTACCTTTTAAAAAATACAAAGAGCGACATGCCAAAGAATTATTGAAACATATCAGTCGCTGCTACAACTTGAACATGCGAGAAACTTTGCGCAAATGCGGTCCATTTATTGATTATTATTTAGACCACTATACCAAGCCCAGCAGAGATTTTCAGGAGAAATATTTTCACTTGATTTTTACGAAAATTATTGAGCTGCTAACGTAAACTTTTCGGTTTTTTCTTAGAAAATTATATAAACCAGCTTCTCCTCTTTGTCCTATGAAAAGAAAACTAGAAACTGTTGATGTGATTATTCTTCTCTTAATTGTACTCCTCCTCATCTGGTTTTTTATGAGGGTTTTTTTATGATCTCTTTACAAAGATTATTGTATTGGGCATTTCTTTTATTTCTTATCTATTTAGCCTTTGAATTAGCGAGAAAACTTCTGGGAGGAAGTCTTGGTTTTGAAGAACTAGTCATAGGACTATTAGTCGCAAATTTAGGCTACTCTTATCACATTAACACTAAACTTTCAGAACATATTGGATGGCATCGAGGAAAGGAAACTTCTTCTTGATTTGAAATTTTCAAGAGAAATATTTTCACTTGATCTTCACAAAAGTTATTGAAATACTGACTTAGAAGCGTTTATATATAAGAACTCTTATTCTTTTTCTAAGAACTTTGGGGGTGTTTACATTGGGAAAGACTACGACGAAACCATTATTCTATCAAGGAAAACTTATAGGGAATACTGATGGGAGAGGTCATTTTACTCCAGCATTAGATGCTTTAGAAACTCTCGACCTCTTAATTGAAGAGGTTCCTATTGGTGTTCGAGTTCATCTTCGTGCGCAAGCTCCAGTGCTTCAGAGATTGGCAAATTTTCATGGCTTAAAACCTGGTGATTATATTAACCCTTACGAAGCAGGTATTTTTGCATCTACATCTTCCCGAGGAAAAGATGACCTCCATAGACATGCACCTGTTGCCTGGCGTATTTTACATAATAATGGTCTTGAGCTGAAGGTTTATAGTCAATTGCAACCCTCTTAATTTTTTTCACTCCCGCATTACAGCAGAGTTATTATAAACTCTTTTTCTTCTTTTTTTCCTATGATGCATATAGCAGAACGAGAGATTCAATTGCCTGAGGCAGTAATTTCTAAACTCATCAAAGTAGCATCTGAAGACAAGTCAGTTATCTCTTTAGGTCCTGGGGAACCTGATTTTCCTGCTCCGCAACCTATTGTTGATTTTACCAAACAATTCGCTGACAAATGCAATCATTACAGCGCTCCTGGCGGCAGAAAAGAATTGAAGGAAGCCATCGTCAAAAAATTAAAGAAAGAAAATGGCATTACTGCGCATCCTGACAACGTTGTTGTTACCTGTGGCAGCCAAGAAGCATTGTTACTTGCAACTGCTTGCACCTGCGACGTCTCTGAACAAGTGATTATTCCCAATCCAAGTTTCTTAGGTTATTTACCTTTGTTTGAATTGTTCAATGCTTTTCCCGTACCTCTGCAACTCCATGAGAAAGACGACTGGAATATCAATCCTGATGACTTGAAACAACTGATTGATCCTAAAAAAACCAAAGTGATCATGCTAAATACACCTGCAAATCCGACAGGCAATGTGCTGAGCAGAAAATTACTGGAAGAAGTTGCGGATATTGCAATCGAACATAACCTCTATATTTTTGCCGATGAGGCGTATGAAAAATTAATCTACAATAAACCTCATGTGAGTATGGCAAGTCTTAATGGCATGGACAAATATACTGTTACCTTTCAAACCTTCAGCAAGAGTTACGCTATGTGCGGTTATAGACTAGGATATGCAGTTGGACCAAAATTGTTAATTGAAGCCATGACCAAGACTCATATTTACACGACTTTGGCAGCGCCTACGATCAGCCAGATGGTTGGAACAAAAGTACTGGGCATGGATCAAAAATATGTAGAAGCCATGAGGAAAGAATATGACAAGCGAAGAAAAGTCATTGTGAAACGCTTGAATCAGATGGGACTACCGACTGCAACTCCTAATGGTGCATTTTACACTTTCTCTAATATCCAGGACGTTATGGACGACAGCTTCAAGTTTGCCTTCCAACTGTTGAAAGAAGCGAAAGTTGCTGTTGTGCCCGGCAAGGAATTTGGCACATATGGAGAAGGCTATATTCGCTGCAGTTATGCCACTGCTCTACCAAGAATTGAGACTGCTCTGGACAGAATGGAAAAGTTTGTGAAGAAATATAAAAAATAATTATTTTTTAGCTTGTTTCCAATAGTTCTCAAAAATTAATTTTTGTGTTTCACTGGTTTCTTTGTTTTTAATTAAAATTGCTAGTAATTCTCTTTCTAAAGGTATTATTCCCACCTTATCTCCGGCGACTAAGGTTACTGAAGGGAATTTTTTCATCTCTTCTAGAAATCTCATTTGTGTCACTTTTTTTATCCTTGGATCTTTCACTCTAAAGACAGCATCTTCTGAGTATTGATATATTATCCGCATATGGATCTTTTCTCTTGCACGCTTCAGAGCAAATGCTTTAGGAATATGTCTTAGAACTTGAGCTGCTTTCTCTGCATTCCCATATAACAAAATCTCTTTTTCTTTATAGAGTTCTTCCAGCATAGTCAGTATTCCCTTAAATCCTTCAAACAGTTCTATTTCTGGCTTTTTGACCACAGATGATTTTATTTTCTCTAAGGCAGGGATAATTTCTGCCAATCTCTGTTCTTTTTCTTTTAGTAGGACTAACAGTTCTTTCGGTTCTGTAGCTTGAAACTGATATTTTTTCCCACTTTTGAATGAACTTATGATTCCTTTTCCTTTTAAAGATTCAAGAATATCATATGTGGTTCCTCTTCTCAGATCTGCCAATTCGCTGATTCTGTTCGCGGTGCAGGCTCCTGCTTTAAGACAGGCTATATAGACTTTAGTTTCTTTCTCTGAAAGTCCATAATCTCGAAGCTCGTCTTCCATGCTCCCTTAATGCTTTTTAGGATTATTTAAATCTTGTTGTTTGTCGAAGAAAATCTACGGCAATATTATATATACTCTAGTATCTATATTATTAGTAAAGGAGTGATGACAATGACTACTGACAACAACAAACCAAATTACTCATGGATTACCCGATGGAAAAGCCACTGCAAAGAAAACGTAGAAAGAGCATTCTACAAATGGTCTGTAGATGTTTCTAGTGGATGGCTTTATTATACAACTGCCTATGGATTGCAAGAACTTGCAGCTGGTCAAGATCCTGCAACTATAATAAAAACGAGAAGTTTGGGTATGCTGGTTCATGCAGCAGTTATGCGTCCTATTGGAAAGCTTCGTAATCATATTGCAAGGAGAATGCAAGTGACGCAAGAAAGTTCGTTGCTTGATAAGATGAAAGTGAATGCTCTTGCAACTGTTCCTATTCAATCTGTCGCCTATGCTGGCATGCTTGCTGGTGGCATGGCTTTATCAGGTCATTATGATTGGAAATCCAGTCTTGTTTCTTGGGGACTTGGCATGGCTTTGAGTATTCCTCATTCACTTGTCTACGGTCCTTTTCAAGATAGTTATAGAAACTTATTCGGCGTACAGCCAGCGATCAAGAAGACAGAGAATTCTTCTCTTGAAACTTATGCACAGAATCCTTAATCTTTTTTATTTTCTTATTTTTGGATTTATTCTCCAATAACAGTAGACTGCAGGGATTAAGAACAAACCTCCAATGACAATAGTATTCTGCGTTCCTACTGTATCAGCAATAAAACCAGTAAGAGGATAACTTATTGCATAGGCTAAAGAGATGATCATACTCTTGAATGAGAGAATCGTTGCCCTTGTTTTACTAGAGATAAACTTCTGCGTGAAAGCATCACTAATGGGCACAGACAGATCAACCAGAAATAAGATAGCTAGCATCAAGATGATTCCTAGGACAAAACTATTAACAAACGCTACACTAAAATCAAGAAGTATTCCAGCTATTAATAAGATTATCAAATAGTTTTTCTCATTTTTACATTTTTTTAGCATGGGAACTGCAATTACTGGCGCAATACTCCCTAAAAGCATAGATACAGAGAATAAGAGCCCAAAAGTATACAGGGGAGTTCCCAAATCTAGCAGTAATGGCTGCCACACCAATTGTCCACCGAATGAGTCTCTAAACATAATAAAAAATGTAGCTAACAAAATAAATACTAATGCTGCATGTTTAACTGAGTAACGGATTGCTTCTTTTGACTGTCTATATAATTGTTTGAAAGTTATTTTTCTCTCTTTGGTTAGCTTATGCTCTTCCATGGGCAACAGGATTACTAGTGAAATTATCCAAGAAAGACTGGCAAATATCCAAATTGCATTTAGACCCAGCCTAACGACCACGAAAGACCCCAATAACCCTGATAAAAATAACGCAATGCGACTTATTGAGTATTCTTTAAGATAATAACTCTTGATCAAGTCATCTCTCTTATAATACTTTAAATTATCTATAGTCCAAGCTTCTCTTGCTCCAGAGTTGAATGTTCCAGCTATTCCCCACGCTATAAATAATAGCAATAACAGATAGAACTTGTGAATTACTATAAAGAAAGGAAGTATAATACCCATCATAAGGTAAGAAAAAAGTGTTGATATTTTTCTTCCAAATATATCTGCAAAAGCGCCGGTAGGTACTTCAAAAACAAATGTTGCTATAGCAAGTGCAGAATATAATATCCCAATCTGCGCTAAAGTTAAAGTATTATCAAAGAAAACAACCAGAAAAGCAGGAGCAAAGAATACTACCTGGGCAATAAACCTCTCGATGTAGAATAATCCTAATATCTTAAATTCATCTTTGGCAAACAAGTTTTTCATATATCCTCTCTTTATCCATCGTAGAAAAATAATCTCTTAAATACCTTTGTGTTTATCATGCGTAAAAAACAAATAAGAAAAATAAAAGAAAAAAATAAAAAATTATTAGATTAAGCTTTGAAGCCAATCCAAGCTGCTACAACACCAATAACAACGTGCAATACATTGTCAGCAGTGTTCAACATTAACAAATCAACTAGAGCAGCTACTCCAACGAATCCTAGAATACCGACTAACAAGTAGACGACACCAAAGATCTTGTTGTATGTTCCTGCATATGCGCCTGCGGCTGTCAAGCCTGCGAGCAAGCCTATAATACCTGACAAAATATGCACCCAATTGTGAGCGCTGTTCACTTGGAACCACATCAACATTGAGCCGTTGAATAGCCCCCAAAGACCTACTACCAGTAGGATTATACCTAACCATTTAGCAAATTGTTTTTGTGAAATAGTCTTCACCCCCCAATTTCTTAGCTAAGAGATGAGTTTTTTATCTATATAAATTTGAGTTACCACTGGTTGAATAAGACGAATGGACTTTTTACCCTCTACATTTGTTATTTCGTTTGTAAGGGGTAGTTCTTAGAGAAAGATATTCCAATAATTTTCATTCATTTCTGCAGCTACAAAATTTACTAGTTGTTTATACGCTTCCTTCTCTGTCTTGAACAAATCTCCCTTGTCTGCCTCACGCAGTGCTTGCAAATATATAGCTCTTTTATTTGTTCGGATAACTATGGGCGGATATTTTTCTGTTAGGAGTATGTAATTCATCAGCATCCTTCCTGTTCTGCCGTTGCCGTCCATGAATGGATGGATTTTTTCAAATTTATGATGAAAGAGTGTTGCTAATACCAAAGGATTTAACTTTTTTTTCTGTTCATGGAACCATTTCAATACTAAGTCCATATCTGTTCTTACATAGGGCGCTGGCGTTGCCTTGAAATTTGCTTTGATGACGCGCACGTCTTCTGTCCGATATCCTTTTCTGGGATCAATATGCTCCATTAAGGCTTCATGCGTCTTTATTATGAATTCATGAGTTATTGCTTCCTTACTATTCATGAGTCCAAAAAATACTTTTTCTGTATTCTGCAGATCATGAATTTCTCTGACTGTTTTATTGCTGGGTGTTAAGCCGTCTTGCAACAAGCTTCTTGCCTGATTCAGTTTGATGGTATTTCCTTCTATAGCTGTTGTATTAAATGCAAACTCCACTATAAAATTCTTCAAGATTTCCTGCTGTGTTATCTTTGGCTGCTGCTGGAATGTAGTTCTGTAATGCAAAGCGCACGCTTCTATAGGTATGAGTTGCTCTTCCAACCATGCATCCTGCTTTAGTTTTTTCTCCAGTATTTTTTCTCTATAATGATTCGCTTCAAGAAATCGATGCATCGTCTTGTACGCTTTTCTTATCTGTTCTTTCTGCTTTGGCAGATGTTCCAGAGCTTTTTTTACTTCCGCGATTGTGCTTCCTAAATACCTAATATCCTTTACTGCTACTTTTTCTCCCTTTCGTTCAGAGGCTCGGAGATAGTAATATACTTTGTTTCCTGCTGTTTTCTTATAGACATAGACCATACCTTCTTCCTGTTTTCTGTCTTTATAAGGCTTACCCTCTACATTACTCTATTTAATTGTAAGGGGTAGTAGCAAACTGTATTCTAAACTATAGTTACTTTTTAGTGATAACAAATAGAAATATTTATATACAGTAGTCCCTACTGAAATAGAAGAAGAATAAATAGATCTAATAAAATTAAGGAGTAATCACCATGACTATGACAGACACAAAAAGACCACAACATTATCAATTACTAGGAAATCCAGTTGTTCCAGTTCCTATAGTGGGAAATCTTAGGTATGATCAAGAATTAGGTGCAGAAGCAGTTGCTCGCCTCAATGAAGAGTTTAAAGGAGTAGAAGGTATAGGAGACAGAACAAAATACAGCCAAGGAGATTTGGTTACTCAGTCAAATACACCGAGAAATCTTTTTTATCATTATTTTTTTAGGAATTCACAACAAGATCTTCGCGTACAAAGTCCCATAGATATGGTTCGTTATTGGAAAGTCTTGCTAGAAAGAGGCACAACTTATGCAGATTCTAATGCAGTATCTGTCTTTCCAAAGCCAGGACCAAATGAAGACTTGCGAATGGCAGTGTTAAAAGCATTCGGCAAAACAGCGACAACTGTTCCTTTGTTAGTTATGGGATTGAGGCCAGTAAGAAGTGATAAATGTCAAGGGTTTGCTCTTGAGCGAACAGACCATACTGAACTCAGAGAAGCTCCTTATCTAGCACAAAATGGAAGAGTAAAATATGATCCAGCAGCAGATGATCTTGTAGCAGCAACAGCTGATGAAGAAGGAGTTCAAATTTTTGTTCCTAGATCTCAATCAGGTCTCCGGGGGGCTTTTCGGAACAGGGGCTACTACCTGAGTTGCGGGGTCGGCAGGCTCTTGGATTCGTATGCTGGCGGT
>Ga0209542_10010741_pt1 | contig 16430 bp, 10 predicted proteins | sample RifCSPhighO2_01_FD_184028 | JGI IMG/M metagenome (GOLD analysis project Ga0209542, IMG submission 184028) | Soil microbial communities from Rifle, Colorado - Rifle CSP2_plank highO2_0.1 (SPAdes) (version 2) | ecosystem: Environmental > Terrestrial > Deep subsurface > Rock core/Sediment ...
TATTTTGCAACCGCAAATTAAAGCGGTCAAATTCACGGATTTATTGGGTATTTTAGTCATTATGTCCTTTACAATAAAAAGTCTTTTAAATAATTTTTGTGTTTTATTAAAGAAAACCACAAAACAAGCATTTATGAAATCAAAACAAAAAAAGATTAAATTTCATACTGTATTAAAAAATATTTATGTCCTTTATATACGATTTTAGGCCTTGCTTGCTGGCAGACGAGCATTTTTTTAGATAAAAATGTCTTTTATAATCTCTTGTTATACTTGGCAATGTGAGCAAAAATGCGCCCGAAAAACTGTCATCCCCGTACAACCCCTCAAAAACCGAGGGGCGTATCTACGAGCTGTGGAATAAGACGGGTGTTTTCTCCCCCACGGGCTTAATCCCATTTTCAATTGTACTTCCTCCTCCGAATGTAACCGGTAATCTTCATATGGGACACGCTTTGGGAATCTCTATTGAAGATGTTCTTATTCGTTTTCACCGCATGAAAGGAGAAAAGACGCTGTGGCTTCCGGGCACCGACCATGCCGCTATTGCCACCCAATCAAGGGTTGAGAAAGAAATATCAAAAAAAGAGGGTCTTTCCCGCTACGACCTTGGCCGTAAGAAACTTTTAAGAAGAATTGAGAAGTTTGCTAAAGAAAATCGTGCCCTAATTGTTTCTCAAATGAAAACCTTGGGCGCGTCTCTTGATTGGTCACGCGAGGCTTACACTTTGGACAACAAGCGCGTACGAGCAGTTCGCACGGCATTTAAACAAATGTATGATGACGGACTCATCTACAAAGGCCACCGCATCGTGAACTGGGACCCGAAAGGACAGACCACCATTTCTGACGATGAAATTGTCTATCAAGAAGAAAAAGCCGCGCTTTATTATATCAAGTATGGTCCGTTTACAATTGCAACCGCGCGACCTGAAACAAAATTCGGGGACAAGTATGTCGTTATGCATCCGGAAGATGACCGATACAAAGAATTTAAGGACGGACAAAAAATAGAGCTGGAGTGGATAAACGGACCGATCGTCGCAACCGTTGTTAAGGACAAAACTATTGACAAAGAATTTGGCACCGGAGTTATGACAATCACTCCGTGGCATAGCACAGAGGATTTTGAAATTGCCGAGAGACATAATTTAGATAAAGAACAGATAATTGATCTCCAAGGAAAACTTTTGCCCGTGGCGGGAGAATTCTCCGGCATGAAAATAATACCCGCCAGAGAAAAAATTGTTGAAAAACTTCGGGCTAAAGGACTTTTGGTAAAGGAAGAACCATATACTCATAATGTTGCGTCTGCGGAACGTACTGGAGGAAAAATTGAGCCCCAAATCCTTAATCAATGGTTTGTGGCGGTCAACAAGGAGTTCACGATAAAAAACTCAAAAATACCCGGAATCAAATCGGAAGATAGAACCACTTTGAAAGAAATAATGAGAAAAGCCGTGGAAAGCGAGGCAATCAAAATTGTGCCTTCCTATTTTGACAAGACTTACTTTCATTGGATAGACAATCTCCGGGACTGGTGCATTTCCCGCCAAATCTGGTTCGGCCATCGGATACCGGTGTGGTACAAAGGGGCAAAGACCCACTGCGGCCTCAAAAAACCTTTTGGTTTTGGCTGGAAACAGGATGAGGATACCTTGGATACCTGGTTTTCCTCCGGCCTTTGGACGTTTTCCACTCTTGGCTGGCCGGATGAAACTCAAGATTTAAAAACTTTTCATCCGACATCAATCCTTGAAACCGGATACGACATTCTGTTCTTTTGGGTGGCAAGAATGATAATGATGAGCGGATTTCTTTTGGGAGAAGTGCCGTTTAGGCAAGTTTATCTTCACGGCATTCTTCGCGACAAAGAAGGCAAGAAAATGTCAAAGTCTTTGGGCAACATTACCGACCCGATTGAAATCATAAAAGATTACGGCACTGATGCTTTGCGTATGGCTCTGCTTATGAGCACCGCGCCCGGTACTGACACAAGAATTTCTTTGGAAAAAATCAAAGGTCAAAAACATTTTGCCAACAAGCTTTGGAACGTAGCTCGTTTTGTCATTACAAATGGCAATTTTAAAGAAAGAAGCGATCTCACTCCCGACGATGCCGAATTTATTAAAAAACTGAATGACTTATCCTCGGAAATAACCGATGATTTTGAAAATCTGCGTTTGCATTTGGCTTCCGAAAAATTATATAACTTTATTTGGCATGAATTCGCGGACGTTTACGTGGAAAAATCAAAAAGACTCGTATCGTCTGAAGATAAGAAAGTGTTGTCATCTGCCCAATGGACCCTAGGGCACACTTTGGAAACAACCCTCACCCTTCTTCATCCTTTCATGCCTTTCATTACCGAAGAAATCTGGTCAATGCTGCCCGAGAGAACCAGTTTGCTCATTGTTTCTCCCTGGCCCGAGAGAAAATTATGATTCCCCATGTCGCAACATTTTTTTGGATACTGGTGGGAGGGATTCTGCCGGCCGTCATCTGGCTTTTGTTTTGGCTTCGCGAGGACCGATTGCACCCCGAGCCCCGTTCAATCGTAATTCTCACCTTTATCGCGGGCATGATTGCCGTACCTTTGGCAATCCCCATCCAACGCGCGGTAAATGACCTCACAAACACCAGTCTTACTTTTTTGTTATGGGCAATCATTGAAGAGATTCTCAAATTTGGCGCTTTTTTTCTGGTCGCCTTAAGGTCGGGAGAGGTGGACGAACCGACTGATTCCCTTATATACATAATGACTGCCGCTTTGGGTTTTGCGGCCGCCGAGAATGCTTTGTTTCTTTTAGAACCGATTACTCACGGCAATATCACCGAAAGCTTAATCACCGGCAATATGCGCTTCGTGGGCGCGAGCTTGCTTCATACCGTAAGCTCGGCTTTCATTGGCGCTTGTATGGCTCTCACTTTCTACAAGGCTAAATTTACCAAGCGTTTTGCGATATTCGTCGGTCTTGTCGGTGCGATTGCATTGCATGCTCTTTTTAATATCTTTATAATGAAGGGGTCAGACGGAACGACTGCGGCGGCGTTTGGTTTCGTTTGGATATTAATCATCGCTCTGATGCTCGTGTTTGAAAAAGTAAAACGTACATACGCAGTTGACACCTTATAAAAACATGCCTTCACAAAAACGTTCGTTTTTTGAAAGACTAACAGGAGCTGTCCGCCTCGATGAGGAAGACTTGTCTTCCCCTGCCCTTTCTCGGGAAAAGACAATAAAAGCCAAAGATGAGGATCGTCATTCTCTTGTTGAAAATGATCCCGGGGATGCCGAACTTACGGTTGACGTTTTTGAAACCCCTTCCGAAATTGTCATTAGGACCATGGTTGCGGGCGTGAGACCGGAAGACCTTGACATCTCAATCACCAGAGACATGGTAACTGTCCGCGGTCAAAGAGAATCAGACAGAACGGCAGCGGGTGAGGATTACTATCATCGCGAGCTTTATTGGGGTTCATTTTCAAGAACAATCGTTTTACCGAAAGAAATAGAGGTTGAAGAAGCCGAAGCAACCGAGCGCCACGGGCTCTTAACTATTCGCCTTCCCAAAATAGACAAAAACAAGCAGGCAAAATTAAAAGTGCGCGGGTGATGTGCTGGGAGGCAGAATTGAACTGCCGACCTACCGCTCTTCAGGCGGACGCTCTACCAACTGAGCTATCCCAGCATAATTCCACGTGTGGCTTAAGATATTATCACACGCCTCTTATCTTCCCAAGTTGTTGAAAATGGAACTCAGGCTGTCAGAATTAAATGAATTTGTTGAGTTTACGCCGCTTTTCAGGCCGCTGTACAATTGCTCAATCTGATTGATGTACGGTTTTAAATACCAAAAGGCCCCAATGGACACCCCAATAATAACGAGCCAGTAAAGAACATGCATGACGCGGCCAAGCCACATGGCACGCTTGATTGAGCGCAAAATACTGTTGCTTGATTCGCTCAAGTCAAGAATCCTCTGTAGTTTTTGGTCGTCTGGGTCAGACATAGTAAAAGTGCCCACTAATTATAACAATTTGTGCGGAATACGAGAATCGGACTCGTGTTTATTGCTTGGGAAGCAATCGTTCTGCCACTGAACCAATTCCGCAATTTCTGTATCTTATGCTAAAATATTGCCAATTAGCAATAATTAGCAATAAAAAGGCAGAAAGCAATGAATCCCACCGTCAAGAAAGTTGTCATTTATTCCACCCCGAACTGCACCTATTGCAACATGACAAAAGAGTTTTTCGCGGCCAACAACATTCCCTACGAAACCATAGACGTGGCCGCCGACCCTGTCAGGCGACAGGAGATGATTGACAAAAGCGGCCAGATGGGTGTGCCGGTCATTTTCATTGACGACCAAATGATTATCGGCTACAACAAACGCGTGCTCTCAAATCTTTTGGGCATTCAGACATAAACACCAAACGCTGCCGTAGTTCAATGGATAGAACAAGGGACTCCTAAGCCCTAGATGTAGGTTCGATTCCTATCGGTGGCGCAATATTTATTTTTGAGTCGTGAAAAAAGCCTGAATCTTCTGCCACCAGGATTTTGACGGTGGCAGAGTGGTGGTGGCCGTCTTGCTGTCAATTATTAAAACCACCGACTCCCCCGACTTGGCAACGTTATAGATGCTTCTAAGCTCGCTTTCAATGCCTTCCGAAGTTCTTAAAAAGTTGATTTTCTCCGTTAAACTGTTCTGTCGCGCTTTTAGCTGGAAGAGTTTGTCTTTGGCGCTTTGCGCCAATTTTGCCGACTCTCTTTCTTTCATGTAAGTGAGCACCGCTCCTCTGCCCAAAAAAACAAGAATTAGAATGGCAAACAAAAAAGCAAATTTTCCTTGAAGGATTTTTCTGAACGTGACCTTGCGTTGCAAATGAGAGCCTGGCATAGTAGGATGTTTCTCATTCTATCAAATCCACATCTATGCTTTTCCATGGAAAAACTAAAAAAGCGATTGGGGCGGTCTGGGTGGTCCTTTGTATTCTCATAATAATTTCCATGATTTTGCTCTACACGCCTATTTTTTAGGTAAAAGTAGCTCCGCAAACACTATTTTCAAGTGCGTTCCCCACTCTGTAAATAAAAATAATAGTCATTGCGCTTAACGGAAAATCCGAAACTCCTCCAAAGTCGTCAAACAGTCGGATTTTCCTACTCCATTTCTTTATTTTTAATTTACTCCGTTCAAGCTTGAAAATAGTGTTTGCTGCGCTTGAGGTTATGCGTGTACGCCGAAGATAAAAACTTGCTTGAAACATTTTGAGTAAGGGGCGTGGCGTTTTGGAAGCACGCGAGAGTATTTTGAAATCACAATTAGCGAAATAGAAAAACATCAACTGTTTGAACACGGCACCAATAGTACGATATATCGTACTATTGGTGCTTGGAAGTTTTGATGTTTTTCGTTATGGAGCTTTATGATTTCAAGATTTTCACTCGAGCGCGCAGCGGATTCCAAAACGCCACGCCCCAAACGATCATTTGATAATTCCCCGACTTCGCATAGACTAGTGGAACATGGAAATCAGAAACTTTAGCATCATAGCGCACATCGACCACGGAAAATCCACGTTGGCTGATAGGATGCTTGAAATAACCCACACCATAGAGGCGCGCAAAATGCGCGAGCAAGTCTTGGATTCCATGGAACTGGAGCGCGAGCGAGGCATCACCATAAAAATGCAGCCCGTGCGAATGGAGTATAAGCACGCGGGGCAAAAATATATCCTCAACCTCATAGACACGCCCGGACACATTGATTTTTCTTACGAAGTTTCGCGCGCTCTTAAAGCCGTGGAAGGCTCAATTCTTTTGGTTGACGCCACTCAGGGCGTGCAGGCGCAAACATTGACCACTCTTGGCATGGCTCGCGAATCCGGGCTAACTATTATTCCCGTGCTTTCAAAGGTGGATTCCCCCTTAGCGAGAATTGAGGGCGTTGCTCAAGAAATGATAAAACTCCTTGGATGCACCAGAGAAGACATAATTGAGACGTCGGGTAAAACGGGCGTTGGCGTTGAAACCCTTCTTCAAAGAGTTATTGAAAAAATCCCCTCGCCGAAAAATATTAATAATGACCATAAAAATTTTCGCGCCCTTGTTTTTGATTTTAAGTATTCAAATCATACCGGGGTTATTGTTTTTGTTCGTGTTATGGATGGCGTTGTAAAAAAGCACACTGATTTAAGATTTAAAGTTGCAGAAAGCAACTTTAAGGCTTTAGAAATGGGTATTTTCTCTCCGACTGAAATTGCGACCGACAGTCTCTCGGCCGGCGAAATTGGCTACATCGTAACGGGCGTTAAAGAACCCGGAATTGCAAAAGTGGGCGACACCATTACGCTTGTCAATGATACAAACCCCCCGTTGCCCGGCTACATGGACCCAAGACCTGTTGTTTGGGCGTCTATTTATCCGGAATCTCAAGACGATTTCGCTCTTCTTAAGCAAGCGCTTTTGAAGCTGAAACTTTCCGATTCATCTTTCACATTTGAAGAGGAGTCATCGGGCACTCTTGGACGAGGGTTCAAATGCGGTTTTTTGGGAATGCTTCATTTGGAAATTATTACAGAGCGTTTGCGCCGAGAATTTGATTTGGAACTTGTTGCGACTCTGCCGTCTATCACCTACGAGGTTGAATATAAAAACGGCAAAAGGGACAAAATTTATTCAGCGCCGTTTTTTCCGGATGATTCAAATATAAAAACCGTTTACGAGCCGTGGGTGAATGTGGTAATAATCACTCCTATTGAATATTTGGGGGTAATTTTACAAATCCTCCATGAACACGAGGGTCGGGTGGGAAATACGGAAACATTCGGCGACTCACGCACGTCTTTGTCCGCACAAATGCCGTTGAGAGAACTTATGCGTGGCTTTTTTGATAAATTAAAAAGCGCTTCTTCGGGCTACGCCTCAATTTCATACGAGATTGAAGACATGAAAGAAGCAGATGTGGTGAAGATGGAAATTTTAATCGCCGATGAGCCGGTGCCGGCCTTTGCTCGCATTGTTTCCCGCAAACTCCTAAACGAAGAAGCCGAAAAAGCGGTGGAAAAACTCTACACCGCCATGCCGAGACAGATGATTGTTACAAAAATACAGGCCAAGGGCTTGGGGCGAATTATCGCCTCGCGCACGCTTTCCGCCATGAGAAAAGATGTCACCCAACACATGTATGGAGGCGACATCACCCGCAAAATGAAACTGCGGGAAAAGCAGAAAAAAGGAAAAAAGAAGATGCAGGCAAGAGGAAAAGTAAATATTCCTCAAGATGTATTCTTAAAAATGATGCGGTCGGAATAATTTCAATAAAACAGAACGCCCGCCACAGTTTCGTGGACGGGCGTAGCGTTTGCGTGCGAGAGCTCGAGCGGCTCCCTTGCCGGTGAGCGGATGGGTACACTTGACGAAACTTGGCCACAGGCCCCCCCATCTATGGCCCCACGACTCTGCGCGGACCATTTCTGCCGCTCCGTCGGACCCAGGGCCCGATGGAGCAACAGAGAAAAACACCGGCAGTTTGCCCCCTCGCACACAAACGCTTTTGAGGAGCATCTAAAGCTTATTATACACCCTTTAATATTTTTGTCAAGGACTTTTTCATTTCATCAATCTCAATATCAAAAATATGGCTCTGTTGAGCTGTTATTTTAAGTGAGTAATTTAAGTGAGTTATATCCTCCGCCGTTCGTCTCGGAAGTTTTCCAGCATGGTAAATCAATCTGCCCTAATAGGCTCTTGATTTTGGAAAACTGAGAGACAGCAAACTTTTTCGCTGGAAAAAGTTATGCGTGAACGCCGGAGGATATAACGAACGATCTTTACGAAAGCACATCCGTATCGGCGGCCATGGGTTTGACGCCCGAAAAACGGCGGCTAAGACTTCGGAAAACAGTTTTTATGTCTTCATTTTCAAGAAGAATGAGGGTTGCAATCATAACAAGAATGCCCACTATTCCCCCGACAAACGCGTGCATCAAAAGCCCCACAAATTTATTTAAGGCAAAGAACACGCCCGTATATTGTAAAATCGCATAGCTTGACGTGGCACCAATGATACCGGCGCCAAAAGAATGGAAAATGGGTCTCAAAAGATTTCTGGTGAAATGAATTTTCCTTTCAACAAAAACCCAAAGGAGCAAACATTCAACAACCGCGCCAACGACAAAACCTATCGGCATGGCAAGCATTTGAGTGCCGGGAATGTCGCTAACTTTTAAAAGTGAATCCAAAACTTGTCCGACAGAGAGATTATTCATGGACCATCGGTACCACAAAAATGCGACCACAATCATTGAAAGAGCGCCCGCAATGGAAGAAAAGAAGGATTTTTTGTTATCCCCCATGGCATAAAGAGTCCTGATAAAAAGATGATAAAGCGATTGAAACGCAAGCGATAAGCCAAATATCGCGAGTGTCGCCGCGACCAGACGAGTGTCTTCCCAAGAAAACGCCCCCGAGCCCAAGACCAGTCTTACAATATGAGCCCTGAAGACTACCAAAAAACAAGCGGCCGGTACGGTAAAAAAAATAATTTTTCGGGCCGTGCTTAAAAAGGCCAGACGGAATTCTTGCTTCTCCTCTTTGCTGTACAAATCGGAAAGCACGGGAAAAGCGGCCATAGCAAGCGATACTCCTATAATTGAAATAATCACGGACTGGATATTGTTTGCAAAAGTGAACGATGAAATCGCCCCCGCCCCCAAAAAAGAACCAATAGCCAAGATACCCAAAAGAGCAATATTTCCCGAAGATAAAGCGACGGTGCGAGGAATTGAAACAAGAACTATATTTTTAATACGATTGAAAGCAACAGAGATACGGTCGCGAATTTTAAAAAGCTCACTCAAAGAAACAATGCCTTTCAAAGAAATAATCTGAATTGAGGCGTGAAAGATTGCGCCTAAAGCTACACCGAAAACCACTCCTAGAATGCCGAAGCGAGGGGCGAGGAAAAAAGCTCCCAAAATAATGCCCAAATTATAAAAAGCGGGGGCCGCGGCATAGGCGGCAAAGCGACCAAACGATTGAGCGACGCTCCCCAACAGATTGGAAAAGCCCAAAAAGATCGGCGACAAGAGAATGACACGCGACAAAAGAACTACTTTTGAAATTTCGGCGGCAGAAAATCCCGAAAAGGTGTGGCTTATAAGATAAGGCAAAAGAAAAAAAACGACCGCGCAAACAAGAATAATGGCCGTTGAAAAACACAAGAACAAATCGGAAACTAAAGTCTTAAACACGTCCTGTCCCCGGTTTTTGGCTTGCGAGAGATACGGAATAAGAACCGACATGGCAACCAAAGATGCAACTGTCACAAAAATAAGGTCGGGAAATCTAAAAGCGGCGTAGTAAAGATCAAGCTCTCTGCCCGCCCCAAATGTGGAGGCGAGCAATCTGTCTCTCAAAAGTCCCAAGACTTGGGACAAAAAAGTGAACAGGCCAAGAAGAAGGGCCGCTTCCCCCACATTTTGGGCGGGTCTTCTCAATGTCGCAATAATGCGCTCCATCCCGTTATTTTAACTCACCAACCAAATCTTGGATGTTTCTATTGACCAGAAACCGGAAGTGATTGTCTTGCCGCACCGGAAATTCCGGAAAGAGGATCTTTGCCAGCTCGCAGGTTGCTCAACACTTTTTTAATTTCCTCATTATCCGGATTAGTCTTTTGAATCGTTTCAAATTGTTCTATCGCTCCTGCCTTATCGCCAGTACGAGCCAGAGAAAGACCTAAGAAATATCTGGCATTGGCATAATCAGGCAAAACAGCAATTGCTTGTGATAGAGCTTGCACGGCTTGTCTGTAGTCTGGCACATTGAAGTAAAGAACTCCTAGCTGGAAATAAAGACCGGCATTTTGCGGAGACAACAAGATTGTCGTTTGGGTCTTCTCTATGGCTCTCTGAATGTTCCCTTGCTGCACCGCGATTTGAGACAAAAAGAAATGTGCATCAGCGTAATTGCTTTTCAGTTTGGTCGCTTCTTCCGCAAGGTTGGCCGCGGCGTCAAGACTGTCATTGTCCGATTCAAGACGAGCCATTGACAAGACAATTGCCGGACTAAAAGGATTTAATTCCTTTGCCTTACTAAAAGCCGCTTTGGCAGAATCATAAGCATCTCCAATTTGGAACGGTCTAGGTACAACACTTTGATATATTTGAGCAAGGTTAAACCAGTTTTGATAATTGAGCGGCCCTGTTTGGGTGGCAAGCTGCGCATTTTGGACCGCCGCAGAGAAAAGCGACTGGAAACCGGCTCTCACGGCGTCGGCAGAGGCATTCTGGTCCTGAAGAAGAGCCGACAAGCGGGTCATGGCGACGCTTGAGAGAGAGCGATAGAAGGTGTCAAAGGGAGACAAGGCAATGGCACGATTGAGATAATTTTCAGTATTATCCAGGTTTGCTTCCTGATTGGCCGCTAAAAGGGCTTTCCCAAAATATACTTGGGCAATTGCCCGCTCAACAAACAAGAAGGCCAAAGACACCACCCCAATAAGAACCACAATGAGAATAAGAACCGAAATAAAGCTTGCTTTCGGAACGGCAAAAAGCGAAAGAGTCCTTGAGCGAATGTGGCCCGCTTTGTAAAGAGAGGCTCCCAAAAGACCGGTGAAAAAGAAAGCCAGAACGAAAAGGGCGGTTGATGGTACATAGACGACAGCGACCGTCCACAAGAAAAGCGTTCCGAATATTGCTGATACGGAGATGGCTTTCTCTTCCCCGGAAGCACTTTCTCCGAATAATAATTTAATGCTGTGGCGAACGACAAGAACCAAAAAGAATATCCAAGCGAGAATGCCCAAGACGCCCGTTGTTACCGCAAAGGTCGGGATAAGGCCAATGCCCCCGGTAAAATCGGTGTTCCAAAAGAGGGTGTCGTTGATGCCTGCTGGTTTGTGCGTAAGCCACGCCCTTGAGAAATTATTTGCGCCAACACCCACCAAAACATTTTCAGAAAGTGAAGAACGCAGAACGTCCCAAGTAGCAACCCAAGACGGACGCACTTCAACGGTACCCAAGCCGAGTTTTTGACTTATGCCCGTTGAGATAGCACTGCTGGCCAGAATACAAACAAGCGCCAAGACCACTACGCCAAAAGCGTGCCAGGCAATTTTTCGCCTTGTGGAACCATCCGGAGAAACACTTGGGCGAGACAGTTCATAGACAAGGAAAATCAAAGCAAAAATACCGGATAGATACCAGGCTGTTTTGAAATTTATGACAACCATAATAACTACCGAAACAACAAGGGCCGCGTATGCGATGATTCTCTTGCCGCCAACGGGCTTCGCAAGCTCAAGAATAATCACGGAAAGAATAGAGATGAGACCAAACCAAATGGAAAGTTCATTCCAACCGCCAATGGTATTGGCAAGGGCGTCAGAAAAGAAGCCCAGAGAAAGCGTTCCTGCGCCGAAAATAAATCTTGCGATGTGGAATAAACCCAGAACAAGAGAAACAACGAGGAGACCCCAAAGAACCGTGCTTTGTTTTTGGCCTTTCTTAAATAAGCCGGCAATCAAAAGTGCTGCCACGGAGGCAAGAAATACAAAGCCAAAAGTACCCGTTTCAAAACCGTAGCCCCATAGGGAGAAATTGGGGGTGGGAGAAAAAAGTGAAGCAATAAGAAATACCAAGGGAATTGAAACGATGGCGGCAGTCATTAAATTCCAAGGCAACTTTATTGCGCCATTTTGGATAGCCGAAAGAATGACGGCGGCTAAACTTGCAAGAACTCCAACTGATAAGAGAATAAATTTAGCTACCGGCAAAGAAACGGCGGATGACGGCAGAAAAAATATCGGGATAAGGATCGCTACAACACCCAAAATCCAAGCGGCAAAACGAGAGGCATTAGGCTCGTTTTCATTCGCATTTACATTTTCAAAACTATCCATTTTGGCTTTTTAAATGACTAATATGAATTCTATTATAAACTAAAAACAATTGGTTCGCTTGTTGATAAAACCCTTATTTTTCAACGCGAAATGGCTTCTAAAATACGTCAAATCGGCCATTGATTTTACTGGGGAAATTGGTATAATGTTAGCTGTTCGAGCTGTGGCAGTTGCTCCGCACACGACATACTGTGTGCTGGGAGGAAAGTCCGAACACTCGCTGATTTCGTTCACCTTCGGTGAGCAAAATTGGAAGAGTAGCGGGTAACGCCCGTCCACCGCGAGGTGCGAGGTGCGAACAGAGACGTCCTGATTTGAAAAAAGAAGGACGCCCCGAGAGTAATCGAAGGGCGAGTTCTAAGGTAACTTAGAAAGTGAAACGGCCAAATCCTTACTTGAGTGCAAGACCGTACTTATGCCTTAGGCGTATTTGAGTCGCTTGAGTCCGAGAGTAATTTCGGACCTAGATAAATAACTGCACCCGCCTCAACGGCGGAAAACAGAATTCGGCTTACGGGCTCGAACACCTAAATCAAAAACTCTGCCCCAAAAGGGCAGAGTTTTTGATTTATTCATTGCTCTATAAAATTTGATCGTCAGAGCTTTATCCATCATTTCGATACCAATTGGTACTAAAATGATAGAGTGAAAAATCATAATTTGAAATGATCTCTGATATGTTTGTCGTTTTCCAATCCTTCCACCACCATATACAAAAGTTGCCTACCCAGACGCAGTTCACTCTTAAGAAGAGCGACCAAGTCTTCACACGGGTATGGGTAGATCCACACACTCTTCTGAAGCATTAAGAAACCGTGTATCAATATTGTGTGTCTAAGTCTTTGTCTTATCTTTTCTCTATCCTTTGGAATATCAAAAATTATTACTCTCCATCTTTTATCCCATCTCATTGGCTTTCTCAAAATATCGGTGGAGTGGATTAACAACGCATTTCTTCCTTTATCTGTTACCGAGTATTGACCCTTTTCATTTTTTTCCACAAGACCACCTCTTTCTAGATTTTCCAAAGACCTCCAAAAGTTGTACTTACCCGCTTTATTTTTTTTAAGAATTGGTTTAAAAAGTTTCAAGGCATTCGGTGCCATAATGGCGACCGAAATCATAACTCCCGTGGCTAGACCAGCCAATATGGCTTTTTGGACTTTTCCTATTTTTATTCTTTTTTCAACACTTTCTGGCATCTATCATATTATACCCAATTGGTACTATTTTGATAGAAGGAGGTTGAAGGGGAGTTTGGTGTTAAGTGGTATAAAAGACGAGCTAATTTCGTGACCCAATCTTTTGAAATTAGCCGGTGGGGGTGGAGGAGGCGGTGGAGCTTACGGTGTTATCTCCCCCGCTGTCAGCGGTTGTTTGGGTAGTTGTCGCTTCGCTTTCGGATGAAATGGTTGTTGAAGTTTCAGTGGGTGTTGTGGTGGCAGTTGTCTCCGTTGTTGTTGTATTTTCTGATGCCGCGGTGGTAGTAGCAGTTGTGGTAGCGGCGTTTTCTGCAATGGTTACGCTTGTATCGCTTGGGGTTTCGGGCGGGAGTTCAGATGAAGATACAAAAAGGGTCTCGGCGCATGTGCCGGGCATTGTCACTTGGCTCCCATTTTCAATTCTCACACAATAAGGTTGTCTGGTGGCAATATCATAAAGAGTGATGCCTGCCGGTTTTTCTTGTGAGCCAATTACAATTTGGTCGGCAAAGACGTTTGTGAATCGCGCAAAGCCTCCGCCAATTTGAGTGCCCATATTTTGGAAAGCACTGATGATAGCACCTATTATAAATTGAGCATCTGTCGTGTCATCGGTTGCAACATTTGAGGTTGTGGTTGCGGTTGTGGTTGCGACTGACGCGGTAGTTGAGGCAAGGGCTTCAAGTTTAGCAACGCGTTCATCAAGAGATTCCACTTTTTGGGCAAGGTCGTTCACGGAATTTACCAAGAGCGGAATTATATCGGTTGTTCGCACCAGTTTAATACCTCCGACATCGTCCACAAGTTCTGGTGCGATTGCCGCCACGTCGTCGGCAAGGAAACCAAACTGGTTCACGGTGGTTGATGCGGACATAAGCGAAAGATTCACGCCGTGCAGTTTGCGAATGATATCGGTTGAACTTGCAAGCGAGGTGCCGATTGTCGAGGTGGCAACGGTTACACCGGCATTTGGCGCACAACCAAATGAGCCGGTTGAAGGGTTGATTTCACAAACGCCATTGCTGTTTTCAAACACCGCCACCGACTTGGACATCGAATGTCCAAGTGGGTCTAATTTTGCGTGCAGAGCAAAACTTGGCTCCAAAGTCCCGATACCAAACCCCGCCTCTGTAACGGCAAGCATTGGGGTTGATGTTGCCGGAAGGGTTGATGTTGCAATTGATTCAAGAGAGGTCACCCTGACATCCAAAGCGTTCCATGCGTTTACCAAAATCGGAGCGAAATTCAGATAATTAACTGATAGATATCCATCCGGGCCTTCTGATACCAGTTCTGGCGCGATGGTTTGTACTTCTTGGGCAATAAAACCAATGCGGGTTGTTGAAGAATTATCATTTTTCCAATTGAACGTCACGCCGCGAAGCTTCCTAACAATATCGGTTGAGCTTGCGATTGTATTTATATTTTCCTTCAAACGAACATCAGACGAACAAGAAAGTGCTGTGGCTGTCGGATTGATAGAGCATGTCCCCGTATCGTTTGTAAATTTGGCAACCGTACTTGTCCCAACCGCAAAGACATTTAACAAATTTGAAACCAGAGTAGTTGTGGCTGTATTTCCTTCCTTACCCTTAAGGTCAATAAATGTTTCAACCACACCAACCCCCTCACTAGAAAAACTCCCCAAAGAAATACCGACTGACGGTTCATCGCCTATGGCTTTTCTGCCAACCCCCGGTGTTGATGAAAGTGCAATCCTGTCTCCAATATTAATGTCACCCGTTGAAGTGCTTACTTTTACCGGAACACGACCGCCCAAGGCGATTGGATAACCGCCACTATCGTTCCAGTCAGCGAGAGTGATACCGGGTTTGGTGGATACAACGCCGAGAAGCACGCTCCCTTCCCCAGCCCTCTTTACATATCCTTCATGCGCTGGGTCTGCTGAAACGATTTCACCCGGAGAGAGGATATCCATTGATTGATAATTCTCGGCAATGTCAAAGCCGGAGACCGTCGCTCCTTTTACATACGCACTGCCGACCCATAACGAACTAAAGAACTGCCTCAAGGAACCAATCGCATAACCCCCAGAGACAAAGCTTGAAACATATACTTTAAGTAGGCTCGTGGTAAGGTTCATGTACGAGATAACATAGGCCCCGTTTGAATTGAACGCAATGGAGGTGTAATTACCGGTGTTGTCTATTGAGTCTGGGGTTGCAATCACATTACCGGAAGAGCAGGAAGCGTTACCGCATCGGGCAACTTTGAGATTGGAGTTGGTGTCGTCGTAATACGAAATAACAGGGATTCCGCTTGGACCTATGGCGATGGAGGTGTACGAACCAACATTAATAGTGGCTGATTCATCTACGGTCGTGGTCGCATTACCGGAAGAGCAGGAAGCGTTGCCGCATCGGGCAACTTTAAGAGCAGTAGCGCCACTAGTACCTCGGTATGAGATAACGGGAAATCCGTCCGCACCAATGGCAATGGAGGTATACCCGCTAACGCCGGCATTATCTAAAACCCCGCTCGCATTACCGGAGGAACAGGAAGCGTTGCCACAGTGGGTGAATCTAAGAGACGCGTTGGGGGAATCCCAATGCGAGATAATGGGGAATCCGTCCGTGCCAATGGCAATGGAGGAGTACTGGCCGTAATTACCTGCCGAATCTACCGTCGTAGTCGCATTACCGGAGGAACAGGAAGCGTTGCCGCAGTGGGCAACTTTTAAGTCCGCATTGCCAAGATCGTAGTATGAAATAACGGGAAATCCGTCCGTGCCAATGGCAATGGAGGAGTACTGGCCACCACCTATATCCAAAGTCGTAGTCGCATTACCGGAGGAACAGGAAGCGTTGCCGCAGTGGGCGACTATGAGTCTCCTAGGGGGAAAGGCGGAATTGTAGTATGAGATAACGGGAAATCCGTCCGCCGTGCCAATAGCAATGGAAATGCCCTGACTGCTACCGGCATTTACTGTGTCCACCGTTGAAACGGTATTGCCGGAAGAACAATTACTATTGCCACATTTGGCGACCTTGATACTAACGCCGGCCCCGTCGTAGTATGCGATAACGGGGAGTCCATCCGTACCGATGGCAACATCAGTCCACGCGCCGACACTTAACGTTGTGGCGTTTGATGTGGTCGCTTCAGTAAAAGATGCAGAGGTTGATGGCACAATATTATCAAGTGTTGATGTACCGACAACCACAAGTGCGGTGGAGGGCGATGTGGAACCAACGCCAACAAAACCAGCGGTACTTATTCTCACTTTCTCTGAACTTCCTATGGAGAAACTCATCGGCTTTGTCGCGTCATCAGTGCTTAAATCACCGAC
>Ga0209542_10010742_pt1 | contig 16429 bp, 23 predicted proteins | sample RifCSPhighO2_01_FD_184028 | JGI IMG/M metagenome (GOLD analysis project Ga0209542, IMG submission 184028) | Soil microbial communities from Rifle, Colorado - Rifle CSP2_plank highO2_0.1 (SPAdes) (version 2) | ecosystem: Environmental > Terrestrial > Deep subsurface > Rock core/Sediment ...
TCTATTTTTTGCAAGGGAATGGCGGAATTCCCCCCACGCCCCCCTTCCGCCATTCCCTTGCTCGGACTTCCAATTTTTTCGGCGGGTAATTTCTCTAAAATCAATAAACCCATATGCTAACTATAGTATGTAGAACCAAAGTTAGCAAGCGCGTATACTACAGTTATCAATTATGAAAAGAGAAATCCTAATCAAATTTGGTGATAAAGTCCGCGAGAGAAGGACTGCTTTAGGATTATCGCAAGAAGAACTGGCGGGGCGTGCCGGTGTTCATCGTACTTATATTGGCATGATTGAGCGAGCAGAGAAAAATATCACACTCCAGAATATTGAAAAGGTTGCAAAAGCTCTTGAAATTTCATTGGACAAGCTAATGACTTTGGACAAGTAATCACTATGGAGAAAAAACATCGCCAACATCTTAAATCCAGAAAAAGCCCTCCTTTTAATCTTCTGTCTAGGGCACAAGAAGATGCGGCAAAAGTTGCGTCTAATATTGTTTGGGATGAAATAAACAAAAAATATCCCGAATACGAGTTTAATAATCTTGAAACGCTTGGACTAAAAGATCTCGACGCGAACTTCGCGCTTGACTACATCAACAGAGGATTAAAGTTGGTTGGTTTACCGGAACGGAAAGCCAGTGAACTACAAGCGATTGATTCCGCAAGTGGGATAAAGCCAGACGGCGGGATATTTTTTGTTAAATCGAAAAAGGACGGTTTCAATCATATTATCGGCTCGCTTGAAGTAAAACATCAAGGCGAGTATGACGGATATACGCCAATCAGCGATACGGACTGGAAAAAGAAGAAAGGCGACCCAAGAATTCAAAGAGCAGAAAGACCGCCACAAGCGCAAGGTAATGCGATAGAAAGATTTTCAAAAAACGCCAACGCCATAAAAACATTAACAAGTTTTTATAACTACAATCCGTATGTTGTTTTTTGTGAGGGCTTTGATTTCTTTTTGAAAGAAGATTTTGAAATATTCAAAAAACAACCTCACTCTAGCCGTTTTCAAGGTAAAGATTCTTCAATTCTTATGCGCTTGATAGCGGGCAATGATTGGATGCCACTCAATAAGATTTATGTTGGGTGTGTTACACAAGGAGATTCTAAAATTTGCCCGGCCACAATTTTTGCAAAAATGCCCAAATGGACACCAGAGGAAATCGCAAAAATTGTGCTAGAAGTAATTGACCAAGCAATTGCTCATCTCAAATCGCACGGCGAGCTATAGATAAATAGGATTTTTTTCGAGAATCCAAAGGTGCTCTTTGACTTTGATGTCTCTCCCACGCAAGTTTCTTGAACCGCGATAGGTATTATAATCTTGTTCCATTAGTTCCCATTTACCGTATCGCGAAAGAATGTTTTTGAAATTTTCGGTTGGAATTATCCCTTCATCGTTGTAGGAAATGGCAATAAACTTTGCTCTTGTGTCTGCGAGCAGTTTGTCCATTGCTTCCTCTGCGAGCTTTTTCTTATTGTAAGCTGATTTATTCCATTCTTTCGCGATGCCACTTACTCCGTTTTGTATTTCTCGCGCCTTGCCCTCATTGATAATATTGAGCATAAAATAATTAGAGCCGTAAGGATGTTGATTATATGGCGGGTCATAGTAGACCAAATCAAAAACAGGCAAGCCGTTGTCTTTTACTAATTCATTTACATCTCTTTTGTGGACGAAAACAGGACATTCAAAATCTGAAAAAATCGGCGTATCAAGCGATATTTCTCGTTTGATTCTAGTAAGAGCATTTTCGCCTTGCCCGCCAAAATGACCAACCCCTTTCATTTTATGAAAGCCTTTGAATACACCGGATGTGTTGTTGTGAACTGAAGCTTTAACAATTAAAGAGGCAAGGCAAAAATGCCTGTACTGTTCGGGAATATCGTTAATCAAGCGACGAACATTATCAATTATTTTTGCATTAGTAGTTGTGTAAAAAACTCTTTCTCCATCCTTGATATTTTTATCGTTTTTTGGTGCGTAATTTTTTTCGATAAAGCCGATCTTTTTAGATTTTGTCTTTAGTTTGTTTTCGTTGAGCCAGTTGATATGTTTTTCAAGTTCCTTAATATCAATATCGGATTTATTAGCAAGATAGGCACGATTAACTGTTTCGGCATAATCTTCAAGATCGTTTACATGAAGTTCGCTCGCAAATACTTTCAATATGCGCGCCGCCGCACCACTTCCAACAAAACCATCTAATACAACAAGTTTTTTCTTGCCAATTTTGTCTCGTATTTTAGAGAATCCTTTGTATAGAAAAGGTGCGAGGCGGCGCTTGTTCCCAATATAGGTAATGAGGTGCGAGCTAAAAAACGGGTTGGACAAATCCAAATTATCGAACTCATCGTCGGAGAATAAACTAACTTTAGTTTGTTGTTTGGCAAGTTCCATAGTGATAACTATAGTATACACAACAAAAATATCGGTTGCAATAGCAAGATGTGGAGGAAAGCATTATAATCAAATTATACCCGCCGAAAAAATTGGAAGTCCGAGCAAGGGAATGGCGGAAGGGGGGCGTGGGGGGAATTCCGCCATTCCCTTGCAAAAAATAGAGGCCAGTTCCGCCACCTTGCTTTTCAAGGCAAGACGCCACAGAAAAATACTCTTTTCATTAAGAGAAAAAGAAATCCGGCGCGCGAAAAATGAAAAGAGCAAAGAGTATTTTTCTGTGGTGTGGCGAGCGGAGCGAGCGGTGGCGGGGCTGGCTTCCTTAGTTTCGTTCAAAGTAGGTTCGTCCAAAGTTCAGAATATCCCATCAAACTACAAAAATCCCGCCTCGGCGGGATTTTTGTGGGTTTGCAACTCAATTTTTAATTTTTATTGCGCCCAGATTACAAATGTGAAGAGTTTCTCGCCATGGCCGAGGTCGCGCGCGTAAAGCGAGTTATTGCCGCGAGAATCTTTCCGCATCGCTTGCCCCCAAGCAGACGGATTATTGAGATCGGTATCCTCTCCAATCGAATCAGGCCTGCCTTTCTCATTTCCATTGATGCTTGTTCCTAAAGTGGCGCCGCTTGAAGATAAAACAGTGTTTATGCTATCCAGATGCGCGTAAATCGCCCCAAGCTGATCGTAGTCATGCTGATTTGGATGCTGGTTTGTTGACGGATCATTTGTGTAATCCATGCAGGTGCCGAGGTTCGGATTGTCAAACGTTTCGTCTTGATGGCCCAGCCCAAGCGTATGGCCGACTTCTTGACACATCACAAGATTGCGCCATTCCGGCTTATTATAAGTACTGGTGTTGAAATATGAATCGTTCACTTTGACAGCGCCCTTTGTGATATGCGTGCCGCTTATCCAAATTTGCGCAATACCCAGCCAACCGTTGAACCCGTATTTCGCACTACACACCTCAACGCGGCCGTTGGTCGCTTTACATGTGCGTGGTTTAGTTTTTCCCGCTTTAATTACTGTATCAAGCGCGCTGGACACGCTCCAGTCGCCAGACGTTGTTGCCAGATATGAATCCCACGCCGCAGAAACATTGTCACCCAGTTCAAGCGTAAAAGGATTTGCTGTGCGGCCCCAGTGATAACCGCCCCATGAGTGATCGGCGACAGCTATTGACGCTAATACCCCCAAGGACAAGACAATGCCAGCTCTCGTTAATACTTTTTTATACGACATAAAAAATAAAGCTAAATATAAACTAATAAATAAGATATTCGACTTTACTGCAATGTTAGCATATTGCTTTTGTAAAAGCAAGGGTGTAACATAAAATTATCCACAGAGCAAGAATCAACAATCAAATAACGGCGCGGGAAGTAAGAGTTATAGACCAAAACGGCCAGAATCTGGGCGTTTTGTCTGTTGAAGAAGCGCTAAGGCAAGCGCGCGAGGCAGGCCTGGATCTTATAGAAATCTCTCCTACCGCGCAGCCGCCTGTTGCTAAAATAATGGACCGCGGCAAATATTTTTATGAGCAGGAAAAAAAGCGGCGGCAGGCGGCCAAAAAACAAAAAGACGTTGAGCTAAAGAGCGTTCGGATAGGCATAGGCACATCTCTCCATGATTTAGAGATTCGCGCCGAGCAGGCAGAAGAATTTCTAAAAGCCGGCGACAAGGTTAAGGTAGATCTCTTTTTGCGGGGCAGAGAAAAATATTTGGATAAAAAATTTTTGCAAGACAGAATTGAGCGTTTTCTTGCCATTATCCCGCACGGATTCGAAAAAGAAGAGATTAAAAAGGGGCCGCGCGGATTGAGCTTGACTATAACATATAAAAAATAGTAATATAATACAAATAAGATTTGTAAATTAGTATTAAATTATGGCTAAATCAAATAAATCAATACTAAAACGCCTGAAAATTACAAAAACCGGGAAAATACTGCGGGGTGGTTCTGGCATCAATCATTTTCAAGCGAAAAAAAGCCGCGGAAAGCAGCTGGCTAAAAAGCGCGCTTCGGATTTGAGCCGAATCCAAAAGCGCATGGTTATTTCTTATTTAAAACACTAAAATGTCCAGAGTAAAACGGGGGAAAATCGCGTTAAAAAGACGAAGAAATGTTCTGCGCCAAGTTAAGGGTTTTAGATGGCAAAGAAAATCAAAAGAGCGCGCGGCCAAAGAAGCGCTTCTTCACGCCGGCCGCCATGCCTTTGGCGACCGCAGAAAAAAGAAAAGGAATTTCCGCGCGCTCTGGAACATAAAAATAAACGCCGCCGCGCGCGAGAATGGCCTTTCGTACAGTAAACTTATTTTTCAATTAAAAAAGGCCGGAATTGGCCTCAACCGCAAAATGCTCGCGGAACTCGCCGAAAAACATCCGGAGGTGTTTAAGAAAATTCTTACGGAAATAAAAAACTAAAAAAATAAAGGACCCGCGGGGAAAATCCCAAGGGCCCAAAAATCAAAATTCTACTGCGGGAGAAAGCCGGAAGCCGAGGCATAGCGGGAATAGACGATGCCGACAACATTGAAGGAGTACAGGTTAAGCCTATTGCAGCTGAAGTAGAAACAAGGAGCGCAATCAAAATGGCCATCGGCGTTGTAAGAATACTCGTCTCCCGGAAGATTAATGAACAAATCATTTTCCGATTGCAAGCGTTCCGGATGGCTCAAAAGCATTGAGCCGGCAGCGAATATGCCAAGACCGAACTCGTGCGGCAAATAAACGACGCGCACTCTTCTCACGGAGCGGCAGGGCCTTGCGTGCAACATTCCGAACTGCGCCCAAACAAGCAGATAGTCGCTTTTTTGTTGCGCATGGAGCATGTCAAAGGCCGTTTCTGACAGCATTGACTGCAGCAGATATTCCGCCCCCAACTTACCTTGAAGCTCATTGTTAAACCGGAGCTCCGAGGCAATCGCGGCAAGAATGCGCTCTACTGCCTCGCCGTAATTTTTCGCGATTTTTCTCCAGTACGGCACAACGAAGGGAAATGGCCCTTCGGCGCCAATTGGCTTTTCAGGCAACTCTTTGGAGTTGACCAACACGGCTTTTGTTTCCAGTTCCTTAAAATGCCTGGCAAACGGAATCAACTGCTCTAACACCGGCTTTGAGCCGGCGTATGCGGCCGGATATCCTCGTTGCGACTCAACCTCTTCATTGGCGAAAAATGGAGAGGTCGACAGTGAAATGGCAGCTGCGTGTTGCCATTTTGGTTTTAGAATAATCCTCAACCGGCGACTTAGCTCGCCTTTTTGGCCTACCCAATAGTCAAGCTCTTCTTTGGGCAAGTTCAGCAGAGCCTTCAATACTGGCGAGAACACCTCGCTGGTTCTTCCGGCTACTTCTTTTAGGAACGTCTCATGAGTAGTCATGAGCATTTCCTCCTTTCTTTTTTCAAATTGTCCCGAGAAAAGTCGGGAGCGCGAGCTTAAGGCCAATCCTTAAGTTTCTGGACCGATGTTAGCAAATCGGCGCATGTCTGTCAATATGGATAATTTGCAACTTTCCAGCTATAACTAGAATGTTGCAAATTTGCTTTTGGTGCAAAACTAATAAAAATCGGCGGTTAGCGCCTAAAAAATATTGAGATGAAAAAGAGGGCGCTGAAAGCTAGATATCAAGCATCTAATCAAAAAATCCTAGCCGAAGCTAGGATTTTTTGACGCGGTGGGCAGTGGACTTGCACCACACTCGCCGAAGCGAGCCATTTGGGTTTCAACCAACGACTCAACTTTTGAGCTTTACCCACCAATCCCACCGCAATGATGATTATGATGTGCTTGAAAATAAAAACAATCCCGAAATTACTTTCGAGACTGCTTTCAGCCCACTTCAGAATGTGGCGCCGTTGGTTGAAACCCTTAGTGCCATTATAGCAAGCCCATAAATCGTGTCAATGGCATGTGCGAATATCTGAATATCGGCATCTTGCTAAACCGCAAAATGCTCGCCGAACTCGCCGAAAAACATCCGGAGGTTTTTAAAAAAATTCTCCAAGAAATTTCAAAATAAAAAACACAGGGAATTTTTCCCCTGTGTCGCGCGGATTACTCAAGCACAAAAATAAGACGTTTCTACTTATTCGTATCTAAATTCCAAGTCTAATTTTTCGGTCAAGTTATCTCCGCTGTATATAGCATGCCCACATTCCGTACATTCGTACCTTTCGGTGCCGCTCATGTAAGCCCCGGAAATGCCGTGCGCCATATCAGCTATATGCTTAAAGGGCATTTCCTTTTTGCAATTTTTGCAAGGCAAAAGCGCCCTGTGTTTGCTGTCGTATTTGACTTCCGGCAATACAGAAAATATTTTCAGTTTTCCCTTCAATTCTTTTTGTAAAGCGCTTATCCCATCTTCCGTCCTTTCCATCCGCTGATATGCGGGATCATTAGGATTATCTCGATATAAGCGGAATTCGCTTCTTACTTCTTGGAGCAAATCCAAAACCGCCTTGTTGAGCTTAAAATTTAAAACCAAACACTCACCTATCGCTTTCTTATCAGATTGTTCCACGCCGATCTCCTTTCCGCCTTATTTAAGTCTATTTAATACCTATCACAAAGCGCGAGGCCATGTCAAATAGTTGTGGCGTAATTTGCAACTTTTCAGCTATAGCTAGAATATTGCAAATTTATTTTTTACAGAAAATCACCTCCTAAAAAATATTGAGATGAAAAATAGCGCGCCGGCGAAGAGGACGAATGCCGGGCCGGGGGGAAAGCCGTAAAATTTTGAGATAAAAATACCCAAAACTGCCCCCAAAATTCCAAAGACCGCGGAGATGGCCAAATACTGGTTCATGCTCCGCGCGATGTTTCGTGACGCCGCTGCCGGAATAATAATTATTGAGCCCATAAGAAGCGCGCCCGTGAATTTTATGCCCACCGCCACTGCCAGTGCGAAAATCATAAGAAACAAAAACTCAAGAATGTGCGGTTTGTACCCGGCGGAGAGCGCGAGGTCGGAAGAGATCAGAGACAGAGTGAATTTTTTGTAGAAAACCAAAAGCAAAATTATAATCGCAAGCGAAATTAAGGAAGCAAGCCAAAAATCAAACTGGCTGATATTGGCAATATCGCCGAAAAGCGCTTCTAATATGTCTTCTTTCGGAGTAAGCAAGGCGCCGATCGCAAGCGCTAGCGTAAACATTACGCCGACTAAGGTGTCCACCGGGAGCTTGGTTTTATGCTCAACGGCCCAAATGATAATTGTGCCGAAAATCAGAAATGCCAACGCGCCGGCAAAAATATTTAAATTAAATAAAATTCCTAAAGCCACGCCCGGCAAAGCCACGTGCGAAAGCGCGTCTCCAACCAAAGCCATGCGGCGAAGCAAAGCCAAGGATCCCAGCATTCCTCCGGCGGCCGCAATCAAAGAGGCGGCTATAAAAATTTGTAATTCAGGAGTGAGCATGCTGGTAAAATTTTCTGTCTTTGCCGTAGAGTCTGGCAAGCTCGCTTGGCGTCAAAACTTCGTCAGGAACGCCAAAGCAGATCTGCTCGCGGTTTAAACAAAGCACCTTATTAGCGTAGCGGTATACAACCGTAAGATCGTGCGAAATTAAAATCAAGCCAAGATTATGTTCTTCTTGAAGCTTGTGTAAAAGTTCGTACACCGTCTTTTGGCCGGCCATATCCACACTCGCAGTCGGCTCGTCAAACAGAAGCAAATCCGGATGTCCAATTATCGCCCAAGCAATAAGGACTCTTTGAAGCTCGCCCGATGAAAGCTCCCCGATTCTTTTGCCCAAAAAGCTTGGCGCCAAGTCAACTGCCCCAAGCGTTTTTTCCGGCGCCGCATGGTCTCTTAAAGTCAAAAACTCTTTGACGGTGATCGGAAGGTCTCTCTCCAAATCTATTTTTTGCGGAACATACCCGATTTTTGTGCCTTTTGGCATTTTGATATCGCCATTATAACCAACCGCGCCTAAAATCGCGCGAAAAAGCGTGGTTTTGCCGGATCCGTTCGGACCGATTACCGCAAGCGCTTCCCCGCGCTCTAAAGAAAAAGAGATGTTGTCTAGCGCAACATCGCGATCATAAACAACTTTTAAATTTTTGACTTCTAAGACATTCATGATCTCAAATACATTATACGCTAAAATTCTAAAGAGATATAGATTAAGGCCTTGTTTGTCGCAAGGTTCTTTTGCTAAAATAAAGCCATGGCAGAAGCGTTTTTAAATCCGGATGGGGTGATTGAGGCGTGGGATGTGAGGCCGGGGGATAAGGTCGCGGATTTCGGCTGCGGGGCGGGTTTTTTTTCCGTGCCTTTGGGTAGCCGTGTAGGTTCAAACGGCAAAATCTACGCTCTAGATATCCGCCCGGAAGCTTTGGAGGCCACTAGAGCAAAAGTAAAGCTTTTTCACATTTTTAATATTGAACCGAGTCGCGCCGATTTGGAGCTTCCTCGCGGATCCGGCCTGCGCGACGGGAGCGTTGATAAAGTTTTGATATCCAACATCCTTTTTCAGGCGGAAAACAAAAAAGCCGTGGCTGATGAAGCTTACCGCATTTTGAAAGCTGGCGGAAGTGTTATGGTTGTGGAATGGGAAGAAGGCGGTCCGACTGCGGGCGGGCCATCGTTGGAATACCGCGTCGGCAAAGACGAGGCAAAAAAAATTCTTGAATCCGCCGGCTTTTCTTTTTTTAAAGAATTTTCCGCCGGCAGCAATCATTATGGGATGATATTTTCCAAAAAATAAGGAGTGGAACGACTATATTTTTTGCGAACCCCGCACCATTTTTACAAAGAGTCAATTTTTCAAAAAACATGGCAGGAAACATCGAAAAGAAAATTTACATTGCGAACCGCACAAAAAATTGGTGCGGGGTGCTCAATTTTATTTATTCGCTAACGCTCATATAAAATTGGCATGAACAAACTCCAAATCGTAATAATCGGCATCGCCATATTGCTCACTGTCATCGCGGTTTTGATATTCACGGGAGTTTTGCCGGGTTTAAAATCGGACACTGGGCGCGGCGCAAAGCTGAATGTGTGGGGATTTGCCGATGAATCGGTGCTTACTGCTTTGGCTTCAGAGTTCGCGGCTTCCAAACAAAATTTTGAGATAAGATTTTTTAAAAAAGACATTCAAAATTTTGAGAGCGACCTTCTGAACGTTTTGGCAAGCAATGGGGCGGATGTGCCAGACATAGTAATTTTCCCGTCCGATTACTTAAAGAAGCACAAAGGTAAGCTCGCCGCGGCCCCGCCGATTTTTATTACAGAGCGGGAAATCAAGCAGCAATATGTTGAAGCGGCCTCCGCCTTTATTGCAGAAAGGAATCAAGTTTTGGGAATCCCTTTGTACGCTGACGCGCTTCTTCTTTTTTGGAACGTTGATATTTTCACAAAAAATTTGATTACGCTTCCACCAAAAACATGGGACGATTTTTTGGCTTTCGCTAAAAAACTTACGCAAAAAGACAATGTCGGAAATATAGTCATTTCGGGAGCGGCGATGGGCCGCGGCGGAAATATCAAAAACGCTCCGCTTATCTTAACAACAATGTTTTTACAAAGCGGCGAGAGCATTGTAAAAGAAAACGGGGAAGTCGCGCTTGGTTCCCCGGTTAGCGTCGGCGATACCACTTTGCGGCCCGCTGAATCTTCTTTGCGGTTTATGACCGATTTCGCCAATCCACAAAAAACTTCGCAAAGCTGGTCGGCCGCCCTTCCAGAAGCCGAGGAAATGTTTATCGGCGGGAAACTGGCTATGTATTTGGGAAAAATAAGCGAATATAATGAAATTAAGAGTCGGAATCCGCATCTTAATTTTGCAGTAGCATTGTTGCCGCAACTCGCGGTAAGACCTGTAACCGGGGGAATTCTTTATGCGCTGACCGTGCCGCGGGCGTCAACCAATCAGCAATCTGCTTGGGAGTTCATAAAATTTTTAACCAGCGCGGAAAATTCTGCCGCTTACGCGGATAAAACCGGCAATGTGTCGCTCCAGCGCGGCGTTTTGCCTAATTACCAAAAAGAATCCGTACGCTCTGTATTTGCAGAATCCGTTTTGGCGCTGAAGCTCTGGCTGAATCCAGATCCTTTCTCTTCCAATCAAATTTTCAGAGATTTAATAGAAGACGTGGTTTTAGGCCGAGCCACGTTGCGGGACGCGCTGGAGAAAGCCGCTACGCGGCTCGGAGAACTAAAATGAGCAAAACTAAGCAAAATAAAATTCTAGGGTTAAGGAATTTTATTTTGCTTAGTTTCGCGATATTAATAACAACCGTCGCCTTTCCAGCTTACGCTCTACCGCTTGTCCCGTGCGGCACGGAGTTCGTGCCATGCACGCCGTGCCACTTATTTACTTTGGCTGATCGCATTATTGATTTTGTTTTGAAAGGTCTGGCGCTCCCGATTTTGGTAATCGCGCTTTTGGCTGGAGGAATAGTTTGGGTAACGGCGTCCGGCAATCCGGCGCAGATAGAAAAGGGCAGAAAAATTTTGACGTCCAGCCTTGTCGGCATTTTTATCGCTTTTGGCGCGTGGCTTATCGTTGACACAATCATAGTCACATTGGGCGCCAAAAACGCAGAATTCAAAGTAGGCCAGAATGCCACAATCGGCTGGGCTTGGAATTCAATTGACGAATGCCCGGCTCCGATTGTAACACCGCCGACCACCGGCGATGGCGGCGGAATAAAGGTGACACCTTTAGCTGGCACGTTTCAAACAGAGGCGGAAGCAAGGGCGTATTTTAAAAATCTAGGTTTTACTGATTCAGATTTGAAACAACTGTGTCCTCCGGGACAAACACAAGATTGCTTAAACCTAGTTGGCTTGCCGAAATACGTAGCCGATAGATTGTGGACGCTTCAAACTGCTTGCGGAAACGAAAATTGTCAATTTAGAATATCCAGCGGTACCGAAGGCGGACACCAAACGCATGGCGTTGGACAGCCTGTTGTTGACATAGTGCCAAAAAATTTGCAACAAAGCACTTTAAATAAATTGAAATTGTTGGCAAATGACAATAACATAGGTTACGGAGTCGCGCGCTGCGAAGCGCAGGGAGGAGCATCGGTAAATAATTGCGCTGTGCCGCCGGCTAACCATATTCATGTTTCTTTCCCGCCGAAATAAGTTATAATAACCCTATGCTTATCAATAAAATCAAGTCACTGCTTTTTACGGCAATTTATGCTATAATAAGGCCGGAGGCGGTTTTTGCGGATATGTACACGTTGCAAAATCCGATTAACGCGGGTTCTTTCGCAGAAGTAGTCCAGAAAATAGCCCAGCTTATGACGCAGATCGGTCTCCCGATAGCCGCCATTTTTCTTGTCTGGTCTGGGTTTTTGTTCGTATCGGCAAGAGGGGACGAAAAGAAATTAGAAACGGCAAAATCCGCATTTTATTGGACTGTAATTGGCACCGCGCTTATTGTTGGGGCATATGCAATAGCAACAGCCATAGTCAATTTTGCGCAGCAATTGTAAACCCCCACACCAACTTATGTTTTATGTTTATGTGTTAAGGAGTAAGATTGATAGAGAACATTATATTGGCTCAACGAACGATTTGCGCAAGAGATTGGCAGAACATAACCACGGAAAAGTATTTTCCACCAAGCTAAGCAAACCATTTGAACTTATTTACTATGAAGCATATAGAGTAGAGAAAGATGCGCGAAGTAGAGAACACAATCTTAAACTAAGGTCGAGAGCCTTCGCGCAATTACGGGCTAGATTACGCGCATCTTTAGAAACATAAGTTAGTGTAGGGGTAAAATTAATAAAGGTCGATTAAAAAATTAAAAATTAAAGATTAAAAATAAAAAACATGAATAAAACATTAACAAAAATTACAATCGGCGCAGCTTCATTGTTTCCGCTTTTTGCTTTTGCCACGACCGTAGAAACCATATTGCAGCAAACAAGACAAATTTTAAACTCAGTAATACCTATATTGATGGTGCTGGCCACGATAGTCTTTTTGTGGGGCGTCATTCGGTATGTTACGGCCAGCGGAGAAGAAGACAAAATTGCTGAAGGCAGAAGGTTTATAATTTTCGGGCTGATCGGCCTTTTTATTATGGTGGCAATTTGGGGAGTCGTGCAGGCGTTGGTCCAGCAGTATGGACTAACTTCTGGCGGGGCGATCCCATCAGGACCGGGCTATCGAACGCCGTAATAATTATAATTACCCAGAATGCAGATAGCCCAAGCCAAAACAGTTGGCGAAATAATAAGCGTTGTTGAAACGTCTATTCTTGTGCCTATTATAAGTTTGCTTTCGGCCGCGGCCGCGCTTCTCTTTTTGTGGGGGGTGGTTGAGTTTATTGCCGGCGCCGCAAGCGAAGAGGCGCGCACAACCGGCAAAAGGCATATGATCTGGGGAATTTTGGGGCTTGTCATAATTGGAGGCGCTTGGGCAATTATTGCGGTTTTAAAAAACTTCTTTGCTAACATTCTCTAGAATAATACAAAATATCGAGGGTGTGCTAAACAAGCTTGTTGGGCTTCTTTTTGTTGTGGCGACTGTCGTCTTTTTGTGGGGAGTGATACAATATGTGATTGCCGGAGGCGACGAGAAAAAACTGGAGCAGAGCAGAAGCTTTATCATCTACGGGCTTATTGGACTTTTTGTGATGGTTGCAATGTGGGGGATAGTAAGGGCCGTTTGCAGCACCCTTTTCAGCGGCTGCTGATTCTAATTTTATGCCGGAGGAGGGAGTCGAACCCTCACGCCACTAGGGCACACGATCTTAAGTCGTGCGTGTCTGCCAGTTCCACCACTCCGGCATGCTTGTGCGGCCAGGGGGAATCGGACCCCCATCTCGTCCTTGGCAAGGACGCATTCTGCCACTAAACCATGGCCGCGTGCTAAATTTTAAATTTCCAACTTTCAAATTGGGCAGGGTGGGATTTGAACCCACAACCCTTTCGGGATACGGTTCTAAGCCGTACGCGTATTCCGGTTCCGCCACCTGCCCAAACAAAATTTTAGGCGCCGGAGGGAATTGAACCCTCGTATAGCGGTTTTGCAGACCGCCGCGTTAGCCACTTCGCCACGGCGCCATGTTACTCATTTTTAACTTTTTCAAGCAATTTTTCAAGGCTTATTTCTTTGGCTGTGTCTGAAAGGACAAAATGAATTTGGGGAATAAACTGTCTGCGGGATTTAGAGGCGATGTGCCTCCGGACATTTTTTTCCAGTTTTTTTATCCGCGGAAAAATTTCTTTTGCGGCGCTTTCCGGAAAAACAGAAATAAAAATTTCCGCTTTATCAGACCGTTCGCGCGCGGACACTTCTCCAATGGACACAAAAACTCCTTTTTCGCGCTGGACATTGCGTTGCAAAAATCCGGCGATCTCTCTTTTTAAAAATGATTCAAATCTTTCTTTCAAAAAAGATCGAGCTCGTCTTTTTCCGCTAATGATATTTTGGCGTTGACCAACGCGCCAAATTCAGTCCCTTTTTGTATTTCCGCGACATTGAGTTTTCCTTGCTGGAGATTTTCTATTTTTCCATTCCCTATTTTTTTCCCGCGCCTTATAATATCAAAGTCCGCTCCGCGTTTTAAAATGCCGTCCAAAATTTCTCCTCCAACGATCTGCCCTTTTTGGGATGTTTTATTCGGAAAAATTTTTAAAATCGTGGCGCGTCCGATAATGTTTGTTGTAATCTCCTTTGGGGCCAGCGCATCCAATTTGTTTTTAAGAAAGTCGGCAACTTCATAAATAATTTGAAACTCTGCTATTTCCGTCCCCATTCTGCCAGCCAGTTCTCTTGCTGGAGCAGAAACATAAACTTTAAAAGCAATAATCACCGGATTCGCGGAGGAAGCTGCCATTTTAACATCGTCTTCCGACACATCGCCCGCCTCCGCGCGCAGAATTTTTATGTCAAGCCGGTCGTTTTTAAGTTTTGCCATTTCGTGCTCTATTGCTTCCGCTGACCCCAAGACATCGGATTTAATGACGATGCCCAAAGAAACATCGCCCTCTTTAAAACCAGGTTTTGAATCCCCCAAAAAACCTGGTTTTTCCCCGGGCGATGTTGAGGAGCGAGGCGCTAGTTTTTCTTTGCGCGCGGCTTCCATTGCCTCTTTCTGCGAGAAAAACGTCCTAAACTCGCCGCCGACTACTGGTAATTTATCAAACCCCACAACTACGGCTGGTTGAGAGGGGCCGGCAGAATCTATCGCTTCTCCTTTGAAATTTTCCAAAATTTTAATTTTGGCAACAGCATCGCCAGCAACAATATATTCGCCCTTTTTTAACCTTCCGTTCGTCGCCAAAATGGTGGATGTGATACCGCGCTTGGCATCAAGCCTAGACTCTATAATCACGCCTGAAGCAAAAGTGTTCGGATTTGCCGTAATGTTTTCTAAATCCGCCAACAGCAAAATTGTTTCCAGAAGTTTATTCACTCCAACGCCCTGTTTCGCGGAAATTTCAACGTATGGCACGATCCCGCCGCGTCCCTCCAAAAAAACTTCAAGCTCCGCAAGCTCGTTTTTGACGCGCTCCGGATCTGCCGATGGTTTATCAATTTTATTGATAGCCACCGCAAACGGAATTGCGGCCGCTTTGATAACTTCTAACGCCTCTTTAGTCTGCGGTTTTACTCCGTCATCGGCAGCCACAACCAACACGGCGATATCTGCAACTTTTGCCCCGCGGGATCGCATTTTCCCGAATGCCTCGTGGCCCGGAGTATCCAAAAATGTCAGCCCCTTGCCGTTGTGGTCAACCTCATATGCGCCGATGTGTTGAGTAATTCCACCCGATTCCCGCCCAGCTACTGGGCGAGGCTCGCCCCCCGGGGGGGCGGCGGATTTTCGAATATAATCCAAAAGCGTGGTTTTGCCATGGTCAATATGACCCATGACTACGACTATGGGTGGTCTATTTTGCATTTTGAATTGCGGTTTTCTCCTCTTCTGTTAATTGATATTGCGATGTGCCGCCTTGAATCGGCTTTGCATAGACTCTATTGACCTCGCGCCCGTAAAGAGAAGAAATAATCATGCCGTCATTGCGATCATTCAAAAGCGCTAAAGCGAAACTCTGATCTCCTCCGGCGTCAGAAAAAGGATTATACCTTACCAAACCGATCTTCCTGATATTTTTTGGGAGAGCGCTCTCCAGCGAAATTATTCTGTTGCTCAACTCCTCAGTCGCTTTAGTTGAAAACGACTGGTTTTCTCTAAGCTCCAAAAGCACGCGTTCTAAATCAACGCCGCTGGTCGGAGAACCTCCGAAAATCTTTCTAAAATTTTTCCGCAACATAAAAACAAAGATCAAAATGGCCAAATCTAAAACCAAAAGTCCCAGAAAAAAATAAATGCCGTATTGATTAAATAAATCAATCAACTGTGCCATGCTAGAATCCTAGCACAGTTTTTTCAGTTTCGGAAGCGGGAGGATTCGAACCTCCGATACCCTTGCGGGTATACCGGTTTTCGAGACCGGCGCCTTCAACCGCTCAGCCACGCTTCCATATTATCTATTCAAAATGTCGCGATAGTGCATTGTGGTTTAACGTCTGATTATAAATTAATGATTCGCCCAGTCATCCGACTGGGCGCCAGGTCGGATGACCTGGCGAACCTCCGATACCCTTGCGGGTATACCGGTTTTCGAGACCGGCGCCTTCAACCGCTCAGCCACGCTTCCATATTATCTATTCAAAATATCGCGATACTGCTGTTTTAGCAATCGCCTGCCTTCAGTCGTTTTTAAAAATTTTTCTCTTCGTTCGGCGTCTGATTTAAGTAGATAAGCCTCGTAAGCAAACAGTTTCACGGGTCTATAATTTTTTGTTGATTCTACGTTTCCAGAATTATGCTCTTGCATTCTTCTTTCTAAATCGCTTGTTATTCCTTTATATATGTCTCCGTTAGATAGTTTTAAAAAATAAACATAGTGCATTGTGGTTTAACGTCTGATTATAAATTAATGATTCGCCCAGTCATCCGACTGGGCGCCAGGTCGGATGACCTGGCGAACCTCCGATACCCTTGCGGGTATACCGGTTTTCGAGACCGGC
>Ga0209542_10010743_pt1 | contig 16425 bp, 21 predicted proteins | sample RifCSPhighO2_01_FD_184028 | JGI IMG/M metagenome (GOLD analysis project Ga0209542, IMG submission 184028) | Soil microbial communities from Rifle, Colorado - Rifle CSP2_plank highO2_0.1 (SPAdes) (version 2) | ecosystem: Environmental > Terrestrial > Deep subsurface > Rock core/Sediment ...
ATCTCCCCAAGATTAGCCCCTTTGCCGCCAACCTGAGGAATGCTTTCCTTATTAATCTCGCTGAACCAAAGAATGTTTTTCATACCACCTCAGATTTATATCATTTAAAATCTTTATAAAGATTTCTTTTTCTGCAGTTACTCAGAAAAAACGACAAAACGAAATGTTTATATATTTTTTCATATATTAAAAATAATTATGAAAAGAATATTAATTGCTTTATTGATTTTATTGACTTCATTAAGTGTATTTGCTGCAGAAGCAAATTCAGATGGAGTACTTTCTTTAGTTCCTGTATGTGACACAGAAGGAAGATTAACCTTAACTATATCAGCATTTAACATACCATCAGAATATTGGGTTTACACAGGAGATATTGATTTATGGCTGATAAATGATAAGGGTTCTGCTGTTAATTTAAATGATAAAGGAACCTGGTCAAGAGAAAGAATAAAGGATTCCCCAGACCTTACACAGAGAACAGCAGTGTTTACTACAACAGGAATAGATACTATACATAATCCGGGTGATTATAAGATAAAAGTAAATTATCTTGCAGGTGCAAGCAAAGATATAGATAAGAGAAGCAGGGAAGAAGTAGCATATGAACAGGAAAAGCCATTCTACTGTGGTGGTTATGTATTTAGCTGTTCAGCACTTTCAATGAGTGTTGATAAATGTACTTCAGATGGTAAAACACTTAGAATAGAACATACAATAAAAGGATTATCACAATCACCACAAGCAGTTATTGACCCTTATAGCATTAATTATTACTTGCAAACTGAAAAGCCATATCTGGATGCATATGGAAAAACAAGTATATATGGCGATATGCCTAAAGATAGTAAGATAACTTCATTAGGAAATGATAAGTATTTATTAGAAGCTCCATTAGTTGACAATAAAGCACAAGCAGTTACAATAGCATATGATCTTTATGTTAATAAATATACAATTGGTTGTGTAAATCAAGAAGGATTGGTTTTGGCAGCAGGTGCAGAATGTACAGCACAAGAAACACAAGAATTAAAAGAAGAAATTAAGACAGAAGAAACACAAGAAGGTACAGGCATAACAGGTGCAGCAGTAGCAACACCATCAACAAAATATTCAACAAAAACAAAACTATTGATAGCAGGTATTGTGGTATTGGTTGTTATAATAGCTGGTTACTTCTTAACCAAAAAAGATGATAATACAACTCCAACAGAAGAAAAGAAGTAAACTATAATTCTTTTAATTTTCCAAAATAATATGACTTATCATCAACAACAACAAATACTTCAAAATCTTTATTTTTGATAAAAGGGCCTAATCCTCTCTTCCTTATATCACTTCCAATGCTTAACGAATTAAAAGAGGGCATAACAATAAGATTTCTTCCTTTAAATTTACCCTTTAAGAAACATTTGTACAATTCACTTCTTACACCCTTTCTTAACATTACAGCAGGGTGTTCATGCCCGATTATAATTGTTTTTATCTTATTCAAATCAACCATATGATCACCATGCAGAATTAAAGTATCTTTTAATTTATATAAGTCTTTTACTTTTAAATTTCTTTTTTTAGCTATAATATTTAATATTGTGTCATGATTCCCTTTAATTAATATAATCTTTTTTGTATGTTCGCTTAATATATCAAATAAGCTTAATATATCTCTCCATTCTTGATCTGAAATAGTTCCAAACTCATGCTTCAAATCTCCAGTTATGATAATTATTTCAGGTTTTGTTTCTTTTAAGATAAGTTCTAATCTATTCTTTATATCCTTAAATTGAAATCTTGGAATTAAAAACCCTTTTTTTCTTAAATATTCTTCATAACCAAGATGTAAATCAGAAATAACTAATACTTTCTTATTAATTAACAACGCCAAATCAACAAGCTCAATATCTTTAAAGATTTCCATAAGAACCGCAAGATATAAAAATATAAAAATGTTGTTAATATTGTCCTGGGTAATCCGGCAAGCTCACTGAAATACCATTAAATGGTTTATTATGATGTGGGTGATTCGCCCGGGATAATTTAATAGAATTAAATATTCTCGTCTCTTAATGATACTTCATCCCCGATGGTATCCAATATATCCTGCACCGAAGGATCCTTTGCTAAGCTATTAAGAGAACCGCATGAAGGGCATCTCTTTTCTTGCATGCTATAATTCCTGGTCTTTGGAACAAACTTATAGTTGCAACGTATACAGTAAACTCTCATTTTACCTCTATATAATCTATGTTTACTTATTTATAAATCTATTTATTCAATCCAATCTTTGCCAACACCATATTATGCATATTCTGCAAGAACTCCTGCCTATCTTCCGATTTTAAGATATCTGAATAACCTCTTAATGCCAGATTAAATGCGAAAGGTGAAGGTATCCTAGTCACATGCTCTTTAATATTAATCTCATCGTTCTCTATCCTCTTTAAAATCTTTAAGCTATTCTCTATATCCATTAAATCCTCAATTACCTCCCTTCTCGCTTCCTTTAATATCGAAAAATCTTCATCTATTCTTTTAACAGCAGACATCAGTATCATGCTGGAAACCTGCTGTTTTCCAACGTTCTTCTTTTTTCCTTTATAATTTCTTATAATCATTAAAGCCCTTGAAGCGCAATGCCTGAATCTTCTTTTCAAAACCTCTGAATTTTCAATTGCCTTCTCCAATGTTTTTCTGAAGTTCTCGCTTTTTAACAGTTCAAGAGCCTTCAATACATTAATTTTTTTATCAGAGCTTAAGTAGAATCCATTATCCGAGATTCCAACCTCAACATCAGCATTTTGCGTTCTTGTTATTGCATATGCAATTGATCTTGACAAGCAATCATTAACCCTTCTCCCATACAATGTATGAAATACGCTGTATTTCTTGTCTTCCCCAATATAATGCTCAACTATGATCTTATTCTCATGCGGTATCTCAAGAAAATCATACTGCTCCTTGAAATAATTATAAATTGCCTCAGCAGCATTCTCATCAACATATAAATATGAATTAATAAATTCAATTATCTCTTCTTTAGAATATTTATTTCTTAATTTTTGATCCATTAGTTTTCTGAATCTTTGTATCTCATTAGCTAAATCAAATGATAATGGCAGCATCTCTGATATCCATGATGGAACTGTAGGATTCTTTCCTACAGCAGCTACAACCTGCGCAACCATTCCTCTTGAAAATCTGAACTCATAAGTATTTCCCCCTAAAACAAAGATATCGCCAGGCTTTAAAAATTCTAAAAATCCTTCATCCAAATGACCAATAACCTCCTCATTTATTTTTACAGTAATAAAACTTTCATCAGGTATGGTGCCAATATTTGTCATGTAAATTACCCTGCTTCTTCCTTTTTTTCCAATACTGCCTTCATTTCTCCATATCTTTGAATATACATAACGGTCTTCTAAGGATACAAACTCACCAGCTAAATAGCTTAATATATCATTAAAATCCTTTCTTGTTAAATCCCTGTAACAATAAGATTTCTTTACCAATTTAAACAATTCATCTTCATTCCATACTCGTTGTAAGGATATTCCAATGATCTGCTGAGCTAAAACATCTAAACAATTAGTAGGAATATGAACCTCGTCTATCTTATTGTCTAAGGCATTTTTCAGCATCACAGAGCATTCGATTAAATCATCCCTGTCTAATACAATTATCCTTCCATTTATCTTATCATGTAATTTATGTCCTGATCTACCCTGTCTTTGCAGTAGTCTAGCTACAGATTTAGGAGATCCCAAACAAATAACTAAATCAATATAACCAATATCTAAACCTAACTCTAATGATGTGGAGCAAACAACACATTTTAACCCTCCATTTCTTAATCTATTCTCCAATTCATGCCTGTGCTGTTTGGATAAAGAACCATGATGAGCACCGATATTCTCAGTATAATTCTTAGGGAATCTTTCCTTTAAATGATGCACTACACGTTCGGTAGCAGACCTTGTATTTGTGAATATCAATGTAGTCTTATGCTTTTGAATCAATGAGTCAATCAATTCATATAACTTATTATTTAAGTCATGATGACTAACATTTATCAAATCAGGAACAGGGCTTAAAACCTTTAAATCCAATTTCTTTAAAAATTTAACATCAACAACCTTGCAGGTTCTTTCTGGACCAACCAAGAATCCAGCTATATTTTCTAAAGGAGAAACTGTAGCAGATAAACCAATCCTGCACATTCCATTGCTTAAATATTGTAATCTCTCTAAACTCAAATTTAAATGAACTCCTCTTTTATTTTCAGCTAAAGAATGAATCTCATCTATAATGCACCATTCTACATCTTTTAAGTGATCTACAAATTTATAGGATGATAAGCATAAAGCTAAACTTTCAGGTGTTGTGATTAATATATGCGGTGGCTTTTTTAGCATATCTGATTTTTCTTTTTGTGTTGTATCCCCTGTCCTTACCGCTACTCTAATGTTTAATTTTTTACTAAGTAATTGCTCCATCTCCTCTAAGGGAGTTTTTAAGTTCACCTCGATATCCCTTGACAACGCCTTTAATGGAGAGATATAGACAGCATAAATCTTATCTTTTAATATGTTCTTTTCACTTGAATCTATCAGCTCATTTAATATTGCTAAGAATCCAGTTAACGTCTTGCCAGAACCCGTGGCAGCAGAAACTAAGATATTGTTCCTTGAATGAATGTCAAGAATAGCAAATCTTTGAGGCAAGCTAAATTCCTTGAACTTTTCCTTAAACCATTTTCTGACTATAGGATGTAATAACTCAAATATTGCTTCTTCCTTGTCTGGATTTTCTTTAAATGTTATCATTTTGGTGCAATATTAAGATTTTAGAATTTTTAAAGTTTGTGAATCAATGTAGCATTATAGTATACTAATATTTAAAAACTTTAATCTTATCCAGTAACAGGATACCTTATCCCGGAAAAAGATTTAGTGCTTGAAGATTTTACAGGTGGGATTGTAAGAGACAGGCCTTTTACCATAGGTGATCAAAAATATAAATTTAAGAGATGAATTAAGTGGCACAATCATTTAATGATATAACAATTAAATTTAAGCTAAATCAAAAATCTAATCAATCGAAAGCAATTTCTTAATCTCTTTTAAATTTAAGGCATTAACAATATCCTTCTTTTCACACCATCCCCGTCTAGCTTGAGAAACACCGTATTCCATAAACTTCAAATGTTCCTTGCTGTGTGAGTCTGTGCCAATTACTAACCTAACTCCCTTTTCAACAGCTTTCTTAATATTATAATCATTTAAATCCAATCTATTAATCATTGAATTTATCTCTAAGAATTTTTTCTTTTCCTTAGCAACATCAAAAAGACTATTTAAATCAACCTGATAAGGTTCACGTTGATTAATCAACCTTCCGGTAGGATGATATAGTATTTTAACATATTTATTCTCCAAAGCCCTGATAATTCTTTCAGTCATTTTGCCTTCACTCATCTTAAAACCAGAATGTACAGCAGCACCAACAATATCCAATCTCTTCAATATATCATCACTGAAATCTAAACTACCATCATTTAGTATATCAACCTCACAACCTTTAAATATCCTGAACTTCTTAAACTTCTTGTTTAATCTGTCAATCTCTCTTATTTGTTTTAATAGCTCTTCTTCCTTCATCCCATTGGCGATAGCACGAGTTTTAGAATGATCTGAAATGCAAATATATTCATAACCTATGTTAATGGCTTCTCTGCTCATCTCTTCAATTGTATTATCACCATCGCTGTACCTTGTATGCACATGAAAATCCCCTTTTATATCACTTAATTTAATTAAATTAGGTAACATTCCTTTCTTAGCTAATTCAAGTTCATTCGTATTATTTCTTAATTCAGGTTCTAAATAATCCAAACCTAATCTTTTATAGATATCTTCTTCTGTTTTTCCGCAGATATATTTATCTTTTTTAAACAATCCATATTCATTTAATTTATAACCTTTTTTTATAGCTAATTCTCTTAATCTGATATTATGTCCCTTATTGCCTGTAAAGTACTGCAAGGCAGCGCCATAATTCTTCTCATCTAAAACCCTTACATCACACTGCATGCTGTTTTTTAAAATAACCGTGCTTTTTGTTTCACCTCTGGCTAAAATTCTATCAACATCCTTTAAATTAGTAAATCTATCCATAACCTTTTTCGGATCAGAAGAAATAACAAGGAGATCAATATCACCAATAGTTTCCTCCATTCTCCTTAAAGAGCCAGCCACATTAATCCTCTTTATTTTTTTTAATGTTTTTAATTCAGCGATAATATTTCTAGCCATTGGCAAAGCAATCCCTAATAAAGTTCTCCCCTTTCCTCTCTTGATTAATTCTATCCCCTTTAAAATATTCTCCTCGCTCTTTTCTTTAAAAGTTTCTAATCTTGAAATTTTATGCTGTTTGGCAGCCTTTTCTAATTCCTTGATAGATTTGATATGCAATCTTTCATAAAGTTTCTTGGCTCTTTTTGCTCCTAATCCAGGAACTTCCATTAATTCCGTCAAATGTTTTGGAATTGTCTTTTTTAATTCTTCATATTCCTTAATCTTATTAGTTTTAATAAACTCCTCAATTTTTTCAGCAATCCTTTCACCTACGCCAGGTATTTCTCTCAATCCTTTAATGCCATCTTTTTTATAAATATCCTCAACATCGCTTCCTAATACCTCAATAGCTCTTGCAGCTTTTCTATAAGCTAAAGGCTTCCATTCTACATTCTTTATTTCAAGAATATCTGCAATATCATAAAATATCCTTGCTAATTCCTGATTTTTCATAAGTTCTTAAAGTAATCTTTATTTATAAATATATTAACATCACTGTAAAATAGAAACTTTTATATCTTTTTATATATAGACAATATTATGAGAATCCTTGAACTTGAAAAGGTTAAACTGGAAGAGCTTTGTTCGCATTTCAACAGCCTTGTTAAAGATGGAAATGAAATAGAGACAAGAATAAGAGAGATGCATAAAAAATATGGTTTATTGATGTTTGATCATTTGCATTTCATGTATCATTCTGCTAAATCACTTAAAGATAATAATAAAAATATAGAAATTAAAGGATATATACTCTTTAAATTGGATGTTCTTGATGATTATTTTAAATCTGAACATGAATTATGGTTGGGTGGGCACAACCTGCCAACACTTCTGCATATTCTAACTTTGTTAAATGAGGATATTCAAAAGAAAGATAATTATACAGCAAGGCATGCAGAAAGAGTATCAGAGATCTCAATTAAAATTGGAAAGAAACTTGATCTCGATAATGAAGACATGTTTAAATTAGAAATCTCAGCAATATTGCATGATATTGGAAAAATAGACATAGCAGATGTAATCTTAAATAAGACTGAAAAATACACGCCAGAGGAATCACAGGTAATGATGCATCATCCTATTTATAGTGCAGAGCGTGTCAGGGCTTTGCCATTAAAAGAAAGAATACTGAATGAAGTTATTGATACTGTAAGAGCTCATCATGAGTGGTTAGATGGCAGTGGTTATCCTTCTGGTTTAACAGACGGTAATATTCCTCCTTTAGCAAAAATCATTGCCGTAGGTGATAGCTTTGATGCAATGACATCTGATAGGTTATATAAACCACACCTGACAATAGAAGAAGCTAAAAAAGAGCTAACAAGATGTTCAGGAGTTTCAAGTTATCAGTTCGACAGAAAGATAGTCGAATCATTTTTATCATGAAAAAAGATCTGATAGAATACTGGACTAGGAATAAAATAATAACTGATAAGAATTTAATAAAAGATTTTACAAAAATACAAAGAGAAAAATTTGTATTAAAGGAATACAGGGATGATGCATACTCTGATATTGCTCTTCCGATATTAAAAGGGCAAACAATCTCGCAGCCAACAACAGTAATGATAATGCTTCAAGCTCTGGAATTAAAAAAAACAGACAAGGTTTTGGAAGTCGGTTCAGGTTCAGGTTATAATGCGGCATTGTTAAGTAAATTAGTAAAAAAAGTCTATACAACAGAAATAATTCCTGAATTAGTGGAATTTGCAAAGAAGAATCTCAAAAATATAAAGAATGTTATGGTAATTCATTGTGATGGCAGCAAAGGATTGGAAAAATATGCACCATTTGATAAAATAATAATAACAGCCGCATCAGAAAAGGTTCCAGATGTATTATTTAAACAACTAAAAGATAATGGAATCCTGATAGCGCCAGTAGGGCCCCCTTATCTACAGAATCTAATGAAATATAAAAAGAAAAAAGGAAAAATAGAATCTATAAACCTTGGTAATTTTATGTTTGTTCCGTTAAAAGAAACCTAATAATCATCTATAATGCCAGAATCAACGGCCAATATCTTTCTTAATCCTTTTACATGATCAAAATCCATCTTTAAACTCCCTACCCTTTCATATTCAGGAATAATATTCTCTTTGGTGCAAAAGACATGAGAGCCAACATTATAGCTGCTTCTCTTGCATATCTTTATTATCATCTTCATGACATAATCAATATTCAATCCAATCTCAGCAGCAAGAGGTCTGATATCAATCTTGCCTAAGCCGCAATTTATAACACGCGCTTCCAATTCAAGAAGCTTTCTTATCTCATAATTCATTTTCTTTAATATCAACAGAACACCTGCAGGGAAGTTTAGGCACAGCAGACCATAAAGATTCTCTAGCAATCTCCAATCCTTCCTTATCAACAGAAGCTGTAAATAATATCTTTCCTTTCTTAACCTGGGCAGCAGCACCAACAACCTTTCCAAATGCATGCGACATTCCAGTCTGTAATCTATCAGCATGAGCTCCACCTAACATCTTGTTCTCTCTTAAAGCATGATGAGGATAAAGATTAATCTTTAAATGATAGTTATTTCCAAGGATTATTTCAAGCTTCCTATTGATCATCTGTCTTGCAGCTTCTATGGAATTGTGTCTTATCTGTAATGTATCCTTGGATATTAAAACAACCTTATACTTGAATCTCTTGCTAAGATTACCCATATCATATCTTGATATTTTTAAGATAGGTGAAGTAGTAAGATAATTCTTGCTTTTATACTTTGACTTTCTTGTATAAGCTCTTTTTATTCTTCTATAACATACGCCTTTTCTTAAGCCTGCCATCTTTAACTAAACCTCGGACATATCTCTTTCTTGCATGGATCATAATCCTCAGTTCTTTCTTTATATAAATCACATGCATAGTCAACACATTCTCTATGAGGTGGTTGGTCATTTTCTTTCTTTTCAAAAAATTCTTTCTCAACTATCTTTTCTACATCTGGTATCATTCTATCATGACCTTCTTGCTGATTGATTGTCCAGGCATTCCTTTTTCAAATATAACCCTTAAGCATCCATTATTTCCATGAGCGCTTTTTACAACACCCCTAATCTCGCTATTTTTAGTCTTATATACAACCTGTTTATCTATTAATTTCTTTGCAGATTCCCTATTATCTACACTATTAATCTTTATGATTAAGTGATTCTTATAATGGGTTTTCCTTCCCTGCCTGAAATTCATGATTTGACCTTCCATATGATATAGCAGAAAATCAATTATTTAAATACATTTTGGTTTTTAAAGAATTTATCTAAAACACTAATAACATCACCAAGGGATTTAACCTCATTAACCTCGCCAGCAACAACGCCAAAATTATCCTCATTTATATAATGAATAACTTCAACTATATCAGTGCTTCCATTATTCTTGTCATAAAATGCAGAGTAAATATAACATTCCTTAAACTCCTCGCATTCCGGATAATATATTGGAAATGGCTTTTGTAATCTAACCCTTAATCCATGACTCAATTCATTGAAATATTTTTCAAGTCTTTCAGCGATTTCCATTTTTATTCCGAATCAATTTTTAGTACATATTCTTCTGCTTTCTTTAAAGCAGAAAATAAATTAGGTAGTTTAACCTCATTAAATCTTTTATTCCTGTCAATTATACTTAGGAATTTAGTTTCAGAATCAAAATAAATAGGAAACATATCTGTAAAACCTTTTTTATTCTCGTTTTTATAATTCATTGGATAACGGATATAAATTCCATATAGATATTGTGACTTTGACTTAGATGGAAAATCCTCTGGTGTTTTTATTTCAATATTTTTAACCTTTAATTTAATGTCCAATACAAATCTCAGGATCATATCTGTTAAATCTTCAGTGGTGTGTTTTATTACTAATGGTTTTTCGTATAGCATCTTAATAATTTAAAAGAATTTCAATGTCACTGCCAAATAATTTCCTCAGGCTTTCAAATATCTTCTCCTTAATAAACACCTTTTGCTGGGATTTTAATTTGCTTATCTTTTCTTCATATTCATCAAAGCTTGTTTTTTCAACATGACCTAAGCTTCCATTTGATTTTATAGTGGCTTTTTGTATTTCTTTTTCTTTAGCATCAATATCGCTTATTATATAAGCAACATCTTCTAACAAAATAACCTCTCCAAACTTATCTCCATGCTTAAATCTTATCTTTGCTCTTTCTAATTCATATCCACGTTTTCTTTGGACATAGTCTACTAATAATTTTATCAAGCCACGAGCTTCTTTTTTTACCTTTTCTAATTCTTGTGGAGATAATTTGTTTTTAGTGTAATCTTCTTTAGTTTTGGCAACTAATTTTAAAATTTCAAGCGCCCTTACAGGCATCTTTTTCTTCTCAACCATCTCTTTCTTGAATAAATTAATTACATTGCCCTTAGTAGCAACATCATTTGATTCTAAAACCTCTTTGATTAAATTAATGCAGCCATCATAAGCTTCATCAAGTGTTTCTTTGCTTCTTCTTTTCTCAATCTGCTCAAACAACTTCTTTATTCTTTTTAAATAATCCTCAGCGTCATTTAAGAAATTATCAATATCAACGCCTTTAACGTCCTTGATCTTTCCATGTTCTATATCTTTATAGTAATTTCTTATCCTTTCAAGCATGTCAACATATTTCTTTTCTAATAATTTTTCTTTCTTTACAAATATATCATCTAGTAATTTAATAGTTTCTTTTGGAGTTGGAGGTGCAATGCCATACAGCATTAATGCAGCCTGTGCAGGATTTAAAACAGCATAATACAGATCTTCGCCGACAATAGAAAGCATCTTTCCCTTTGTTCTCTGTATCAGTCTTTCACCGATATCCATCTGCATTTCAATAGCTTCAGGAGAAGGCCTTACCCTTCCCATTTTTAACAATAATTTCCAAGGCATGAATACTCCCCTGTCATACAAAGGAACTCCGTCTCTTAAAAATGTAAATATAACTGGCTGTGCATCTTTTACACTTTCCCAGAAATCAGTTAAAATATAGGTTTGTATATGGAATACCTTTTTAACACCAGTAATCTTAGAAGCATGATAACCCATCTCTCTTATAATAGCTCCTAATTTGTCTCTTAACTCAGTTCTTGGCATCTTCTTAACATCAGTATCATCAACAATAATAGCTACATCAATATCATTGCTTCTTGCATCTCCCCTGAATAAAGATCCAACAGCAACATAGCTGACAATATATTTTTCAAACTTCTTTATTGCCATACTCTTATGGACCTCAGCAATCTTCAATGCAGCCAATAAATCATTAGGGTCATATATAGGAGCTGACATACCTATCTCTTTTAATACCTCATACTTTCCATCAAAGCAAGCTTCCCTTACCTCAAATATATCCATAACCTCGATAACAATATTCTTGTCAATCTTCTCAGCTATAGTCTTAGTTTTCTTAATAGCATCATCTCTTAATTCATACCAATCCTTTTTTTCAGAAACATCAATCAAACATAAGACATTTATCTTCTCTTTTTCTTTTTCATTTGGAGGCAATAATGCAATTCCTGCAACTATGTCTTTTACATCTTTTAAAATATTCTTCTTAAGATTCTCAAGTTTTGACTTGATAGCCTCTATCTTGGCAATAGCCTCTTTCGGCAGTTCAAAATCAGTTATTTTCTCTTTTACATCCCTTGACATATCAAGAGGTGTTTTTTCATTCTGTTCTTTTGGTTCCATCTTATAAATACTGATAATTACTAATATATAAAGCTTTCGATTATAGTTATTAATCGGTAGTAACAAAATTCGGATTATAATTTTGATAGACTAATATATGCTAAATTTCATTCACAACATTTATAAATACAATTATTAAAAAAATAAAAATGCCAAAAATAACAAAAAACATGTCTTTAGACAAGGTCATTTCAAAATATCCTCAGACAGCAGAGGTGTTTATGAAAAACGGTTTGCATTGCATAGGATGCGGAATTGCTGCTTTTGAAACAATAGAACAAGGTGCTAAAGCTCACGGCATCAAGACTGATAAACTATTAAAGGAGTTGAATAATTCAATAAAAAATGCCAAAACCAATCATAAGTAATAAATGCAAAGGAACAGAAAAATGCCTTGAAGAAGCATTAGAGATATGTCCTGTAAATGTATTCGCAAAAGAAAAAGAAAAAGTTATTGTTAAGAATCCTAATGAATGCATTGGCTGCAGAGCCTGTGAATCTCAATGCGCTAATGAAGAGATAAAAGTTGTTGATTAATTCTTTTAATCCCGAAACTTATATAAAGGCTTAAATCTATATAATAACTTATGACAGAGGACTTCTTAATAAAATAATTAAATATGATCTACAAATTAGCAGGGAAGAATTTTTAAAAGCATTTTAATCACTTGATAAATATCCAACAACTATTTAAAAACCTAAATTCTAAAAAACCGATGGAATGGAGCTTTTATAAGAACGATATTTACCTAGAACCTTTAGTATTCTCAAACAAGAAGTCGCAGTTGGATGTGGCAAAAGAAGTAATAAAGGCAATTAAGGAAAATCATAAGGTAATCTTCATAAAAGGTGTATGCGGTTCAGGAAAAAGCACAATCGCATTAAACATAGCAAAGGAATTCAAGAAAGCTTCAATAGTGGTCCCTGTAAAAACGCTTCAGAATCAATACAAGGAAGACTATACAAATAATTTCCAGATAAAAAAGAAAGATAAGAACCTAAAAATAACAGTGATAGACGGAAGAAACAACCACAAATGCCCGTACAAAAACACTTCTTGCGACGATAGAGAGCTTCCATGCACTATAGATATAAAAGAAGATAATATGCCTATACTAAAAGAATACCTTGAACAAAATATCTTGGCAGAAGAAATAAGAGGAATAAAGGATATTAGAAGAAAGTCAATAGCACAAGCATGTCCATACTGGTCTCCGTTAATACCTAAGGAAGTAAAATATAATCTGGAAGGTGCAAAAGAAATAGAGTACGATGCAATAAACAATAAAAAAGTAATATACTACAAAAGAAAACCAGGATGTTCATACTATGATCAGTTTGACAGTTATATAGATTCAGATGTAATAATATTCAACAGCAAGAAATACGAACTGGAAACAATAATGGATAGAAAACCACAAACAGACATAGAAATCATAGACGAATGCGATGAATTCCTGGACAAGCTTTCAGCTGAAAAAGAAATAAATCTCAACAGGTTATCCTTAAGAATCTCGAATCTGCAAAATCCAAAATTAAAAGAATTAACTTTAGAAGTAAATGATCTAATATCTCAGATAAGATACACAGAAGAGATTTTACTGATAAAAGATACAAAATTATTAAATTTATTGAACTATTTCTTGAAAAACATAGAATTATTTGAAGACGAGGAAGATTATTTGTACAATATATATGAAACAGCTAGATCTTTCAAAAACTTCTTCAATGAAACATATGTCTCTTTCAAAAAAAACAAATACAATGAATTGATAGCAACCATAACTACAATAAATCTAGAAAAGAAATTAAGTGAATATCTGAATAAAAATAAGGTTTTCATAATGATGAGCGGTACAATTCATTCGGAAAACGTCCTTAAGAATATTTTCGGGATAAAAGACTTCAAGATCATAGAAGCTGAAACAAAATTAAAAGGAAATTTAATAAAGAAAAAAACAGGACTTGAAAGAACATTTAATTATGAATTTCTGAATCAGAAAGGTTCAAGAGAAGTGTATCTGCAGGCATTGTCAAAATCCATAGAATCCGCAAAGAAACCAGTGTTAATTCATGTCAATTCGTTCACAGACCTTCCAGATGAATATGAATTCTCGAAATATAAACTAAATATAAAAACTCGAGAAAGGCTAATGGAAGAGCAAAATAAATACAGGAAAGGAGAGCTGCTTCAAAGTTTCAAGAACAAGGAAATAGATACATTTTACTCAACAAAATGCTCAAGAGGAGTGGATCTTCCTGGAGATCAATGCAACAGCATAATATTCACGAAATATCCTTATCCAAATATACATTCATTATTCTGGAAAATACTGAAAAAAAGCAAACCGCAAAACTTTGGGATGTTCTACTTTGATAAGGCAAGAAGGGAATTAATACAAAGGGTATATAGGGGGATAAGATCGGAAAACGACGAAGTTAACCTTTTAAGTCCGGATATAAGAGTGTTTGATATTAATAATTAATTAAACAAAAACCTATTTAAACACAAAATTTTCTAAAACTATAAGGGCCTGTGGTCTAGTGGTTATGTTCCTAGATAAAGGATAACAAACAACACCCTTACAAGAAAACTAAGTAAGGTGTAGGTCGCAGGTTCAAATCCTGCCAGGCCCACCATTTTTTTGGGATATATATAAGGGTGAAAAATTGTCTCCTCTTTATTTACAAAATATATTCTCTAGAATAATCATTAATTCTTTTTGGGTCAATATAAATAGGATATTTGTCCGTTTGTTTTTCTTCCGGTTTTATCTCACTACCACGAAACTCTAATGAAAGATGGCCAAAAGGCAAGATTTTAATGCTCACATTTATTTCTATTTTAGTTTCAATACTCATATAATATTTAATTTATCTTAGTTTATAAATTTTTTGTTCTTAAAAAGGTAAATTATTTAAAGGATAGTTTAATTTAACAAACATAAGCGCCGGTAGTATAGCCTGGTTAGTATATTGCCTTGCCAAGACTTTTCAGATTGAAAAGAAGCAAAGAGGCAGTAACCCGGGTTCAAATCCCGGCCGGCGCACTCCTTTCTAATTCCAATGCACCAAAATTTTTTAAATAAAAGTCTTATATATTTGGTTACCTATTAGGTAACTATGTTTAAGATGCCTTATTATATTTCTCATAAAACTCTAATGCATCTTGATATGGTTTCATATGTCCATACTTTATTTTTATTCCCAAAGCTTCCGGGCAATCTGGTTGTTTAGAACATATATCAGCCAAAGTTAGAAAACCTTTTCTGAGGTTTCCCATTCTTATTTGATTTTCTGCTTGTTGAATAATTTCTTTAATAGTTTTAGCTCCACCTTTATCTATAGGATCCAATTTACTCTCCCCACCCTTTGTATATTAACAGACATTAATAAATATAAGACTTTCGGTAAGTTAAAAATATAATAAATTCTAATAATGCTAATCTTCAAACCTTTAATTCTAAAAAAATGTTTTAAATTCTTTGTCAATAATTTTTGGTTGTTTTTTATTGCGATTCCAGCTATCATAGCATCCTCGGGATCTATAGTTATACTTTCCCCTAGCAATTTTCTTTCAATCTCACCAGATGCCTTTGCGCTTTCTAAATCCAAAGGCAAAACCGTAATAGTTTGCAATATCTCTTTGATTTCTTCTTTCTCTTTAATATTAAGTATGCCTAATCCTCTCCACAGTTCATGTATTGTTATTGCTGTAATAATTTTAGATTTGGAAGTTCTTTCTAAATTTTCCAAGTAGCTTACAGCATTATTATCGCCTTTTAATAGGTCTATAATAAAACAAGTGTCAAAAATCATAAAGCTAATCTACGTAATCTAGAGCGTTTCCTTCCTTCCAAAATGTCTTTTTCTAAATCCCTAGCTGATTTAGCAGAAAGCACGCCTGCTAATTTTAATAAAGATGTTTTACTGGTTATCATAATTGTATATATTTATATGTATATTTAAGCTTTTACTTCTAATTCCACAAACAGCCGATTTTATTCCTTCTTATTTCAAGCTCTAAATTTGAATAATCATAGCATCTATTGCATAATGGCTTAGTAGGGTCATACATAATAGCATAGCCATTTTCTATCAGGTATTTTTCTATATCTAAACTATTTAATTCGACATATCTTAATAATCTTCCATATTTATCCTTATCCTGCTCGTTTTCATCTTTAATAAGATCAACCTGCTTGTCTAATAACATCTTTTTTAATTTTTCTTGTCCTTCAGAATAACACTTTTTAATCTTTTCTTCTGTTAACCCCATATCCAGCCATTTTTGTATCCTCGGTTTTCCGTAATTTTCACCGGATATATCCGGATAGTCTATCCCGAGAACCCTGATAGTA
>Ga0209542_10010745_pt1 | contig 16423 bp, 19 predicted proteins | sample RifCSPhighO2_01_FD_184028 | JGI IMG/M metagenome (GOLD analysis project Ga0209542, IMG submission 184028) | Soil microbial communities from Rifle, Colorado - Rifle CSP2_plank highO2_0.1 (SPAdes) (version 2) | ecosystem: Environmental > Terrestrial > Deep subsurface > Rock core/Sediment ...
TGGGGTTATCATGATTTTTGAGTTTCGTTTTCCTGATGTTGGTGAGGGTATTACTGAGGGTGAGTTGGTGGAGTGGTTGGTTAAAGAGGGTGATCGTGTTACACAAGATCAGCCGTTGGCAAAGGTAGAAACAGATAAGGCATTGATTGATATTCCTGCTCCGCAACCAGGTGTTGTTTTGAAGTTGCATATTGCTAAAGGTGCTGTTATTAAGGTTGGTCAGGTGTTGGTGACGTTGGGTCAGCCAGGTGATGTTGTTGCTTCGGGTACAAAGTTTGATTCTGCAGGTGTTGTTGGTTCTTTGGAGGTTTCTGAGAAGATTTTGCCGTTGCCCGTGCAAAGGGAAGTTGCTGTAATAAGAAAGTCTTCAATAAAGGTTTTGCCTGCTGTTCGTCAGTTGGCTACTGATTTGGGTGTTGATATTGCTGCTGTTATTCCTTCAGGTAATTTAGGTCAGATTACGAAGAATGATGTGATGGTTGCTGCAAAGAAAAAGTCAGAACCTATTTCTGAAGTAAAGGTGCAGGAGCCTCCTTCAGTTAAGGTGCAGATGAAGTTTGATTTTTATGGTCCTATTGATCATGTTCCCGTGAAGGGTGTTCGTAAGGCTACGTTGAAGAAGATGGAGGATTCATGGCATAATACCGTTCCTGTGACACATATGGATGAGGTTGATATTACTAAATTAGTGGAGTTGCGTAATGCAGAGAAGGAGAAGGCTGAGAAGTTAGGGGTGAAGTTAACGTTTTTGCCGTTTGTGATAAAGGCGGTTGTGGAATCGTTGAAGGAGCATCCTATGTTGAATTGTTCTTTGGAAGATGATGATATTGTGGTAAAGAAGTATTACAATTTTGGTGTTGCTGTTGATACTGCTGATGGTTTGTTGGTTCCTGTCATTAAGGGTGTTGATCAGAAGAATATTTTGGAGTTGTCAAAAGAAATTATGGTTGTTGCGCAGAAGGCTAAGGATCGTTCTTTGGATCGTGCTGATTTACAGGGTGGTTCTTTTACGTTGACGAATGTTGGTTCGTTGGGTGGTGTTTTTGCTACGCCTATTATTAATTATCCTGAGTGTGCTATTCTTGGTTTGGGTAAGGTGCAGGAGCGCCCTATGTTTGTGGGTGCAAAAGTCGAGAAACGTTTTATGTTGCCGTTGTTTGTGACGTTTGATCATCGTTTGGTTGATGGTGCTGAGGCTGCTCGTTTCATGAATAAGGTGAAAGAATCGTTGCAGGATCCTGAGTGGTTATTGTTGGAATTGTAATCAGGCGACTCTTGCTCGTGCTTTTTTTAGTGCTCGTTCTGCTATTTGTTGTATTCTTGTACGAGTAACTTTTTTTCCCGTTGCGGGTGAGATAAGTAGTGCTGCGATGTCTGCAAAACTAGTTTCTTGCACTTCGCGTCGTTCAATGATGTCAAGTTCAAAAGGTGACAATGTTCTTTTTACAAGGGCTACTTGCTCTGCAATATTGGATAATCTGATAGGATTAGGGCTGGCATAATCACAAGTATCATCTATATGTTGTACACGAAAGGTGTGATAACCATCTAAGGCTTTGGTAAATTCTTTTTCAGTGAGTATTCCTGCATCTTTAATAAATGGCCATAATCCTTCAAGAGTAAATGATCTTTTAAATTCTTGAGTTAGTGCTCTTTGTAGTTGGAGAAGCTTGTTAATAATTTCATGAGTATGGTGGTTGACATGGATGACTCCTTGTTCATCGCTTATTGCCCGTGTGATGTAGTGTAAAATGCGAGGAGTGGCATAGGTACTGAATTCTGCTCTTTGAGGGTCATAATATTGTAGTGCCTGTTGTAGTCCAAGCATGCCAATATTCATAAGATCGTCGATAGTATGTGTGCTGTTATGCCTTGCGAATCTTTTTGCTAGAGAATATACTAATCGTGCGTTACTGAGTAATAATCTTTCCCGTATGGATGGTTCTTCTTTTCTTGCGCAGAGTTCTTTGAATTGTGCTGATGGCAAAAGCGGGTAATGGTCAAATACCCAGTGATACCAGCTTTCTTTGGGTAGTCGTTGATAAGGTTTTATGTGCATGATAAAACTGTGTAAAAGATAGTTTTAAATATTTATGGTCTTAAGGGAGTGTTGGGGTTCACATGGATGTTTCACGAATAAAACCAGCTGATATTCATAGTAATTGCTATGTAGGTGGTTTCGGTCGTTGTGAGTCTGAAAATATTATCAAGTATCTTCTTACAGCAAACCAGAGATTAGGTCATTGGAGTCCAGCAACGATTCCGAGAGAAACGGTCATGTTTGGTGTATCAAGAATTTCATCATCAGATCGAGTGTGGGATTGGACTGATGTTATTGCAATGATTGCTTGGGGGTGGTTGGAACTTGAAGGTGATAAAAAACGTAAGCGTATCCTTCGTACAGCAAGAGTTAACGATGCATTAGATATGTTATGCATAGACACTGCTGAACCTGTTAATTTATCTCCAAGTGATAAGTTTTATTTAACGGGTGCAACTATTGCTCGTCTTTATGAGTGTCATCGTGTCGGTCAGCCTTGTCGTGAGCCAGAAATCCCTAGGGGTAATTATGCCCGTCCTTCAGCACAATTAACATTGCCGTTATTTTAGTGTTTTTTCTATTCTGTTCATGGCTTCTTCTATTTTTTCGTAAGTAGTTGCGTAGCTGCATCTGATGTATCCTTCTCCGTTGTTGCCAAATTCTTTTCCGGGTACGACTCCTACTTTTGCTTGTTGTAATAGTTTTGCTGCGAAGCGGAAGCTGTTGTTGCTATAATGCTGTATATTGCTGAAAGTGTAGAATGCTCCTTGGGGCATGAGTGTTTTCATGTTGAGTTGGTTGAGTCGTTTGACTAAGAATTTTCTCCTTCGGTCATATTCATAGACCATGGTTTGGATGTATTTTTTTGGTAGTGTTAGTGCTTTTGTTGCGATTATTTGGCTGGGATTGGGTGCTGATATAGTTGTGTTGGGGTGGAGTCGTGTCATGGCTTTGATAATTTTTTTCGGTCCTGCGGCGTAGCCTATGCGGAACCCACACATGGCGTAGCTTTTGCTGCATGTATACATGCTGACGACGTTGTCTTCCATGCCGTTGAGGCTTCCTATGCTGACATGTTTATTATTATCATAGAGTATGTGTTCGTAGGCTTCATCGCTGAATATATACAAGTTGTTGTCTATGGCGATGTCCGCTATGGCTTCTAATATTTTTTTTGGTATGACCATGCCGGTGGGGTTGCTGGGTGTTGTCAGGACGATGGCTTTTGTTCTTTTTTTGTCGATGATTTTTTTTAGTACATCAGGGTCAATCATAAAATCGTTGTCTTGATAGACAGGTAGTTTTACAGGTATGGCATGAATAATATCTAGGATAGATTCGTAGCCTAAGTAGCCAGGGTCGGGTAGGATTATTTGTTCTCCGACGTCTAAGCTACACATACTGGCGAGCATGAATGCTTCTTGGCTTCCTACCGTGACGATGATGTTGTCTTCTTCTGTTTGGATATTGTTTTCTTGTGCTAGTTTTTTTATGATGGCTTGTTTTAGGTCTTTTCTTCCTCCAGGTGGTGCGTAGTGGTTGCAGTTTTTGTCGAGTTTATGGAGTTCTTGAACTAAGGGTTCGGGTAACGAAAAGTCTGGTTGTCCTGGTCCTAGGCTAATAATGTTTTTGTCTTCTTCTGCTATTTTGAGGAGTTTTGCTATAACTGCTTCTGGTAGTTCTCGTTCTCGTTCAGAAATATGTACCATGTTCACCTCTTCTTGTGTTTGATAGGTTCATCATCTTTTTATAGGTTTGTATCACTGAAATCTTATGGCTGTTCGTTATTCCCATCGTGATGATAAGTCTTCTTCGAGAAGGTCAGATTCTGAGAGCAGGGCTGCTCGTGCTGAGGCTTTAGAGAATTTTCTTGTTGCTGTTATTTATGATATGCGTCGTGGTTGCACTCCCTATGGTACTTTAAGCAGCCAATGTCCGCGTTTAGAATTGGATAGACTTGTTAGTAGCAAGCCTTCTGATGTGGCACAAGCTTTGGCCAGGGAGGTTTTTGGTTTATATGACCGAGCAAATTCTTTGGGTTTGCGTACATTAAGAGAAAATGCTGAATATGAACATGTTGATCCTGTTGTCTTATTAGCTCTATTGTTAGGAAAAAATCGTGAAGAATATTTTAGGCGTGCAGAAATACGGTAAGTTTTAAAAAGTAGTAATAATTGAGAATATATATGTCTACAAAGAGTGTGGTGACGTCTGTTAGTTTTGTGGTGCTTATTCTTTTGACAGGGTATCTATCATATGAATTTGTCCATCGTGGTGATATTATTGATGCACGTAATATACTCATTAATGAAACACTTGCAAAGCTTGGTGCGGAAACGTCGCGTGCTGATGCTTTAAATGGGACTGTTGTTCAGCGTGATAGTGCTATTCAAAAACTAGAGGGTAATGTTGCTGAGCAAGAACAGGTTATTTCTCATCAGGAGTCGTTGATTAATGAAATTAAGGATATTGCTGAGCAGCAGGAGCAGGAGATTCAGCATTTGCGTGATGTTCAGGCTTCGTTGCAGGAAGAGGGTAAGATCATTGTTGACCAGTGGGGTCCTACATTGGTGTTGTATGATAATGTTGATATTTATGAGAAGCAGGCGCCGTTTATGGAGTTGGTGAAGAATGATGCTACAAATTATGCCAAGTTAGGTATGCCCTTTATTTATTTTAAAGATGAATCAAGGGTTATTGAAGATGGTTTGATTCTTGGTTCGTATTCTACGTTGTATAATTACATCTATATCTATCGTGATAATACAGAGCCTCGTACCGTCTATCATGAAATAGGTCATATCATTTATCAGAAGCTATTTTTGGAGGTTCCTAAGAATAAGGATATTTGGAAGGGTTTATATCAGCAGTTGAAGGATAACGATTTGTTGTCGACAGAGTATGCGAAGACGAATGATCATGAGGGTTTTGCTGAGGAGTATTCTGTGTATAAGACGAAGGTGAAGGACCAGCCAGAGGAAGTGAAGAAATTTTTTAAGCAGGTTGATGATATTATTAATTAAGGATGTTTTTTGTTTGTTCTAAGAGCAGGGTATAGAACATTTTTCTGAATTTTTTTTGTGGCGAGAAGTAGTCCTGGTAGAGTTCTACGAATGATCCTAGTTTTCTTTCTATTTCGTCCATGTTAAGGTTGTAGCATGATTCTATGTGTTGTCTAATAGCAAATGCTTTTTTGGTGTGTATTTTGAGGAGGGGTAAGAGGAAGGAGAGTAGGGCGAATTCGAATTCGAAGACAATGGCTAATAATTCTGGGTCTTTCTTGACTGCGGGTCGTAGTTTTTCATAGAAGACAGGTTGGGGGCATGTTTTTTTGTGGGTAAAATTTATCGCGTAGTAATCTACGAGTAGCTTTCCTTCTTTTTTCTTGATGAGTTCTGTGTTGACATACCAGTCTTTGAGCATGAGTGATGCGCTTCTGCCTATATGTTCGAGAACGTTTTTCTTTTTTTGTGGTAAGGTTAGTTTTGCGAGTGGTTGTAAGTAATATTGTTTATAGTCTTTTTGAAGTGATGTGTAAAGTTTTTTTGCGTAGTGGATGGAATGTAGTATTTCGTGGGTGAGTAGTCCTTGGAGGTAGTTTTTTTGGTAGATGGCTTGTTTGTTGCCTTCCAGATTAATGATAATATAATGGTTGTTCTGATAGTCATAGGAGAAGCTGGTTCCTGCGTGGAGTGCTATTTTAAAAGAAGTTCGTGCTTCTTTGGGTAAGTGTTCTAGGACGAGGTTGCCGTAGCGTTGGTGTTCTAAGATATATATTTCTAAGGGTTCGGGTAATTTGTAATGTTTAAGAATGGCGTGGAGTGCTTGGTCGAATGGTTGGGGATCAATGGTGCCGAGAAAGTGTAAATGCATATAATGGAGATAAGGCTCTTTTTTATAAATACTTTCATTAACTCATGAGTTGTTGTAATTGTTCTATAGTCCTAGCTTGTGTTAATGTTTCTCGTAGTTTTGCTCCACCGATGATTCCTTTGGTGAAGGTGAGTGCTTGCGATTTGATGATGTTAAAGGATAAGTTGTAGGTTTGTGCTAACTGTAGATATTCTTCGAATTGTTTTCTCGGGTCTTTTTTGTCGTAGCTTCCTTTTTTCAAGTAGTCTTGTATTTGTGTGAAGATGTAGGGGTTGCCGAGTGCTCCTCGTGCTATCATGATATAGTCTACATTGGTTTCTTCGAGTCGTTGTTGGAATAGTTCTGGTGTGAATACGTCTCCGTTGCCGATGACGGGTATATGGACATTGTCTTTGACATCTTTGATGATATTCCAGTTTGCTTGTCCGCTGTAACCTTGTTCTTGTGTTCTTCCGTGGATGGCGATGGCTGCTGCTCCTGCGTCTTCAACGATTTTTGCTACTTCTACGGCATTGATGGTCCTGTCGTTGATCCCTGCGCGTATTTTTACAGTTACGGGTCGGTTAATGGCTGTGACAAGTTTGTTGACAAAGTTGCCGATGGCTTCTGGTTGTTTGAGTAAGGCGCTTCCTGCTCCTGTTTTGATGACTTTCCATGCCGGGCATCCACAGTTGATATCAATGATGTCAAATTTTTTTTCTAGGTGTTGTGCTGCTTGGATAATGTCCTGTATGCTGTTCCCAAAGAGTTGTACTGCTACGGGTTGTTCTTCTGTGCTGGTTTGGAGCATGGTTGCTGCTTTTTTGTTGCCGCGGACGATGCTAGTGCTGTTGACGAATTCTGTGTAAGTGAGCCCTGCTCCGTAGCGTTTGCCAAGTGTTCTGAAGGCTACATCAGTTACGCCTGCCATGGGGCTGAGGAAGGCTTTATGCTTTATTTTTGGAAAGGGGTGCATGAATGTTGGAGTGCGTGTAGCTTTTATAAGAATAATGAATAAAAAAGACTACTTAATAGTGACTAATACAGCAAGTTATTTAAATGGAGAAAGAACAGGGAAGATCTATGGCAACAAAAAGCAAGGGCTGGGTAGTTTACCCATTGGAAGATCAAAGAGTACAAGAGTTTGTCATCCCTAGAAAGAGCTTGAAAAGTTTGCGAGAACATAGTAAAAGAAACAGGGAAACAACAGGTTTGCTCTATGGTATAGTTGACAATCAAGTGTTATACTTTTTGGGGTGTACTATTCTTGGTCACGGTTCAAGAACGGCTTGCCAGTTTGATCCAAAGTATCAGAATTTCCATAATAGTTTCGCAGTACAAGCAAAAGAGATGCATCCAGATTTGGTGACTATACTTTACCATAATCATCCTCGGCTCACCCCAAGAGAAGTCTCTTCAGAGGTGCTAGATGCAGTAAGACATGATGTAGAAAGGGGTATTTTTGATTACTTAGAAGATCATGGTGTCCTTCCAACGTTAGAAGAAGCACTTGCCGAAGTCAGCAGGGAGTTGTCAGCACAGGACCAGCAAGTCACGTTTGGTCGGGCGCACGTATTGCTTACAGATACAGAAAGGAAAGGAGATGATTTCTCTAGGGTAAATGCATACAAGTTTGATGCCGATGGTTTACGTGGTGTCAGCCGTTTTCGCTTGAAACTTTTAGAAGATGTAAAACCAGTCACGACGCATAGGCGTGTTGGTGGTATTTGTTCTTCCTTAAAGGCATTGCATCAAAGGACAGTCCTAGACTATTTTGGTGCCTCTTCAGGAAGACAGTGTAAAAGTACTCCTCCTGAGTGTTAGAAATGATAGGTTTAGATTTCTGAATCATAAAGGTTATAAGTAAAAACTGAATTAAGGAGTTTGGGGTGGTTCTCAAATCATTTCATTATAGTCACGGGATAAGGCGGCTTGGTTTCAACACCTCTTTTTCCAGGCCGCCTATCTTTGACATGTTAATGTCCTAAGTATTTTGCGTGGATGCTTAATGCTTCTTTTTCTGTTCGTGCTTTTATTAAGACGCGTGTGGGGGTTAGGTGGATGATGGCAGGATGGAGTTGTTTTTTTAGGGTGTAGTTTCCTCGTAGTTGGTAAGTGTTTGTTCCGCAGAAGGTGGTGATAGGGAATGGTTGGTTAAGATAAACATATTTTTTACTGCAGGCATTGCAAGAAGGGTTTTTCTTGACAGGGTAGTGCTTGATAGTGTTATTCACAGTGTTAATATAGGTAAGTTCTTCAGGCACGACTAGTTTTTTTATGATGCGTTGTGCCAGTGTTGTTTGAAGAATGCTGATCGCTGTTGCCACATCGTTATTGACACCTCGTGTTGCGCAGGTGTCGTGGGTTGTTTTGTTGTGGTAAATGCATTCATAGCAAGGTTTTCCAGGTTGGGTGACGTAGCAGTAACCTTCATTACCTAAGACTGATCCGTAAATCCATGTTTTATGGTTTTTCTTTGCGTAATCGTTGATGAGGAATCGTGTGTACATGTTGTCAGTGCCATCAATGATAATGTTTCCTTGGATAAGGTGTAATGTGCTGCTGTCAAGGTTTTCATCGTGGGCAATGATGATTCCTTGCGGGTGGAGTTCTTGTAACTTTTTTTGTAAAACAAGTGCTTTGCTTTTTCCCAAGTCTTTTTTTGTGTAGAATGGTTGGTGTTCAAGATTAGTTCTATCAATGATATCACGATCAATGATAGTAATAGGTAAATTATGTTGTGCTAATAAGTAAGCTGTTCTGCTGCCGAGTGCTCCTAATCCAATAATAGTAATCATAGGTTGGTTCATGGTATAAGAAAGAGGAATATCTTTAAATAGGTTATTCTTAATTTTAAGGAATATGCTAAAGTTTAGAAAACCCAATACGCCTGATGATTTATGTGCAGAAATACTAACCTACTTTTTTAGGGTAAAAACTGATCCTGGAATAAATTTACCCATGCATATCCGTGCATTAAGAAGGAGAAGGAAGCCTACAGATAACGAAGAATATGTTTGTGATGCTACAGAAGTTGCACGAGTATTAAACGAAAATGACATTGCAACGTTTGTTATTGCTGCTGAACAAGCCAAAGTAGTGCATGAACTGAAGAGAGTTTTTGGCACAGAAGAACCATTTAAAATGGCCTTAAAACATACAAGGCGTAACGTTTACGTTTTAATGACTCGTTTGGGTCACGAGTATAGTGTTGAGGCAAGACTATGAGGTCCTTGCACGTACTTATTGAGCGTTCTGGTAAGAAGGTGAAAGTTGTTTGGAGAAATGATATTTCCATGAAGGATGTAATAATTGCTGCGGGTTGTAATCCTGTTGAAATCGTTCCTGTGGTGAATGGTGAGATAGTTACGGATGCGTATAAGATTAAGGAAAAGGATAAGATAGAATTGTTATCTGTGGTTTCTGGAGGATAGTATGGCCTGTAAAGTTTGTGCGAATCAGCCAGTATATGTAAATCAGAATGGTGTTTCGTTGTGTAAAAATCATTTTATCAAATTCTTTGAGAAAAAAGTGTATAAAACTATTACACAGTATAAGCTAATCGAAAAAGATGATCATATTGTTGTTGCGTTGTCGGGTGGTAAGGATTCTGCTTCGTTGTTGTTCTTGTTGGCGAAGTTACAGTATCAGTTACATTTTTCTTTGTCAGCATTATTAATTGATGAGGGTATTAAGGGGTATCGTGAGGTTACGGTTAAAGATGCAAAGAAGTTGTGTAAGCAGTTAAAAATTCCGTTGAAGATTATTTCCTTTAAGAAGGAGACAGGTAAGACAGTGGATGTGTTGTCACAGGTGATGAATCCTTGTGCGGGTTGCGGTGTTTTGCGTCGTTATTTTTTGAATAAGGGTGCTCGTTTATTACGAGGTTCAAAAGTTGCTACAGGTCATAATTTGGATGATGAGGCGCAGGCATTTATGATGAATGTGTTGAAAGGTAATTTGGAATTGTCTGCGAAGTTGGGTCCAAAATCAGGTTTGATGGAGCAGGAGGGTTTTGTTGCACGTATTAAACCGTTTTATTTTATGTTAGAGAAAGAAGTGCTTATTTACGCTCATGTTCGTGGTTTGCCCGTAACGTTTATTGAGTGTCCTAATACGAAGGCTTCGTTTCGTAATGAGGTTGGTCGTTTGTTGAATGAGGTTGAGCAGAAGTATCCTGGTTCTAAGCATGGTATTGTGCAATCTTTTTTATCCGTGTTGCCTGTGTTGAAAAAACATTTTGCTGGTCAGAAGCAGTCTTTGCGTTCGTGTACGAAGTGTGGTGAGCCTTCGGTGAAGGATGTTTGTCGTGCGTGTCAGATTTTGAAAAGATAATTATATTATGCTGTGAAGTTTTTTCTTGTTGCTATTTGAAGAATGGGTTGGTAGTCTAGAACAGCATTTGTTATTACCCAATCATTTTCTAAAACTCTTGATCCTTCTTTGTCTAGCAATGTTCCATAGCGTAATCGCCAGTCTATCTCTTCTCCTACTTGACTTGGAGAGAGACCTATAACATAGAACAGTCGGCTGCCGGTAAATAAATATTTGACTTCTGCTTTTTCAGCAAGACTATCTGTTTCCATGTCTACAATAGGAAGATGAGCAAGATGTGCTTGAGGTACCCATATACCTTTCTTAATACAATAGCGTTCAACAGCAGTTATATTCTGAGCTCCCATGGGACTACTAGCATAATTACCTCGATCATTTCGAACAGCGAGGTGAAAAAGTTCTACAAGATGTTTATGAGTTGGTTGTTCACCGCGAGGTACTTCCATCCTATTTAGAATACGAGTAGTGTTGCCTTTTGAAATCCCAAATTGTTCCAATGCTTCTCTTGTGACTACTTCAGAGAGTCTATTTCTCTGGTGTTCCCCTAAATAATCAACAAGTGTTTTCATAAAATAACAAAATAAATTGGGCTATATAAAGATTGTGTACCAAGTAACTATTAAGAAGTTATTACAAATAAGATATTGCCAAGAATAGGTGAAAAAGGGCACATAGTTTTTTATCGTCTTCGACGGTAAAAGATGGTGAGTAAAAGTACACTGATAAGTAAGTTGTACCATGTGTAGAAGGGGAATGCGTCTTGGGTGATGCCTGCTTCCGCGCATGATTCTTGTGCTGGTGGTCGGTAACTGCTGGTGAGTTCGCATTCATCGCTTAATCCTCGTACGTCGCATTGGCATGCTCCTGATTGTATGCCTGTTTCGCTGCAGTCGCCAATGTTTCTTGTTCTCAAACCATTGGTGCAAGCAGTCCAAGGTATGTTGGTGCAATCCCATTGTACTAAACAGGTTGATTCTTCAGTGCCACATCCTTGGGTTACTCCTTCATCATCATCGACTAAAAAACCTGAAGGTGTTGTTAAGCATTGGTCTTCGCCAAAGCATGCTTTACCATTATCTAAGTCGTCTCTTGTTTCTCCAATAAGCGCTTCGGGTACGCTTCCAGGTAAATCACAAATGCCATCGTTGTCTTGGTCAAGGTCGCAAACGTCTCCTCCACAGAAGGTGCCGTCGCGTATACCATAATCGCCGAGTCCTACAATGCCGAACTCACAACTTTCCAAATCGCCGTCATTATCAAAGTCTGCATCATCGTTGCTGTCGGTGAATGGACAGTTGTCTTCGTCTGCGGGTAAGTCATCACCATCGTCTTCTCGTAGACATACCTCTTCTAGGTCATCATAATCATAGCCAGGTGCACATCCTTGGGAATAAGGCGTTTCTCCAGTGCTGCAAGAATTTTTGCAGGTTCCTGTTGTTCCTGTGCTGCAACAAAGTTTATTATTAGTGCATCCTGCGTCTTCAGAGCAGGTGAAACAATTTTCTCCCGTGTTGAGTTCTTCATTTCCGCAGGTGGGTCCTGTTGTGCTTTGTTTAATAGTAAGGATAGATGATCGTTGGTAAGCATCAAATAAGATAATGTCTGCTTCAAAGTAGTATTCTGGATCTCCTCCTAAGAATCCGTCGTCAACATATTCTGCTGCCCAGGTCGTGGTTGCTTTTCCTGCGCTGACAATGGCGGGTTGCGGTGTGACGAGTGATTCGTCGTCGGGAAAGTCTCCTCCAATATCATCTTCGTATATGGCGAACGTTGCTTGTTTGTCGTTGCATGCTTGTGTTGTAGTAATACTGAGTTGTAGTACTTCACCGCTGTTTCCTTGTGTTTTTGACCAAGTTGCAGTTTGTATATCACAAGCGTTGGTGCAGTCAGGGTCGTTGGTTTGGCAGGTACTGTCTGTTGAACAAATGTTGTCTTCTACAGGATTACAAATGCATTGTCCTTGTGTATTCTTTTTCATGCCGGGTCCACATCCAGGTCCGGGATAAGTTGTTGTTCCTGTAGGGCAGGTAGTTGCGCAGGTCGCTGCTGCTGGATTGTTAGAATTATAACAACAGGTTGTTCCTGTGCTGCAGCCCGCATCAACGTAGCAGGTTGCGCATGATTCTCCAGTGGTTTGTGTAGCATCACCGCACGTTGGTCCGCAGAATGTTGTATATTGGCTGAGGGGGCATGCGGGTGTTCCACACATGTCTCCGAATTCTTCTAAAGAACAGGGATCATCAGGGAATAAATCTCCTGCACAGTCAGGGTCGGTTGCTTGACAGCTGGGTTCTGCAGGGCAGTAATTATCGCTAAGGGTATTACAAATGCATTGTCCTTGTGTATTCTTTTTGAGTCCTAAGTCACATCCAGGTCCGGGATAAGTTGTTGTTCCTGTAGGGCAGGTAGTTGCGCAGGTCGCTGCTGCTGGATTGCTTGCAGTGTAACAACAAGTTTTTCCCAGGTTACAACCGTTGTCTAAGTAACAAGTGGCGCAGGATTCTCTCAGGTCTGTTTGTTCATCACCGCAGGTTGTTTTGCATAAGGGTGTTGTTGCGGGGCATGCTGCTGTCCCACAAGCATCTGCAGGTTCTGTTAGCGAACAGGGATCATCAGGGAATAAGTCTTCTGTTGTGGTCATGCTACAGCAGAGTTGGTAATCATAAAATCCGCATTCTGCGACATGAGCGTTGGTAGTGTCTGATAATGATAATAAACATGTTTCTTCAGTGCTGCAGGTTTCTTTGGCTTCGCAGATAATATCCCCGTAGCATATTTCTGTTTCGTAAGTGTCTCCTGCGTGGGCGTTCGTTGGTGTGCTAAGCGTAGTAATAAGGTTGTTACCATTGCAGGTTCTTGTTGCTCCTGATGAGGTGAAGGGTGAACAGACTTTGTAGTCATAATGGTCTTGGTTATAGAGTTCTGCATGGGCGTTCGTTAACGCGCTTATTTTGAGGAGTATGTCCGTGCCTGCAGGACAAAATCGTGCTATGGTTGCTGTTGCGGGTGTTGCACCGGCCAAAGGTAATAATGTGATAAGAATAAGAGTAATGATTAGGAGTGTTTTTTTCAAAGTATTTGCCTCTTTTATACGGTGAAATAATGAGCGCTTTTGTTTTATAAAGGTTGCGTGGTACCGCTCATAGAAAGGTATTTAAGGTTCGTGTGTGTAATGCTTGCTGGAATACGAATGACATTAGAATTAGGCGGCAATATTAGTCTTTCTGGTTTTTCCGAGTTGGAACCGGCAACCTTAATTGTAGTGAAGAAGATGGTGGGTAATTATACAAAAAAGATTTCTGAGCGTGTCCAGAACTTTCAGAATATTCATATTGATATGAAGAAGGTGCATGAGAAGAGTCATGAAATTCATGTGAAAGTGAACGCTGATCGTTTGTATAATGCTGAAGTTGTTGATTTTAATTTATTTTTTGCTTTGGATAAAGCGCTAAGTAAAGTGATGCATGAAATACAGCCGTAGGGCAAAACGATAGCTTTTTAAACTATTTTTAGAGTTTTTCTGGTATGGTCCGTCGAACAGGTGGTTTACGTCGTAAAACCCGTGCAAAATTTAAAAAGAATTTTCGTGATAAAGGTAAAATGAGTATTCGTCATTTTTTACAATCGTTTAAAGTAGGTGATAGTGTTGTCTTAAAAGCTGAGCCTGCATTCCAGAAGGGTATGTATAAAGGTCGTTTTCATGGTCATCATGGTATCGTTGAGCGCAAGCAGGGTTTCTGTTATGTGGTGCGCATTTGTGATGGTACTAAAAATAAAGAATTGATCGTGCACCCGGTGCACTTGAAGAGGTTATGAAATTATGGCTGATGTTCAAATAATCAATGAGATCCCTGTCACATTGCAAGAAGTAAAAAATTATTTGGAAGAGATGAAGAAACGTAGTAAAGAATTAGGTTTCCGTGCAAATAAGACATTGGAATTTGTTGAAGCATTTTTGCCAAAGAAAAAGGACGTTTTGGAAAAGAAAAAGGCATTGACAGAATTGAGTATTGGTCGTTTGCGTGATCGTCACATCGTTAAGATTTTGGATGTTATGCCTGAGGACTTGGATTCGTTGAAAGCTATCTTGTCTGGTGAAAACGTTACGTTAAAGCAGGAAGATTTGAAAAAGATTGTTGAGGTGATTCAACAGTGAAACGTTCATCGCGTCGTTGGAAAAAAAAAGGTCAGATGCGTTGGAAATGGCAGCGTAAACGTATGAAGAAGGAAAAACGTAAGCGCCGATTGCAAGCCACATAAGGCTGTAACTTTAAAAACAAGTTCTGCTTACAATAGTTTGATGAAATGGTTACAAGATAATTTGTCGAAGGACGCTGCACAACAGTATAAGGTTGCTAAGCCTTTCCCACATATTGTTGTGAAAGATTTTTTTTTGCCGGAGCGTGCAATAAACGTTCGTGATGCATTGATGCGCGACTCGTTTACACGGAAGGATACAGACCTGTTTTCCTTTGCACAATCAAGGGATATTGATGGTACAACAAATAAAGTGTTGCAGACATTTTATGATTTTTTCAGTTCTACAGAAATGTTGCGCTTGGTAGAATCTATAACAAGCGTTAAGCCGTTAAAAAGTAGTGACATGTCTGGTTTTTTGTACGAGCAGGGTGATTATTTGTTATGCCATGATGACCAATTAGAAGGTCGTAAGGTTGCGTATATTTATAATTTGTCTGATAATTTTGTTGGTACTGATGGTGGTGCTTTGCGCTTGTTTTCTTTGCAGCAGGGCCATCCGATGAAAGTGGTGAAATCTGTTCTTCCGTCGTTTAATACATTGACGTTGTTTACGGTTCGCCCCGATTCTTTTCATGATGTGCAGGAAGTATTATCAAAGAAGCAGCGCTGGTCGTTGACAGGGTGGTTTTATGGATAATATCAGTCCACAATACACCACGACTAAAATTATGCAGCAGATGCGAGAATCTTTCGTTGCGGGTGATCCGAAGAGTTTGCAATTGACGAATGTTTTGGTGCAGCCGTTTCTGAGAGTGGTATTGCAGGATTTGTCGAAGATTCGTTGGCAGCCGGTTCATGTTTTTGATCGTCACGTGTTCGGGAAGGCTGCGCTTCCTCCCGTGTTAAAAGAGTGGTTTGCTGCTGCTGCAACAAAAAAGTTTTTTTCTGAAATTATGGGCAGACAAATTAAAAGAATTGATGCTGAGGTGTATTGTTTTCATCCGGGCGCGTATACGTTGATGCAGGATGAAGTTCCTATAAAGAAAGGTGTTACATTTGAATTAGATTTTACTCCCGGTTGGGATGTTGCTGCGGGTGGTTTTACAAGTTTTGTTGATGGTGAAGAAAAGTTGCGTGTGCTTCCCGGCATGAACCAATTAACATTAGTGCAAGAAGAAGGTTTTATGCAACATTTTGTGAAGTATGTTAAGCAGAGTGTGGCGAAAAATCCGAGAGTTGTTGTTTGTGGTTTGATAAATTAGTAAATAATCAAGGGTTCTAGTGTCTTGAGTATATAGGTTTGAGCGGGTCTAGTCTAGGTCTACATAAAATGCCAAAGGCGAAACCTTTATAAACAGTTGTCGAGAAAAAAATTCTTACTCTCTACCAAGAGAGAATGTACGTTGAAGTTGTGCGTGGCGACATGCATGATGATGTGACGTTCTTCATGTGCTGATGCGATTAGACAAATGAAAATCGCTTCGTTGCAATGTGAATACTCACCAAGAGTATGAGTGAAGAGCGGACATGTAAGAAAAATAAAGTACATTGAGCTCTATTTTAGTTTACACTGAAATGGAGTGCGACAACAAAAAGTTTCAAAAAATTTCAATCTTGTTTTTACGAATAAGGCCAACACAATAAATTCCCGTTTATCCTGCGGGAGGTCGCTGCTATCGGAGTTCGACTAAGCCATGCAAGTCTAGCCTCGCAAGAGACTGGCGTAAGGCTCAGTAACACGTCGACAATCTACCTTATGGTCTGGGATAACCTCGGGAAACTGAGGACAAGCCCGGATAGGGAAGTTTCGCTGGAATGCATTCTTCCTTAAAGGTAACGCCATAAGATGAGTCGGCGGCTGATTAGGCTGTTGGTGAGGTAACGGCTCACCAAACCAGAGATCAGTATGGGGGATGAGAGTCCTAGCCCAGAGAAGGACACTGAGATAAGGGTCCTAGCCCTAAGGGGTGCAGCAGGCGCGAAACCTTTGCAATG
>Ga0209542_10010747_pt1 | contig 16421 bp, 13 predicted proteins | sample RifCSPhighO2_01_FD_184028 | JGI IMG/M metagenome (GOLD analysis project Ga0209542, IMG submission 184028) | Soil microbial communities from Rifle, Colorado - Rifle CSP2_plank highO2_0.1 (SPAdes) (version 2) | ecosystem: Environmental > Terrestrial > Deep subsurface > Rock core/Sediment ...
AGCCGATACACAAAATCCTTTATTCTATTGGAATTATCAAAATGATGCTTTATGTCTTTTTTTGTAAAGTAATACTTTTGATAAAACTCAAGTTCTGCAATCACCTTCATTTCCTTAGCTGAAATACCTTTCATTGTAACACCAAAATCATTATATTAGTGATAATCATGTTATGGCTATATAAAGCTTTCGAGTTAAATGTCTGTTTCTGGGCACGAATTAATAAGAATCGAAGTCCCCTCTAATTTGGAGGGGTTATAGAAACCCACGTTAAATTCATTCGGATAAAAAATTTTGACAGTCTGGTATTCTCTTTCAATACTCCTTCCAGTCTTTTATCTCAAGCTCTTTGTTTTCCATGCAGGCGTCAATGAATAATTTCGCGAGTGAGTAGAATCAAAACATATAAATACAAGATCAATCTTATTTATCTTACTGGTGATAACTATGGAAACTTTGATTGAAATCGGAAGAATAAGCTCGCGTGGCCAAATTGCCATACCTGTGGATATTAGAGAACACTTGGGGCTGGAAGATGGAACAAAAGTGCTTTTCTTTACAGAAAATGATACACTCTTGATGAAAAAGGTGACCGAGCAGAGTTTTGCACAAATAACAAAGCCACTCAAGCTTGCTGCAAAAAAAGTCGGGATGAAGGAGAGTGATGTTTCGGATATTGTACACCGATTTAGAAAGAGTAATCAATGAAAATCACTGTGGATACCAATGTTCTCATCTCAGCTACTTTTTGGACTGGTGCGTCTGACAAGATTATTTCGAAAGTTGAGGCAAAACTGATACAGCTTGTCTTGTCGAAAGAAATTATCAAAGAATATGCTGGTGTGCTTGATTATGAAGAAATAAAGACCAAAATTAGAAATAAAAATCTCGTCATGAAGCACACCGTCAGTAAAATAATCTCTTTATCTACAATTATTGAACCCACAGAAAAGTTCTTTGCTGTAAAAGATGATCCCGACAATAACAAAATACTGGAATGTGCTGTTGCTGGAAGGGTTGACTTTATTGTGAGCAACGATAAACATTTGCTGAAACTTCAAAAATTCGAGAACATATCCATTGTAAGTCCTGATGATTTTGTTAAGAAATTATGTTAGTATTCCTTCCATTCCTTTATCTCAAGTTCTTTATTTTCTATGCAAGCGTCAATAAATAATTTAGCCAGCTGTGCGTTGGTTATCAACGGAATGTTGAAATCGACTGCGGTGCGGCGAATCGCGTAATCATTGCTGAGCTCCTGTTCTTCGTTGCTTTTCGGTATGTTTATCACTAATTCAACCTTTTTCTGCTTAATCAACGTTATCGCGTTTGGCTCTTCTTGTGACAATGGCCAATGTACCTGCGTACTTGAAATACCGTTCTCTTTCAGAAAGTTATGTGTTCCTTTGGTGGCATAAATCTCAAAATTCTGTAGCTTGCGGATACTTTCCAACAAATATGCTTTTTCTTTAATCTGTCCTGTTGAAAGCAGCACACTCTTTCTTGGTCGTGTAAATCCAACAGACAACAACGCTTTGAGCAAGGCTTCATGAACATCGTTGCCAATACAGCCCACTTCTCCGGTTGATGTCATTTCTACTCCAAGCAATGGGTCAGCGCCATCCAACCGTGAAAATGAAAACTGCGGGGCTTTTACGCCGACATAATTCAAATCAAGCGTGTTGTAGCTCTTCCGTTCATTGATGCCAATCATCGCTTTTGTCGCAATCTCAATAAAATCATGTTTGGTTATCTTTGAGACAAAAGGAAAGCTTCGTGATGCACGCACATTACATTCAATGACTCTTATCTGATTGTTTTTTGCGATGAACTGGATATTACACGGACCTGTAATCTGAAGCTCTTTTACTATTTTTTTTGTAATTTCTTTGATGCGTCGTATTGTCTCAACATAGGTGTATTGAGGCGGCAGCACCATTGTCGCATCGCCCGAATGGACGCCTGCATTTTCTACATGTTCAGACACTGCATAAATAAGAATCTCGCCATCCTTTGCCACAACGTCAATTTCCATCTCCTTTGCATTCGTCATGAATTTGCTTACGACTGTCGGATGGTCTTTTGACACGTCTGTTGCTTTTTTCAGGTACAATTCTAATTCGCGTTTATCCGATGCAACACTCATGGCAGCGCCACTTAAGACGTAACTTGGGCGAATGAGAACGGGATAACCGACGCTGTTTGCAAACTTTTCAACATCCTCAATTGAGCGTGCTTCAATCCATTCGGGCTGGTCAATACTAAGCTTATCCAACAGTTCAGAAAATTTGTGCCTGTCTTCCGCACGGTCAATGCTTGCTGCAGAAGTTCCTATAATCTTCATTCCTGCATCATGACATCGCAGGGCGAGATTGTTTGGAATCTGTCCGCCCATGGATAATATAATCCCGTCAGGATTTTCTTTTTCATAAATGTCCAGCACTCGTTCAAAACTTAATTCTTCAAAATAAAGCCGATCGCACATGTCATAATCTGTGCTGACCGTCTCTGGATTGCAATTGACCATCACGGTTTGATATTTGAGTTTTCTCAGCGTACTTACGGCAGTAACGCAGCACCAGTCAAATTCGACAGAGCTGCCAATCCTATATGCTCCGCTGCCAAGGACAATGATGTTCTTGTCCGGCTTTATCGTAACATCATCTTCTTCTCCATTATATGTCAGATAAAGATAGTTTGTCTGCGCAGGAAATTCCGCTGCTAACGTATCTATCTGTTTTATCACCGGCAGAATACCTAAATTTTTTCTTTTCTCTCGCACTGTAAGAACATTAGCGTCCATATTTCCTTTGTTAATGATGCATCGAGCTATCTGGAAATCGCTAAAACCAAGCTGTTTTGCTCGTTTTAGCAATTCTCCTGAAATCGTGTCTATTGATATTTTCTTGAGCTGCTCATTCAGCTCAACAATGTTTTTTATCTTCCACAAAAACCAGCGGTCTATTTTTGATAATGCGTAAATGTGCTCAATGTCAATACCATCTCTCAGTGCAGCGGCAATCGCGTACATGCGCTCATCAGTCGGACGCTCAAGCTCTTTTTCGATGTCTTCTACAACAATCCTGTTACCGACAACACCGTGCATTCCTGTTCCGAGCATTCGTACCGCTTTTTGCAGCGCTTCTTCAAATGTTCTGCCGATGGCCATGACCTCGCCGACCGATTTCATCTGACTTCCTATCTGCCTCTCGACATTCTTGAATTTCTTCAAATCCCATCGTGGTATTTTCACAACAACATAATCTAACGCTGGCTCAAAACAGGCCATCGTCTTTTTTGTTATTTTATTTTCAATTTCTGTCAATCCATACCCTAATGCTAGCTTTGTCGCTATGAATGCAAGCGGATATCCGGTTGCTTTCGATGCAAGTGCTGAACTTCTTGATAAGCGCGCGTTTACCTCGATAACCCGATAATCATCAGAGCTAGGATGGAGCGCAAACTGAATGTTGCATTCGCCCACAATGCCAAGATTCCTAATCACTTTCAATGAGATGTCTCTCAACATATGATATTCGTGGTTTGTTAATGTTTGGGAAGGCGCAACCACAATACTTTCTCCTGTGTGGATGCCCAAAGGGTCAACATTTTCCATATTACAGACGGTGATGCAATTGTCGTATTTGTCACGAACAACTTCGTACTCTATCTCTTTCCATCCACCAATCCATTCTTCAACGAGAATTTGCGGGCTTGTCGCGAGCGCTTTGGTTGCAAGTTCAGTTAATTCTTTTTCATTTTTTACCAATCCACTGCCCTTTCCGCCGAGCGCAAAGGCTGCTCGCAGCATGATTGGATATTGAATTCTTTTCGCTGCGTCTATGGCGTCATGAACACTTGTCACGGCAAAACTTTTTGGTGTTTTTACGTTGATTTCATTTAATCTTTTGACGAAAAGCTCTCTGTCTTCAGTATCAATAATTGCTTTGATTGGTGTACCGAGAATTTGTACATTATGTTTTTCGAATACGCCTTTCTTGTATAATTCGACGCCGCAGTTTAATGCGGTTTGACCGCCAAAGGTTAACAAAATTCCGTCTGGTTTTTCTTTTTCGATAACTTTTTCTACAAATTCGGGCGTAATAGGAAGAAAGTATATTTTGTCAGCTAAGTCTTTGTTGGTCTGGACTGTTGCGATGTTTGGATTTATTAGTACTGTCTTTATTTTTTCTTCTTTGAGGCATTTCAGACATTGTGAACCAGAGAAATCAAATTCTCCTGCTTGGCCAATCGATAATGCCCCAGAACCGACGACCAATACTTTTTTCGGTTTTTTTTGTCGCGTCATATCATCCTCAAAAACTCGTCGAACAAAAATTCAGTGTCATTCGGACCAGGATTAGATTCAGGGTGATATTGTACCGACATGAACGGTTTCTTCTTGTGTCTTATTCCTTCATTTGTCCCGTCATTTGCATTAACAAACCATTCTTCCCACTCTTCAGATAATGACTTGATGTCGACGGCGAATCCGTGATTCTGTGATGTAATAAAACAGCGTTTTGTGCCTTTCATGACGCACGGTTGGTTTTGTGAGCGGTGTCCATATTTCAGTTTGTATGTATTGCCTCCAGCAGCAAGCGCAAGTATCTGATTGCCGAGGCAGATGCCAAATATTGGGACATTTTTTTCCATTGCTTTTCTGACGTGTTCGATTGTTTTCGTGCACATTTTCGGGTCTCCTGGACCATTTGAGATAAGTATTGCGTCATATTGTTCATGTGAAAAATCATAGTCATATGGTACCTGAATGATTGTGACCTCTCTTTTCATGAGGTTGCGTAAAATGTTGTGTTTTATTCCGCAGTCGATGACGACAACTCTTTTGGCATTCTTTCCTTTGTATATCATCGGTTGTTTTACCGACACTTGTTGCACGATGTCCTGAGCATTTGGATCTTCTATTGGGATGTCTTTGTCAAAAATAATCTTTCCAAGCATCGTGCCTTTCTCTCTCAATATTTTTGTTAGTTTTCGTGTATCAATCCCGGTGAGCGCAGGGACATTATACTGTTGCAGCCACTCCGCAAGCGTTTTTTTGCCATCCCAGTGCGAATATTTTTCTGAGTAATCTGTTACTATTAAGCCTGAGCACTGTATCTTTTCGGATTCAAAGTTTAACGCTATCGAATCCTGCATTTTTTTTCCAGGAACGCCGTAATTTCCAATCATCGGGTATGTGGTGACGATTATCTGACCTTTATAGCTTGGGTCGGACAGGCTTTCGGGGTAGCCGACCATGCCTGTGTTGAAGACTACTTCGCCTGATGTCGGGATGTTTGCACCGAATGAGCTGCCTTCAAAAGTTAGTCCATTTTCGAGGATAAGACGAGCCATCAAAAAATTTGTAGGGCGGGTGGGAGGTAATAAATGTTTGGGTGTTACGTTAACTTTTTATATTCATTCGAAAACTTTATTGTATGGACGTCGACTACGTCGTTGCAGGATACGTATTCAATGAACGGACAGAGGACGACACAACTCTTTTACTTGTTCAAAATAATAAATTAGGATTGTGGCTTCCACCGGGCGGTCATCTTAAGCACGGGGAAATTTTTGATGTTGGAGTATGTCGTGAAATTAAAGAAGAAACCAATCTCGACGTGGTGCTCCTGAATATGGGCACTCTGCCCGTCGAAGGTACTATGCGACGCAATCTAGCTGTACCTTTCTACGTCAATGTCCATTCTGCTGCCGGGCGCAATAATCATTGCTTTTTTTACATTTGTCGAGCGTTAAATCCTGAGGAGTTGCGATCCAACCCCGAAGTGAAAGACGCACGGTGGCACTCTTTGGATGACTTACGAGCAGACCATATCCCTCCTGATGTAAAGAGCCAAGGCAGACTTGCATTTGCAGTTTATATGGATATTCGCTTTTGACGTACTGCTTCCTCGCTCGAAATCTATAAAAAGCTCATCGTATGGTAACATTCTATGTATCTCACCTGGACTGAAATAATTTTAGGCATCACTTATTTTCTTGTGCTCTATCTGAGCATCTTCTGGTTGCTGGCTTTATTTGATGCCACTCCGCCGCAAAAGAAGCGTTCTGAAGAATTCCAGGGTGTTACCATTATCATTCCCGCTTATAATGAAGAGAAAACCATTCAATCCTGTCTTGAATCCGTGCAGAAACTGAATTATCAACAGCTATCTCTTATTGTTGTTGATGACGGCTCACAGGACAAGACTGCTGAAATTGTGCGCGTTGTCCAGTCACATGCAAAAATCCCTTTTTTATTCCTTCAGCAGCCAAACAAGGGAAAAGGGACTGCGCTGAATCATGCGCTTCGACACACAACAACTCCGTTTTACGCGACACTCGATGCGGACTCGACTGTTGAGCCTGACTTATTACGTAAATTAATTCCCTATTTTTCCTCGGATGACGTTGCAAGTGTTTTGCCGCTGCTTAAAATCAAAAATCCAAAAAATATCGTGCAGCGCATTCAGCGTTACGAGTACATCATCAACATGTTTTATAAAATGCTTAATTCGAAGCTTGATTGCGTCCATGTGACTCCGGGACCATTTAGTGTCTACCGAACCGATGTCATCAAAAAGCTCGGCTATTACGATGAAAAAAATATTACGGAAGATTTGGAAATTGCGTTGCGGTTGCAGCAACATCACTACAGAATTATCCAAACAGGAGAGGCTGCTGTGTACACTCTCCCTCCAGATACATTGAAAGGTATTTATCGACAACGCAATCGTTGGTATAAAGGTTCTGCGCTCAATAGCATCAAGTACCGACACATGATGTTCGATAAAAAATATGGTGATTTCGGGTTTGTGCGGTTACCAACAGTCATTCTTGGAGGTGCACTTTCCATCATCATCCTCTTTGCTCTCGGTTATGACCTGTTTGAAGCTCTCTGGAACAAGTTTTTTGAACTTCAGGCAGTGAATTTTGACGTCTTTACTTTTTTACGGCACTGGACATTTAACTTTCATATTCTCGATTTGAGTTTTCTTGAGCTTTTTGTTGCATTCAGTGTTATCTCTCTTGGTGTGGGTGTTATGATCGCATCTTTTCGCTACTCACAGGAGAAAATAACAACCTATGGAAAAACATTTTTCTCTCTCGCGTATTACATGTTTCTTTACTCTTTTCTTTTGTCCGTTGTCTGGTTCATGATTGGTCTTGAAATAATTCGGGGGAAAGTGCAAAAATGGTAGAACGTACGGTGAGTAAGAAAAAATATATTATCGCTTTTTTTATCTCCATTGCAGTGTTTGTCCTTGGACTGTTGCTTGGACTCTTTATCGAAAGCGAACGTCTTGACTACATCGTTTTTCAGGACCAGGAACAACAGCTTGATTTGCAATCATTACATCTTCATTACCAGTTTTCTAGTGATTTTGCGGAACAAAAGAATTGCGTTGACCTTCTTAGAACGTTTGATACCAATCTTCGCAATCTTGAACGCACGCGTGAACGTATCGAGAATTATCGTCGTGATGCTACGGTCAATGTGCGCGAATTTGACCTGTTGCGACGTGAATATGTCCTTTCACAGGTTAACTATTGGCTTCTTTATTCTCGTGCAAAAGATCTCTGTGAACTTCCTGCTGCAACCGTTCTTTATTTCTTTTCTGATGAAGAAAACTGCGCTGATTGTGAAGAGCAGGCTATTGTCTTGACGTGGCTTAAACATACTCTCGGATCAAACATCCTGACGTTTGTTTTTGATGGCGAATTTGACCAGGAGCCTATCATTCCGTTGCTCAAAGGTGTGTATGGCATTGACGAATACCCTTCAATCGTTGTCGATGGTAAAGTTTTTACTGGCTTCACTTCACGAAAGAAAATTCTGACTCAAATCTGTCCTCAATTAAACGTCACTGCATGTGAACCTTATGTGGCAGGATAAAGCTCTTGCGGGCGTCGCATTTATCTTTGTAATTTTTGGCATTTTTTTCATCACAGACCAGCGCATTGTCGGCTGGGATGAATCGGTGTACATCGGCATGGGCAAATACATGACCTCTTTTGGCAGTGCTGGTTTATGGGAGGATATACGACCGCCGGCGCTTCCTCTTCTTCTTGGGATAGAATGGAAACTGGGCATTCCCTATGGTATTGTTCCTTTGTTTTTCGGGCTCGCGACAATCGTGCTTCTGTACATCTTTTTTCGCCAAGAGCACCCAACCCTTGGTTTGCTCGCATCTCTGCTTTATGTCGCATCGCCACTTGTTGTTGAACATTCTTATCTTACGCTAACTCATGTTCCTGCAGCTTTTTTTGTTCTTCTTGCGGCTCTTATTTATACAAAACATCATTCTTTTTTTGTTGGTTGTTGTGTCGGAATTGCAACGCTTTTTCGCTTTCCTCTCGGATTAGAACTTGTGGCTTTTGGATTGTTGTATCTGTATAAGCAAAAATATCGCGATGTCCTTTTTCTTCTGTTTGGATTTTCTGCTTTTATTATTCCATTTTTTATTTTCAATGTTTTTATGTATGGAACTATTACCTCTTCACTCTTGGATGCTGCGTTGCGTCCCTTCATCTTTGCATCCACTCATCAATCAAACCCTTTTCATTCCGGCTCTTTTTATTTTTACATTGTTGAACTTGTGTCTCTGAATGCAGTGTTTCTTTGTGCGCTTTTTACACGCAAAAAGGACGTTGCGATTCTTGCACTTCTTCCTTTGTTGTACTTCTCGCTGATTGCAAACAAGCAGTCACGGTTTCTTCTTGATATTCTGCCACTCATTGTTCTGCTCTCTGCGGACGGCATCGCTCGTATCTATCGCTCTGCGAAATACCTGCGTCTTGCTCCTGTGTTTGTTTGCGTTCTTCTGATTCTGCAGGTTCTGAGCCTTACACATTTGTCATTTCCAAGTCGATGGCATGACGATAAACTGTTGTCTTTCTTCCAGTCTTTTGATACTTTACCCTCACCGACAGTAACAACAACCCCTCTGCCTGCGGCGTACAGCAATCATCTGTTTTTACCCATCTATGATAATCCTGATGTCGCTCTGCAACTCTATCCACGATTTGCGGAAGGCGCTCATTATGTGCTTTATACGGATGATTTCTATCCTTGCGTTGATGAAGAATGTCAATTTAAGAAAGAAGTGCTTTATGACACCATTAAAAAAAATGAACTCGTCTTTAATATGACGCCGTTTTTGCTGTTTCAACTCAAATAACTACCTGAGCACATTCCTAATAAAATAGTACGAATGTTTCAGTCTAATCTTACTTTTATCCTGTTTTCGTAAATCAAAGTCATATTCAAGCGTCGCAATCTTTGCATTTTTGCAGGACTTTAATATCGCAAATAGTATCTTGAAACATCTTGGCTCCCATGTTGTCTTGTCGAGATTGTTTAGAAGCTTTGTCTTAATTCCGAAAAAACCTGATAACGGGTCTTTGACTTTATTCCCTATACGCACATATGCGAGCTTTGTTGCAATCCTACTCTGCAGACGGCGCATCAAGCTCCATGTTCCGATAATTCTTTTTCGCTGTGCTACGACAATATCACTTTTCTGTAATAAATCTATAATCTGCTTTACTTTTTCCGGTGGATGCTGAAAGTCTGCGTCCATCACGACGATGCTTTCTGTTTTTATCTCTTTGGCTGCGTCCATCACTGCTGCAGTTATTCCTTTTATCATCTTATTTCTTCTATCGACCACTCTGGCTCCGGCGCGTTGTGCAATCTCTCTTGTTCTGTCTGTACTTCCATCGTCAGCAACAATTATGTCTGAAGAATACTGTTTGAGCTGCTCAACCAACTTGCCAATGTTGTGTTCTTCATTGAGCGTTGGAATAATAATTGTTGTTGCCATTTATCGCATCTTAACTATATCTCCAATGGTGGTTGCAGTCGTCTTTCCTGTTTTTGCAAGTGCAGCTTCCTGTGGCTTTTCAACAAGCGTTATGTGGAGCATATTCCCTATTTTTTGAGCAAGTGCAATGTCTGGTTGTCGTCCCGCTTCGACAGCGCTGATGACACTTACTTTCTCATTTAACTTTTTGGCAAGCTCTGTTTGAGTCCAGCCTTTTACTTCACGTGCCTGTTTCATCCGAGCTGCAAAATCATCGACAACACTCTCTTCCTGTTCCAGCTCTCGAGGCAATGTTACTGGTCTTTGTGCTGCTGTCTGTGCTGGTCTTGTCTTCACCGTTCCAAAGTTGCCACAGCTTCTGCAGACTTCGAGTTCGATGTCCTCTATCATCGCCTTGACTAGTTGTTCTTCCTTTCCGCAAATTTCACATGGCATTATCTCACCACCGCTCCATCTTATTTTTTTGCATAATACTCCAAAAGGTATATAAATACGCCGCAGTTCGGCGCGCCTGAGGTGTGTCACTTGGGGGATTCTGATGTGCTCATTGATTTCGGCAAGTGGTTCAAGAAATCAAAGACTGAACTGGCTGAACATTCGGACGAAAAGATAACTCTTGACCGTGTGAAGCGTTTTTTTACCTCCGACATGGCTGATGTGAAAAAGCATGTGCATTGGATACTTCCTCTCATTCTTATCCTTAGTGTTTTTCTGTTTTCCTTTCATATCCGCGCGCAGGTCGCAGATGTTCCTGTCGCTACACTTTGGGCGACTGATAGTGTTCATAACTTTTATCGCAATCAAATTGAAAACGAAATCAACAAGCAATTTCCTAACCTTCCTCAGCAAAATAAAGATTCTCTCATCGAAAAAGATTTTGTGCAGGTGCTTAAAGAGAATGAGCAGCTTGTTGAGCAACAAATCGATGCTACTGCTGCACAGTTTCGTGAGCAGTTTCAGGACCCTACCGGTCAAACGTATTTACTCGGTATCGACCCGTACTATTACTTTCGTCAATCAAGGAACCTTTTGGAATATGGCTCCGTAGGGACGGAAATTCGCGATGGACAGCACTTTGACAGTTACAAGCCTGCACCTGAAGGTTCTTTTGTTGAAAACAATCTGCATCCCTATATCGGTGTTATTGTCTACTGGGTGATGAGCATCTTTAGCGACATCAGTCTTATGGGCGCGTTTTTGTATGTCGGGGCTCTCGTTTCCGCGCTTGCTATCATACCCGCGTTTTTTATCTGTCGTCGTGTCGGTGGAAATGTTGGCGGTTTTTTTGGTTCTCTTTTTACTGGCATCAACCTTTTTTTTGTCAGCAGAACTGCAGGAGAAAGTTCTGATACCGATGCATATAATGTTTTTTTCCCTTTGCTCATCTCGTGGACTTTTTTAGAAGCGTTGTACCATAAAAAGCGATTGTGGCGCATTGTGCTGATGTCGGTCACCGGTTTTTTTATTGCACTCTATGCTTTTACATGGACTGGATGGTGGTTTATTCTCTATTTTTTGCTTGCGACTCTGTTTGCTCGTATTGTTTATTCAAGCGTGCAACAATCTCTTCAGGAATCACGATTCGTTTACTGGAATGAATACATCAAACAACAGCTCGAGCATGTTGCTGTGCTTGTGTTATCCACCTCTGTCTTTACATCGTTTACTGTCGGTTTTAGCCAAGTTGTTAAACTTGTTCTTCGACCGGGACAGTTTGTTGGTCTTAAAGAAGTTGGAAATAAAATATGGCCGAATGTTCTGACAACTGTAGCTGAACTTAATCCTGCATCTCAAGATCAGGTTATCGGACAAATTGGCGGCTACTTTCTTGTCACGCTTGCGATAGTGGGTATTTTATTGACATTGTTCAGGTACATTCAGATGCGACATTTTAGTGTTGCTGCTATTCTCGGAACGGGTATGGGCATTGCTTTGATGGCATACAATCAGGAGAAAACACCTTTGCTTGTGTTTGGTATCTTTCTTGTGATTGCAGCAATCGGAGGAGTTGTTTATTTATTCACGCGTGAAGATTATCTTGACTTGGACATCACGTATCTTGCACTTTTCGGCTTATGGCTCGCGGTGACTCTTTGGTCAACAACGAGAGGTGTTCGATTTACGTTACTGATTGTTCCGACACTGGTTGTTGCTGTCGGGTTTTTCTGTGGCATCGTCTATCGCACTGTACGCAGGTTCGTTGCTGATGGTTTGCATGTTCCGCAGTACATCTCTTCTGTTGCTGTTCTTTTAATCCTGCTTCTTGTTCTTGTGTATCCTGATAATCATATCAAAGATGCGTATGATATCGGTGTACATTCTGCGCCCAGCATGAACGATGGATGGTATAATGCGCTGACAAAAATCAAGGATGAGAGTCAGCCCAATGCTATTATCACATCATGGTGGGATTTTGGACATTGGTTCAAGGCAATTGCAGATAGGCCGGTGACATTCGACGGTGGTAGTCAGAACAGGCCACAGGCGCACTGGGTAGGCAAACTCTTATTGACACCTGACGAACGGGTGAGCTTTGGCTTATTACGTATGCTCGATTGTGGCGGTAACAAAGCGTTTGATGCTCTCGATAAAGAAGTTAAAGATGTTCGCTCTTCTGTTCACTTACTTAATGAAATTGTTGTTGTTGGAAAGCCTAACGCAGAAAAAATATTGTTGCAGCATGTATCACAAGCGACTGCTGATGAAGTGTTGAAGTATAGTCATTGTGATAATCCCCCTGAAGGGTATATCATTGCTTCCGACGATATGATTGGAAAAGCAGGTGTATGGGGACATTTCGGCTCGTGGGACTTTGAACGCGCGGAAATGGTGTTCAAAACAAAAGAATTATCACACGATGATGCAATTACCCTTCTTGTTCAGGATTTTAATGTGACATCTGCTGAAGCAGAGCAGTTGTATGCTGAAATTATCACGCAGGACCCTAACCGGTGGATAGCTCCCTGGCCTGGATATATGGGTGGCTTTCAAAATTGTGATGCTGATAATACAACAATTCAATGTCCATTGGACGTTCCGGGTGGACAGGTGTTAATGACTGTTGACCGGGCTACGATGAACGCTAGCTTGCCTACAAGTTCTGGTGTGCGCTATCCGAACAGTTTGGTGTTTGTTGAAAATGATAAAATAGTAGAGAAATCGTTTTCCTCTGATACGGTTGGGTTGTCTGTCGTTCTGTTACCTCGTGGCTCAAGCTTTGCTGCACTTGTAACTGATCCTTTGCAGGCCAAAAGCATGTTCACACAGATGTTCTTCTACGAAGGCTTTGGACTGAAATGCTTTGAACTTTTTGACAAACAACGACAGGTTACCGGTGGACTGGTGTATGTGTATAAAGTGAACTGGGATTGTATGTTGTAGATACTTGTTTTTTGATTATTTTCTCACGCCGTTAACTCAAAATATTTATAATGACATAGTACAGCTTTCATACATGTTCAAATATCTGTACATCGATGAAAGTGGCGATCTTGGTGTTGACGGATCGAATTATCTTGTGCTTGCTGCACTTTTGATTGATAACCCAGCATCACTCGACCGAATTATAAAAAATATGCGTCGTAACAAATTCAAGAAAGAACTTCACAAAGCGTCTGAAATAAAAGCTAACCATTCGTCTGATGAAATACGTGTTTACATGCTTAAGAAATTGAATGAAGTGACAGGTGCCAAAGTCTTTTACATCATTCTTGAAAAGAAAAAATTATACAGTCAATACCTCAAAAACGATAAAAATAAACTTTATAATTACGTCGCCGGAAAGCTCGGCCGACAGTTAATTCTTCATGATACGGACCTTGAAATTCGAATAGATAGGTCAAAAGGAAAACAGCTTCTTCAGGATGATTTCAATCATCATTTTGAGAGATGTCTCAAAGAAAAATCTTCACGAATTAATGTAAAAATATTTCATAGCTATTCACATTCATGGTCAGGTTTACAATTTGCAGATATTCTTTCTTGGTCGTGTTTCCAAAAATTTGAGCACAATAATTCAGTATATGTTGATGAGCTCAAAATTGATCAAGAAGTCTATCATGTTTGGTAAAAAACAGCAGAACCCAAAAGTACTGAATGCGTGTACCTCAAGGTACACTGACTTTTAGGCTTTACCTGCTGTAGGATTAGAAGTGCTTAAAGTATTTAATGGTTACGGTGTATTCGTCTGTAAATGGCTTCTTTACCCATACTTTGCCACGTAAAAACCTCGCGGTAGTTCGAATTTAGGGATTGTCATACAAGTGAAAAATTCTGATTCTGGTAATCTATCATTACATTTGTTTGCAAAGTCTGAAAATGTGAAGTATACTGTATATGGAGCCACTGCAACCCGGGAAGTGTCGTTATATCTCCCAAATTTATCTACCCTGCCAAACGCTGATGGAAAGCTCAGTTCGATATATTTTTTATAGTTTGGTATCAGGTTTTCGTCAATGTAATTGTCTGGCATTTGGTCAAAAGGTCCATCGAACCAGTTATTTTTTAGAACATTCTTTCCGTGAATGCCTACCAGTAACTTTCTATTATTTTTTGCGTCTTTGTAAAAAATGTATGCAGTTCTTTTGCCAATAACAAAGTCGCCATACACTGTGGCAAAATTTTCGGGAACAAATTCATCTTCGTTCAAGATAAAATACATGCGATATGTCTTTCTATTAAATATAATGAAAAATTTTAGTCCGGACTCATCAAAAATTGGGCCTACATACTCTTCGTCATTTGTGAGTTTTGCCTTTTCCGGTTTTTTCAACCCTATGTCGTTTAGGTTAAATATTACTGTCCTGTCTTTGAACGTTACAGAATATCTGTTCTTTTTTATCTCTTCTACCAGAACACTCTCGTTGATTCCAAGCTCAGTACCATTTCCTATCCATGTATTATCTTTATCCTGATAGGCAAAAATAAAATCAGGATCTTCTCCTTTTTCATAATAATTCAGCCCTATAACATTTCTTTCTCTTTGCTCAGGGAACAATGTTAAGGTTCCACCAATGTTTCTTCCTCCTGCACTTAGAGTAAAGTAGAAGTAGTTCTCTGTTGGATAGATTGTGACTTCGTCGTCCAGATTCGATAATAAGAAGTAGAAGACATCGGTGACGTTTTTAAGGTCTGGACCTTGTGTATACAGGGCATCGATGTACTCCTGGTTTGTGATTAAAGTAGGTTCTTTTTCATATTGGTTGTTCTGTATGCATGATGTCAATACACAAATGATAATTAAAAAAAGAAAAAATTTCATTCTTTTTTGGAACCTGGTGGGCTCATTGCTGACCACCGGTATCTTCCAGTTTCGTGTACAATATATCCTGGCGGGTCCATCTCTGACCAGTGTCCATTTGTTTCTTTGGTTTCTGCATTGTTATGTTTCTCGTCTTGTTGAACCATATTTGACCAACGCGGATTTGTTCCTTCAGTTTCAATGTCGTTGTGTTTATAATCTGGTGGATGCATGAGTGACCATCCATTTGTTTCTTCTGTTCCGACATTGTTATGTCTATAATCAGGTGGATTGGTATTCGACCAGAATCGATTTATACCTCCCTTTCCTTCGACATTGTTATGTTTCCAGTCTGGCGGATACATATTGGACCATTCTCCCTCATTATCTAAGTTGTTGTGCTTCCAGCTTGGCGGATAGGTGTCTGACCAAAACACATTTGTTTCTTCTGTTCCAAAGTTGTTATGTTTATTTTCTGGTGGATACATATTGGACCAATACTTGTTTTTTTCTGATATAAAGTTGTTATGTTTCCAGTCTGGCGGATACATCCCCGTCCAAGACTGAGTTGTTTCTTTTGTTCCAAGGTTGTTATGCTTATAGTCTGGTTGAACCATCGCAGACCAATCCGAACTTCTTCCTTCTTCAATGTTGTTATGTTTATAGTGTGGTGGATCCGTAAGAGACCAAACATCATTTGTTTCTTTTGTTCCAACGTTGTTATGTTTCCAGTCTGGTGGACTCATAAGTGACCAAAACCTGTTTGCTTCAATGTTGTTATGTTTGTGTTCTGGTGAAGATTTCGTTGACCAAAACCTATTTGTTTCTTTTGTTTCAATGTTGTTATGTTTCCAGTCTGGTTTTAGTGGTGGACTACGGTCTGGTGGTAGATAGAAACTTTGAGCTTTAGCGGCATCTATATTTTTACTTACTTCCCCCTTCAGCACATTTAATTCATCATTTCTTTTCTGCATATTTTGCTGCAATTCGGTTATCAAGGACAATTTTGTATTTTCAAGTGCCAAACTCGCTTGAGTACGACTCAGTTCATTCTTTCCTGAGGTTAGGCCTGATTTTGCTCTGCTTAATGTTGACTTTTCTGCGGCTGTTATTCTTTTCTTAACGCTCAAAGTGTTTACCTGACCTTGCAGACTCTTAACATTTGCATCCAATGTTGTAATAGTTTTCAGAGCTGATTTTTTTGCTGTGGTTATTTTAATGATTTCAGCACTGATTGTTGGAGTGATTGCAGAAAGCTGCGTCAATTCATTTTCAACTTCGTTCGCCTGCGTTTCTAATTGTACCAATGTCATTGTTGGTAATTGTTGCTGCAAACTTGTAAACGACAAAGA
>Ga0209542_10010748_pt1 | contig 16419 bp, 15 predicted proteins | sample RifCSPhighO2_01_FD_184028 | JGI IMG/M metagenome (GOLD analysis project Ga0209542, IMG submission 184028) | Soil microbial communities from Rifle, Colorado - Rifle CSP2_plank highO2_0.1 (SPAdes) (version 2) | ecosystem: Environmental > Terrestrial > Deep subsurface > Rock core/Sediment ...
ACAATTGCCGGAACGTTCTTCCGTGCCATGATGTTTTCTCCTTGTTTTAGCTCATCCCTAACCCTACGAAATTGCAGGGCCTTAGACTTGCCAGAAACGATCCATGCCAGCGGGCCATCCACGATAGCCATAGCGGTAAATTGCCGAATCTCGGCAATTTACCGCTATGGCTATCTTCGCAAGTAGTGCTTTTAAGGTGCTAATTTAACTGCCCTTTAGTTGTACTCTACTTTTGACCAAAAAGTCAATCTCGTCTACCTCACTTCCGCCCCAAATTGCTTCTTGGTTTCCTGATAAATCTTATCCTGAATCGGGTCAATTTCACTTGTTAAAAGTGTCCGCTCATTGCTTCTATAAATAATACGATAAGTATAGCTTATCTTATCTGCGCCGAATTTTTCGGAATTCTCGTATTTATCCAAAAGCCTTACCTCTTCCACCAAATTGCCACCAATATCTCTGATAACATCAAAATAGTTATTGGGTACGAAATCATTTTTAACGATAAACGAAATATCGCGGGTAACGGGCGGAAACTTGGAAACTTCTTTGAATTTATTGCCGAGACGCAGTTGCTTTTTGACCCTCTCATTCTCCGACCAAAGCAGACGGATATCCGGCAATTCCATGCTGATTATCGCCAATCTTTCCAACCCAAATCCGAACGCCCAGCCATTGTAAACATCGGGGTCAACTCCCAAATTTTTCAATACGCTCCCCTTGACCACTCCGCTTCCAAGCACTTCCAGCCACCTATCATTTATTTCCACTTCCATTTCCAAGCTCGGATCCGTATAAGGAAACCTATCCGCATTGAATCTGTATTTAACATTTTCTCCGAATACGGCTTTGGCGATTTTTACCAACACATCCTGCAAATCTTGCGAAGTAATTACTCGGTCGCTTTTCTTGCAAAGATACCAGCCGTCCATCTGATGAAAGACATTCATATGATTGCGATCAATTTCGTCTTTGCGGTAAACCTTGCCGTGACATAAAGACCCGACCGGCAAACCTTTCTTGATTCTCTCTTTGATATTTTCGTCAATCAAGTAGTAGTACCACATGATGGTTGTATGAGTACGCAAAATATAATTGCTTGCCCCGTAGGGTCGCGAAGCGACTCCTTCGGGGTCGGTCAGATAATAAGTGTCGGATTTACTGCGAGCTGGATGATCGGGCGGAAAATCAAACAAATCAAAACTTAAGTCGGCTTTTACGATTTCGGGAACTTGAATGACATCAAAATCCTTAAAATCTTCAAGACCGATGATTCTTTGAGCTAACTCATAAATCGGACTTCCCTGCATCCGCGATAAATCAGGCATCGCTAAAAACCGCTTTAATCTCTCCCCTTCGGGATCGTGGCGGTTATTTAACACCTCCAACGCCTTTTTATCCTCGTCTGATTTAATAGTTATATTCATTTTGGATATTTAACTTTACAAACCAAATTATATCAGCCACAAAAGAGATGCGCAATAATCATTTGCTATCGGGAAATTAATAACATATTATAATTAAAACCGTATATCAGACTTAAATAATATGGAAAATTTATCCGAACCAAAAACCAAAACAGAAAAATCTTCTCTGGAAAAACGCAATTTAATTCAAAAAGACCTTATAGAAGATTTCTGTAAAAATTCCGAGATCCAAGACCCGGAAGAACGCGCCAAGTGCGCTATAGATTGGGTTTTAAAATACGCCGACAACTTTGACCAGCTTGATAAATCTAAAGTTGATGAATATTACCGTCTCGCCACTTCCGGAACGGAAGAAGACAAAATCCGCAAAGCAGAACTGCTTTCTCAAATTCAAACATCTCTTGTGGAACTGGACAATAAGAACGGATAAATGAAACCGCCCTTTGAGGGCGGTTTCATTTTGGCGGGAGTGACGGGACTCGAACCCGCAACCTCTTCCGTGACAGGGAAGCGCTCTAACCAATTGAGCTACACCCCCAATAATTCCTCAAAATCCTATCATAAATTCCAAAAAAACAAAAGCCGGCGAAGAATAATTCCCCCGCCGGCAATGATAATTTACCTGTCAAACGACTCCTTTTGAGCCGCTTCGGTCAACTTGTTGATGAAATAATCATAAGGGCTGGCAACCGCCAATTTATGGACCAGCGATAGAGTTCTTTGTCCGGTATAACTTACCGTAGATTGCAAATGTTCGCGAATCCTTTTGATAATCGGGACGACACTGCCGACATAATCAATTTCCAACGGCTGGCCTTCCTGGGCCGGCGAGCTTTCAAGAATTTCCGACGGATTTTCCCAATCGTTCCTGTCAAGAACCGCGTCCGGCGATGTCATTCCGCGATATTTTTTAACTTGTTTTTTGGTGGCGGGATTAATGCTTATCACTCCCGGCGATTCATCGGTTCCGGCAATCATGCTTCCAAGCATTACCGTGTCCGCTCCGCAAAAAATCGCTTTGGCGATTTCCCCGTCATCTTCAATACCGCCGTCGGCGATGATTGGAACCCGCCCATCCACGCCGAGATAAGCTTCTCTGATGGCTTGCATTTGGGGCACGCCGACACCGGTTTCAATGCGGGTCCGGCAGCCATGGCCGGGACCGATTCCCACTTTAACCGCATCCGCGCCGAGATCCGCTAAAAATCTTGCCCCATCGCGCGTACCGACATTTCCGCAAACAAGTTCCGTATTTGGAAATTTTGCTTTAAACGATTCAACCGCTTTCCTCATAACCTCCGAATCGCCGTGGGCAATATCAATAAGGACGCAATCAGCTTCGGCTTCAATAATCGCCGCCGCCCGCTCCATAAAATCCCCCGTCGCTCCGATAGTCGCGCCGACAAGCAGCCGGCCGCGGGAATCTATAGACGAATACGGAAAATGTTTTGATTTTTCCAAATCCTTCATCGTGACAAGTCCCCTGATTTTTCCATTCTCATCAATAATCGGCAATTTTTCTTTACGGATTTCGTACATCACCCGTTCCGCTTCTTCAAGAGAAACCCCTTCTTTTGCCGTCACCAACCGGTCAAACGGCGTCATAAATTCAGAGACCAATTTTTCATCATTGTCCCTGGGGAAATCCCGCCTTGATAAAATACCCGCTAAAATTCCGCTCCCCGGAGATTCCTCCACCAAAAGGCCGCTCACTTTTTCAATTTTTACGATTCGTTTGGCTTCCTTTATCGGCATATTTTTGCCCACCGCCAAAGGATTGGCTACGATAAAAGATTGCTGGCGTTTTACCGCCGCCACCTGCCGCGCTTCTTTTTCAATTGAACAATTGCGGTGGATAAAACCGAAACAGCCGTTTAATGAAAGCGCTTTCATCATATTCTCGCCGGTTACCGTGTCCATATTCGCGCCGACAATCGGCGTTTTTATGGAAATGCGCCGGGAAAACTGCATTGTTAAATTGGCGTCTTTGCGGGAATCCAGCATTCCGTGATGAGGCCGAATCAAAAAATCTTCAAATGTGACGCTTTTAAAAAATTCTTCCATCCACATATTTTCTCCTTTTTTCAAAGTACGGTTTGATAATTTTGTTGTATCAAAAAACCCCGCCCTTGAAAAGCGAGGTTAGTCGGCATCCAGCTCGGAGTGCCAATATATTTTTTCTATCCGGCGGAACCCGGTATGACCGGGCAAGCCAAATGTTATATGATGTTTCATCGGCATTCTATGGGTTGCCGAATCGTTGCTTATCGCAAAATCATCATCGGCGTAAAATCCGATATGGCGGTGTTCTGTGCCGTCTTTATCAATTTGTTTTTCCCAAATAATCACCGCCCCGATTTTATTTTTCAGCAACGGCTTTATTTCTTGCCACGCAGTATTTAACCAATCTTTTCCGGCGTCAACATCAACCCATCCGTTTTTTAACATATCCTTTTCCGTTGAATCGACTGTGGCGTGCATCCCGCCGATAAGTCCGTTAAGCAAAAGTATCCCAGACACGGTCACCGCGCACGACAATCGGCCGCTATCCAGCAAATCGACTTCGGTTCCGTTATCAAGCTTGGCGAACAGATTCCTAAATATAAAAGTACCCTCTTTCCCCCGTATCAAATTAAAAATCATCGCCTGATAATTTTTCTTTTTAAGCAATTTTGGCGGTATTACTAAAATTTTGGGCATACGGATTCCTTTCGTTGGAATATCCGAAAGAAGATGGATAAATTGTATTAAAAAACCCCACATTGGTCAAACCTACAAGGCCTCCCCTTGCAGTTGCAAGGGGAGGCCTTGTAGGTTTGGTGAATAACACTTTGCAATTGACGCTTTGCGATTTACCGTCAATTACCTCGGCGCCACTTCTTTCCAGATAGGGATAGCTTTTTGAATGTTGACCGGCTTGGTCAAATTGCAACTTTGGCCGGCGTTGTCGGTGGCGGTAAGAGTCGCGCCGTAACTGCCTTGAGTTGTGTAAGTATGCGTAGGATTTTGCAGAGCCATAGATATGGTAACTGGTTAGAATTATTTTAATGAGTATGATAGTATATAAAAATGGAACTAAAAATTAAAATAAGTGTTATTGTAACCGATAAAGACCATGGGGTTTTGTTGCTTAAAGAGAAAACCGAAAAGCATGACCGGCCTCTTTGGAATATTGTTAAGGGCACTTTTGGAGACCACGATAATGAAAATATTTTTGAAGCGGCAATCAGAGAATGCAAAGAAGAGGCTGGTGTTGAAGTAAAGTTAGAAAAAACAACGGGTTGCTATGTTATTCAAAAAGATGGCGATTTTAAATTACAATTCAATTTTATTGGAAAAATTACTCAGGGTTCGCCTCAAATAGCCGAGGCTAAAGAACAAGCGAGCAGAAACGAAGACATTAGTGATATCAGATGGTTTACTCCAGACGAAATCAGAAAAATAGATTCTAAAGAGTTTATTTCTAAAAAAATATTTTTAATGGTTCAAGATTGGTTAAATAACAAAACATATCCCTTAGATATTGTTCATTATTTAGAATAAGCTGGACGTTTTAATAAAAAAGACAGTATAGCTACTGTCTTTTTTGCAACTCAACAACCAATAAACCATAAATTGAGTTGCCATTTTTATCCTTATTAAACTTATATCGCGGGTATATTTTTTCTATCCATTCCATATTTTTTTCTGTTTCTCCGCCTTTCCTAACTTGGCGGGTTCCCTGTTTTAATACTTTGAAGCTATAGCCCAAAGCGCAATTTATTTCTTGTTCTAAGCACACACATTTGACGAAATTAACTTATTAGTGTAATATATTCGCAATGGTTGTTCTTTTGTAAATACCAACAACCGGAAGGGAGAAAAGCAATGCAGACACGAGAAGCGGAAGATCCCGAAATCAGGCATTTTCGAGACGAACAGCCAGATTCACTGCCTTTATCGTTTGAATACGGTGAAGAGCATGAAAACGGCGACGAACGGCAATACGGTTGCGAGTCCGACATCCTCACGGATGAAAAGTACTCCGACACCGACTAATTGCCACCGGGGACCGAGAAACTCGGTCCCCTATTTCTTTTTATAATTATTCTTATGAAAACAATTCAAATACAAAGCCAAATTAAGCGTCTTTTCGAAGAAGACCAAAATGACCGCATTCAATTGCGCAAGAAAAATTATTCTTCAAAAAAACTTTGGACAATCCTAAAAAAAAATGATGAAAGACGCCGGAATGCCGTAAACAAAATACTTTCCAATAAAAAAATTAAATTACGGGGTATAGATTATTTCCGTATTGGCGTTGTTTTCCAACATGGCGGAACAACTCAAACAACCGCCCAAGCAAAACTATTTGCTCAGAAAGGAATAGCATTGGGCCACGACAAAAGTAAGTGGCTCTATGCAGCCGCCACAGACAGATTGCTGTTAATGCAGAATAAAAAACAAAAATTCGGCACTCAATACCAAAAAAACGCAGAAGGCCAATGGAAATTAATGCCGGTCTCTCCCAGCACCATAGATGCAGAACGAAAAAAATACAATGTCATCACTTTACAAAAAGCCAGAAATATGGCAAAATTTCTTACAAAGAGAGAGCAAAAATATAGCTACCTTAAAAAAGTAGGCCAAACTCTAAGAAAGTAGCTCTATCGGTTCTTTCACAAGGAGAAAGTCAATGATATCCTTTCCTGTTTTTCTTGATTACCTATTATCTATATGCTATAATTTTATTGGAAATTTAAGAATAAACTTATGGACAAACAGAAAATTATAGATTTGTTACTGACAAAACTTAGGGAAGTTCGAACTGCAACCATTAAGAGTTACGAGGGCTATAAAAAAGCTTCTGCGGAAGCCCCAGGAGCGATGCAATCGCATTCTGATACTTCAAAATTTCAAATCGGTATTTTGGCAGATTCTGCTATGCAACGCGTGCAAAATATTGATCAACTTATTGCTGTCTTGCGCCAAATCAAAACATCCCAAAATTCAGAAAACAAAAGTATTCAAGTTGGTACATTAGTGCAAACAGAGGAAAATGGTAAGATGATTTATTTTTTCATTACGCCTGAGGGCGCAGGCGGACAAAAATTTGAAAGCGACGATATCCGCATCCAAACTATTTCAATCAACTCTCTGATGGGCAAGGCCATGTTTTCAAAAAAAGCTGGACAAGAAGTAGAAATCCAAGTGCCGGCTGGCATTAAACGATTCAAAATTCTAAGTATTCAATAAGATGACAACCCAATATAACAAAAGCCAGTTCTATATAGAACTGGCTTTTTTCAATGCAATTATATCTTTTGCTATTCTATGAGTGAAAAATTCTTCTGCTGCAAGAATAGACGGGGGATTTGAGCGATGAAGACAAGAGCGAACCATTAATTCCTGATTATGCGCTTCAATCCTGGGTCCATAATAAAATTCACGACACTGACCAACTTTTTCTAGCGAACAATCGCCACAAAGAGATTCTACTAAAAAGGGGCGAATAAGTTTGACCTTAAATATAAAGCCATCAAGCGTTTGAAATATTATTCCACAACTGGAACTTCCTTGAATAATCTGTGCACATAATGGTTTAGCGCCTAATTTATTACACATATGCATCATTGTTGAATAAGAAACTTCTGTGTGCTCCAATTCATTCATCACTCGCCACTCTAAATTGGCTGCTGATACAAATTCTACAATTCGCAACGCTGGATTTTCATTATCTATCACGACAGTGTTGATTTTAATTTTAATGTGCTCACGAAGTAAAGATATTAATGTCAATTGTCGCTCTATAGCTCTATTGCCCCACAAAGTATTTCGAATGGGACTCATCATCTTGGCAAGCTGCGCACCATCAAGAGTATGAATGCTTAGATTTAATTCATCTAAACCGCAATCAATGCATGCAAGATATTGATCGACACCTGTTTGGCCATTTGAGGTCATTTTAACTCTGAAATCAAGTTTTTTAGCAGTTTTTATTAGTTCAGTAATTTCAGTATGAATAGCTGGTTCTCCTCCAGTAAAATGAACCTCTGTAAAACCTAGCTGATCGCGAAAATCAACCAAAGTATCGGCAAATTTTGTACCATTATAAACAGGATTGGATGAACCGGATCCCTCTTTGTGACAAAAGTGGCAAGACCACTGACATGTATCATGCACTTTTACCCGAACACAGTTTAAACTATCATATTTTACTAAACCCTTTGCCACAAGATTTTTGAATATCTGATACATTATTTCCTCCTCTTTTCCATAAATAACTCATAAACTTTTTCATATACCTGATTTATATCTAAAGATGAAGTGTCAATAATCGTCAGCTCTTTGTATGTTTTATATATTTCTTGCGCCAAATCAAGCCAATTGTCTGTTTGTTCAATGCGTTGATCACAAGCAACGATATTTTCTCCGCGGATCATTCTTCTTTGTCTACGAGTTTCTCTGTCAGCCGTAAGGAGTATTCCTACATGGGGCCAAAGAATTGGCAGTTGACGCATATTAACACATTTTACTTTTGCACCCATAGCTTTATGCATAGCAAAGGTAGAATAAATATAGCGATCAATTATGACGAGTCCGTTATCTGCTGTCATCGCGTGCAGAAGAGGTTGAACCGCAATTACCGAGGTAAGATAATAGAAAAAACGCGTCTGTAAATCATTAACGCTCTCCACCTCTTTTCTAATAGATGCAATCGGTGGTTGTGGCGTGTATAAATATTGGAATCCCAGTTCAGATTCTAATTTTTTTGCAAGAGTTGTCTTACCAACGCAATCAACCCCCTCTAAAACAATTATATTGTATTGTTTCTCGTTTTTCATTTTATCAATCTCCTGAATGTAGAAGAACTAATTATGTTTTACCATATAATAACCACCTTGTCAAAAACTCTGGCAGAATTATTGATTACGGGCAAAAAGTAAAAGCGGTCTCTTGAGAGACCGCTTTTTAACTTCCCCTACCTCGGTGCCACTTCTTTCCAAATCGCATTTACTACTTACAAGGACAGTCCTTGTAAGTAGTAAATATCCTACTCCTAACGGGGCGCAACTTCTTTCCAGACGGGGATGGCTTTTTGAATGTTGACAGGCTTGGTCAAATTGCAACTTTGGCCGGCGTTGTCGGTGGCGGTAAGAGTCGCGCTTGAGGTAGACCAAACCCAAGAAAAAATATAAAAGCCGACATACTTTTGTCGGCTTATTATTTAAAATTCACAAGGTATTAATATCTTCTTCAGAACAAGATTTGTAATAACTTGCAGTCCATTTTCAAAATGATACTGACTTTCTGCCGACAGAACTAAGTCCTCTAATTTCTGTGGGCGATAAGTGCCGGATTTTAAGAAATTTACAAACATGGTTAATCTTTCATCCAAATAGCCAGCCATGGTGTTTCCAATAAAAATGATACTTCCAAAGTCTTCTTTCCTTGTCCTTACCCTTTTATTAATCTGATAGGCCTCGCAAAGCTCAAGTCCCGGAGCACATTTTTCAGATTGATTAAATTGAGAAATAATATTCGGCACATTTTGAGGCATAGCATATGGGTCAAGATTATAAATCCCACCATTTAGCATTTTAGCTTCCATTCTGCATCCGCCGCTACATTGTTTTAAGATAGAACAGCTTCGACAGATCTCCGGTAGATAGTCCTGTTTGGCCCAATGGGCCATTCGTTCCCAAATTTCAAGAAGAGATTCTGTAAAAATATTTCCATAAACAGAATCTAAATGAGAGCACGGCCTGGCTTCGCCGGTAGGACCTATTGTCATACCAGTTACTCCAGCAAAGCATTTTCTGCCTAAAAATTCTTTGAACTTATGAGCAATGTTAATGCCACACAAAGGATAACATTCAAGAAAACCGCTCTTCATGCCTAAGTTCTTTGAAACCGTCAGTAGATCTTCCAGATGTTCATTAAATTGCTTTTGGTCAAGCTTCAATCCCCGGAAATCCTGGCAATTTCCTGCGCATGAGGCCTTGGTAGCATAAAACCCCCTTACGCCCAAAGATTTAGCAAGTGTGGCTGTTTTAATCAAATCGGTATTATTTTTAGCTGAAATAACCATGCTAATACTGACGCTAATGTTATTATTAATCAAAGTTTGAATACCTTTTATTGTTTGAGAAAAAGAACCCGTTGATTGCGTAATCGCATCGTGGTTTTCAGAAGTTGAACCTAATAAAGAAACCAAAACCCCTAAAACATGTTTTTGCTTGAACATTTCAACATCTTCGGGTAATAGACCCCTTAAGGTTGAATTTATTCCGCAAGTAAGCCCCCTTTTCCCGCATTCAACAATAAACGCTTTGAGAGATTTTTTATTGGCAAGAGGCTCGCCGCCGGTAAGAACAAGATGAAAAACTCCGGCATCGGCCAACTTCTCTGCAACCAAGGGAACCATGGCAAAAGGAAAGTCGGCATATTTACGAATTCCTCCCGGCTCTTTTGAACGCCAGTAATTGTAACAATGAAGACATACATTTGGACATTTTTCGGTTAATTCAACTTGTACTATGGTCGGCGATTTAATTCTTCGATACATTTAGCCCTCCGCATGCATTGTAAATGTTCTTAATTGGTGATATAATCATACAATAAACTTAATCTTTTGTAAATACCATGTTAAATTTGCCCCAAATAAAAATAGGAATTAGCCCCGACATAGATGCCAAGGCGTTTATTAATTTTCTTTGGCATCCTTTTCTCAAGCAAAACCGACATAAGATAATAAAGGTTTATCCAGAAATTGAAAGTATGGTTAGCTCTAATTCGGCAAAAGAAGATATCAAAAAATATCTTTTTACTCTCCACCAACAGAAAAAAGAACAACTTGAAATCATAAAGAATGATCAAGAAAAAATAATTGAAGAAAAGGGAGAAAAAGCATTTCAAAGATTGGGAGAAATAATGAATTATACTTGGGAAAATCCGTTTACCTACACGGCATATTTCTCCCTTCTCCCTTTCTCGCCATTCAAAGAAGACCACTTTTTATATTCAACCCTAAATCAGTTCAAAAAAGGTATATCTAAAAATAAATCTGTTTTGGTGGTGGCAGTACATGAAATATCCCACCTTCTTTTTTTTCAATATTTAAACAAACTCGGAATTCAACTTTCAAAAGGGACAACGCATCTTTTCAAGGAAGCTCTCACGGCCGCAATCTTGCAAGACGCAAAACTTTCGGCATTTTTGGATTATAAACACACGGAAGTAAATCCAGAAATCAAAGAATTATATGTTAAAAAAAATGGCCGCGTTTTAAAGGCAACCGACTATTTATTCTATTTGCTGATAGAAAATATGGATTTGAATAAAAACTTTTTGGAACAACTGAAAGAATCTCTGGAAGAATTTAAAAAATCAGACAAAGATTTTGATGAAAAAATGGATTTTTGGAACAAGCACGGAAAATTAATATTCAAAGATGCGGAATTATTAAAACAGTTCAAGGAACCCGTTCTGATTGATTAAACAAAAAAGCGCCATTAACAGGCGCATGTATACTTGGCTATTACCGTCTTAATTTTCCGGTATTTTCTTATTCTGAGGGGTCATAAACGCAAACGACACAATCACAACTTAAGTTGCAAGCTACTGCCTCTATCTCAGCATTGTCACACTCTTCGCAGTTAAAATCGCAGTCAACGCAATCACAATTGCAATTACAGGGAATATTATCGCAACCCGCGGATAATACATTAGCCGTAGTTTCATCATTTTCTTCAAAAATAGAAAGAAATCCTTCATTTCGTATGCCGTTCATAAAACCTCCTTGTCCTTGTTAAATAACCATACTTTACTTATACACCCCTTATCGTCAACATGTCAACCCCTTGTAATGGTTCAATAGCTTGACTACAAGCAAAAAGTAAAAGCGTTCTCGCAAGAGACCGCTTTTTTATATCGCTATATTCTATTCTTCGTCAGCCAAATCTTCCGCCTGCTGAAGCAGAACCTTGTCCAATCCGTCTGATGCCTCTTTTTCCGCCTGATCCAATTCAGAGAAAATCTTGTTGATTTTGCTTATTGCCTCATCAACCTTCGCCTGATACTCATCCATGGCATTATTTGCTTTTTTGTTATCCTCATCAATCTTTTGGTTGATTATTTTTGCCTCTTCAGCTAAAGCATTAAGTTGGTTAAGCAAATCTTGTTGCTCGGGTGTTAGATTTTGTTCTGTTTGTATCTCGTTTTGTATTTCGTTCATAATTTAAAAAATGAATTGATTATTGATGAGTTTTTATTTTTTTATTAAAAAATTCATCAATGCTTTTATTAAACTTATCCAAAGACAACCTCTTAACTTTATAATATTTTCCAAGAATATTTTTAAAATCTTTAAAATCTAACTTACCGTTTTTAGATAAACCGGTCTTTTTTAAAAACTCATTTCCGTCAATAGACACATCTGCGATGTTCTTGCCGTATTTTTCCACGAGATAAGCATTCCACATGGAAATATATGCCGGCGCTTCCAATCGCTCTTTGTTTTCTTTCACGGTTTCCGTCGCTGATTCCGGCATTGTTCCTGTCGTAGATTGTTCTTCTCTCGTTTCAAAAGTTTCTTGCGCCTCTTTTCTTGGATGCGCGCTCACTTCCTCTTCACCTTTAAATTCTTCGCTTCTTGTTCTTGCCTCAACTTCTATTGTTATGGGTCTTTTAGTTTTCACGCGCACAAATTCCTCCCGATTATCCCTATAAAGATTTGCCCTTGCGTCGGTTTCTCCAATCTGCCGATTTATTCCTGCGTTCCCCTGCACCAAATTCTCTTTTTCAATTTTTATATTTTCATAACCCCGAACTATAACACTTGAAAGCATTTTTACGGCTTCAAACTTCCTAATATCTTTTTCAGACATGCCCACCCTCCTAAGAGATTCCTCAATTTGTGTTTTTTTCTTGTTTAAATCTTCCAATTTAACCAACTGTTCTTTGTGATTTACCTCCATAACCGCGGCGAATAATTCATTCTCATCTTTTAACAATCGGAGTCCTTCCAACTCTTTTTCCATCGGTTGCAGTTTTTCATTGTAAATACCAATAAGTTTGTCGGCAACCATATCTCTCTCGTTCGCGTGTAATTTTATTCTGTTTTCCTTTGCTTCAAATTTGCTTTGAACCCTGTCTTTTTCATTCAACAAATCTATTCTCTGTTTTTCTATGTCTTTTAACTTGAGTTGCAACGATTCAATGCCGGGTGCATTTTGCTGTTTTAAATCATCCATCACTGATTCCATCTCTTGCTTTGACTGAACAAACAATCCAATTTTTAAATTCAGACTGTCTATTTGATTTTTTAACTTGACGGCTTTTTCTTCATGACGATCTACCCAAAATTGGTTGTAAGCAATCTCATACTTCCCAACCAGTCTATCTACAACAGGAATTTTATAGAGACCTTCAAAAATTTGATCAGCAATCTTTGTTCCACCATTAGACATTTTACGGAAAAAATCCTGATTGTCAGAACTTAAAAAAGTCTCTGTTTTGTTTGATGTTTTTTCCGAATTTGTTTCCTGAAAGGTTGCCGAAGAACCTTCCTGCGTTTTATCTTCTGGATTGTTTGGGCTTTTTGTTTCCGGAATTTGTGCTTTTGATTCAAGCGGTTCCGGTAAAGTTGTGGGTTTTTCTAAGTTCATTTTGCTATCTCTTATTAACTAACTAAAATGATAAACGATCGTACTTTAACATGCTATCAATTATTTTTCATTTTATCAACTTTTGTATCCCCCGCCTTTTATCCTTGGCTTTATTTAAAATGTTGTATGTAAATATTTTTTATTTTACTGACATTGTTTTTGTCATTAAATCTACCTCGGGAGTTTACCCCGAGTTTATCGAGGGGCCACTTCTTTCCAGACGGGGATAGCTTTTTGAATGTTGACGGGCTTGGTCAAATTGCAAGACTGGCCGGCGTTGTCGGTGGCGGTGAGAGTCGCGCCGTAACTGCCTTCGGTGGTGTAGGTGTGGGAGGGGTTTTGCAGAGTGGAAGTGCCGGTATCACCGAACAGCCAGCTCCAGGTTGTTGGACCCGGCGCGTAAAATGTCGTGGCATCGGTAAACTGGACCGGTTCGCTGATGGGCGGATTGGTCGGAGTGAAGGAAAAATCAACCTGCGGATAAGGGTAGTTTGGCGTTGAAAAACCAACCGTGCTTGACCAGGCAGAAGAAGCATCGGAACTGTTCCAAACCATCACCCGAACATAGTAGTTAGTGTTAAACTGCAATATCCCCGATCCCCCGAAATAAGATGTGGAAGTTGAAATGGTTTTAGCGCTGTCAACCTCCGGACTTACAAAGCTTGAATTATTATCAATCTGTACCCGATACGCCGACTGGGGACTTCCAATCGGGTCAGTATATGTCCAGCCTACTGTCGCCGCCGGCCCGGACACGCAATAATTCGGTTGGGTCGCGGTCACGCCGGAAGCGGACGGCGGAAGAGCGATAATCGTGATAGCGGCTCTTGCTTCCGCCGGAGTGGCAATGTCCCGTTCGGCAATTACTTTTCCGGTAGAACTTGAATTATATGTATGAGCAGTTGTGCTCTGCGGATTTGTATTTACGCCGTTGCACTTATACCCGACGGAATTTGACAAACAGCTCCCGCCAGCCGGCGTGGGAAGAGTTCCGCAAGCGGCTTCAACCGTCGCTACGCTATTGGAAGTATCACTGCAATTCCACCAAAAACTGTAGTTAATGGTGCCAACGGCGGTCCCGCCAACACTTGCGCTTAAAACCGAACTCAAAGGCGCGAAATCGGTGGAGGGATTGGCGGTTAAACCAACGGAGAGAGTCGGCAATGGATTGACATTCACTGTTACCGCATTACTGCACGGGTCGCCTAAACCGGTACAAGAAAGCGTATAGGTTTGAGAAGAAGTAAGGCTTCCCGTTGATTGTCCAGGATTGGAAGTGCCCGTCCAACCACCCGGCGCGACAGAACAGGAAGTGGCATTGATTGTTGTCCAAGACAAATTGGAAGCGGTTCCATAATCAATGCTTACCGGCCCGTCGCCCCCGTCAGCTTTAATGTCGGCCGTACAAGCAGACCCGGCCGTAACGGTAACACTGCAGGTATCGGTTTGGCCCTGATTGCTGGTAACGGTAACGGTTTTGTCTGGAGGGGAGGTGGTGGAGTATGTTGTTGAGAATGAACTCCCTGTTCCGCTTTCAGTAGAACCACCGGGAGCCGACCACGAAAAAACAGTGTCCCCGCCCGTGGCGGTAAAGCTCGCGGAGCTTCCGGCCAGAACGCTTTGAGTGCCCGGACTGCAAACGGGCTGTGTCTGGTCATAGTCAATCGTAAAAGTTTTGGTCTGGCCGCTTGAGCTCAAAGTTTGAGTGGTGCTCGGCGTTATGGAATCCAGTGTCCACCACTTGCCGGAATCGGCGATGAGCGTGGCCGGCACGCCGCTTATGGTGTAATCACCGAGCGGAACGCCGTTGTAATTTTGAAAATCGTCGTTGGTTGCCGAAAAATCACTGCTCCCCGGCCCGTTAATATTCCAATCGGTTCTTTTGTTTGAGGTAACGGAAATCGTCCCCGTCGCCGCGGTATAAGTAATGGCGTAAGTTTTTGTGCCGCCCGCCGACAAAGTTTGTTCGGCACTGGGGCTTACAGCCGGCGGGTCATCGTATCCTTGAGAAGTTTTGTTTTCCGGATTTATCGTATGAGTGCCCGGGTCAACGGTATCGCATTGCCAAGTTCCGCCATCGGTGGGAATGGACATGCTCGGACATCCCGAAAAAGCTCCGCCTCCCCCAAAACCGAATGTTGTAGCCTTGTTTGAGGTAACATTGACCGTGCCAGAATTACCTACAACAAATGTTACATTTAAAGTAAGCGGATTAAAATCATCGGCTTGGGCATATTGACCATTGGTTATGGTATTAGCCGAACATCCGCCGCCAGTACCGCTGGTACCATTAGAACACCCCGTTATTATAATTTTTGCCTTATATGTGCCTGCCGAAAGACCGGAAACATCAACACTAACATTTTTATCTACCGAACTTCCTGCCGCCACATTCCCCTGTGAGCTTTGTAAACTAAGCCAACCATTTCCACTTGTATAGGAAATATCAGCTTTCCAGCTTAAATCTCTATCCGCTTGCATAGTATTATTTCTTATTGTGACTGTCTGATTTGCTGGATCGCTTCCGCCTTGCACGGCATTAAAAGTAAATTCCGCAGTTCCATTGTCATTGTCGGCTACTGGAGTCGTTCTTAACGCCGCGCCATGGTCAATGACAACTGTCAATTCTTTGCAGGGGTCGGTAGTCATACCGTCGCCTACAGCGGCAAAAGAAATTGTACCCGGCAGATAAACTTCAAATGGCGAGTCACTATCAGAACCTCCAGGACCATCGGGGGTGCCTGATTGAATGCCCGGGCCACTCGCGCATAATCTAAATTTTTTGTCACCAGCCGTTGTGGGTATAAGCGACGCAGTTGTTCCGCTTTTGATTTTTTGCGAATTTTGACCAAACAAACTATCAAAAAAGCCACCGCCACCGGCAAATTGTTCAATATAAGCACCAAGCGTCGCCCATTCAGTTGACCAATTCAAAACAAAACCTTGGTTAAGAACCGGCGTAGCAGGACTTGCCGTCAGAGAATTGTTGCTAACCTGCCGGCTTTCTACAGTAAAATTACTTTCAGTCTCGGCATGGTCAACTCTGACATGTAAAACCACATAGCCCAAATCATAAATTTTACCATCAGAAATATATCTATCAATATCATTGGCATACGACCAAGCTTCAAGAAGGGTGGTAGCTTTTTTCTGCAACCAACAATCATCGTCTTGATTCCACATTTGATTATCACGACTTATGCACACATCTTGTTGTGTTTCACCGTCTGTACCGCCATATCTTTTATATTTAAAATCAGTTTGGGTTCCCCAAACTTGATAGGTTGAGTATTGACCCGAAGGAGAAAAAGCCCATTCGCAGTCTTTCACACCGTCTCTTGTGC
>Ga0209542_10010749_pt1 | contig 16416 bp, 19 predicted proteins | sample RifCSPhighO2_01_FD_184028 | JGI IMG/M metagenome (GOLD analysis project Ga0209542, IMG submission 184028) | Soil microbial communities from Rifle, Colorado - Rifle CSP2_plank highO2_0.1 (SPAdes) (version 2) | ecosystem: Environmental > Terrestrial > Deep subsurface > Rock core/Sediment ...
AATGAGAACTCCGGACAAAGCCTTAAAATGATAATCTTTAAATATATCTTATAATTGTTAAGTAAATAAATAGTGTACAAATATTTAAATAAAATATTAAGCTAGAAACATCATGAATTATAAAACTCAAAGAGAAAATTCAGAATAGGAAGAGTATAAACCTATAACACATGTATTTGCATATAAGACAGGAACTTTTGATAACCTTCATGAAACACCTGTAAGTGAATTTGAACCTGTTCCAAAACATAGCATTTTAGATTTAATTAGGTTTTTATTACCATTTAGATAATATAAATAATAGAAAGAACTGAGGTTCTTCTTGTGAGATTTCTTAATTAATCATGAATTCTATTTCTTAGAATAATTTTTAAATCAATAAATATTAAATGAGCTAAGGATCCGTAGCTCAGCCCGGTTAGAGCACTGGACTCTTAATAAAAAGAACCAATGGTTCTCTTTATGGACTCTCCTTTAACGGAAGATGATAAAGAATAAGAGAAATCCAGGTGTCGAGGGTTCAAATCCCTCCGGGTCCATTTTAACCTATTTTATACCAGGAATATAACAAAATTAATATCAAAAGAATAATAAGTAAAGCACTAAGAATAGCTATTTTTAATTTCTCTTTTTTTGGAATTTTCTTGTTTTTTATTTTATTTGATATATTTGGTTCATAAGCCATTATTCCAGGATTAAACTTCATAGAAGGAGAGAGATATATGGTATTACGACTTTTGCCCTTTCTTTTTTTCATTGTGAATCTTAACTAACAACTTGTCTGATATTAGATATGTTATCAGCAACTTCTGTTCCTTTCTTTGTAAGCTTTATCAGCTTTATACGGCCTTTTTTTTCAAAAGTAACCAAGCCTAAATTCTCCAAAGTTTGCAGAATTTTTACAGCATGGCTGTAAGTACAATCAACCTCTTTTGCCAGAACAGATCCATATCTGACACGCGACAACTTTCTAAGCGCTATCATCATAAGCGCTGGCTTTCTTCTAAAAAAGATGTCGAAATTATCTTTTAGTTTTTCCATAGTATAACCTATATATCGCATTATAATATACTGTTTTTAAACGTTTCGTGATTTAAAAGGCAAGTAAGTTACAAAATTTTACTACTATAGTGAAGTTTAAAAATAATCAATTTTTAGTTAATTTAGGTACAACGAGGATAAAATGGAAAAAAATAAACTTAAAAGAAAATTCAGAATATTGGCAGCAGGAGATATACACGGAGATTCAAATTTAACAAAAAAACTTGCTTTGAAAGCTGAAAAAGAAAATATTGATTTAGTTATACTTGCAGGAGATATCACTGGATGGGTTGAAACTAAAGATTTGATAAAACCTTTCAAAGATAAGAAGAAAAAAGTTCTTATAATACCTGGTAACTGGGATAGTTTTGCAACTGTTGATTTTTTAGCAAATGTTTATGGTGTTAAAAATATTCATGGATATTCTGTAACTTATGAAAATATAGGAATTTTTGGAGCTGGAGGAGCAAGAGGACCTGGACCAGGAGATACAACTGATGCAGAAATATTTAAAGCTCTTGAAAAAGCTCATTCAAGTCTTAAAGGTATTGAGAAAAAAATAATGGTGACACATATGCATCCTTTTGGAAGTAAATCAGAATTTTCAGGAATTCCAGGTAGTAAATCTATTGAAAAAGCAATAAAGAAATTCCATCCAGATATTTTATTGCATGGGCATATACATGAAGCTGGTGGAATGGAAGAAATTATTGGTAAAACAAGAGTAATTAATGTTGGAAGAGAAGGCAAGATCATTGAGATATAAAAAGAACCAAGGTTCTCTTTATGAACTCTACTAAAAATGCAAGGTTTTCTTATTAACTTTCCTTTTAATAACAAATTCTTATGACATCCCATTTAGAACAAAATTCATTCTATTATTTTAGTGCAACGTTCCGTAGCGAAACGAAGGAAAAATTCAAAGTTGAGAAAGAGACCATTCATCAAGCACGAAGTGCCATAAAGGACTATATTCTATGGTGGGACTACCAATAGACTTATTAAGAATATGTTAATTACTATTATAACCCTAGTTTGACATTTGTCAAACTAAATTCGTCTATAAACTAATTTGACAGTTGCACAATTTTTCATTAAAATTCTATGTATCTGTTTGTTTTTTAGCTATAACTATGCGATTTATCATATCAAAATTTGAATAAATGTATCTCTTTGTAAGATTTTTCTCATAAATAATAGTAACTGTCAAATTCATTAAAGATTTTTTTATAAATTTTGTAGATGTTTGCTTTAGTTCCTTGTAATCATATCTCATTAATGATACAAAAAGCTGGGCAAGAAAACCAATTATTAATGCTCCATAAATGCTATTATCCGTCCATACTCTTACAGGTTTTATTTCTATTTCATTTTTTAATGAATTGAATATCTTTTCAATTGAATCTTTTTTTCTATAAGTTGCAAGTGCTTCTTCAAGTGTCAAATTCTCATTTGAAATAATGCAGAAAAACCCTTCTCTGCCATTAATAGTAGCCTTCTCAATTAAATCTAGTGCATCTTTTTCACTAAGTTTTGAGAGCTTTGTTTGATAAGAATATTTTATGTCGATTAAGGCATTCCTTATCCTGTATTTCACAGGTAATTCTTTACCTTCATCAATGCATTTCTGAAGTTCTTTTGCTTCCTCAAATTTTTGCTTTGCCTTCTTTATCTTGAAAATAAGTTGGTCTTGCTTTAATGATTCAGAAAAGAAAAAATAATCAAACCTACTTGGTTTTGTAAATTTAATTCCATATACTTTTCTTTCTTCATCAATTAATTTAGCTTCTTTCTTATCGAAATTTTCAATCCTTTTATCATCACTCTTATTTAGCTTCTTTAATGTGAGATATTTCATCTTGTCCTTCAGGACAAGACTAATATTCTCTTCGCTGTTTGCACCTTTATCAATAATCACCATAGAACCTTCTCTCAGTTTTCTCTTGACTTGCCCATAAGTATCTTGAAAATGTTTCATATCAGATTTATTTCCAGGATTGATTGTCATTCCAATCGGAATATTAATCGGGCTTGCAAGTTCAGCAAGCCCTAATGTCAATTGTTTTTTGTCAGGACGATGGTCTCTTGAATACCCATATTTTCCAAGCTTACATTTATCTCCAAATAAAACAATGCTTGTCCAGTCAAGATTAATATTTGTATGTGAAAATTCATATTTATCAAATATGCAATCCTGCATATTTGCAAGAATTTCATCTTTATTTGTTCCTAATATTTCAAGAACTCTAAAAAGAGTTCTTTCTTCAAATTCTTTTAACCGAAACATGTTCAACACTTCTTTTTTATTAATCCATTCACTTCCTCTACAGATACTAAAATTATCTGTAAGCTTGTAGCTTACTAAAGATTGAATAAGAGAATTGATATCTCTGCCTTTCTTCTTATACTTTGAAAATACCTTAAAAAAATCTAATTTTTCATAACAATTTTGAACACTCAAAATTGTCCCAATAGGAAAGCTTATATTTTCGTTTGGTTTTATATCATATGAGGGTTTGAGTTTTGTTTGGTTCATATAATTCAAAACAAGAACCCTTACTTTTATTTTTCGGTTTTAGAATTATTATCTTCGAGGGTCTACCCAACTGTCAAAGTTGGGTTTTTCAGCATTTGCAGGTATTTCTATTCCAAAATTCTATCATAGAGCGTCCGAGTGATTGGATTTAACGTCAGGGATATACGAAGTTTTTCTGGAACAGAGCTGAAGAAAAAATTTGGGTGAGGGGCGAGCCGAGCCCCGAACCGTATATCCTTTGTTATCTGTCCCGACTGAAAGGAGAGTGCAACGGGGCAAAATCCGAAGGATTTTGAGTTCAGAATTCGGGCGTATCTAGTATTAACTTCAGAGTAGTAAACAAACCGAAAGATTTATAAATATGCTCCTGATAACTAATTGTATGACAGTTAGAAAAACATTAACAAGTATTGTATTGGCAGGAGCATTAGCTTTAGGTGGAGCTGGATGTTCAAATAATCCTGAATATCATTTTAATGGAAAAATTGGAGAAGAACAAGTCAAATTCTATGAAAAAGATTTGGCTAATGATAATTTTCTTGAAGTCGTAAAAGCAGATGGAAGTAAAGTAAAATATGGAGATTTTGATGATGACTTCAGATTAGACCATGTCCAAATCACTGTTGGAGACAATACCACAAAATATAATGCAAATTCTACAAATCCAATGGCTAAAGGTATTGTCAAGAAAGCACAAAAAGAATTTGACGATTATTTGACAAAAATAACAGATATTCAGACAGCTCCACTGAATAGAGAGTAAATCTTTCGGTTTTTATAATAAAATACTTTAGCCCGAATTCTGAATTAGACATAACCCTTGTTATACGCCCTGGGCGAAGCGAAAGTGCAACGTCCCTTTGAGTAAATTTTGGCACGCGTTCTACATATTGGTATTGGCATTATTTTTCACTTTTCTATAATGCCATGCAAACCAAATTCCCCCTGCTAAAGTTACCAGTGAAAGAATTATGAACATCGGTTCTTTAACGGACTGAATTCCATTTCCTACATAAGCTAAAGCTAAACTCCCACTTACGTGTCCAATCGCCATTAAGGGCAAAAAAATTCTTGGCTTCATCGCTGAAAGTCCTGCAAGATAAGATAATTCATCATCTGGGAACACTGGCAAGAAATACGCAAGGAACAGCAAGATTTTTCCTTTGTCAAAATAATAATCATATTTATTTATAGTTTCAGGTTTAACAACATGTTTGATTATTTTTCTTCCAAAAAATCTTGCTAAATAAAACGCTATTGCTGTTCCGATTACTCTTCCAATCCAGTTATAGATAAAACCTTGCCATGTTCCGAATATAAATCCACCAGCAATTGAAACAGCGTAATGACTAAACGGAGTGACTACAACTTGCAAGACTTGAATCAAAATGAAAACAAGGGGCGAGAATATTCCAAATTGATTTACAAAATCTCTTATCGCCTCTTGACTTCCAAAAAATGACGATGGAAAAATATAGCCAAGAATCAGTAAGGCGATTGGGATAAATGTTAATAAGTACCAGAGAAGTTTAACTTTTTTCATATTAATAATAGTTAGGAGGAATTTGTTTATTAATGTTTTCGTTCTAGCGCGCCAAAATTTATTTCGTATAACATCGCGATTATCTGAAGTTCTGCGTAGCAGAATTTGGGGATTTTTCGCAGGAAAATCCCAGATAATCGCTGTTCAACTCTCCCGAATACTTGGAGGGATTGATTTTTAGTGCAACGATGCCGAAGGCAAAAAATCAAAGTCGTGAGCCATATTAATTTTAAAGAGGACACTTTAGGACGGCGGGAAGCTGTCCATTTTATAATAGAAATTGTTGTGTATTTTTGTTTTGTGAGTCGCCGCCTTTTTTGCTTCTTTTTTTCTAAAAAAGAAGTCGGAAGTTTTCAACATAGTAAAATTTAATAAAGGGTATGTATTGCTTATATTAAGATGGTGACTAATCTAACTTTTATTGATTTATTTGCAGGAATAGGGGGTTTTCGTATAGCTTTAGAAAGACAAGGGGCAGAATGTGTTTTTTCTTCTGAATGGGATAAAGATGCACAAAAAACCTATTATGAGAATTTTGGGGAAATTCCAAAAGGGGATATAACTAAAATTAATGAAAAAGATATTCCAAAACATGATATCTTATGCGGGGGTTTTCCCTGTCAGGCATTTAGCATTTCTGGAAAACAAAGAGGTTTTAAAGATACCAGAGGGACTTTATTTTTTGATATAGTAAGAATTGCAGAACATCATAAACCAAAAGTAATTTATTTAGAAAATGTAAAAAACCTAACAAAACATTATCACGGGAATACATTAAAGATTATTTTAAGGACTTTGGAAGATTTGGGATACAATGTTTTCTATCAAGTTTTAGTTGCAAGTCATTACGGAGTTCCTCAACAAAGAGAAAGAATTTATATTGTTGGCTTTAGGAAAGATTTAGGAATAACCAATTTCCAATTCCCAAAACCCACTTATAAGAGGATATTTGTTAAAGATATTCTTGAAGATGAAGAAAAGGCTAAAGATTGTATTGTAAATAGAACGGATTTAAAATTTTGGAAAAGAGATGAAACCCCTTCTTTAAAATTAATTCAAATTGGTCAAATTAATAATGGAGGACAAGGAGAAAGAATTTATAGTATAAATGGTCACGCAGTTACTCTTTCTGCTTATGGTGGAGGGGTTGCAGGAAAGACGGGGGCGTATTTGGTAAATGGAAAAATAAGAAGATTAACCCCTAGAGAATGTGCAAGAGTTCAAGGATTCCCAGAAGATTTCAAAATTCCAACAAATAAATATCAGGCATATAAACAATTTGGGAATAGTGTTTCTGTTCCTGTTGTTGAATCAATTTTTAAAAAAATAAAAGAGTCATTATCCCAAGAAAAAATAAAAGAGGGTGTAACTATAAAATCTTTTGAATTTGAAAAAGAAAGAGATTATTCAATTCAAACAAAATTAATAAATGCTTAAAATGGAAGATAAAGTTTTATGGGGTTCTAAAACTGCGAAAGGCGGTTTTAGGAATGAAGATGATGTTATTAAGAAATTTAATAATTGGAAAAATGAAAAGATAGCTCAAGATTGGCTAGTTAAAATGGGTTATGTAATTAAAGAAATTGAATTTGTTAAAGCAGTTAAAATTTCCGGAAATTATAAAACAGATGTTCAAGTCCAAGTTACAATAAAATTAAAAGAAGCAATTGATTGTGAAAATCTCTCAATAAAATTAGTAAGTAATCCTCAAGGATTTAATCAAGCAGACAAAAGAGAAGTCGATAGATATGTTGAAATGTGGAAAATTCCTAAAGATGTTGAAGAAATATTAAGATTTTTTACTGGAAAAATATCTCCAAGGAAGGATATTAAATTAAAGGATTCTAGAAGAATGTTTTTAACAGATATGTCCGAAAAGGAAAGAGATAAGTTAGTAAATTTCTTCTCTAAAAATAAGATTTTAGTCATTTCAGATATTTTAAAGGGGAGAGATAAATTTTCAGCGAATTGGATGTTAGTTATCTTAAAGAAAAGTAAGGACAGTTATGACTGGGTGTTAAAAGACATTAATATTGCAATGAATGTTTTCGGTCAAGGAGATGTTTTTGTGACAGACAGGGGGAGTTTAAGAATTGGGAAAATTACAATGCAAAGAAAAGGTGGAGACGGCGGGAGAGAATCTGCAAAAATGTTACAATTCAAGATTAATCCTTGTATTCTTTTTGAAGATTAAATATAAATAATTGAGTGGTTATTATTACTCATGGCTAAAAGTATAAGTTCAGAAAATAATGAAAGGAGATCAGAATGGATGAATAGTTCATTTGCATTTATGAATGTTGAAATGCTTTTACTCGGAGAAGTTCAAGCGTTGGGCGAATTAGATGCCGAATTGATTGAAGAATTGCATAAAATAAAAATTAATTCAAAATTAGAAGAAGATTTGAAAATAAAAAGAAGATATTTTCTTCTTTCTAAACTTTGGATTTTAGGAGCTTATGAATTAATTAGATTTCTAAACGATATTGATAAAAAAAGAAATTCATTGAGTGAAAATACCAAACTAAAACTTAATGAAGTTTTAACTACTTTTACAAAAGTCAGAGTTCCTTTAGCCAAATTCCAAAAAGCAGGAAAGGATAGAACTCTATATGATGGATTGGCAGATTCTTTTATTGATTCTAATAAAGGGGTTGGATGGATAATTTATCCTCATACAAAAACAGAACTTAAAGAAGAAACATTTTATTGTAATGATTTAAGAGATTTATTATTCGATTTGTTAAAAGAATTGAAAAAGGATATTGAGAAAACTTCAAATATTTAACCAAATGAAAAGCTCTAACATATTAAAGATCGAAAGACGGTTTTCGAATTTTTATCCCTCATCAAAAAACTTTTCGTCTTTGATTTCGTCGGGGAGGTGTTGTTGAATGACCTTTGCGTCTTTAAAGTCGTGAGCGTATTTGTAATTTTTTCCGTAGCCCATGTCTTTCATTAATTTCGTTGGGGCGTTTCGAAGGTGAAGTGGGACTGGCAGGTTTCCGGTTTTGTTAATTATTTCTTTTGCTTTGTTAACGGCGATGTAAGATGCGTTTGACTTTGGAGCTTTTGCTAAATATATTGCGCACTGGACTAGGGCCGTTTCGCATTCAGGAAGGCCGATGAATCTTACGGCTTCCATTGTGTTTACGGCGACGGTTAATGCGTTTGGGTCCTTGTTTCCTATGTCTTCACTTGCGAAGCGAATCATTCTTCTTGCGATGTATTCTGGTTCTTCTCCTCCCATTACCATTCTCATGACCCAATAGATACTTGCTTGAACGTCGCTGTCTCTCATGCTTTTGTGCATCGCTGAAATCGTGCTGTAATGTTCTTCGCCACCTTTATCGTATCGTAAACTTTTTTGCGCCGTTTCTAAAATTAATTCTTTTGTGATTGATGAACCTGCATCTTGGAGGGCGTTTAGAAGTTCTAAGATGTTTAGGGCGGATCTTGCGTCGCCGTTTGCGATTGTCGCGATTAAACTTTTTTGGTCTTCGTCTAGATTCAGATTTGGGGAACCGAGTTCGTTTTGGATCGCTTTGTTAATTATTTCTTTTAGGTTTTCTTCTGAAAGTGAGTTTAAGGTGTAGACTCGGGATCTTGAAAGTAGTGGACTTATTACTTCGAAACTTGGGTTTTCTGTCGTTGCTCCGATTAAAGTGATTGTTCCTTTTTCGACGTGTGGAAGGAGGAAGTCTTGTTGTGCTTTGTTGAATCTGTGAATTTCGTCGACGAAGAGAATCGTTGGTTGTCTTGTTAATCGAACGTTATTGATCGCGAGTTCTAAGTCTTTTTTTCCTGCTTGAACTGCGGAGATTTCTATCATTTTATAGTCGGTGTTTTTAGCGATAAGTCTTGCAAGAGTTGTTTTGCCCGTCCCTGGAGGTCCCCATAAAATTATCGATGAAGGAAGAGTTTTGTTGTTTAGAAGAATTCGAAGCGGTTTGTTTTCTCCGACTAAATGGCTTTGGCCTACGAACTCGTTGAGGTTTTTTGGTCTAAGGCGATTTGCTAAAGGGGATTTTTCTGACATAATATTATTTGGGAAGTTTAGAATTTAAAGATTTATGAGGTGGAGGATGGAATATTTTGGCGGTGAGAAATTAACGCAAAGTTTATTTATTCTAAGTTCTTTAAGATGTCATGAAGGAAGTTGCTTCTAGACTTTCGGGATATTTTTTAGTTGGACTTCTTGGTTGTACTGTTGTTGATGGTGGCGTGCGAGGTGATGGAAATCTCGAGAGAATTCTTTCGCAGAATGAGGCAAAATTAGAGCGAAAAAAATATGAGGGGGAAAATTCAGATATTAGGTTGCCTGATTGGGTTTATTCTTTAAAGGACGACGGGGATATTAATTTGAAAATTCCTCAAGTAGATTCTAAGAAAGATTTGATCCCTTGTGGACCAAGAGCTCTCGCTTATATTTTTAAAAGTTTTGGTGATAAGTTAGATATAGATAAAATAAATGAAATGAGGAAGGGAGGTTTTTTGAGAGGTGTTTCAAGTTTGGTAAATAGGAAAGGAGATGAAATTACTTGGCCGTCGGAGATTGTAGGCATAGGGAAGTTTTACGGTTACGAAGTAAAAACTGTTCAAGATAGGGAAGCGACGCTTGACCGGATGATCGCGGAATATTCTAAGGGTAATAAAGTTATTGTAAGAGTTGCCGAGGATTGGCCTTTTGATCAACATTACGCGGTTTTTGATCCATATAAAATGAAGGTTAAACAGCGAGTAGTTCTTGATGACGAAAAAGAAATTGCTGATCGTGAAGTGATTGAGCTTTATGTATTTAGTAAAAGGTAAAATCTAAAAAGTGATATTTCTATGATTTTATCATCGTCATTGCGCTTAGGCTGCAATGATTGGGTCGTTCGCAGCGGCGCGGACGGCCCGCTCATTTTTTAAAGCTTCGCTTGAAATCTGCGACTTTAAAGTCGCGGTAACTAGTCCATATTTTTGCAAGGGATAAAGATAATAGTTTTGATTGGCTAGTTGATCGAATCGAAGGAAGATTCGTACTTTAGGGCGGGGAGGAGGTCACGGCTAGTAAGAAGTTTTAAATAATATTTTATGTTGAAGGAATTTAAAGTGTCTGGTTAAGATGATTGTTCTTATAGAGTAATAACAGAGAGAAATGTTTATAAAATAGCCCAATCTCTAGAATTTTATGGCGAGTTGTAGTGTAAGAAAAAGATATGGGGACGATTGGGCAAAGTCTAAGTCGAGAGATTTAGTTAGGGATATGGTCTCTAAAAATCTTCTTTTAGAGAAGAAACCAGTTAAGCTTAAGGTTCTCTGTTTTCCCGGAATAGATTTAGCTGAAGTGGTCGAAGTTTATGATTCGATTGGTATTCCTAGGGGTAATATAACCGGGATAGAAAGAGACAATAATGTTGCAGATAAGATTGAGGAGTCTGATGCCGGAATAAATTTAATTAGGGGAAGTTTAGAAGATCTTGCTTTTACTGATCAAATGCCTGTTGACCTAGATATTATAAGTTTAGACTATACTGGCTTAATGAGTAATAAGTCCACTCAAAGTCTAAGTGAATTGCTTTCTGTTCAAAGAAATACAAAACTAATTGTACACTCCGCAAATTTAATGAAGAGAGATAGGCAAAATTATTGGGCCTATAACTTTTATGGAAGCATGACTTCTTCAGTTAGTAGTTCGAATATTACGGGGAAAACTCCCGAAGTGATATCAGAATCAATTATTAGTCAAATAAGAAAAAACAATGAAGATATAATGGACGGAAGAGAGGAATCGATTAGAGATAGCAGGTCGCTTGCATATTCTGCAATCTTAAGAAATATACTTATTGGAGTGGTTAATAATTCTGATGCCTCCCCCATATTTAAGTTTGTTAGGGATTTTCCTGGTTTAGCTAGAGGTTACGCGGATATTTCCGATGTTGAATTAATGAGTATACATCTGCCAACTATTGTAAAAAATGCTTTTCTTAGAATGGGAATTACCGATCAGCTGATATTCTCAATAATACATAATGGATTATTGCTTGGGACTACGCAGAGTCCAATATCCCGGATAGATGATTTTAAGAGTTATTCTTATGTCTCGGAATCTGGAGCTCCAATGATGGGGGATATCTATTTTTTAGTTAGAGATAAAAGATTAAAAGAGCAAATGAAAAGTGTTGTTGGCTTAATTGGATATCCTCACAAATTACAGGTTAGAAACTTTGAAAAACTTCGATCAGAATCAAGGAAAATGGTTAGTGGGTTTTATAAATTTGCTTTTTCAATTAATAAGGCGCGTGAAGATTCGGAGAATAGGATTTATCTTGGTTCTTCTGCTCGCCCCGTTCTTACTAAACAAAAGGCAATTGACGAATTTATAAGTGGAGCAACGGTTGAAGAAGTTAGAGCGAAATATAGGGGAGTAAATGGTAAACCCATCGCTCAATGGAAAGCACATGTGACGATGGGGACTTATGAATCAAATAGTTTGATAAAAGAAGGTGAATTGAAATTGCATGAAGAAGATTCGGATCTTGAAAAAATAACTAAAGAAGATGCAATTGATTTATTGTCATCAGGTATTCCTGTAAAAGAGGTATATAATGCTTATCCTACTTCATTTTCTGAAGGACAACTAAGGGCATTTAAGGCTCATGTAACTATGAAGACTTATGGAGGGAAGTATTTATCTTAAAAACTTTATCGAGGTCAAGAAAATAATTAGGCCTATAAATATTCCTCCGAGGATGTCTGTTAGGTAGTGGACTTGAAGGTATAGTCTTGAAAGTGAGACGATGGTGATTAAGATTATTGCGATTGTGTAAGATGCGATTTTTCTTTTTGGATATTTTTTTGATAAGAGAGATGCGAGGAAAAGGAAAAACACCGTCGACATTGTCGCGTGTCCGCTTGGAAATGAGAACCCTGTTTCTGCTACTAATGATGTGATCGGTCTTGCCCTGTAGAATATTTCTTTTGCCGTGTAGATTATTATTCCAGTTAGAATTAATGACGAGGCATAAATTATTCCTTTTCTTTTTGAGTATTTGTAAGATAGGAAAAGTGAAATGATTAAACCCAGAGTTAGAAGAACCGCTGTTTCTGTGACTATCGAGATTGATTTACTTAACGATGTTAAAAATTCATTTTGGATTGTCGTCATAAATTGAAGGGTAAAGGTGTCGATGGTCATATGTTTAATACCTATAAAACATTAATAAACCTTGCTCGTCCCAGGCGTAAAGTGAGTCGCCGTCGTCGTTCCAGATGCATGAGAAATTTTTTTCGAGAGTTGAGGACTGTTTAATTGTTGCGTCGTAGATGTGTGTTGCGTCGTCTTTATATTTGAAGGTGAGGTCGAAGTCGCATCTATTTTTTAATTTTAAAATTTCTTTGCTAGTACATCTTATTCCTCCTTCATCGTATTTTAATTCGATGAGTTCGAGGCAGTTTGCGTTTTGTGATTTCTTCCAGATTCCGATTTCTTTTTTTCTTGCCGATTCTTCCGCCGACGCTAAAGTGTTGTAGTATTGGTCGTGTTCGTAGTAGTAAAGGCTTGCGAGGCCGTTTTCTAAGATTAGTTCGTTTAGATGTTTGTCGTCGATAAAAACGTGGGCCAAAATTCGGTCATACTTGTCATAACCGAAACTTTCTATTCTTACTGTTTTATTTAGGACAAGGTTTTCTGTGAATTTTTTCGCTTCAAGATAATTGGTGGATCCTTTTTCTGGAGTGTTTATGCCTAAGAGTCTGACTTTTTCTCCTGTTGAAAGTTCTAAGGTGTCACCATCTATTACTCTTGTTACTTCTGCCGTGATAAGATCTTGTACGGGGGTTGATAAAAAGAAATAATAAAGGAAACCTGTCGTAACAAACAAGATTAATAGGATTTTTCCTTTTGTTTCCATCGAAAACTAAATACAGTAAGGTTTAAAAGTATAATTTTTTACAAATGGTGATGAGCAAGGTAAGGATAAAACTGCAAAGCGTAGAAATTGATAAACTGAATGAGGTTATCAATCGGATAAAAGATATTGCTAGTGGTGCGGGGATGCCGATAAGTGGTCCGATTCCTTTGCCGACGAAAAAATTGAAAGTGACGACGAGGAAAAGTCCTTGTGGAAATGGGACGGCGACTTTTGATCGGTTTGAGATGAGAATTCATAAAAGGTTAGTTGACCTTCCTGCAAATGATAAAATTCTTCACAGCATTATGAGGATTTCTATTCCTAGGACAGTTAAGATTAAGATTGAGATGGTGGATTAATCAAAAACCTGCGGTTTTTGTTTCTTGGCTAAATTTTTGCTGGTAGGGTTGGGGGATATTTTTTGGATTTAAATCCTTCGGATTTCATTACTTGGATAAATTCAGCGACTTAAGTTGCTGTGACTTGGTCATTTTATTGCTGGGAGGATTTTTTATAAGATGTCTTTGGATGATTTGGAGATAGAAAATGATTAATGTAGGTTCCATTCTCCGTAATCAAAATCTTCTAATTTCATTTCTCTATTTATTAGAGGTTCATAAACTAACATGATTCTTCTTTTAACTTCACTAGATTCTTGACCGTCGTAAGAGGTAAGGTCTCCGACTAAGGAGAATTTTTTATGACGGTTATCTAAGTCTCCGTACCTTACCTCATTAAACCTAACTGGAAAATTTCTATATCTTTCATCCTTTGTAACTAATTTTCCGATATTATTTGTTTGTTCCTGAAAATCGTCTAAAAAGACTTTCCAAGTAAATGGCCATTGATATCCGATAAATCCACCGCTTTTGAAAGTTTTAACTTGTCTTAAAATTACTGGGGGAAGGGCATCTCTTTGACTGAACCTATATCCCCCATTAAAAACTAACAAGTCAAAATCTAGGGACAATATATCGCTGAGAACTGCTACAGGTTTCATTTATTTTTTCAGTAATTTATTTAATTATATTATGTCTAGAGTTTTAAAAGCATTATTGTTTTAGAATTAGTGTTTATTTTTCGTGTTATGTCTTCAGTTTTAGATTTTCCTTAGGAGATGCGGTCTGTATCTCTGATATATTGAAGTTCATTGTTGCGAACAGAAAATCCCATCCGCTTTTAATTCTCCTTTGGAGATGCGTTCCGCATCTCTAATCTTTGGAGGTTTGCCTTCGGCAAACAGAGAATTAAAATCTCGCGTCGTTTGATATGGTGGTCGCTTTGGATTTTCCCTTGGGGAGCTTCGCTCCCATATTTTAGGAAGTTTGCCTTCGGCAAACAGAAAATCTTCCTTGATTTTCCTTTGGAGTTCCTTCGGAACTCTTATATTATGAAGAACGCTTCGCGTTCAGAAAATCAAAAGCTTGCGCGTTCGGAAAATCAAAAGTTGTCGCGTCGCTTAATATGGTTGTCGCTTTTTATTTTCTTTTGGAGATGCGGTTTGCACCTCTAATATTAGGAAGTTTGCCTTCGGCAAAGTGGAAATCAAAAAGCATTACTGGTGTGATGGGAGGTGGAGGTTTTCTTGATGATTCAGACGAAGTAAATTCGTCTTTGCTTTTTCGAACTTTTGTTGATGGTTAGGGAGACATTCTAAAATCTTAAAAAGCCGAGATTTGTTTAAAGTTGGTTTGCCCACATCGCATAATGGTATTGCACTGGTCTAGAAAACCAGGCTCGAAAGGGCTTCCCGGTTCGATTCCGGGTGTGGGCGTAGGGTAAAAAGTTCTATACATATAGGATATAACTGGGTTTTAATAGCCATTACTTTCAACAAACAAAATGGTAAAAGATATTCACGACTATGAAAAGAGACTAGAGAAATCAATTCAATAGATTAAAGATTCTAATATGTGTAATGAAAATAAAGAGACACTACTTGGATTTTATATAGGCTGTTGTTCTAAGGGAATTAAGGCAGGTAAAATGCATAGATGTTTAGATGATTTATTAAAGCTGACATCAAATAATAAAAAGAAATATACTGATTATTTCCTTAGATGGTTAAACCAAATAACCCCCATTAAGAGAGGTTTTTTATTTTAAAATATGTAAGTTATTTATTCTAAATTAATTACAATTTCGTCAACAAGCCGAAGTGGCTTTTTACTATTTGTAATTAAATTCTCTTTTTTCATTCGAGAGATATAACTTCTTACAGAATTAGACTTCAAAGGAATGATTGCAACAATTTCATCAATTGTCTTCTTGCCATCACATACCTTTAATATTTCTAATTTAGCAGGATTTAGATTTTTAAAAATCTGTTTTAATTTTTCTTTTGTTTCTACATAAGTGATTCTCTTTATTCCTTTCTCTTCGGAAGAATCAATAATTTGTTTAATATTAAAAAAATAAGAATAAAATATCTCAACAATTTCTCTAATTTTTATTTCGTCATTAAGTTTTTCAAGATCTTTGAAGAAAGTCTCAATTCTATTGTTTAGTGAAGCATTCCCTAATTTTAATCCGACACTTACAAGATCTTTAATCATATTAATTTCAATTGGCCAATTTTTTCTTATTTCATCTTCTATTTCTCTTTTAGACATCTTTATCGAAATCCACTCTCTTGAACTATATTTTAATATTGGTGCCGATTTCCAATATATTACTTGGGGAAATTCAACGGGCGAAGAAACTTTTGAGACAATCTCGTCTACTTCTTTCTTAATTCCAAGAAATCTATCCGTGTTATGATAATACTTTATCAACTTTCCTTTTGCTAGTTCAGGATATAACTCGTTAAAGAAAAGACAAATAATATAATCTGTTGCTAAAAAATTTACTTTTCCAAGTGTGGCACGCGATAGATCCATGTATTTATTTTTCTTATATATTTCAAGAATTTTATTAAATTTGATATTAAATTTTGCAGAAGTAAGTACCCTCGAAACATCTTCGTTATGATTTATCCTTCTTATAGCATCACTCATATAGATAATATTGCTTTTAATATTCAGCCCACTTAAAAGTTTTGAAATCTGATTTACAATATATCGAGAGCTATCAGTCCCAATCGTTTCGATATCAAAACTATCATAGTCCCAATAACAAATAACTAAAACATCTTCTTCATCACAATGCGACTTTATATCTAACAATAGGTCAGTTATAGGATAATTTATGTTTGTTGTAGAAATGCTTGTATATCTTAGTGCCATTTGACTAATTCATATATAATTATTACAGGTTTATATATCTATCTATTTTTTTATGATTTCATAAAATTTACTTGATTATTTTACATAAAATATTTAAAGAATGTTAACTATTATTAATGTATGGGTAAAAATAAATTTATAGATTCATCAAAAGCAAATAATAGTGATTTTAGT
>Ga0209542_10010750_pt1 | contig 16416 bp, 21 predicted proteins | sample RifCSPhighO2_01_FD_184028 | JGI IMG/M metagenome (GOLD analysis project Ga0209542, IMG submission 184028) | Soil microbial communities from Rifle, Colorado - Rifle CSP2_plank highO2_0.1 (SPAdes) (version 2) | ecosystem: Environmental > Terrestrial > Deep subsurface > Rock core/Sediment ...
CGCCCCCGCCTTGCCGTGACGGCGGGCGAAGCTCGCACCAGCGCCGCCACATCGCCTCATGCGCGAGCCCGTGGAAACCGTAGCGGCGAATGCCGTGACGCGTGCACAGCGCGCGCGGCAGCGCGTAGATCGCCGCGACCTCGGGCAGCCCGGCAAAAAACGCCGTGTCGAACACCGCCACCTGCGCGGTTTCCGCCCCGAACAGCGCGCGGCAGGCGCGTATCCATTCGAGCGCGCGCGGATTGTGCAGCGGCGCAAGCGGCGCCAGGCGCCCGATCTCGGCCTCCACCGCGGCGTCCAGCACGCACGAGGCCGTGAGGCGCGCGCCGCCGTGGACGATGCGGTGCGCGACGACCGCAACCTCCTCGATGCCGTGCTCCTTGAGAAAGGCGCGCAGCATCGCCGCAGGATCATTCCGGTCGCCGGAAAAATGCCCGCTCACCCGCCGTGACAGCGCTTCGCCCTCCGGCGCAAACGCCGCGAGCCGGACGGAAGAGCTCCCCGCGTTGACGGTCATCACCGTCATGATGCACCCCGCGTGCCGTGAGCTGCTGGCCGCGCCGACTCCAGCAGCACGGTTTCGAGATACTCCGGCACGCACGTGCGCCATCCGAGGTTTTCCTCGATGCGGTGCCGCAGCGCATCGGCCGCCTTGGGCTCGCCGTGCGTGACGAAGGTCTGGCGCGGCGGCGATTCGAAGTGCTCGAGCCAGGCGAGAATTTCGGCGTAATCGGCATGCGCCGAGAGGTTGTCGATATTCGCCACCTCGGCGCGTACCGGCACGTACTCGCCGTGGATTTTGATCGTCTCGGCGCCGTTCAGCATGGCGGCGCCGCGCGTGCCGCCGGCCTGGAAGCCCACGAACAGGATCGTGTTGCGGGGATCCGGCGCAAACGCCTTGAGGTGATGCACCACGCGCCCGCCGGTGGCCATGCCGCTCGCGGAGATCACGATCATCGGGCCGCGAAAATCGTTGAGCCGCTTCGACTCCTCGACGGTGTTGACGATCTTGGCGGCGGCGCACATGGCGTCGCACCGATCGGGCGTCAGGCGATGCTCGCCGCGGTGGTTGTGGTAGATGCGCGTGGCATTCACCGCCATGGGGCTATTGAGAAACACCGGGAGGTCGGGAATGGCGCGCGCCGCCTTGAGCAGATGGATGAGGTACATCAGCGTCTGCGCGCGCCCCACGGCAAACGCCGGCACAATCACCGCGCCGCCGCGCTTCACGGTGCGGTTGATCACCTCGGCGAGCCGCTGCCGCGGATCGGCGGGGTCGTGGCGGCGGTCACCATAGGTGGACTCGACGACCAGATAATCCGCGCCGTCAACAACCGTCGGTGCCACCATAATAAGATCATTCGGTCGGCCGAGGTCGCCGGTGAACAACAGCGTCTTGCCCTCGTGCCGAAGCCGCACGAAGGACGAGCCCAGCATGTGCCCGGCGGACAGCAGGTGCAGCATGAGCCCTTCGCCGAGATCGACATCGCGTGCGAAATCGACCGGTGCGAAGCGCGCGAGCGAGTGCTCCGCGTCTTCGCGCGTATACAGCGGCAGCGCGGGCGCATGCTTGGAGTACTTGTGACGGTTGGCGTACTCCGCTTCTTCCTCCTGCAAGTGCCCGCTGTCCGGCAGCAGGATGGCGCACAAGTCGCGTGTCGCCTGAGTGCAATACACCTTGCCGGCATAACCGTTCTTGATCAGCAGCGGCAGGTAACCGCTGTGATCGAGATGGGCGTGGGTCAGAATCACCGCGTCGATCTCGCGCGGGTTGACCGGCAGCGGCGCGCGGTTCCGCAGGCGCAGCTGCTTGTAGCCCTGGAACAGGCCGCAGTCCACGAGGATCTTCCGGCCGCCGGCGCTCACCAGGTACTTGGAGCCGGTGACCGTGCCGGTGGCGCCGAGGAAGGTGATCTCCATGATCAATTCGCCCCGTTCACGACCGCGCCCAGGTGAAGGTCGCCTCGATGTCATGCCCGATACCCGGCGTTCTAATACGCAAGGCGATGCGATACGGGCCGGGGCCGGGCATGTTGAAGTAATTGCCGTAGCTCGCGGCTCCGGCGATTATCATCGGCTCGAGTTTCTTTTCTGCTTTAAAGTTGCCCGGGCCCGTGATCGTTACGGTGATCTCGGCACGCGTAATCCGCTTGCCGGTCTTGTCCTCGAACAGCGCGATGACAAGATGATTCTCGCCAGCGGGCACACCGCCGTGCATCCCGCTCTCGGGATGCTCGCGCGGATGCCCGCGCACCAGTTCCGCCGGTAAAACACCGAAGTAGATCGTCACGCCGTCCACGACCTGGCGATAGCCGCCCGCCGCTATGGTGGTGGATACCGCCAGCAACAGTCCCGCGAGCAACCACCTCAGTCTTGTTACGCATGCCGTCGTCATGACGCACCTCCATAAGAAACAGCAGCGGTCGGCGGTTCCGACCACCGGCGGCGTTGCCTACTTCTTCGAACCTCCGGCCGATGGCTTCATCATCTCGTCCAAGCGCTTGCGCATCTGGTCCATCTGCTTCTGCATGTCGGCGTCCATCATCATGCCCTTGCCCGTCATGCCCGACATCATTTCCATCATCTGCGACATCTGCTTCATGCGCGTGGCCATTTGTTTTTGCTGCTCGGCACTCAACTTGCCTCCCTCCATCTGGGCCCACATGTCAGTCATCATGCCGCTCATGTCATGCATCACGCCGGACATCTGTTGCGCGCCCGGCCCGCCCATGCCCTGCTGCCCGCCCATCTTGCCGCCACCCTTCTGCTGTGCGCCGGAGTCCATGCCCTTGCCACCGTCCATCATGCCGCCTTTCTGCCCACCCATCTGGGCATGAGCGGGCAGCGCCAGCGCAAGCCCCAGTACCAGCAGACCTGCTCCCAACCTGTTACACGTTGACTGTTTCATCGTTTTGCTCCTTTGCTGCGGGGATTGCTCCCCGATTGTCATGGCATCCCGTGACGGGACGCTCCTTTTCCGGATCAACCGACTCCGAAATCATTGCCACCGTACAGACACCACGCTCTCACGGCAGCGCGCGCTTCATGCCGAAGCGCGGAAAAAACGCCGGCGTGCGCGCTGCGTAGCGCCGGTACTCCGCGCCGAACTCCGCTTCCACCTCGCGCTCCTCGCGCCGGGCAAGATGCACGTACATGAACACCAGCACCGGAAACATGGCGAGCGTCAGGATCGTCGGCCACTGCACCAGGAAGCCCAGCATGATGAGCACGAAGCCGACGTACTGCGGATGGCGGATGCGCGCGTACGGGCCGGTCGTCGCCAGCGTGTGATTCTTCTGCGCCGCATACAGCACGCGCCAGGCGTTCGACAGCAGAATGAACCCGCCACCGATGAAGGCGAAGCTCAGCAGGTGAAACGGGCCGAAATGCGGGTTGGCCTTCCAGCCGAACAGCATTTCGAGCAGATGCCCGGCGTCGTGCGAGAACCAGTTGACGTTCGGGTAGCGGCTCTGCAGCCACCCGGAAAGGAGATAGATCGTGAGCGGGAAGCCGTACATCTCGGTGAACAGCGCAACCAGGAACGCCGAGATGGCGCCAAAGGAGCGCCAGTCGCGCAGGCTCCGCGGCTTGGCGAAGCTGTAGAGAAAGATAATGAACACAGCCGAGTTGATGACCACGAGCGACCACAGGCCGTAGTCGGGCGCGGAGGTGGCGGGGTTCATGGCTTGTCTCCTTTCTCCGCGCCGTGATCATGTCCGCCGTGGCCGAAGAGATGCAGCAGCGGGCACAATGCCAACAGCAGGAAGGGCAGTACGCCGAGTGCATGCGCGCGGTGCTCGGTAAACAGGAAAAACCCTGCCACCGCGAGGAACCCGATGAGCGCCCATTTTGCCCGGTCGGGTCCGTGGCGGTGGGAAGTCGGCGGTGTATTCATGCTTGTCTCCGTAAAATGCGCGCTTCGGTTCAGAACAGCAGCCAGCCGTACAGGAATGTCACATTGTTGTCGGCCGCGTCCCGCCCGAAGCCGTTGTAGTCGGAGCGCGCGCCGTTGAACTTGCTGTACCAGGTGCGGCGCAGACCGACATTCAGGTTCTGCACGTTCTTCAAGGGCAGATAATTCACTTCCGTGGTCCACCCGCGCGAGTCCGGGCTACCCGTGGCGTTGCCCATGGCGCTGGCCTCGTCGCTCATCGCGTACTTCATCATGTCGCTGCCGCCCCAGGTGGAGAAGTAGCCGATGCCGCCGCCCACGCGGCGCTGGTACCAGTAATGAACGTTGATCTTGAAGCTGCGCAACATATCGGATTGATTGTCCGCCATGCCCGCCGGAAAGCTCGCGCTCCAAAGGCGCTTTTCGCGAACCCACGTGGCGTTGGTCGTGAAGACGTGGTCGCTGCTGACGTACTGATGTTGCGCGTCGAAGGACAGATCCCGGTAGCGGTCGGTGGGGCTGCCGGAATCCTCGGAATTCAGCAAGATGTCCGTGGTCATCCCGTGGACTCCCGCGGCGAAGTTGTGGGCGCCCATTTCGCGGTTGAGCATCACGTGCCAGTACGGCGCGTAGCCGTCGACCACCGTGCCGGTGACCTCACCGGCGCTCAGGGGTTTCAGCAGGCCCCGCTTGGTGGTGCGGTAGAACGAGACCTCCGCATACAGCATATTGTCCCAGAACCCGTAGGCGCCCAGTCCGGCCGCATGCCGGGCCAGCCCCATGTCGATCAGGGGGCCGACGGGAGGCATGACGCCCGCATCCGACAGATGGGGGAAGCCCCACATCGGCGCGGCGTTCCAGACGTCCTGGGTCGTCGGCCCGTTGTTCAGCGTCAGGCCGTAGAGGAGTTCCTTGTCCGTGATCGTCGTGGTGTCGGCATAGCGGATATCCACCATCTCCGCCGACCAGTTGCGCTCGATGCCGTCGTAGTTGTACTGGGCAAACGCGCCGGACTTGCCGGTGATCTTGCCACCGTAGTAAATCGCCGCCGTCTGCAGTATGAGCTTGCCGTCGCGCGTGAAGTCCTCCCGCGGATCGCTCGCGCGGGTATTGTCGACGTCGGTGCGGGAAGCGATCAGCGAGGCGGACAACGGCAGGTTGGCGGGGAACGCCTTGTCGTCGAGCTGGTTGCCCAGGGTGTAGCCCCGCAGCTTGAACTGCCGCCCGAACGCGGTGAGTTCGGGGAAAACCGTATGGCACGAGGCGCACGCCATGCCGGTCTGGCGCCCGAAGCTCGGTACCGCGTAGGCGGGCGGGCTCAGCATGGCCCACAGCAAGCCGGTCGTTATCAAGACGGATACGATACCGAGACACTTCCGCATCAAATTCAACATGGCACATGCCTCCCGATGCGGTGCCGGTTGCCGAGAGTTTTCGCCCGGCTCATACCGCAAGCCTCAGGCGCTTGAGCAGCGCCGAGTTGACGATCACCGACAGTGACGACAACGCCATCGCCGCGGCAGCGATGATCGGGTTCAGGAATCCGAGCGCCGCGATCGGGATGCCCACCGTGTTGTAGATGAACGCCCAGAACAGGTTCTGCTTGATCTTGGTCATGGTCGCGCGCGACAGGCGGATCGCGAGCACCACGTCGCGCACGTCGTTCTTAATGAGGATGATGCCGCCGGTCTCCTTGGCGACGTCCGAGCCCGAGCCGATGGCGATGCCGATGTCGGCGGCGGCGAGCGCTGGGGCGTCGTTCACCCCATCGCCCACCATGGCCACGGACTTGCCCTGCTTTTGCAGATCCTGCACAACCTTGGCCTTGTCACCGGGGAGAACCTCGGCGATCACGCGTTCGATGCCCAGTTCGCGCGCGATGGCCTGCGCCGTGCACTGGTTGTCGCCGGTGAGCATGATGACCTCGACCTTTTCATCGCGCAGCGCGGCGATGGCCTCCTTAGCCTCGGGCTTCAACGTATCGGCCACGGCGATGACACCGATCGACACGCCATCGCGTCCCACCAGCATGGCGGTCTTTCCCTCGCCTTCCAGGCGCGTCATCGCCGCCTCGGCGGCCGCGGCGTCGATGCCCTCGCGCGCAAACAGGCGGCGGTTGCCGAGCAACACCTTATGGCCGTCCACCTCGCCGCGGATGCCGTGCCCCGGGATCGCCTCGAACCCCGTGACCTTGGGCAATTCGATATTGCGGTGCTGCGCGGCACGCACGATCGCCTCGCCGAGCGGGTGCTCGGAGCCCGCTTCCACCGCGGCGGCGAGCCGCAATGCTTCTTCCTCGGTCGCGCCGGTGAGCGGCACGATATCCGTGACGTTCGGTTCGCCACGGGTGAGCGTACCGGTCTTGTCGAAAATCACCGTCGTGAGCTTCTGCGCGCGTTCCAGCACTTCGCCGCCGCGGATCAGGATGCCGGCCTCGGCGCCCTTGCCGACGCCGACCATGAGCGCCGCCGGTGTGGCGATGCCGAGCGCGCACGGGCAGGCGATGATGAGCACGGCAATGAACGCGAGCAGGCCCTGCGGGAAGTTGCCAACGAGCCACCAACCGCCAAAAGCAACGAACGCGGTGATCACGACCGCCGGCACGAAGTAGCCCGTGACCTGATCGGCGATGCGCTGAATGGGCGCGCTGCTGGCCTGCGCTTCCTCGACCAGCTTGATGATCTGTGCCAGCGCCGTCTCGGCTCCGACCCGTGTGGCCTTGAAGCGCAGCAGGCCGGTCTTGTTGAGTGTGCCGCCGATCATCGCCGCGCCCGGCTTCTTGTCCACCGGCATGGACTCGCCGGTCAACATGGACTCGTCCACGCTCGAGGCGCCCTCGGTCACCTCGCCGTCGGTCGGGATCTTCTCGCCCGGTTTCACAATCACGGTCTCGCCCACCATCACCGACTCCGCCGGCACCTCCATCTCCTGGCCGTCGCGGATCACATTGGCCGTGGCCGGCTTGAGGTCGAGCAGCTTGCGCACCGCCGCCGACGAACGCTTCTTGATCAGCTCCTCCATGTACTTGCCGAGCAATACGAAAGCGATGATCACCGCCGAGACCTCGAAGTACACGTCGCGCTCCTCGACCTTCACCGGCAGCACCCAGGGGAAGAACAGCACCGCGACGCTGTAGACGTACGCGACCGTGGTGCCGAGCGCGATCAGGAAATCCATATTGATCGAACGCGTGCGGATCGCCTGCCACGAACCCTTGTAGAAGCTCCAGCCGCCGATGAACTGCACCGGCGTGACCAGCAGGAACAGCCACATGCCCCAGGTGAACCAGGGCAACGCCGGGATCGGCGCCCATGTAACGATGGTGGCCCCAGTCGCCAGCGCCAGGAACGCACCGGCGCGCAGGATCGCGAGCGCGAGCACACCGGTGAGCGCGATAGTCACGCGCGTGCGCATGGATTTCAGTTCCTGCTCGGGCGACTCGAAGGTGCGCTGGCAACCGGACGAGCAAAAATAATACGTGCGCCCGGCACGTTCGGTCTTGAGTGATTTGCTTTTCTCCACGACCATGCCGCAGATGGGGTCCTTGGCGAGGTCCTTGGCGGATTTCGGCTTCGGCGCGGCAGCCGTCATACCCGGCGCGTGTACATGGCTCTGGCCCACGGCCATTTTCAAAGGAACAGCTGCTGTCTCTGCATGCATATAGGCCGGTCGCTCCCGGCGTCCTGCCTCCCGCGACATTTGTACATCCGTGTACATCATCGGGTTGGCCTTGAACTTGTTGAGGCAGGCGACAGAACAGAAATAATAGGACGTTCCTTCATGCATCAGCTTACCGGCCGCCGATTGCTCCTCGACATTCATGCCACATACCGGATCGGTAGCCATCGTCATTCCTTTCTTTCGAGAAATCGTTGACTCAGCTGTTCGTCAGCGCTTCAGCAAATCCTCGCGTCTTCGCAGATACTCTTCGCGGCTGACCTCACCGCGCGCGTAGGTCTCGTCCAGCAGGTCCAGCGGCGATTTTGTCGCCGTGCCCGTGGGCGCGCCGGAGGACATATGGCTGCCGCGATCGCCGCCGTGCCCCGCTCCGCCGTGCCAGAAAAATCCGATCATTAACGCCACCATCACAACGAGCATGGCGACTCCCGCCTCTCCTCTCTGATAATGCTTCGTCATCTACGCTCCTTTCCCCGTTGTACTGCGGGGAGCCGGGTACTAACCTTCACGGCATGATCAATGAACAATACGTATGGCTCACTTGGGCATCCGCCTTCCTGGTGCCCTGGACGGCGCTTTATTTCGCCTTCCCCATACATCGTAAGACCATGATATGGGCCAGCGCGTTCACCGCGCCGCTCGGGCTGACTGAACCGCTCTTTGTGCCCGAATACTGGAATCCGCCAAGCCTCTTCAACCTCGCACAACGCACCGGTTTCGATCTCGAAAGCCTGATCTTCACCTTCGGCATCGGCGGCGTGGCCGCCGTGCTCTACTCCACGCTCACCGGTCGTGGCGCGCGTCCCATGGCGGCGCACGAAAAACGCCAACCGCTGCACCGGCACCACTATAAGGCCCTCGCCTCGCCATTCGTCGTTTTTCCAATCCTTTACTTCTTCCCATGGAATCCGATCTATCCGGGCATCGTCGCCATGGCGATCGGCGCCGTCGTCACTGTCGTCTGCCGCCCCGACCTCAAAACCAAAACCTGGGTCGGCGGCCTGCTGTTCCTCGGCTACTACGCCGTGTTCCTGTTCGGACTCGAATGGACCGCACCCGGCTATATCGAACGGGTGTGGAACCTCGCCGCGCTCTCCGGCGTCATGCTGTTCGGCATGCCGCTCGAAGAACTCGCCTGGGCCATCGCCTTCGGCCTGTACTGGTCCGGCGTTTACGAACACTTCACCTGGCGACGGCCCGCGGCACACCGCCACCCGCGCTGAAGATCTAATTGTCCCTACAAGCCACCTCCTGTGCCGCATGCGCGCCGGTGGGGGATGCTGGTGAAATGGGCAGTTGCTGACGCGGATTACTCAGCAGCGCGGCGAGATGCGGACGCAGCAGTGCTTCGGTCTGCTCGCGGGCGGCGGTTTGCATCCGGGTACCGCCTTCCGTCATCGGCCAGGGCAACTCCGGCAGATCCAGCTCGACCACGATCACGGCCGCGCCGCACAGGCAGGGACAGCGATGGAAGGTCAGGCGCTCCTCGGACAGATACCAGGGCCGCCGGCGGAAGAACAGCCGCTCCAGAATCCTGAGCATGGACCATCGGCTCTGAAAGATATGCCGCACATCCGCATGCCGCGTGGCAACGTGGTGAATGATAAGCGCATCCAGACCGTGTTTGCAGCAGATGGCGTCCATCGGTGCGAGATCCACGAGCGCGCCGTCGCAGTACCAATCGCCGTCGATCTCCACCGGGCGGTACAGCAGCGGCATGGCGGCGCTTGCCACCATGTGCGGTGCAAGCTCGCCGTGCGAAAACATCACCTTGCATCCCTGCCCCAGGCTCACGGCCAGGGCGTGAAACGGATAACGGCATTCCTCGAAGGTTTGAACCGCCAGCTGGTTGCGGCAAAACTCCATCGGTGCCTCGGTACCGGACAGGCCGGTATAGCCTCGGCCCCGGCGCACCACGACTTGCCAGAGAAAATACGCCAGTGAGTCCGGCGTCCAGAAACACCGGCGGTCCACGCGTGCCAGCGCATCCGACCAGGCGTGCAGATCGGTGCCGCTCGCGGCGATGCCGCCCACCACGGCGCCGGCGCTGCAACCAGCGGCTGCGGCAATGGGAATCCCCAACCGCGCGAGCGCCAGCAAAAAACCGGTATGTGCATAGACGCCGCGTATGCCGCCGGAGCTCAACACGATACCGATGCGCGGCGATTCAGTCATGGTGGCGTCTCCGATGACGGCGCATTTTTCCTGACCTTCTTACATTTACTTCTTCTGCGGCGTCATGGACGAGCCTTTCATCGTCTCGTCCATCTGCTTGCGCATCTGGTCCATCTGTTTCTGCATGTCGACATCCATCATCATGCCTTTGCCGGCCATTCCCGACATCTTTTCCATCATGCCGGACATCTGCTTCATCCGATCCGCCATCTGCTTTTGCATGTCGGGGCTCATGTTGCCCTTGGACATCCGATCGGACATCGTTCCCATCTCTTTCGACATGTCGTGCATGACGCCAGACATTTGCTGAGAGCCCATGCCCATCTGGCCTCCCATCATGCCGCCCTGCTTTTCGGCATAAACAGAAACAGACAGCGCCATACCCGTCACCAGTATTGCCGTCCAACATGCATTCAACAGCGCTTTTTTCATCTTCATCTTTATCTCCTTGGGGGAAACCCCCCGTTTGTTTGACGCCCCGCTTATCGGGACGTATCTATACCATCATTAAAAGTTCGCCCGTTACCGGCATCTAGGCACAGGCGCGCCAAGTTGTAGCTCACGGCGAACACCACGCCCACTGCAAAAGCACTTACCACCACGCCAGACAGGCCGTAGAAAAACACGCCGGCCGTTATTGGCTTGGTGGTTTTCAGCACGCTGAGGTCAAGACCGTGAACCCAGGCGTTGAAAAACTCGAGCGTGCCGCCCGGCCACAGGGCAACCACGGTGGCACAGGCGAGATAGACAGCCGCGGCCGTGATCGCCAGCGCACTGCCCGCCGCCCAGGGATTGAACTTGTTCATGACTCACCTCCTTTTCTGATCACAAAACGGTCATGGAAATCGTGTCACCTCACTTGAGTCGCTTGCTCCAGAATCCCCATGCGATTCCATAAAGCGCGCCGAACACGAAGCCGGCAGCGGTGAACAGCACAAACCCGGTAATGAAAGCCGTGAGGCTGCCCGTGATCGGCCAGGGGCTGGCCGGCGCCAGCCAGGCGAGCAGCCCGAAGGGCGGAAAAAGCGCATCGAAGATGGCACAGAAGACATACGCCACACCCAGAGTCGTCGCCAACGAAAATGCCTGCACTTTCCATTGAGAGCCTTTCATGATCCGCCTCCTTCGACCGGTTCCGCAAATGCCCGCAGCACGGGCGAGTTTTGCGATGCGCCTGTCGGCCTGTTACTTGCCGGCCGGCGCGCCCATGTTGCCGCCTTTTCCATCACCACCCATCATGCCTTGGCCCATCATCCCGCCACCCATCATCCCGCCCATCGTCTTCATGTGCTCCTGCATCATCTGCATATGTTCCTGCATGAGCTTGTCGCGCTGCTTGGGATCTTTCGCCTGCATGATCTTGTGCATCTGCTCATGCATCTTGAGCATATTGTCCTGCATAGGCGCCATCGATGCTTCCGCGCCTTTGCCCGTGGATGCTTTCGTGCCTTTGGCCGGCGCGGATATCGCCGGTACGTCCTTTTTGTCGGGATGGTGGGTATCGTCCGCATACGCCCCTGGGGCGGATAACACCGCATAAGCGATAACCGCAGCAAATATTGAAGTTTTCATCTTGGATCTCCTTATTGGTTGTAAAAAATCACTCTGACCTTTTGTAAATAAACCGCACTTTGTCCGAACCTTCGCCTGAGGTTGTGTAAATCTTCAGGCTGATCTCGTAGTCGCCATGTTCGGCCATTGGGAAAAAATTCCCGTAGGTAATGACACCGCCGATCAGCATTCGTTCAAGCGGCCTTTCAACTCTTTTCCCGTCAACCCATTTTTTATGCCTGACCTCGGCAATTACCGTGGCATCGGTGACGCGCTTTTCCGTCTCGGCGGCAAAGACAGATACGGTCAGATGTTGCGTGTCCGGCTCCTGCATCAGTCCGCCGTGCAGCGTCTTGTCCATATCCACGAGTTTTGGTTGCTCCTTGAGCAGCCGGGCCGGGACAACTCCCAGATACACGCTGTAATGGGCGGTCTGCTGATGCAGACTCGTGTGCGTTGCAACAACCTCGCTCGGCGCTACGATGGCTATGACACCAGCGAGGATGGCCTTCGCGTTGCACAGTCGTGTTGCTATGCTCACTATTTCCCTCCTCTAACCCACTGACGAACCACCCCGGGTCGCGCCGCGACGCCGGCTGGGGAAGGTATCTAGAGCAGCAAATGCTCGAGGCGGAGGTACAGGGGTAGCGCCGGGTCCGGCGGAGGATGATACAAAAATAGCGCCGTCACCATGGTCCCGGCGTGGGGCATCAACAACAACAGTGGCGCGACGGGAATGTCCTGGTGCGGATCAAATCCCGATGTCACGGCGACATGCAGTGAGTTTAGCGTGTAGTCGGCATGATCCAGCCATTTCGTGCACGGATCATGAAAGTCGCTCGACCCCGGTGAGTGAAGCGCGCCGTCTGGCCCGTCATGCTCGTGATCGAGCACCGTATTGGTTGTGAGCGGCGCAACGGCATCAGCCAAGACCTTACAGCACGGGGTCAGAGTCAGAACCAGTGATAGCGATAGCCAAGCCGCCAGCAGCCGGGAGGTAATGGACATCCTCCGTCTCTCGGTGCCTATTTGCATCACGCTTAGCGGCATCGGCGGTTCCTCAGTGAACAGCCACCCTATCGCGAACAGCAGGCTTGAATGAAAAAACTTAAATCAAGCTATACACATACCACACGGCAAACTTTGATACAGATCAAAACGTCATTCGCCCATCGCAAAACTATACAGAAAATCCTTGCTACCGAGTAGCGATTTTGCGGGTCACGCGCCTCCGGCAAGATACACCTTGAATAGAATCGCTAATAACATCACGCAAGAGCCGAACCGGTGAAATTTCGCCAAAACCTCATGGATATCGATCTTCAATTCCGCGGCCGAAGATGTGCCGGGTGCGTCAGCCCTCATCCGCTTCCGCGGGGTAACCCACCTTGGTCAGGGCATTGACGACGGTCTGAGGATCCATGCCGCCCTTCACCACGGCGGTGCCGCTCTTGAGGTCGAATTCCGCGCTGACGTAACCGGGCAGTTTTGACAGCGCCTCGGTCGCCTTGGCGATGCAACCGCCGCACTTCATGCCGCTCACCTTGTAACGGGTCTCGACTGCCTGCTCCATGTTTGCCTCCAGGCGCTGAAATATCCCGCCTCCAAGTATACGCCCCGGTTGGTTCTCTCCCCGATTAATCGCTGTTTCCTCATGCCCGCCGCTCCCTCGCGGGGAAACCGGGATCCGGGTTCCGTGCCCGACGGAATGGGAAGGCAAGATCACCACGGCAGTATATAACCCGGCGGAAATGGAGGTCATTCCTGGATGCTCTATACTCCTACAGTAAGCCCGGGTTTGGCACATCAATGCCCATCGTCCGGGTTACACGGACCGCAAGACCGACGTCATCTTATATGCGTATGCCAAGGAGATCGCCATGAAACCAAGGAAGCACACACGAAGGGGAATGCGCTTTTTTTGTGCCGTGCTCATCGCCCTGACGCTCGGCTTGAGTGCCTGCGGCGACGGCGGTGGCAGCAGCGGTACCGCCAGCGGCAGCGCCCAGTAACTTCATCTGGATCCAGGGAGGACAGTCCCATGAGAATTTCCGCGCTCTTCCGCGGTTGTCTGTGCACCGCGCTTTTCCTGACAGTATCGTTCTTCAGCGCACACGCGCTGGCATTGACGGCGGGACAAACCTACACCGTCACCATCGAGAAACTGACCTCGGCCGGCGCGGTCACCAGTGGTTCCATCTCGCTGGACCTGAGCACAATCGCCACCGCGAATGCCGACGGCAAGATTTCCTTCTCTATCGGCGGCATTCCGAACAACGGCTCATGCAACTTTCTGGTGGTAACCGTCGCGAACAGTTCCGGCGTCACGGTGCGTCGTTCCATCGTGCCGTGTCCGGACACCGGCAAGACCCTGCCGCTCGGCGTCTCCGGCATCACCGACAAGCAAACCGACGCGCTGCTCTCCGCCTTTGCGAGCGCTGGAACGGATGACCCGATTCTCGCCGTCTTCGGTTTCACCATCGTGCGCTCATCGGGCATGACCGCGAGCGATCTGGCGGTGCTCGCCGGCGCGTGCAACCAGGGCATCAACGCCTCGGGCGGTTTTCTGAATTACCTCAGCAACAACGGCGTCACCGGCGCACAGCTCGCCGCCTACCGGACCAATATCGTCTCGCGCCTCGCGGACCCGGACACCGGCTATAGCAAATCCTTCAAGGAGTCGGTCGATGTCGCGAGCAGCTCCGACGCAACGCTGGAAGCCGCGAAGCGCGGCGAAGCGGCGGGCAAACTGCTCAAGGTCCTGGTGCAGGCGGCGACCTCCGCCGGCTTCTCGCAGGACCGCGTGCTGGAAGCCTTCAACGCCATGGGCAGCGTGGTGATCCCTATCCTCACCGCCGCCCAGACCGCCGGCACGCTGTCCGCCGCGTCCAACCAGGCCGTCGGCTCCAGCATCGGCGGCGGCATCCAGAAACTGAGGGCAGACCGCGGCATCGAGAAATACTCGCAGGCGCTCACCTCGCTGGGCGCCATCGGCGGCGATGTCACCACCTTCACCACGGCCGCCAGCACGCTGGTGAACGCGATGCAGACCGCGTTTTCGATTTTCGAGAAGGTATTCACGGGCAGCGAGACCGCGACCCAGGTTTCGACGGCGCAAAGCACGCTCGACGCCGCCATGCAATCCGCGTTCAGCACCTTCATGACCGACACGGCGGCGTCGAATAGCCGCATCACCACCATGATCGCCAACATCGACAGCGCGCTGGGCGTCTCGACCGGTCTCGCCATCAGCAACTTCCAGTTCTACAAGAGCAACGGCACGTCGTCCAACTGGCCGATCATGATGGTCATCCCCACGGACTGGGTCTCGAGCATCGTCGCGGCCGGCGGCAGCGTGACGTACACCCGCGACACTACCGCCATTCCCGCCGGCATGGTCTGGCTCGGCAGCTGCTCCAACGGCGCGTACACCACCAGCACCAGCTGCACCAGCAACGGCGCCACCTGGACCGCGGCGCGCAACAGCTACGGCAGCATGCCGACCAGCTACGCCACGCTGTTCAAAATCCAGGAAGACGTCATGATCCTGGAATTCACCCGCTTCGCCGCGCAATCCTCCGCCGGCAGTGACATGAGCTTGCAACAAGCGCTGGAAAAGAGTTTTTCCACCTCCATGGCCACCCTCGCGGGAAATATCGGCGGCACCACCAACGGCAGCACCGCCATCGGCGCCACCGCCAAATCGGCGCTGGTGACGCTGATGCAATCGCCGCAGTTCTGAAATCGGGCGGCAAAGCCGGGGAGGCGGCTGCCTTCCCGGCTTTTTTCATTTCCGGCCGTTACTTCCAACGGCGGATCACGATGATCATGAGAACCGGCACCACGATCCACTGCATGAGCGGCGCAAGGCCGATCCCCATCACCAGCGGCATGGAAGCGGCGTAACTCCATGCGCCCGCCCGATAAACGTTGTACCACTCGCTGAAAACGGTATAGGCAAGACCGAGAACGATCATGACCGCGCCGCCGCGCCACGGCCGGTGCACCGGCCAGGCGGAATCCCTGAACAGGACGGCGACGGAAAGAAACAAAGTAACAGCGATCAAGATATCGCCCGCAATGCAGTGAAACAGATAAGAAAGAACGCGCCGGCGGTCGGTGTCTTCCCATAAGGTGTAAAGCGGAAGCTGCGCCGCCTCCCACAGGCCGTGCAGCGCGAGCGCCAGCAGCGCCCAGTGCAGCAGGCGTTTCAAGGCGTCAACGTTCACGAAAAGTTTTGGAATGCTGGCCGCGCAGCTTGTGCTCGCCCCATCCCTGGGGCTCGCCCCTTCGGGGCCAGCGTCGCGTCGCTTCGCTCCACTCTGCTGTCCAAATTAGCTCCCGGCTAATTTGTCGCGCACGCGTTCGAACCTGCCGCGCACTTCTTTTGCCAGTTCCGTAACCGCGGGATTGTCGGTAAGTTTCAGAACCGCGATCGGGTCCATGAACCCCCACGTTGATTTTCTTGTCCGGCTGCTCGCGCACCACCACACAATTTCGTCGGGAACGAAATTGGGCGCGAACCATGGAAGGTCCGCGTCAATGCACGGCAGCAGCAGGCCGATGTCCGGATCGGCGGTAATGGCCTTGTGCGCCAGCGGCGGACTGCAGGCGCCGAGAATGCGGTAAGGCGCGCCGTCGACATTGAGCTTTGCCTTCATCGTCGCCTGTACGTCGATGTCGGTAAGCACGCAGAAACCCTCAGTCTTCAGCGCCTCGATGACACGTTTGACGACGTTGTCAAAACCGTCCTTCAGGATGATGTTGAATCCATACATGATGCCTCCTACTTCTTGTCGGAATCTTTCAGCAGATACTTGATGAGTGCGGCAATGACCAGAATGATGATGATCCAGACGGCAATACCCATTAGGGTCTCCTTATGTTTTTTGAAACAATCCAAACCGGAAACCGGCCGCGCTCAGCCCTTCGGCAAAGTTGACTGCGCATTGGCCTTGCGCCAGCGCTCGTAGACATCCGCCGGCCACAGCGCCTGAAACCACGCAATGATGTCCTCGATATCCTGATCGCTCAGCCGGCCCTTCCAAGCCGGCATCACCGGCTCTCCGTTGCGCTTGGCGCCGTTCTGGATGGCCGCGATCATATCCTGCTTGCGTCGT
>Ga0209542_10010752_pt1 | contig 16416 bp, 20 predicted proteins | sample RifCSPhighO2_01_FD_184028 | JGI IMG/M metagenome (GOLD analysis project Ga0209542, IMG submission 184028) | Soil microbial communities from Rifle, Colorado - Rifle CSP2_plank highO2_0.1 (SPAdes) (version 2) | ecosystem: Environmental > Terrestrial > Deep subsurface > Rock core/Sediment ...
TTTATAAGAAGTTTAAGGAGCTGCTTACGCCTGAAGAGGTGCGCATTATAGGGACTGGCAAACGAAGGTCAATCGATTATTGCGCTTTTGTTTCAACACCCATGAAATCAAAGACTGCAGCCACTCATCTAGCCACGTGTCGTCTTCAGAAGCGGCAGCCTCTTCTTTAAGCCCAGGTAGAGATGCACTGCATCCATATATAAAAGAAGCGACGCCCCCCCCGAGGAAAGCGGCACTAGCCGATCAATAGCATCAGGACCAGAAGCCCTCCCCAATCATCAAGCACACAGGTGCGATGCACAAAATTTCGCCATAGCACTCAAACAGCCTGAGATGCACGCCGACGCCCCCCCCCCTTGTCGAATCTAAAAATCACCGGATACTGTATATAAAACCAGTAAAGGCGATTCCTCTATGAGCAACGCTCAGATCCTTAGCGAACTACACACCAATTGCACTCACCTTCCATTTTTTGAGGCGCACATTCCCGCCGGCTTTCCCAGTCCCGCCCTGGATCACATTGAACACAAACTGTCTCTGGACGAGCTTCTCGACATCAATACACCACACACTTATGTCGCGCTGGTAAGCGGCGAAAGCATGAATGGCGCAGGAATCTTTGATGGCGATTACCTGATCGTCAGTCGCGCACTGGAAGCAAAGCCGGGCGACATCGTTGTGGCCTGTCTAAATGGTGATGTATTCGTCAAACGTTTGGGCCGGCACCATAAGTCGTATGTGCTGCAATCCGAGCACCCTGATTACGCACCTCGCTACGTACTTGACGATGACGAACTGATGATTTGGGGGGTTGTGAGTCACAGCCTGAGGAACCACCGCCACCATGCCTGAGCCAGTGTTCGCACTAATCGACTGCAACAGCTTCTACGCAAGCTGCGAGCGAGTGTTCCGGCCTGACCTACAGCACACACCTATCGTGGTACTAAGCAACAACGATGGCTGCGTAATTGCTCGCTCTGCAGACGCTAAACCTTTCGTAAAAATGGGGGCGCTATTCCATGAAATCCGTGGCGAACTCGACCGTCATGGCATTATGACTTTCAGCAGCAACTACGCACTCTATGGCGACATGAGCGAGCGAGTGATGAGCATCATAGAAGCGCGCCTGCCAGCCGTTGAGGTTTACAGCATTGATGAGGCCTTTGCCGACCTTTCCGGGATAACGGAGCCCCTAGAGCATCTATCCAGAGCACTCCAAAACGAGATCAGACAGAAAACGGGCATCCCTGTCGGTATCGGTATCGCTGAAACCAAAACACTGGCGAAACTGGCCAACCATGCCGCCAAACGCTGGCAAAAACAGACCGGCGGAGTCGTCGACTTACGCGATCCGATCCGTCGCGACAAGCTACTTAATATCGTGCCCGTAGGAGAAGTCTGGGGAATCGGCGCACACATGCAAACTCATCTAAACGCACTAGGCATCAAAACCGCCTGGGATTTGGCTAGACATGATGCTCGAGAACTGCGCAAGCGCTTCAATGTGGTGATCGAGAAAACCGCACGCGAACTGCGCGGTACTGCCTGTTTAGCGCTCGAAGAAGCTGAGCCAGCCAAACAGGAGATCTGCTGCAGTCGCTCATTCGGCAAACGCCTGAAAACCATCGAGCCGATTCAGGAAGCCGTTACTGCATACGCCACCCGAGCGGCTGAAAAACTGCGTCAACAAGGCTCACTGTGTCGGCAAATTTGCATCAGCCTGCGTACCGGTATGTTCAACCCTGCAGAGGCTAAATATGCCAATGGTCTGATTTGCCAGCTGCCCTACCCGACCGACGACACACGCCTTATCACTTCAGCAGCGCGTGAGGGAATCAGCCGGCTTTATCGGAATGGGTTTAGCTATGCCAAAGCTCAGGTACTGCTGCTGGATCTGTGCCGACGTGACGAATACACAAAAGACCTATTTACACCCGAACAACCCCCGAGGACCGAACACCTGATGAAAACACTGGACGCCATCAACGGACGATGGGGACGCGGGACATTGAAGCCGGCACGAATCACCAAACACACAGAGTGGAGCATGCGCCGGGAGCTGCTATCACCGGCTTACACGACTCGGTGGCAGGACCTAATTAAGGTTAAAGCACAATAGTTTTTTAACTCATAAGAGCTCACCGCACGGCCTCACACGCCACAACCACTAGAAGCCATGAAATCTCAGGCTTAAATCACTGCTACCACACCTGTGTTCAAGCCCGACTCGCCTTTGAACATTCAACCCCCGGAGACTTTGCCAGTCGCCAAAGACATCCTATAAATTAGGCCGCTATCGACCTTAACTCGCAGGTGACGGACACCCTGTGGAGCAAGTCGCGACTGACTGGTCGTTAGGCCGATGTATCACACAGTCACCTCCATATAAAACGAAGGTCAACCCGATAGCTGTGTCAGCGATAAGCATTTCAGAAAGGGGATACATGGGGCCGCACTTACGCATTGGAAAATAGTCGCCCACAAAAAAGCCTAATCAGCATTAGATGATTAGGCTTTTTTGTAAATTGAATCGCCCCTGGTTTTCTAGACACTCCCCAAACTCTGGAAATAGCGTTTTTCAAACTCTACCGGTGACAGCTGATTGTTGAAACCATGTCGTCGCTTTGGGTTGTAGAACATCTCGATGTAGTCGAACACATCGGCCCGGGCAACCAATTGGCAACCAAAAACGGTAAATCGCATAAATGAAAAAGCCCGATCGTTTCCGAACCGGGCTAAGTCATTGAAAAATATGGTCGGGACGGAGTGATTCGAACACTCTACCCCTAGCACCCCATGCAGGCGGACTAGCGGTAAACGACTGACTACTTAAGCATCATCTAGGGCGCTCGCTGCAACCGATGCCCCACGCAAGCCAACGGTTCTCAACGTTTTCCCGCAAAAGTCCCTGAGGCATTTTGGACCTTCGCACCCTCCCCGCACGCCCTCACTCATGTCGTGACCTCCCCTTGCAACTATATATAAGGAGAGTAAGAGCATAGGATTATGCCTAGCCCCCGGAGGCCTCCGCCAAGCTATCAGAGTCCCCCACTGATGGATCAGCACGTTCAGCTTGACCCTAACTTATTTTTGCACGCTACCTGCTGGTCTGCGGAGACGACTACGAAGCCAGAATGATTCCGCCTCCAAAGCCTCGTTTCCAATCATGCTGGTTCGGGCGCATGCACGCCCTGCCGACAGGGCGTGAGATTTGCTCATCTCCGATGGTTCTGCTGAGCCTGCATGTAATGACGCAGTAGCTGATTGATACGCGTCTGATAGCCATTCCCCTGACCCTTGAACCACTCCAGCACGTCGGCGTCCAGACGGATGGTCACCGCTTGCTTCACCGGCACGCGCAACTCGGCACGGAGAAAGAAGTCCTCAGCCAGCTCAGGGATGTCGCTGGTATCGATATCCTGGTCATCCAACTTGGCCAGGCGTTCCCAGTCAGTTTTCGATGCTTTCGACATAGTGTTTGGCCTCCTGCTTGGTGGCTTTTCGAGCGGAGATGATTCGGATCACATCGCCCCGCCGCTCGGTGTACACGACCACGCCAATCAGCACCTTGATCCAGCCGATGCTGATCCAGCGCTCTTCACCGTAGTTCTCTCGGTCATCGCGCAAGGCCAGCATAGGATGCTGGAAGATATCCGGCACGTCATTGAAGTCGATGCCGTGTTTACGGATGTTGGCCTGGTTCTTGGCTTCGTCCCATTCAAACCGCATGAGACATCCTGTATTTACTTATGTACATACACAATACACCCCCGAATGAAAAAGCACAGCCCTGATGAGGCGGAGATGCAGGGGAATCCCACCTTCCACGGCACCACCTGATCCTTCTCAATCAGGAACAAGTCCTTCGAGCCCGACTGCTGCGTCCAAAGCTCTCACTTATTCCACAACGCCCTCGACAGCCTTGTCATCTGCAAGCGCTTTCGGCTTTGCCTGATTCCGTCGAGCTTGTCCTCGCTGCCACTTAGCCTGATGCTTCGCATGCAAGGCCTGAGACACTGTCACAATGCCCACGGCCTGGCCACTTAAGTCCAAGCGCGGCGCATTCTCCGTCATGCTTGCCCAGTATCGACTTCCTCGGCACCAGGTCGCGATGCCCTGCTTGAGTTGTTCGCTGGTTATTCCGAGTAGCTCCAGGTGTTGCTCAGCATCTTTGAGAATGCCTTCCTTTAGCGGAACTTTAGGGGCGGGACTGACCGGGAAGGCCGATGGGAAGTGCTTCTGCAATAGCCAGATCGCCTCTACTGCAGGATCTTTCTCTTGAGGCTTCGATTGCGGAGAAGACTTCCGCTTAGGCGGCTTCGTACTTTCAGGCTTTACCTGCACTTTTTCGGCCCGCAGGCGGTCGCGTAATTCAGCTAGTTGTTCAAAACCCATCGTTCAGTTCACAGCTCATAGTTAAAATGTGGTGCAAGGTTATCCCATGCAGTCTTTTGACACAGCCTAATCAAGAGCCCGCATGGTTAAGGATAAGGACCGCTTTGGCCCAAAAGCGCTGGTCACGAAAGGCGTAATCAGCCGAAACGGTAAATCATCATTTTGGAAAGCGCTGTGATCCCCTCGCCCCCCTTCAAAGGCTATCAATCTGTGCCCGTAGCTTTTCAATGACTAACTGTGCCCGAGTGGATAGTGGCCACTCGGCGCGGTGTATCAACCACAGTGTGTCCTTGACCAACCTCGGCCCATCGATGACCTGAATACGTTCTGGGTGTTGAAATGCCAGACGGGCATAACGTGGTAGTACCGTAAAGCCTAACCCTCGTGACACCGGTTCAAGAATCAGGCCGATCTGGTTGATAAAACCACGAGTGGGAATAGCTGCAACACCCGGTGCGTCAGGGTAATAACGACTGATAAGACGGCTGCTCATCGCCCTCCCGTCAGGGTGGTCAATAAACCCTATGCGCTTTAAATCATCCCAGTTCTCGACACGCTCCGCGGCGGGAGCAATCAATTCCAATGGCTCTTCGGCAAAGCTGCTCACGTTGAGGCGAGAATCGTCGGGTTTAAGCGTGGTCAGGCCAAGCTCGAAGCGATTGTCCAGTACCGCATCGAGTACCTCACTATCCGGGGCAAACCGCTGGCGAATCACCAGACCGGGATTTGCCTGCTGCACGTTCAGCAACATGGGATACAGCACCAGACCAATACTCCCGGGGCATATAAAGCCAATCTCTCCGTGCGTGTCGTCTTGCTCTGACAGCCGTTTCTCCAAGCGTTGATCGGCGGCGTTGACCTCTTGACAGTAATCCAGAAGCGCACGCCCGGCAGGAGTGAGCTCCAGCTGACGAGGACGACGTATCAGCAAGGGACCAAGCCTTTCCTCAAGCTTCTGCACGTGTTGACTGACCGCGGCCTGAGTCAGGTCAAGGTATTCGGCGCAGCGGGTAAAACTGCCCTGCTCAACCACTGCAGCGAAAGTGCGAAGCCATTGCGGACTCAACATAACGATCTCTTATCGAACTGATAACTCAATGTCTATTTTGATTATGGCTAAGCGTTTCTAGACTAACCACCAGTTAATCATCAAGAGGCACTGGTTATGTCGTTCGTCTACCCACGAAGCTTTTCCCATATCGGCTTGTCAGTCACCGACCTAGATGCGGCCGTGAAGTTTTACACCGAGGTTATGGGCTGGTACCTGATCATGCCGCCGACCACGATCAGCGAGGACGACTCCGCGATTGGGGTCATGTGCACGGATGTGTTCGGGGCTGGCTGGAGCTCGTTACGGATTGCCCACCTGTCCACGGGTGATCGCATCGGCGTAGAAATTTTTGAGTTCAAAAATGCGGAAAAGCCGCAAAACAACTTCGAGTACTGGAAGAGCGGCATCTTTCACTTCTGCGTCCAAGATCCAGACGTGGAAGGGTTGGCCGCAAGGGTAGTTGCTGCGGGAGGCAAGCAGCGCATGCCAGTGAGGGAGTATTTTCCTGGCGAGAAGCCTTACCGCATGGTCTACATGGAAGACCCTTTCGGAAACATTCTGGAAATCTACAGCCATAGCTATGAGCTGATTTATTCGGCCGGTGCCTACCAATAACTGCTAACGGCCCAGGTGTAACCGCTTGGGCTTTTAGTTGCGTCCGCTGCTCACGTGGGCGCGACATTGCTGATCAGCCATCATCGCTACAAGGCGGCTGCTTTTCTCGTGCTCAGTTCTTTTTCGCATGCATTTTCGAATAGTTAACACTGTTGGCTTCTGACTGGGAGTCGCCGGTTGTAAAAGGCTGGTGTCGGCCCAAAGCGACCAGTCTTAACGAGCAATCATCGGCCAACTAATTAGTGCTTCACAATCACCCAGAGCAAGAATAGAGTAAATATTACTACCTAATAGGTATTCTACTCTACATGAATAATTGGCTATCTCTGATAATCGCCTTGCCGACCGCTAACGCCACAGAGCGTATGCGTGCCTGGCGTGCCCTCAAGAGCAGTGGCGCAGCGGTACTGCGCGATGGGGTCTATTTGCTGCCTGACACTCCCGCCTGCCGGGAAGCGTTGGAAGCTGTTGAGCGCGACATCCTGGGTAGTAATGGCACAGCCTTTCTGTTGCTCATCAATGATCCGCAAGGCGAGCGCTTTATCGAGTTGTTCAACCGTAGCGAGGACTACGCCAAGCTGCGCGTTGAGATCGAGGCGTGCCAGGCTCAGCTGAATTCGGATAACGCCCTCACCAGCACCAAGCAGGTACGCAAGCTGCGCAAGGCATTTGCGCAGCTTGCGGCCATCGACTTCTTCCCTGCAGCAGCGCGGCAACAGACCGACACGGCCCTCAAAACACTTGAAACGGCCATCAGTCGGGCACTTTCGCGAGATGAGCCGAACAGCAACGATCAGCCTATCGAACAGCTTGATCGTCGCGACTACCAGGGTCGCCTTTGGGCTACACGCAAGCGGCCCTGGGTTGACCGCCTTGCCAGCGCCTGGCTGATCCGCCGCTGCATTGATCCGAGTGCACACATTCTCTGGCTGGACACACCAAGTGATTGCCCTGTTGAGGCGCTGGGCTTCGATTTCGACGGCGCGACCTTTAGCCATGTCGGCAGTCGCGTCACCTTCGAAACCCTGCAAGCCAGCTTTGCGCTGGCCGAGCCAGGCCTAAGCCGCATGGCTGCTCTGGTGCATTACTTGGATGTCGGTGGCGTTCAACCCGCCGAAGCTGCCGGCATCGAACGTGTACTGGCCGGGCTGCGCGAAACAATCCTCAATGACGACCACCTGCTGACCGCTGCCTGCGCCATCTTCGATGGCCTGCTCGCGGCATTTGTGAAAGAAGAGACCCCTGATGAATGAGACCACACTGCCGTCTGTAGAGCAGGATCTGCCACGTGCCGAGTCTGTCAGTTTGCTCCAGGCTTTTCTGTTCTGGCTCAAGCTAGGTTTCATCAGCTTCGGCGGCCCAGCCGGACAGATCTCGATCATGCACCAGGAGCTGGTGGAGCGTCGGCGCTGGATCTCCGAGCGGCGTTTCCTGCATGCGCTGAACTACTGCATGTTGTTGCCGGGGCCGGAAGCCCAGCAGTTGGCCACCTATATCGGCTGGCTGATGCACCGTACCTGGGGCGGCGTGATTGCCGGGGTGCTATTCGTGTTGCCCTCGCTATTTATCCTGATCGCGCTGTCGTGGGTTTATATCGCCTTCGGCGATGTGCCGGTGGTGGCCGGACTGTTCTATGGGATCAAGCCCGCCGTGACGGCCATCGTTGTGCAGGCCGCTCACCGCATCGGTTCCCGTGCCCTGAAGAGCAACTGGCTGTGGGCGATAGCTGCCGCCTCGTTTGTGGCGATATTCGCCCTCAACCTGCCGTTCCCACTAATCGTGCTGGTGGCCGCAGTGATCGGTTATTTCGGTGGGCGTTTCGTCCCAGAGAAGTTCAGCATCGGCGGTGGTCATGACGCGGCCAAGCAGTCTTACGGCCCAGCGCTGATTGATGATGAAACCCCGACGCCGGAACATGCGCGCTTCCGCTGGTCACGACTGCTCTTGCTGGCAGCGATAGGTGCAACGCTGTGGGCGTTGCCCATGGGGCTGTTGACCGCTCTATTCGGCTGGGAAGGCACGCTGACGCAGATGGGCTGGTTCTTCACCAAGGCCGCACTGCTGACCTTCGGCGGTGCCTATGCGGTACTACCCTATGTCTACCAGGGTGCAGTCGGCCACTACGGCTGGCTGACCCCGACACAGATGATCGACGGTCTGGCTCTGGGTGAAACTACGCCAGGGCCACTGATCATGGTGGTGGCCTTCGTCGGTTTTGTCGGTGGCTACGTGCAGCAGGTATTCGGTGCCGATCAGGCCTTCTTGGCCGGTGCCGTGGCCGCCAGCCTGGTCACCTGGTTCACCTTCCTGCCGTCCTTCCTGTTCATTCTTGCGGGCGGACCGCTGGTGGAATCGACCCACAACGAACTGAAGTTCACCGCGCCGCTGACGGCCATCACCGCCTCCGTGGTCGGGGTAATCCTCAATCTGGCGCTGTTCTTTGGTTATCACGTGCTCTGGCCGCAAGGCTTCGAGGGGACTTTCGACTGGCCTTCGGCGCTAATTGCCCTGGCGGCAGCAGTAGCCTTGTTTCACTTTAAACGCGGTGTCATCCAAGTGCTGATGGCCTGTGCTTTGGCCGGACTGGTGGTACACCTGCTGCAAAACTGAGAGGTAGAAGATAAGCAGAATCTTGATATGCGAACTGGCGGAATGGCAGGTAGCAGATCGGGCGTTCACTTTGCTGGATGTGCGCCTACGAGCGTGCGGCTTGCCGATGCCACAGAAATAGACGGTGCACACTGGCGTGGTCCTGAGGATATCTTCACCTGGAAACATCAGGTTGCACTGGACAGGCCAGTGATTGTCTATTGCGCCAAGGGGCATGAAATCAGCCAGGGCATCTCCGCCACACTGGAGGCCATGGGCCTGGATGCAAGATTCTTAATCGATGGCTTTTCTGGCTGGTACGGCGCTGGTCGACCCACCCGGAGCTTATCCAGGTAGCTGGCCGCCACAAATGTGAGGTGGCCAGCCGCTACTGGGAATGCTTAGTGGCAGTGGTAATCGCCCGTTTTGTGGTTACGGTGACAGCCTTTGGAATCCGTACCCCCGCTGTGGGCATGGGCTGCCACGGAGGTTAAAGCGAGAACAGCAGCAATCAGGACAGCAGAAAACTTCTTCATGAGGAACTCCTTTTCAACTTCTTGTTGTGTGTGACTCAAGTCACACTTGCAAGGTATGGCAAAAAGCCTGCATTGAGCAAGAAGGCTGCGAAGAGGGAAGCCCTATCTAGCCGAGCGAGCGGATTAGATACAGTACCGACAGATGCCCGGGATAGAACCAATAACCCCAGCGCTTGACCGGCCAGACCCTGAACTGGCGCAGTCGGCGCAGCAGCCATAACCCAAGCAAAGGTGCGACGAACGCCGTGGTCACGATCAGCAAGGTATAGGGCTGCAAATCCCACTCGGCGAGCAAGCGGTTGCGACTGTTGGCCAGTACGCAAAGTGAGGCAGGCAATAGCCACACAAGCCCAGGGCGCTGAATGGCCAGCAGCAACGCTGCCGGCAGCAGTGCGCCGAAAACGCCGTACATCAGGCGCTCTTGCATCAACACCGCGACAGTCACGCCGGCCAAAGCCAGGATCAAACCGTCGCGACCACGGTGATGTGCTCCCCAGGTGATAAGCAGGCCCAACAGCAGCGAAGGCATAACGTTGAGCGTGCTGCTGTCGTTAGAAAGCAGGCGATAGGGCAACTCCGAGATCACTGCAAACGCAGTCATCCAGCCCATGTAGCGAACGTTGTTATCGGAATACAGCTCACCTGTTTGCGAGCGCGCGACATTGGCGGCGATCCCCAGGCAGAACATTGGAAAGGCTAAGCGCCCAACGATGAACAACCATCCGTTGTCAGGCCAGATGTAGCGCAGGTGATCCAGCAGCATGGTCAGCATCGCCAGCCACTTGATCAGATCTCGGTTGGTGTCGCGCTTCTGAAGGCTCACCCAAACCACCCAAGCGTCATGGCAGCTATTGCCAGATAGCGAGTGGTCTTAGCCAGCAGCACGATCAACAGAAAGCTCCAGAAGGGTTCTCGCATGACACCCGCGACGACTGTGAGTGGATCACCAATGATCGGCACCCAACTGAGCAGCAGTGACCAGCGACCGAAGCGGTGATAAGCCTGCTGAGCCTTTTCCAGTTTGCCCTCGCTGACGGGAAACCAGCGCTTGTGTCTGTAGCGCTCGATAGAGTGACCCAGCAGCCAGTTCAGCACCGAGCCCAATACATTACCCGTGGTGGCCACCGCCAGCAGCGCCCAGACCGCATAGCGGTCAGTCAGCAGCAACCCGACAAGCACCGCCTCCGACTGCATGGGTAGCAACGTGGCAGCACCGAAGGCAGTGAGGAACAGGCCGAAATAACCGGATAACTCCCACATCGGCTAGGCGTTCAGGCCGATCCAGCCGTGGAAGCCGACGTAAACCCCCACACCAATGATCAGCAGGCTGGACAGGTAAGGAGCCCGACGGGCCACAGCACCCAGCCAGGGCCAACGATTGGATGCCTGGCGTGCGCCGATAGCAGCGGCTGCACCAACGGTAACCAGAGTTATAGCCAGACCGATGCTGAAACACAGCACCAGGACGGCACCCAGGGTGACTTCTTTCACTTGCAGGCAGAGCAGCAGCACGGTGATCGCAGCCGGGCAGGGAATGAGTCCGCCAGTCAGACCGAACAGGATGATCTGGCCGGTGGTGACATTGCGATTGCTGAAGCGTTTACGGATGTCGTTGGCATGCGCTCGCTCATGGGCATCCTGGTAGCCCTCCAGCGACAGCTCCAGGCCTTCCAGCTCGGCGTGATCATGCTCATGGCCGTGCTCGCGGAACTCCAGGTCATAGTCATGCGAATGTCCTGCATGGCCCAGGCTCAGGCGCGCGGTAAATTCGTGGGGCTCTGCAATCTCGTCCACCGACTCCAGGTGGACTCCGCGGTCGACGAAGCGAAACTGCTGGGCCAGTCCATCGGCGCGGGTCGTCAGCAAGCTTACTTCAGCAGCCGGCCAGGCATGACCACTCAAGGTCTTCAGCCGCCAGCGCGGAGGGACGCCTTCTTCGAAGATCGACAGCTCGATACGCCCGTGCCCGGTGTCGATACGCTGCGTTTCATCGTGGTGGTGATGGTCGTGTTGATGCTCATCACCTTCCTCGAAGCGCCACATCTGCTCGCCACGCCAGGTGCGCCAGAGCATCCACAGGGCGATGGTGATAATGATTACGGCGGACGCTAGCTGGAAATAAGGCTCGGTAGTTTCGGCATCCAAATTCTGCCCCAGGTACATGCCGCCCATGGCCACCAGCCAGACTACGGCGGTGTGCGAAAACGTTGCGGCAAGGCCTAGCAGAATGGCCTGCTTCACCGTGCCACGAATGGCCACGATAAACGCCGCCATCATGGTCTTCGAGTGCCCTGGCTCCAAGCCGTGCAAAGCACCCAGCAGAATGGCGCTGGGGAAGTACAGCCAGGCCTGCGAGGCCCCCTGTTGCAGCAGTTCGGCGAAGCTCGACATGGGGGTAATGACCTAGAGGTACTTGGTGATTTGCTTGAAATCTTCGAGTGACGCGCGCTCGCCGGTTGCGAGTGCTTCGACCGTGTGTTCCAGACAGTGGTCGATATGATCCTGGATCAGCACACGCTTGGCCTGGCACACGGCTTTTTCCACGGCATGCAGCTGCTGCGCGATGTCGACGCAGGCCCGGCTTTCTTCGATCATGGTGACGATGCTGCGCAGGTGGCCCTCCGCACGCTTCAACCTTTTGATGATGTCGCCATGACTTTGGTGCTGGTGGCCGTGTCCGTGATCGCTCATGCCTTGAGTCTCGTGCGTCGATGAATTACGCTCGCATGCTATCCCCCTGGGGGGGATATGGTCAAACCGACTACCGCCCCAGAAAAGCCACCCGCTTAGGCATCCAAAGAACCACAACATGCTCAGCAATCCCATCAGCACCAAGGTGATTTTTGCCCTTGCTCTCGCCATATTGATGGCTTGGGCTGGGCATACCTCTGCGCTGTTTATGGGATCGAGCCAGCCTTCCTTGGGTGGCAATGACGGTGCTCATTCGCATGCGCATGGTGACAAGACGCAGGCCTGTGCTACTTACGGGGATCACTGCCACTCGCCGCTGACCGCCGACCATCTACATGAAACACCGCACCTGCCCACGCTGCTGAGCATCAGCACGCTGCCAGAACGTGCGCATCCGATACCAGCCCCTCATTACTCCATTCCTCCAAGCCCGATCTTCCTGATCGAGCGGCCACCGCGCGCCACATTCGTGCTCTGACACAGGCCGCTGTGCGGCCCAAGCCCCCTTTAATTTAGGACTCAGCCATGCATTCGCTATCTATGGGCGCAATGGACTCATCTGTCGTGCGTCCGAATCGCTCGTTACTACTGTTGCTGCTTTTCACGGCATTGCTGTTTATCGGTATGCCTGACGCACTGGCCCACGCTGTCGCCGAGGGCGACAAGGGCTTTATCCAGGAAAGCTCCGGGGTGATGGTGCTGCCGTTCATCTACATGGGCGCAAAGCACATGATCACCGGCTACGACCACCTGCTGTTCCTCTTCGGAGTGATCTTCTTCCTCTACCGCCTGAAGGACGTGGGGCTTTACGTCACCCTGTTCGCCGTTGGCCACACAGTTACGCTGTTGTTCGGTGTGCTGGCAGAAATCAGCATCAGCTCCTATGTGATCGACGCCATCATCGGTTTCTCGGTGGTGTACAAGGCGCTGGATAACCTGGGCGCATTCCAGCGCTGGTTCGGCCATCAGCCGAACACCAAAGCGGCCACGCTGATTTTCGGCCTGCTGCATGGCTTTGGTCTGGCGACCAAGATTCAGGAATACGAGATCTCGGCAGATGGCCTGATCACCAACCTGATCGCCTTCAACGTCGGCGTCGAAATCGGCCAGCTCCTGGCTCTGAGCGCCATCCTGATTGTCATGGGCTACTGGCGACGCACCGCCAGCTTCTGGCGCCATGCATATACCGCAAACGTCGCCATGATGAGCGCCGGTTTCCTCTTGATGGGTTACCAGCTCACCGGCCTGATCGTCTCTCAGTAAGGAATTCTCAGCATGTTCAATACCAAGCTTCCGACCCAAAGCGAATTGCCTACCAGCCGCCAACTGTTGCGCTCCACTTTGATCGCCGTGGGCGTTGCCGCAGCCTTACTGGTCACTGTAGTGATGCCTTCGGAGTACGCCATCGACCCAACGGGCGTTGGCCGCTTACTCGGCCTGACCCAGATGGGCGAAATGAAGAAAACCCTGGCCGAAGAAGCGGCTGCGGATGCAGCGGTTCAACCCGCTGCGGCCCCCGTTGTGCAAGCCCCCGTACCTGTTCAGCCGGTAGCTCAAGAGCAAGTCGCGGCAGTGCCTGTGGCTGAACCAGCCGCAGAGCCACAGCCAGCCCTGAAGTCTGACGAGATAACCGTCACCCTGAAGCCAGGTGAGGCCAGTGAAATCAAGCTGGAGATGCTGAACAAGGCCACGGTCAGCTACGAGTGGGCAACCAATGGCGTACCGGTCAACCACGACACTCATGGCGAGCCTTACAACGGCCCCAAGGGCTACTACCACAGCTACAGCAAAGCCAAGCAGATCAAGGGTGACAAAGGCGAGTTCACCGCCATTTTCGACGGCACACACGGTTGGTTCTGGCGCAACCGCAGCAACCAGGACGTGACCATCACGCTGAAGACCAAGGGCGAGTACCTGAGCGTCAAACGCGTTATCTGAGGCACATAGCCCCTGCGTCAGCCGGCACAGGGGCTTCTACTTTCATGATCGAAACAGAAAGGATTACATGATGAAAAGCACAACTACCCTGAGTCGCTCCCTGCTGTTGGTTTGTCTGCTTGGTCTGCTGTCGGCCTGTGGCGGCGGCGAGCCGGAAACCCAGTCCGAAGTCGAAAGCCACGGCCACGCTCACGACTAAGAACTTAAATGCAGTGATGTCACGCGCGAGGAGAACTACTTGCGCGTGACAATCAGCAAGTTCCTTTTCTTCTAGGCTACCGCTACATCATGTAGCTGGAGTGTTAAATAACTGCTTTTTGCCGTCAGTAATGCTTCATTAGCGGCGGCTGCCCGCCAATAGTTGCCGTTCAGCAGCAGGCGATCACAGATATTTTTGGTGAGGTCATCATCACATCTTGCCCACAGGTAAGTCTCGATGACCAATGTGCGACAGAATATGATCATTTAGACCCATTCAGAACCTATACACACATCGCCATGCCCTTTATTAGCACCCATGTTCACGAATGCGCAGCCCGCCTGCGCGCCGGCCACCTGGTCGCCATGCCCACGGAAACCGTCTATGGCCTGGCGTCCGACGCGCGCCAGGATGCAGCCATCCAGCAGGTGTTTGCACTCAAGGGACGCCCGAGCAGCAACCCGCTGATCGTTCATCTACAGCGCGCGGAGCAGGTCGTCGAGTGGGCCGCAGAGGTTCCTCCGGCCGCGCAGCGCCTGATGCATGCCTGCTGGCCGGGCCCTCTGACCCTAGTCTTACCGGCTCGTGACGAGGTTTCGCGCAGCGTCACCGCCGGCCAGGACAGTGTGGCACTAAGGGTGCCGGCCCATCCGCAGGCGCAGGCCCTGCTGGCGGCGTTCGGCGGTGGCCTGGTAGCGCCGTCAGCCAATCGCTACATGTCGATCAGCCCCACCAGCGCCGCGCACGTGGCCCAGCAGTTTGCCGACAGTGACCTGTGGATTCTCGATGGCGGCGCCTGCCCGGTGGGCCTGGAGTCGAGCATTGTCAGCCTGCTGCCCGATGACAGCCCGCGTCTGCTACGCCGCGGCATGCTCAGCCAGGGCCAGCTGGAGGCTTTGCTCGGCGAGCCGCTGGAAGGCAAGGATGGTGGCGTGCGCGCACCCGGCCAGCACCATCGACACTACGCCCCCAGCACCACGACCCTGGCCTTTGCCCAGGTACCTGCAGAAGCACTCGCCTCACCACGTTGCGGCTGGCTCTGGTGCGGTCAAGCGCAACCCAGCCAGGGTCCGGCACTAAACCTGGGGAACGAGCCGCAGGCCTATGCGGCCGGTCTCTATGCGGCGCTTTATCAACTCGATGCACTGGGGCTGGAGCGCCTGTATATCCAGCTGCCACCACAACAGGATGCCTGGGCGGCGATACACGACCGCCTGGCCCGCGCCAGTCAACGGATTTAAGGCTTCACTCCGGCAGCGTTGGGGTCTCCAGCGGCACTTCGGCGAAACGGCTGAAGGCCTGCGCCGCCGGTGATGGATTCTTGGTCCGCCAGCGCACCAGGTACCAGCGGTTGGGGATCGGAAACCCCTCTACATCCAGCTCGACCAGATTGCCCGGTGCTGTGTGAATCAGGGTATGTCGCGACAGGATGGCAATACCCAGCCCCGCCGCGACGGACTCCTTGATCGCTTCGTTGCTCTCGATGGTCATCTGCGGCTTCAGCACCCAACCAAAGCGGGCAAAGTGCTCCTCAATGGCCAAGCGCGTACCGGAACCTGGCTCACGGCTGAGAAACGGCTCCGCTGCGAGTTGCTCCCAGCGAATTCGTTGACCGGTGAAACGATGGCCGGCCGGCGCGATCACCACCAGCGGATTATCGGCCAGCGGCATGGCGTCCAGATCCAGATGGCGAGGCGGCTGGCTGAACACATAGAGATCGTCCCGGTTGTCTTCCAGGCGGCGGATCACTTCCGAGCGGTTTGAGATGTTCAGCTCGACCTCGACCTGCGGGTACTGCCGGCAAAAGGGCCCCAGCAGGCGTGGCACCAGGTACTTGGCCGTGGTCACCGCTCCCAGCCTGAGCTGCCCGGCAGTCAGGCCATTGAGGTGAGCCAGGCGCATTTCTAGGTGATCGAGAGCATCGAAGATTTCCCGAGCACCGGCCTGCACCTCGCGCCCGGCATCGGTCAGGTGCAAACGTTTGCCCAGTTGCTCGAACAGGTTCATGCCCAGGGCCTGCTCCAGCTTGGCGACTTGCGTCGACACCGAGGGTTGGGCCAGGTGCAGGGCACGGGCTGCTTCTGTAACGCTGAGACGCTCGGCAACCGCAAGAAAGGTTTCCAACTGGCGAAACGTGGTCTGACGGGTATGGAAGCGCGGTCTTTGCATTGCTAAATACCGATGGTTTTTAGACTGACAATCTATTTTTGACTATATCAAGTACTGGAGAAAATGCCTGTGTCGTCATTTCAGGGATTCTCGCCATGTCTGCCGCTCTCGCCCCGCATGGGCACCCCGCTGCGTTGAACCAGGTGCAACCCGTTGCCTTCCTCACCTGCCATGACAAGGCCCGGTTAGTCTCCGACGCCTTGGCTCCTCTGGGCTTGTGCATCGAATCGATC
>Ga0209542_10010754_pt1 | contig 16415 bp, 16 predicted proteins | sample RifCSPhighO2_01_FD_184028 | JGI IMG/M metagenome (GOLD analysis project Ga0209542, IMG submission 184028) | Soil microbial communities from Rifle, Colorado - Rifle CSP2_plank highO2_0.1 (SPAdes) (version 2) | ecosystem: Environmental > Terrestrial > Deep subsurface > Rock core/Sediment ...
AAACCTCCGGGGTCGGCTAATGGTAGGCCACATGGCTCTGGACCATGGAATCGGGGTTCGAATCCCTGCCCCGGAGGTTTGTGCGGGAGACGTGGAAACCCGGGTTCTGGCGGAGGAGCGAGCTTCCGCCACAGGCGGCGTGAGCGACGGGGGAAAATGAAGGGGGTTGAGAATGCATGGCGTCGTCGGATCGGAGCGTATTGGCTCTTCTACGGATTTCCTTACTTCGAACGATATCCGTCGTGCTACGATGGCGCCATGAAACGGCGTATTTTTCTTGCCATCGACCTCCCCGCCGACCTCAAGACCGAGGTCGCCGGGCTCATCCAGCAGTGGCGGTGGCTGCCGATCCAATGGCAGAAGCCCGAGCATTGGCATATCACGGTCCTCCCGCCCATCGCCCTCGAAGATGAGGAGGTGGCGGCGCTTGCGAGCGCGCTCCGCGCGTCGCGCCTCGGCGGGCCGTTCTCGGTTGCATTTTCGAACATCGTGCTCGCGCCGTCGGGCGGCCAGGCGCGCATGGTTTGGCTCGAGGGGAAAACGCCCGAGTCGCTCCCCGCGCTCCGCGAACATATTGAAGATGTCTGGAACGCGGACAAGCGTCTTCCCGCGCTCCGGCCGGAGGCGAGAGCGCTCGCGCTCCACGTTACCCTCGCCCGGTTCGAGCCGGGCGACTTGAAGGAGCTTGAGGTAAAAACGAAAATTCTCGGCGCGGTGAAGTTAAAATTCGAAGCCGCGGATATCGCGGTGATGGAGTCGCGTCTTTTCCCGAACGGCGCCGAATACCGAACGCTCGCCACCGCGGCGTTATAACAATTTTTTTGACCCAAGAAAAGACCCGCCGGTGCTCCAGGCGGGTCTTCCGTTTTTTGCCGGATGTATCGGGCCGAACGCGGCTGCGCTACGCGACGGGGACGGTGTTCGAAGGAGCAACGATATGGGGGCCGTTCAGGGGAACCGTTCTCTGGTGGCCGGCCGTGCTGATCTCGCCGCTCGCGACCCAGAAGGGGACGCGACGAGAACTGAACTTTCGCGCCATGTCCTGGATGAAGAGCCGAAGACCGGTGAAGTATTCCTGCGTACCGGGGATGAGTCCCTTATGAACCGAATCCGGTATGAGGCCTTGCATCGCCCAGGCGCGCGTGCCGAGTTCGCCCCACTTGCCATCGAGGATCATCTCCCATGGCCAGGGGAGCGGGTAGGCGAAGGTGCTTCCGATTTCGAGCGTCTCCCCGGGGCCGCCTAACGAGCGCTCGGCAGCGTCAATGACCGCGGGCTTCCGCAGTCGGCGGAGGCCTTCAAGGAACACCTCCTCGCCTCGCACCTCGATATCTTCGAGGAGTTCGTCCGATATCCACACGACTTCGGGCATCTCGAACAGGCGATGGCGATGCACGAAGTAGACGCAGGGGTCTGGCCCTCCGGTGATGAAGACGAATCCCTGGACCTTGGTGAGCGGGCGGAGCCGGGCGTCGTCCGCGTACGGCAGCTTCACGACGATGCCGTCGACCCTCGGCGGGGTGGACTCGAGGAAGTCGACGATGAATCCCGAAATGCTGTTCGGCAGACGAAGCATATTTCCGAGACGCATAGTCGTTCCTCCTCTGGGTATGGGAATGTTCTGCGACTGCCATCTGCCATCACGCTACGGAAACATCGCGTCGCCGTCAATTCCGGCAGCGCTTGCGATGAGCCGGCGTCATGTCTGCTCTGCGAGCGGCTCGAAGCACGGGTCGCTCTTTTCCCTCGGCGCTCCAACACGCGCGATAGCGCGAAGTTGCCGCAGCTTGACGCGGGGACACGAGGAGGTATGCTGAATAGCAACTAATTTGGTAGGAGATATACCGTGCAATTTTCCCGGAACATCGACTACGCCTGCATCTTTCTCGCCTCGCTCCGCCCGACGTTCCGATCGGGCCGCTACTATTCGCTTGCGGGTATTGCCGCGCGGGAGCACTTGCCGCTCGCGTTCCTCGAGAGGATCGCGGGAACGCTCCGGCTGCGAGGCGTTGTCGAGGCGCGGAAGGGGAGCGAAGGCGGCTATCGGCTGATCCGCGACCCGAAGCGGCTGACCCTCAAAGACATTCTTGCCATCTTCGAGATGCCGCCGGTGATGCGCTGTCTCCGTTCGTCCGATCCAGAGAAACATTGCCTGCTCGCCGAGCACTGCCCGACGCGCAAGACCTGGTATTCCATTGAGAGGCGGCTGAACAAGGTATATGAAGGGGTTACGGTCGCAGAACTGTAGGCCCTGAAAAAAGAAATTCAATTCTTGAAGCCATGCGCGAGATCTATCTAGACCACGCCGCGACGACCCCGCTTGACCGAAGGGTGCGGGAGGCCATGGAGCCGTACGGCGACGCCATCTACGGGAATCCCTCGGCGCTCTATCGCCAGGGGCGTCTCGCCAAGGAAGCGGTGGATCGGGCTCGCGAAACCGTTGCCCGCATCATCGGCAGCCGGGTTGATGACGTTGTTTTCACCGCGAGCGGCACCGAAGCCGACAACATCGCGATTTTTGGTGCGGCAGGGATGTTTCCCAAGATGCATCTTATTACCACGGCGTTCGAGCATCACGCCGGGTTGCGCTCATTCGAAGCGCTTGCTCGCGATGGCTGGGAGGTGACGTATCTTCCGGTCGGGGAGGAAGGCATTGTTGACCCCGATGCGGCGCGGCTGGCTATCCGGCCGGATACGGTGCTCGTTTCGGTGATGTATGCGAATAACGAGATCGGCACCATACAACCGATAGCGGCGATCGGGAAAACCATTGCTGCTATACGTCGTACCCGGAGAACGGAGGGAAACGCGCTCCCCGTCTTTTTTCACTGCGACGCATCGCAGGCGGCCGGGTTCCTCGACCTCAATGTCGAGCGCCTTGGCGTTGACTTAATGTCCCTGAACGGCGGCAAGATTTACGGACCCAAGGGTTCGGGGTGTCTGTATGTTCGTCCGGGCACGCGGTTGAAGCCGATACTCCAGGGCGGGGGGCAGGAAAAGAACCTCCGCTCCGGAACGGAAAACGTGCCCGCGATCGCGGGGTTTGCCAAAGCCCTCGAGATCGCGGACACGCGACGCGCGGCGGAGGCGCCGCGGCTGACGGAACTCCGCGACTACCTCATCCGACGGCTCACGACCGAGATACCCAAAACCGTGTTGAACGGCCATGCGACCGAGCGCCTGCCGAACAACGTGAATATTTCGGTGCTGGACGTCGAGGGAGAGGCGGTCATTCTCTACCTCGACGCGAAGGGCATTGCCATCTCGACCGGTTCGGCCTGCACCTCGACCACGCTCGACCCTTCGCATGTCATTCTGGCTCTCGGGAAGCCATACGAATACGCTCATAGTTCGCTCCGCTTCACGCTTGGCCGCAGCACCACCCGGGGAGACCTCGACTATCTGATGGATGTCTTCCCGAGCATCATCGAGAAGTTGCGCCAGATCAGCCCGATTCGAATGGAGGTGGGGCAAAAAGAGATATCGCACCCGGAGGCATTCGCGGGGCAGGGAGCGCGCGTAAAAATGGGCGGGAGAAATTACAAGTAAGGCGAAGCCCCCACACTCATTGCGGCAAGAGCGCGAAGCGCTGAACTCAGTTGCCGCAACGAGTGTGTGTGTTGGAGGGGTGCATGGGGGACCGCACGTACAAATAAAAGAAAACCGACCCCGGATTTTGCCCGGGGTCGGGACGCGAGGCAAGGAGCGAGACGGCGCGCGGTCAGTCCGTGTCGGGTGCGAGATCTTCCTTCCGGATCGGCGTGAGTGACTGACCGATGAAGCGTGCCTCGGGATGACGGTGCGCGATGAGCTCCTTCGCCATCTGCTCGATGACCGCGGCTTCCGCCAATTGAGGGATGAGGAGGGTCATCGTCCCAATCGCCCGGGGACAGTCCTCGCTCTCCATGGTGGCTTCGGGCCAGGAACGGAAGTGTTCCCAGAGCAATCGGAGCGGCTGTGCCGGCACGGAAACAGCGAGCGTGAGGCGGTATATGCTCACGGTTCTCTCCTCTGGGGCGTGCTGTGTGGTTGCAACCTCCTCTGCCGTGCGGCAGCGCGCGCGAGGCGGGCATGCCGCAACAGGGCTTCACGAACATTTCCCCCATCGGGCGGCGATACGGATTTGATCTCCCATCCATCCTCGCCGAGATGCAGTCGCTTGAGCAGGAGCTCGCGGACGGTTTCGTGGAGATCGCGCGGCTCCTCGCGGAGCAGCAGGATCACGGTGAGGGTGTTGACCGCGATGGGTACCGCAGCCAGGGCGTCCGAGATCTTCGCAACCGCACCCGAAAACATCGGGTACTGGTCGAAGAAATGCGGCGTCCCGGGTTTCCAAAGCACGACGCGGACGGGGAACGCGACAGGGGACATCGTGGACTCCTTTCTCGGATTTGAACGACGAGGACTTCAGTAAAATAACCATGGAACAGAAAAATAAGCAAGCGGCGGGCGCCGAGCCCATCGACGTGGTGAACCAGTATACGGGCGAGAAGTGGTATTACTCGGATATCGTGAAGGACCATTTCTTCAACCCGAGGAATTTATTGCTCGAAGATAGAGATGAAACCGGTTATGATGCGGTTGGCATGGTGGGGAGCCCAGCGTGTCTCCTCGGTGTCACGCGCGTTGCAGCGAATCCTTCTCTCCGGACGATTTCTGAAGTGAGTCGGGGTGCTCGACTGCTCGGGCATGACTCCCGGTATCACCCCGTGAGCCGTGTTTTTCGGGTCGCCTACCCGCGAACCGAGCTCGTGCGAATCCGAAACTATCTCGGTGAGCTCGTCGCCACGTCGGATCATCTCGTGTACGCGAAGCGGATACCGAAGACCACAACCTTCCGGCATCACGCGTATAAAATCCGCATTCCTTCATCGTGGATGCACGCCAGCGACATTCGCCGCGGCGACATCGCACTCTACCCGCTTCCCTCGGAACAGCGGCACGTTGCCGCGTTGCATTTCCCATCTCGCCGCAGGCGATGGGATTTCAAAAGCATTCCCCTCCCGGATATCGTGCCAATCACGCCCGATCTCCTGGAGTTTTTCGGCTATTTTATTGCGGAGGGGCACACGAAAGCGGGAAGCGAAGTCGGCTTCACGCTCGCAGGGCACGAGCAAGAGATCGCCGGGCGGATCGTTGCGCTCGTACGGGAGATTTTCAGATTGACTGCAACCGTGCGCGAGCGCCCGCATCAGCACCGGATCGACATCGCGGTCTACAACGCGCATCTCGCTCGGAACTTTCGGGGTCTCTTCGGCGCTTCTGCCCGCGAGAAGCGCGTTCCCGAGGACCTGCTCTTCCTTCGCCCCGAGCTCCAACGATGGCTCATCAAGGGTCTCTGGCTCGGCGACGGCTACTTCAGCGGGAGGCGTCATCAGCCGCGTGCCGGTTTTACCACCATCTCGCCGACCTTGTTCGAGCAGATGCGAACACTGCTCCTTCGTCAGCGGATCGTCCCTTCGACGTTTCGGGAACCGTTGAAAGTCCGAAACGGCGTGCGCCACCGACCATCGTACCGGCTTCACGTCGGCGACATGGATTCGCTCGAGTGTCTCGCGGGTATCCTCGGCATCGCGTTTCGGCGTGATCCCGGGAAACGCCATGAGCGCCGTGTTTGGTTTGAGGGGAATCATCTCTGCCTCCCCGTGAAGCGGGTGTCACGAGCGGCGTTTGGCGGAGGGCGGCTTTACAATTTTGAAATTGCCGAAAGCCACACCTATGCCACGGACGCATTCCTTGTCCATAACTGCGGCGATATGCTGAAGATGTGGATGAAAGTTGACGGCGCAACCGAACAGATCAAGGAGTTGAAGTGGCGAACGTTCGGATGTGCGAGCGCGATTGCCGCAACGTCCATGTTCTCCGTCATGGTGACGGAGAACGGGGGGATGAAGATTGCAGACGCATTGAAAATCAGACCGCAGAACATCATGGTCCGGCTCGGCGGCCTCCCGAATCGAAAAATTCACTGCTCCGTGCTGGCGGATAAGTCCTTTCGGAAAACCGTCAACGACTATTTCCACCGCACCGGCCAGCACGCCCGGGTTCTCGTCGAGGGCGCGCGGGTCGTTGATCCAAAACTCAACATCACGGACCACGATATCGAAGAGGCCGTGCTCGAGGGGGCGACGGACCTCGATGCGGTTCAACGGAAGCTCAAGGTAGGCGTCGGGTCACCCGCAGTCATCACCGAGGTCGAGCAGCTGATCCGATTTTACAAAGAGAAGTATTACGGGTGAAAAGAAACGACCTACGCGCGGGAGCGTAGGTCTTGGGGGGCTAACTTTGGGCTCGGGATGAGCGCAGCGCCGACGGAGAACGAAAGCGCGAGCGAACCGATTGCGGCAAGAAACACCCACGGCTCCCGGGGGCTCATGACCCGGAGCAGCCAAAGCGGCGAATTCGGGAAAAGAGCCGCGATGAGGCCTGTGATGACAAGGAGGGTGAGGTGCCACCGCCCGACGGTTTCGAGTCGCTGCTCGATAGCCCGTCCGATCATTGCCTGGAGGCCCAAGGCCGCGAAGAGGAAGGACTTTATGCGACGGTCGAGCGGCGCGAGTACGCCTTCGTCGTGTACGGCGATGGCCGAGAGTAGTATAATGCAATTCGCGAAGACGAAGCAGCCCCAGATGAGGCAGAAAACGGCGATCACACCGGTGATCATGAGCGTATACCTCCCCCGTGTGTCGGTTCGATATCACCAGTCGTAGCGCAAACCAAATGGAAAATCAAACCGTATCCCAACCGAAAAAACACGTCGCGCGACTCGAGGTCCGGCGCGACCTTTGTATCGGCGCCGCCTCGTGCGTCGCGGTGGCTCCATCCGCGTTCGAGCTCGACCCGGAGAATAAGGCGGTGCTTCGCCGCAAGGTCCCGCCGCCCTCATCGGACATGACCGTGCGCGAGGATTTGGAGGATCAGGCCATTGACGACGAGACACTTCTTCTCGCGGCGCAATCATGCCCCACCCAGGCCATCATTCTTTACGATGAGGATGGGAAGCAGATATACCCATAAGCCGAATCCATAATTTATAGTTTATCATTCGGGCCTATGCGTGAACAAAAACCCCTCAAATATACAGCGCTCGACGGCATTTCCGAGAAGCAATTGAAGGAGCATCACGACGTGCTCTATGTGGGATATGTAAAGAAGTGGAACGAGATCCAGGAAAGAATCAAAACAGCTGACCGGGCGAATCCCAATGGGACATTCTCGGAGTTGCGCGAACTGAAGTTGGAAGAAACATTCGCCTTGAACGGTATAAAGTTGCACGAGGGATACTTTGACAACATGGTGTTGGGCGGGAGCGCGCCCGCAGGTGCGCTCCCGCAATGGATCACCGAGGACTTCGGCTCGTACGAAACATGGCTCGAGGAGTTCAAAGCGCTCGGGGTTGCCGCGCGCGGCTGGGTCGTGCTTGCGATGGACCTCGATGACGGGCGCCTCTATAACATTCTCTGCGACTCCCATAACCAGGGCGGGGTGTGGAACGCCGCCGCATTGCTCATCATGGATGTCTACGAACACGCTTATTTTCTTGACTTCGCCACCGCCCGGAAGGCGTACATTGATGTTTTCGTCAGGAACATTGATTGGACAGCAGTCGAGGCGGCAGTTGAGCGATACCATCTCGCGACGTTCCGGAAGTCAACGGGGTGAATTGATGGAAGGAGTCGCCTCGGCGTAGAATGAATGTATGGAAAGCGCCACTATTCGGAAACAGCGGTTCTTCATTGCGGCGGTCGTCATCGCCGTTCTGAATCCGTTTCTCTCGGGCGTTATCCTCGGGATGGTGATGCTGAAAGAGCCGGATCTTCGCAAGGAAGGCCGCATGGTGCTCGCGTTCTCCATGCTCTGGGGGCTTATCGTCTTGCTCCTGGTTGGGAAGTTCCGTCACCTTTTGCTTTAGTTCCGTCAGCGGTTTCGGTGTGATATGATTTTTGCGCATGAGCGAGGCAATCCTAAAAGTGCTTGAAGACATTCGTCCGATGCTCGCCCGCCACGCGGGTAATATTGAGTTCGTGGGCGCGGAAGCCGGGGTCGTCCGGGTGCGGCTCCTCGGCACCTGCCGCGGCTGCCCGCTTTCCGAGCTCACCCTGAAAGCCGGGGTCGAGGAAATGCTGAAGGAGCGGGTGCCGGGAGTGAAACGAGTGGAAGCGGTGGCGTGATACGAGTCATGGGTTATTCAGTCGTTCGTCATTGAGCCATTGGTCAATGGACGTTGGTCATTGGTGTTTGGGATTCCTCGGTAACGTTGCTATGGAAACGCAGAGTCCAAAAAAATTAGTTGCCGTGATCATTGTGGTCGCGGTTGCAACTTCCTTCGTTACCGCGATGATCACGATTTTCGCGTTGACCGAAGAAACTCCAAATCAAGTCGCGGAGCGCATCATTGAAAAATCAGCGCCGGCGGGCGAGAAGGAGATCTCCGAGCGGGTGTTGCGGCAGGATGAGCTCGTCATCGGCGTGGTGAAGCGCGCCTCTCCGGCCGTGGTGAGTATTGTCGCGACCAAGGACGTGCCCGTTCTCGAGCAGTATTTCGTCAACCCCTTCGGGGGCGGGTTTTCCATTCCCCAGTATCGCCAAAGAGGAACCGAGAAGCGGCCCGTTTCTTCGGGTACCGGGTTCGTGGTTTCCGCGGACGGGCTCATCGTGACGAATCGCCACGTGGTATCGGACGCCGCGGCCGAATATACCGCGTTTTTCAACGATAGCACCAGGGCGTCCGCGAAGGTCCTTGCCCGGGACGCGCTACAGGATATCGCCATCCTGAAGGTGGAACGAGCCGGTCTTGCCGCCGTTCCCTTCGGGAATGCCGATGGCGTCCAGATCGGGCAGACCGTTATCGCCATCGGGAACGCCCTTGGCGAGTTCTCGAATACGGTAAGCGTGGGCGTGGTCTCGGGGCTGCATCGCACCATCATCGCGTCCGGCGGCGGCTCAAGCGAAGAGCTCCAGGAGCTCATTCAGACCGATGCGGCGATCAACCCCGGCAATTCCGGCGGCCCACTCTTGAACCTTCGCGGCGAAGTCATCGGGTTGAACGTCGCGATGGCGAGCGGTGCCGAGAACATCGGATTCGCCATCCCCGCGAATTTCGTGCGGCGCGACGTCGAGAGCGTGAAGGAAAGCGGCAGGATCGTGTATCCCTTTCTCGGCGTCCGTTATCTGATACTCACCAAGGATATTCAGGCGAAGAAACAACTTCCCGTCAGCGAGGGCGCATATATTACGAGAGGCGACGGCGAGACGGCCATTACGAAAGGAAGCCCGGCGGAAAAGGCGGGGCTCCGCGAAGGCGACATCATCATTGCGTTTGACGGAAAGCCGGTGAGTCGTGACCATCCGCTCGCCGAGCGCATCCGCGAGCGGAAACCGGGAGATGCGGTGAGCATCACCGTGCGGCGGGGAGGCGAGACGCTCACCCTTACCGCGATCCTTGCGGAGCGGGAGTAGGGTGTTCGGGCGGCGCGATTCGAGAGAGTTAGCACTCTCTTGACACGAGTGCCAAATTTGCTACCATAAAATTGCTCTCGTTCACCATACATAAACTCGCATCTTCAAAAACTATCCGTGGTAGAATATGAGTATCGAGAGTATGGAGAACATAAAGAGAATAAAGCTCATACAGCGCGCCAGGGAATACAAAATGCAGCACAGAAAGCCAGTAAAGTATCCGTGAATTCCATGAATTTTATCCTCTTTATTTTCTCTATCAACTCTATATTCTCGAACCCATGACACCCTTCAACAACTTCACCATCAAAGCACAGGAAGCGCTCAAGCGGGCGCACGATCTTGCGATTGAGCGCTCCCACCAGCAGATCACCCCCGTCCATATCCTCACAGCGCTCGTCTTGCAGGAAGACGGCACCGCGGACGAGGTGCTCGACCGCCTCGGACAGGATGTTGCCGCTCTTTCGGAGCGTTTGCTCGATATGCTCGACCGCCAGCCCCGCGTGTCCGGAGGCGGGGGCATCGCGTCGCTGTACCTTTCGCAGGATCTCGGCCGGGTGATGGAGCAGGCGCACCGCGAGGCGAGTCAGTTGAAGGATGAATTCATCTCCGTGGAGCACCTCCTCCTTGCGCTCACTGCGGTTCCGTCGCCCGCCAAAGACGTCCTTACCGAAATCACCGTTACCCATGACGCGGTCGTGAAGGTTCTCCAGGAGCTCCGCGGCGCCCAGCGCATCACCGACCCCGAGCCCGAAGCGAAGTTCAATGTCCTTGAAAAATACGCGCGGAACCTGACGAAGATGGCGCGCGAGGAGAAGCTCGATCCGGTCATCGGCCGCGACAACGAGATCCGCCGCGTGATGCAGGTGCTCTCGCGCCGCACCAAGAACAATCCCGTGCTCATCGGCGAGGCGGGCGTGGGCAAGACCGCGATTGTCGAGGGTCTTGCCGAGCGGATCGTCACCGGCGACGTTCCCGATTCCCTGAAGGACCGTGAGGTCATCTGTCTGGATCTCGGTTCACTCGTTGCCGGCACGAAGTACCGTGGCGAGTTCGAGGATCGGCTCAAGGCCATTCTCAAGGAACTCGAGCGCCAGCAGGGGAAGTACATTATTTTCATAGACGAACTGCATACCATTGTCGGCGCGGGAGCGGCAGAGGGCGCCATTGACGCGTCGAACATGCTCAAGCCCGCGCTCGCGCGCGGGGAGTTGCGCGCGATCGGCGCAACCACGCTCAAGGAATATCATAAGTATATCGAGAAAGACCCGGCTCTCGCCCGGCGCTTCCAGCCGGTGTACGTCGAGGAACCGACAGTTGAGGAGGCGGTGACCATTCTCCGCGGACTCAAGCACCGCTACGAACTCCATCACGGCATCCGCATATCGGACGCGGCGATCAATGCCGCGGTACAGCTCTCCGCGCGCTACATCGCTGACCGGTTCTTGCCGGACAAGGCCGTGGACCTCATGGATGAGGCCGCATCGTCCCTGCGTCTGGAGATCGATTCGATGCCGAAGGAATTGGAAGACCTCCGCCGCGAACTCATGGAGCTCGAGATCGAACGGCAATCGCTGAAGGGCGAGCCGCACGCGGGCGCCGCGAAGGCGGGAACGATGCCGGGGCCGAAGGATCGCCTCGCTGCCATCACTCGGAAGATCGACGCGTTCAAAACCAAGGCGAAGAAGTTCGAGACGAGGTGGCAGAGCGAAAAAGATCTCATCACCGCCATTCGGAACCTGAAGAAGCAACTTGCCGATTATCGGCAGGAATCGGAGATTCGCGAACGCGAGGGGAACTTTGAACGCATTGCGGAGCTACGCTACGGGGTCATCCCGTCCGCCGAACGCGATCTTCGCGCATCCGAGGAGAAACTCCAGAGCATCCAGCGGGAGCGGAAAATGTTGCGGGAAGAGGTCACCGAAGAGGATATCGCGGGCGTCGTGGCCCGCTGGACCGGCATTCCGGTGACGCGGATGCTCGAATCTGAGACCGAGAAACTCCTGCGCCTGGAAGAGGTGTTGCGCGGCCGCGTCGTAGGTCAGCATGAAGCGATCGAGAAGGTGGCGCACGCCGTGCGGAGATCCCGTGCCGGCATCCAGGACGAAGACCGGCCGATCGCGTCGTTCATGTTCCTCGGACCCACGGGGGTCGGGAAAACCGAGCTTGCCCGGGCGCTTGCCGAATTCCTATTCAACGACGAGAAATCCCTCATCCGGGTTGACATGTCCGAGTTTATGGAGCGGCATACCGTGGCGCGCTTCATCGGCTCGCCCCCGGGCTATGTCGGCTACGAGGAGGGCGGGCAATTGACCGAGAAGATCAAGCACCGGCCCTATTCCATCGTGCTCTTCGACGAGATCGAGAAGGCGCATCCGGATGTGTTCAACGTGCTTCTCCAGATTCTCGACAACGGGCGCCTCACCGACGCCAAGGGCCGCGTGGTGAACTTCAAGAATACGATCATCATCATGACCTCGAACGTCGGTTCCGAGTTCCTGCAGGAGATGGCGCGGATCGGCTTCGCCACCGAGGTCGAAGCAGGCCGCGACCGCGAGGAAGCGGATCTTCGCGATAAGATTCAGAAAGCGCTTGAGCATAGTTTCCGCCCCGAATTCCTGAACCGCATCGACGAGGTTATCATCTTCAACTCGCTCTCGCGCGCGATCCTCGAGCGCATCGTCGCCATACAGCTTGACCGGGTGCGGGAGCGAACCCTGCGGAAGGGGATCGAACTCTCGTTCATGCCCGAACTTCGCACGTTCCTCGTTGACAAGGGGTTTGATTCGCATTACGGCGCGCGGCCTTTGAAACGGGCCATTCAGACGCACCTTCTGAATGCGCTCGCCCAAGAGGTCATTGCCGGGAACATCCGCGCCGGCGACCGCGTCACGGTAGGCGTGAAGGATGGCGCGGTGGTCTTCCAGAAACCGAGTCGCGCCGTGAAAGAACGCGAAAAAGTTATCATCGCAAAATAAGAAGGCCGGTATCTTCCCGGTGATACGAAAAAGCGCCGCGGCTTCACGCCGCGGCGTTTCGTTGCTTCCCCTTGCGGAGCGGTCGGCTCTTCGCATAGGATGGTGCTCTATGGAGGAGACGCGCGTATCCGTTGCAATTCGGGCCCGGATCACTGCCGCAGCGCAGGCGGTTTGGCGCGTGAGCGAACCGGATTGGTTTGATCCGTCCTTACGCGAAGAGATGCGCCGCAATGCCGCCTCGGTGATCGGGACCGTCGGCGCGCTCTCAGTCGGCGCTTTGTCTCCGGAGCAGCACGGCATTGATGCAGTGCTCGCCGCCGCCGCGGCGACCGAGGAACTCATCCGATTCGCCCGCGACCGTTCCCTCGTGAGCGATGAGAACGCCGAGCGCATGCTCCAGAGCTATCGAGCGATCAGAGAAAATGTTTCGGCGCTTCGCACATCCACGAGCGTTCCCGGTGCGGAGGAACCGGCACTCCGGAGTGCCGAAGTATCGGAGAGCGCAACGGAGTTGCACCCGCTCTCCGGCCGTCAGCAACGCATCATCACATTCGTTCGCGAAAACGGCCAGGCGCGGGTGAGTGATCTTACGAAGATATTCGATGAGGAGGTGAGCGAAAAGACCCTCCAGCGCGACCTTCTCTACCTCGTGAGTTCCGGCATACTTCGCCGGAGGGGCGATACTCGCTGGACAATCTATTTCTACAGTCAGGATTACCGCCAAGGGGATATCCCCAAAACCGTTTAATGAAGGTCTCCACTGGCAAAGAGTAAAAAACGTTTTCTCTCGATGTTTTCTATCGGACATTTATCGGACATTCATGTCCGATAGAAATATAAAAACAAGCAATCGCTTGCTTTATTCATGTCCGATAGAAACACAGCACAACGCCGTCAAGCTCACTAGCGTATATATCGACAGGGTCTATTTTGCTAATTTCGCAAAATATCTCTTGAAGACGTGTTGCCTCTATGCTATGATTATCCCTGCCGCCAATCCACGCTTTGTGTTTGCAGAGATAGTCGCAGCCGGTACTTATCCACAACGCTTTTTGTCTGCATCCGGTACGCAAACTATAATAGGGAACTAATAGGTTCTTTTCGCCTTTTTCAGCTCTTTCCCGAATAACCGCGTTGTAGGCGAATAATTTCGCGTATTACTTATCCACACGGTTTGTTTGCTTCACCAAAGGGGGAGTATATAATGGGCACAGTGTCCCAGAAATCCAAATTTTCCGAGGATATTTGAATGGCCGTGATTTGGCTTTTTGCCGCGTGTGCGGACGAGTACGGATCGAAATGGCACGCGGGGTCAGGATTTCAGGTTAGTACCGTCGTAGTAATCTGAAACCCCGACTTGCGAGAGATGATTTCGGAGATCGGTAAGAACCTTGACAACTGAGCGGACCATTGAGAGATTCTTGAACGCTGTTATTCCTCTGATACTCCACTACCGGCGGTTCGCGTTTCGGATATGGTTCAGTCATCGCGCCTCCCATCGAGTGATGCGTCCGGCGGTTATGTCGGGCGAATCATTGGGTGGGATGCGCGAGGGCCAGAATATCCGAGCGCAGTCGCCATAAAACATTATTACGTATCCGAACGAATGAAGATAATCCGAAAACATCTCTTGCCGCAAAGCCGTAAACGTCCGAGGCAACAACCCCAAGGACACTTGCGTCGAGTCGGCTCGCGCGGGAGATCAATCATTCCCGGGTCATCCCCAATAACCCGATTCGGGAACAAACGTAAGTTAAGTATCGTACCTATAGCTATGAATACATTTATTTCGAAGAAGGGAACGATGACTCGCGTCATCGTAGCCCTCTCTACCGCAGCCGTTCTCGCGGTGACCGGCGTCGTGGTTCCCCAAGCCGCTTCGGCGGTTACGGCGGAAGAACTCGCGGCGCAGATCCTCCTCCTCCAGGCGCAATTGAACGAGCTGTTGGGACAGCAAGGCGGCGGCGCAACCGCCTGCACCTTTACCCGCGACCTCTTCATGGGGGTCTCGAGCGGTGCGGACGTGAAGTGCCTGCAGCAGTATCTCAACTCCGTTGGCAACACCGTCTCCACGAGCGGTGCCGGTTCGCCCGGGAATGAGACCACATTCTTCGGTTCTCGCACCAAGGCAGCCGTCGCCGAATGGCAGCAGGAAAACGGCGTCACGCCGACTGCCGGTTACTTCGGCGCGAGATCACGCGCGAAGTATAACCAGATCGGCGGCACGCCGCCTCCACCTCCGCCTCCGCCTCTACCGCCGCCTGGCACTCCGCCATCGGCAACGGGCACCGGCTTGACGGTCGCAGCGGCAATGCAGCCGGGCGACTCGCTCGCGCCGCTTTCCGCGGCTCGCGTTCCGACCACCAAATTCACCGTCACCGCATCCTCGGATGGCGATGTGCGCGTGAATTCGGTTACGGTTGAACGCCAGGGTCCGGCAGCGAATTCCTCGATTTCGAGCGTTGTCCTTCTTGATGAGGACGGCGTCCAGATCGGGAACTCCAAGACCATCAACTCGAACAGTCAGGCGATCATGAATCAAGCCTTCACCGTGAAGGCCGGCACCTCGCGCACGATCACCGTCGCGATCAACCGCCCCGCATCGGGTTCCGACGGCGGCGGCATCCTCAAGATGGTGCTCGTAGCCGTGGACGCGGGAGCCGCAACGGTTTCCGGATCCCTCCCGATCATCGGGAGCGCCGTTACGCTCAACTCGACGCTCTCCATCGGGAGCGTCACGCTGACGCGCGGCGTCAATGATCCTGGCTCGGGCGCGACCAAGGAAGTCGGCACCACGGGTTACATCTTCACCGCGATCCGTCTCACTTCGGGATCGAATGAGGATTTGTCCGTCAAGTCCGTTAGCTTCAACCAGTCCGGTTCTGCCGCGTCCTCCGACATCAAGAACGTCAAGATCATCGTTGACGGCACCGAGTATGCGGCAAAAATTTCCGAGGACGGCAAGTACTTCTCGGCTTCGTTCGGCTCCGGCGTTGACATCACCAAGGGCAACCAGAAGGAGATCTGGGTCAAGGGTGATATTGAGAACGGTACGAACCGCGGCGTTGACTTCGACATGTACCGTTACACCGACCTCTATGTGGTCGGCAAGTCCTACGGCTACGGCGTCACGCCATCCGCGACTGACTCGGGCGGCTCTTCGACCAACGACGATGGTAGTTTCCAGGCGACCAATCCGGTCTGGGACGCATACGAAGCGACCATTGGCGGGGGTTCGGTAACCGTCACCGCCGCGACCACGGTTCCTGCGCAGAATATCGCGGTCAATTTGAGCGACCAGCCGCTCGGCGGCTTCGATGTTGACGTCAAGGGCGAGGGCGTAACGGTCTCCTCGATCGTGCTCCGCGTCTCGACCAACAAGAACGACTCGAGCGTCACCGAAGCGGACTTCACGGATGTTAAACTCGTGGACATGACCACGGGCAAAGTGGTTGCAGGCCCGAACGACGGGTCCGGCACCACGGACGGCCAGATGGTCTTCACCTTTACGAGCGGGGTAACCTTGCCGATCGGCAAGCGCACCTACGTTCTCAAAGGCAAGCTCTCGACCGACTTCGACTCGGACACCCTCGTATCCGCATCCACCACGCCGAGCTCCGACTGGACCTCGGTCACGGGTGACGTTTCGGGAACATCAATCACGCCCGCGAACACCGGAACCGTCTCGGGGAACTCCATGACGGTCAAGACCGGCGCGGTGTCTCTCTCGCTTGCTTCGAATCCGACCACGCAGACGGTGATCCGCGGCGCTACCGGTTTCACCTTCGCGAACGTCATCTTCGACGCCACGAACTCGGGCGAAGACGTCCGCTTCACCTCGGCACAGATGCAGTTCAACAACAACGGCGGGACCGGAACCGACGTGACCAACTGTCAGCTCTTCGACGGGACCACGGCCTTGAACACCGGCTCGAACATCCAGAACCCGACGACCACCGGCGACAAGACCTTCACCCT
>Ga0209542_10010756_pt1 | contig 16414 bp, 14 predicted proteins | sample RifCSPhighO2_01_FD_184028 | JGI IMG/M metagenome (GOLD analysis project Ga0209542, IMG submission 184028) | Soil microbial communities from Rifle, Colorado - Rifle CSP2_plank highO2_0.1 (SPAdes) (version 2) | ecosystem: Environmental > Terrestrial > Deep subsurface > Rock core/Sediment ...
CTCTCCAATTTTTCTCGACACGCTTGAATAATCAGATCTTTATCAAATCTTTTATTCTTCACTTTTATAAAAGCTGTAATTGTTTCACCTAATAACTTGTCTGGTACACCAACTACGGCTGCATCTAAAATTCCGGGGACCCCCCTAATGTACTCTTCGACCTCTTCCGGAAACACTTTTTCTCCAGAAATATTGATTATATCGTCTCGTCTTCCTTGAAAGAAAAGAAAACCATCCTTGTCCAAATAGCCATAGTCTCCAGTGTGAAACCACCCATTTTTAATTCGTTTGCTTGCTTTAGTATTGTTCAAATAATCCTTTATAACAATAGTACCTTTTATACAAATTTCACCGGATTTCCCAACGTCTAATTTTTTATCAAAAGGATCTACTATCTTTATCTCTACACTCGGCGAAGATTTCCCTACACTTTTTATTTTTTTCAAATTGTTGTTGAATGTTAAAAATGTCGCCCTTGAAGCTTCAGAAAGACCATAGTAATAACAAAATTTCGTTTTTGGTAAAAGTCCTAAAATATCCCTTACGAGATCTGGTTCTAGGGGAGAAATATTTGTCTGAATTAATCTTAGATAATTGCCACATTCCTTAATCTCGGTTCTAAGATGGTTTGTTATTAATCTTAAAATTGCGGGAGTAGCTGCAAAAGTAGTTGCTTTTTTTTCTACAATTGTCTTAAGTATTCCCTTAAGATTAATAGAATTTTTAAAAAGAATTATAGATCCACCGGAAGCAAACATCGTATGGACATGACCAAGACCGAAAGAATGTGATAGCGATGAGATATTTACATCAATGTCGTCTTTTATTATTTCAAGATAGTTGATAATATTTTTAGTTGCCGCAACAACATTATAATGCCTGAGTCTTGCGGCTTTTGGCTCAGATGTTGCTCCTGAAGTATAAATTATCGTTGAAATGTCTGAAGGCTTAAGTGCAGCTTTTTTAAACTTAGATACTTCAAACTCTTGCTTTTCAATATCAATAAAATCAACTTTCTTTAACAATTTTGCTCTTGACAATTTCTCTTTGAATTTAGTTTCTGAAAGAACAATATGGGTTTTGGTCTCAATGATCCTTTTTTGAAAATTGTCATCTGAAATTCCTTGATCCAGTAGAAGAACGATTCCTCCGGCCTTGAAGATAGCAAAATAGCTGATTATAAACTCTGGTCTGTTAGACATCAAAAGACCGATGAAATCTCTTTTTTTAATTCTTCTAGATAAGAAACCCGCAACTCTCTCGCTATAGTCTTTTACTTGACTGTATGTATATTCAGTTTTTTCAAAAAATAAAGCAGTTTTATCAGGATATAATTTAGCAGAATTGTCTAAAAAATCGACTATAGTTCTGGCATAAATTCTCATTTATTCGTAGAAAAACTCTGTTTATTCGTAGAAAAACTTTGTTTATTCGTCTTCTTTAAGATAAGCGGTACAAAATCAGCAAGTTTTTCAATTCCAGCTATTTCCTCCATTTCGAGATTAATTCCGAATACCGCTTCTATTTCTGAAACTAATTGAAGATGATTTAATGAATCCCAATTCTCAAAAGAATCCCGGTTTTTTTTAAAATCCACATTCCGTATTGATGGGAAAACTTTTAAAAATACTTTCTTTAATTTTGGCTCAATACCTCCTACCATGATAATTAGGTTTATTTCCAAACTACACAAACTGCAACAGCAAGTCGGTCGGTATGACTTATGCTAATCGTAAAATTATACATCTTGGCTAGCTTTCTATCCAAAAGCTTTACTGCTGGCCGACCTCTTTTTTGGGTTTTAATCTCTATCTTGTTATATCTGATCTCACCAATACACTTGACTACGGCTTCTTTAGCGGCAAATCTCGCTGCCAAAGAAGCTGAAGGATTAGCTCTACTAAAACAATCAGACAATTCCTTTTCGGTAAAAGTATTAAAAGCGAGTCTACTTTTTTTGTTAAAATTTTTAAACCTGTTTACCTCTACAATATCTATACCCGTAGCGAGAAACTGTTTCATTGTCAGATACCATTTTTACCATAATTACATAGACTAAACAAGATTATGGGATATGATTTACGCTTAGCTTGACTGTCAGATAAAAATAGGCTAGCCTTATCCCGAGCGAAAAGCCCACGAATATGCAGAAAATAAATCCATTCTTGCACGAGGAAGAAAGAACCACGATTACCAAGCAGAGGGAATTTGATAATGAAGAGTAAAAATAAACTTAGAGTTGGAATTTTAGGTGCGGGATACATGGGTCAGAGTCATGCCAGAGTTACAAGTTCCATCGAAGAGGTAGAATTGACGTCAATTGCGGATGTTAATCTAGCCAAGGCACAAAAAATTGCTCATCAGTATAAAATCAATGTTTACAAAAATTACAAGGATTTATTAAAAAACGAAAGAATTAATGTAGTTATTATTGCTCTTCCCACCAGCCTGCATTTCGAGGCGGCTAAAGCTGCCCTGTCACAAAAGCTTGTCACATTTCTAGAAAAGCCGATAACAGAGAGTACCGCTCAAGCTCAAAGTCTGTTGAATCTGCAAAAAAAATTCAAAACACCAATAATGGTTGGCCACATCGAGAGGTTTAATCCGGCTGTCAATGAAATCAAACAAAGAATCGCTTCAAATGAACTTGGTCAAATTCTGCAGATTCACACTCAGCGTTTTTCTCCTCCAAACAGTCGCGTGACAGATGTTTCAGCTATTATAGATCTGGCAACTCACGATATAGACATCATTCAGTATTTGCTTGACCAGCCGCCAGAGAGGATTTATTCAGAAACGCACAATCACTTTTATAATAAAACAGATTTTATGTCAGCCTTAATTCGTTTTAAAAAAGGAGTCATTGGGCTAGTAGAAGTCAGCTGGCTTCACCCAATGAAAATCAGAAAATTAACTGTGCTCGGTGAATATGGTATGTACTCAGCAAATTACCTAACACAAGAATTATATTTTTATCGTCAGAACATTAACCACAAGAGAAATAACAAATTTCTATCATCCACAAAAGCCGACGTGGTTAAAATAGGCTTTGAATCAAAAGAACCGCTTCAACTGGAGCTTGAAGCTTTTTTCAATTCGGTTTTGTATAAACAGCCTATGCCCGTAACAGCCGAAGATGGCCTTTTTGCCTTGCAGGTAGCCGAAAAAATTACCAGATCTTCTAAAGAACATAAATTGCTGAAATGAAATGCTCAGTTATTGGGTTAGGTTACGTGGGACTACCTCTCGCAATAAGACTTACGCTAATTGGTCACCAAGTAGTTGGCATAGACAAAAATAAACAAAAAATACGCGAATTCCAAAAGCTAAAACTTCCCTTCGCTAAAAACGAGCCCCATCTTCTTAATTTGTTTAAAAAAGCAACCCACTCACGACGATTATCGTTTTCGACAAAGTATGACTCGATTTCTAAGTCAGATTTAGTGTTTATAAATGTTGATACGCCCTTAAAAGGCATAAAACCCGACAATGAAACTTTAATTTCAGCTTGTAAAAGCTGTGGTCAAAATTTAAAAAAGGGAACTACTGTTGTCATTGAATCGACGATTGCTCCAAGAACTTGTGTAAATATTATTATCCCTGTGTTGGAGAACGAATCAAAATTAAAATTAAATCGCGACTTTTATCTTGCACATGTCCCCGAAAGAATTAGGCCAAACCATATTTTTGAACAGCTGACAAAACTCCAGCGTGTAATAGGAATTTCTTCACCGAAAATTAAACATTTGTTGAAAGAAGTATATTCTAAAATTACATTAGGAGAATTGGACTTCACGGATCTAACTACTGCCGAAGTCGCCAAAACAATCGAAAACTCTTATCGAGATGTTAATATTGCGCTCGCAAATGAACTGGCTCTTGTCTGTGAAGAATTGGGCGTTGACTTTTGGCAAGTGCGAAAATTTGTGAATAAAGCTCCGGCTTACAATTTACACCTGCCAGGATCTGGTGTTGGAGGACATTGTATACCCAAAGATCCTTGGCTTTTAATCTCGTCAGTCAGAAGAACTGAAACAAATCTACTGAAAAATTCTCGACACATCAACGATAAAATGCCGAGTCATATATATAGTCTGCTCGTAAAAGCTCTAGAGAAAAAAGGACTTAAAAAAGAAAAAGTCACTACAGTCATACTCGGCTACTCCTATGTCGAAAATTCTGACGATACTAGAAACTCTCCTTCGAAAAAATTTGCTTCTCTCCTTCACGAAAATAAGATTCATTTCAAAATACACGACCCTCTTGTGCCAGAGTACAAAAAGCCTGAACCCTATAAATTATTAAAGGGTGCAAATGCCATGATAGTTATGGTAAAGCATGATAATTATCAAAAATTAAATTTATTAAAAATCGCAAATCTTATGAGAACAAAAATAATCATCGACGGCAGAAATTTAATTGATTCAAAAAAAGCGAAGGCTGCCGGGTTCCTTTATAAGGGTATAGGCAATGTTTAAACTTCTTGTAATAATCGCATTTTTGATTCGCCTTGCTTTAATGCCCATATCAGCTCATTCCGATCTCTTTTTTATAAATATATTTCCTAATCTCATAATTTCGGAAAAAATATTTGATATTACGACACATGTCCAAGAAAACTTTAAAGAAAGAAACTACACTTACTACTCACCAATAACTTACTACACATTCGGATTTTTCCAATGGATATACCAATTCGCATCCCAAAGTTTTTCAAGCTGGATGACTCAACTTTACGCTCTTGAATACAATGGTTTCGAAGGACAAGCAGCAGATTTTATCAAGGCGGCGAAAAACCCTCATATTTACAAAGATCTATTTTTGGCAAAAACTCCTTATTTAATTTTTGACTTTGCATCTATTGCAATACTCTTTCAATTTGCTAAAAAGAAATTAATTGATAAAAGCATAATATTACTGTGGCTGTTTAATCCGATTGACCTATACGGGTCCTACTTAATGGGACAATTTGACATAATTCCAACATTTTTTGTCTTGTTGGCATTTTATTTTCTCAGAAAAAATCTGACTCTTGGAATATTATTACTTGGAATATCAGCAGCTTATAAAAATTTCGCTTTTCTCTTCCTAATACCCACAGCGTTCATATATGGCGAAACTTGGTTAAAGCGCCTTAAACTACTCATCATCGGAACTATTCCTTACATTTTATTTCTTATACCAACTCTTATAAGTGATTTTCATCAAGTTTTTTATCAATTAATACCAAAAGCGTACATACATTACAGAAAGCCTGTTGAAGGATGGGCGCTGTATTCACAAACTTTTAAATATTTGTTTTTGTCGATTTCCTATGCTTCGATTCTTGTATTATCAGTTGCCCTAAAAATCAAAGACAAATGGAAATTGTCTGTTTGTATCAGTCTTTCTGCAATTCTTCTCGTCTACGCTCTTGCTCCAAGAATCTCTTTTCACTATCTACTCTGGGAAATACCTCTTTTAATATTGTGGGCAAAAAAGACAAAAATTATTACAACAATAGTTCTAATTCAAACTGCAAGTCTCGCCTCCTATAAATTACTTGCCAACCATCTACAATTCGGATTATTCGCTCCAATAAACCCGGAATATTTCAGCAAGCTACCCACAATTAACCATCTCATCGATCAGATACTGCCATACGGCATTCTGAGCGGCTTAGGATTTTTCATCTTCTTAATAACAAACATTATCCTCATAATCTCAATCTTAGGACATTTAATTTTCCAAATGCCAGTAAAATTTACTAAAATGCGCACTACCTAATATCCAAAATGAGATTAAATAGATTTCGACTTGCAATATTATTATTTTTAATACTGCTCCTTATTCCTTTTTCCATTTTTTTCTCAAGGGAACAAGTAATTAAAGAGTCAGTACAAGTTCAAATACTGGAAAATTTATTTAAACCTCTAGATTTAATATTTATCCACTACGCATTTTTACCCAACAAACTTCCAAAATACGAAATAACGACAAAAGAGAGCAATTTGCAAAAGCTTTATGATACGTTACCAAAAACTAATAATGAAATCGAGTTTAATTACAAAAGGATAGTAGAGGATCGACTTTATATTCCCATTAAATTTAAAATCGACGATGTTGAGTATAAGGGGGAAATGACTGTCAGGGGAATAAACCCACCACATTATCTGGGAGAAAAAAAGTCATTCAGAGTAAGACTAAACTCAAATCAAAATGCTCCGTTCTCCGGAATAGATTTTCTAGTACCGGAAGACAGATATTTTGTAGACGATATGGTTTCTTACAATTTATCCCAAAAATTAAATATGTTTGCTCTAAAGCCAGGATTTGCTAATCTCAAAGTGAATGGCAAAAATTTTGGAGTTTATGAAACGCTTCCAGACGAAGAAGACAATACAAATATTGAACTTGCAACACTATCTACTGCCGACATCTATTACAGAGACGAGTCAACTCCTCAAGTTCTTGCAAATCATCCAAGAGATAGTAGCCACTGGGCAAATCTATTTTTGGAAGGAGGTACATGGCAGATTAGAAATAATCCTGAGGACAACGACCCCGCACCTTTTTCTGCAATAGAAAAGCTGGCTAGTGTTAACAAAAAAAATGGCGAAGAATTTTTTAACGAACTGGCAAAGATAACAGACATGGACCAGTTAATTCGGTTCATTGCACACAATTATCTAATGGGGGACTGGCACCAGGGCAACCAGCATAACCAAAGTTTAATTTGGTTAAAAGAAATAGGTAAATTTAATTTTATTCCAAATGACAACTCAATTAACCCCGTAGAGGTTCTAGAAGGTTTTCATTTCAACGATTTTACAGAAAAAATTACTAGTAACCCAAAATATTATTGGGCTAGAAATCAAATTCTATGGAAGTTGGTTAATGACGAAAAGTATAAAAGTGAACTGGCGAACGATATAGACAGAAATTACAATCTTTTAAAAGGGCCAATATATCAGGATAGTTTAAAACCATTCAGATTTATAGCATTCAGAACAAAAATAAACAAACAGAAAAAAGTAATTCTGGAAAATTTTGAGAAAGTGAAAAGTTATTTTACACAGTATTATATAGACACAAGCACAAAAAATTTTTCACTTCTCAATCAGGATATTTTAGCGGCAACAAGAATTAGAGCTAATTCATATTTTCAGCCAACCTTAAAGGTAATTAAGATAAATTTTCAAAACCCGGGAAACAAAGAGTTAAAAATATATTACGACAAAAATGAAAACGAAAAACTGGATAGCAGTGATTCTCTAATAGCTTCAGGAAGCTCGACTTCTGAGCAGTTAGAAATTGAAGTAAATAGAAAACTCGAATCCTCACGTTTTCTAGATAGCCCGGTTGATGTTACTCGACCGACAGCAATTTCAAGTATCATTATTACCTCGACTTCAAAAAACATCATTTTGAAAAATATTCAGTTCGAGTTTGCAAATTCACTAACAGAGGAAAATCTCAAGGTAGAAAATAATCTCATCGACGGAAGCTTGTTTATCGAAAAACCGAAGCTTCCGGAATTCGTGGAAGTTTTAGCAAATAGTCAATATGAAATTAGACTTGGAACACACAGAGTCCAAACAGATCTTTATTTTCCGGAAGGGGAATTGAAAATCCTGCCCGGTACAACCCTTCAATTTGACCCCGGGATATCTTTAATCTCTCGAGGAGTCATAAAGGCCCAGGGGACAACTCAGAGCCCGATTATCTTTACTAAATCCCAAAATGAGAACTGGGGAGGAATTTTAGTTGCAGGTCCCAACAATAACACAAGCACTTTTGAGAATATCTCAATAGAATATGGATCTGGTGTTTCAAAATACGGTTTTGAATCAACAGGAACACTCTCACTTCATTTCACAAACGCCAAAGTAATAAATTCAAAATTTCGATACAGTCAGAACGATGACGCCTTTAATCTCAAGCACGGGAAAGTGATTTTACAAAACAATAATTTTGCAGACACTTACTCCGATGCAATTGATGTGGACAGCACAGGTGGAGAAATAACAGGAAATACATTTTCAAACATTGGCACTGGGCCTGATTTAGGTGACGCGATTGATACGAGTTTTTCTCAAGTCTACATCCAAAATAATAAAATATCTGGTGCATCTGACAAGTGTTTATCAATAGGGGAAAATAGCAATTTGGAAATAGTTGCTAATAACCTTGAAAAATGCGGCATCGGCATTGCCGTAAAAGACGGCTCAGAAGCTCGCATAATAGACAATGTCATTAAAAACAGCAAAGTAGGACTGTCGCTTTACATGAAAAAGTCTATTTATCGAAGCGGAGGCCTTGCAACTCTCAAAAATAATAAGCTGGAAGGAAATGAAAAAGATACTGAGTCCGATGAGCGCTCAAAAATAATTGAAGAAAACTAATATTCTATCTCTTCTCTTGTAGAGAATAAGTGAACCTTCTCCACATTCGCCATTGAATTAAATTCATCAAGAAGCTTGTGATGGTCAACACCCTTTTTAAAGTCTATTGCATATAAATATTCTGTTATTCGTCCTCTATCCCTTGTGCTTACAGACAATAAGTTTTTTGTCTTGAGAAACTTATCCATAAATTTAAAATCATTGGCGCCTTTACCGTTTTTTATAAATATGGAAAGGCTATATTGAGTTTTTTCAGCCCCGGTTAAATTAACACGATCCAACAAAACGGTAACCATCAAAATTAAAACAGTGCCGATAATACCTATTACGTAGTTATTGGTACCTGCAGCCATTCCGATAACCAGAGACAAAAATACAAAGCTTATGTCTTTAACGTCTTTTATTGCAGTTCTAAAACGAATAATAGAGAACGTTCCAAGCAGTGCAAAAGCACGTGCAAGACTATTCCCAATCACCATCATGACAAGTGTTGAAATAAGCGAGATCAAAATTAGACTAGTCACAAAATTCTTAGAATAAGAATACCCCCTATGTGTTATCTGGTATACCAAAACAACAAGCGAGGATAAGATGAAGGCAAAAAAGACATTTAACGCAACCTGTGGGGCGCTATAACTTATAAATGTTGCACTAGACTGAACTGTCCCTAAACTGTTTATTAAATCCATATATTAGATAAGTTGGACAGGTCTGTTCGAGGTACAATAGCACACGATTCTAATCCAAAGCAATATTTTGAGAAAGATGTTCTATCTAAATTAAAAGATCTAATAACTGGTCCAAACCATGCAGGCATAATTCTATTGAACTTTGCCTCCAAGATTACATAGCCGGGTAGAATTTTGAAGAGACCTGATCGATCAAAGCTAATATCATGAGATCTAACAGCTGAAAGGTCCTGATCTATTGTAATCCTAAACGAATAGTTTTTAGAATCCAAATAAGCTTCCCTGCAATACGAAATTAAAACATTTGGCTTTAAGGAATTTTTTATAAAGTAACTAACGAACTGATTTGTAACATCTTTTTCTCCATGTCCAATTAGCTTTTCATAAGAACCATCCTCTAAGCCCATCGAAACACTTTTAAATGGAACAAGAGATCTGTCCTTAAAAATAACTACCTCGTCCCTCCTCTTAATTTCTAAATACACCTGAGAGTTTTTATTTAGAGAATTCTCATAAGTTCTGATTCTGAATTTCTTTCTTGCCTTCAGTCCAGCCAATTTTTCAAAGTAACTTGAAAGATTTAAATCATCAAAGTAAAGAGAATTAACTATGTACACTCCGTTTTTTGAACTCAAAGCGTACGGATCGGAAATTACAAAATTTTTCAAAGCCCTTCTAATATCATCCAATTTTCTTTCACTGACTAAATATTTAAACTCAAAGCGCCGAACATGTAGATTTGGATTCCTTATCATTTCATCTCCTCGAGGTCAAAGACTATATAATCATCTGTTTTTTCAAGAACATTATATCTGCTACTCATGTACTGGGAAAAAGATTTATTGTTCTCAAACTGCTGCAAATTACCCGCTGCAAAAATCTTTGCCCCTTCTGTCCTTAATAATTCAAGTTCTTCCTCAGCGCTTATTACCTTTTGGTTTTCAACTCCGTAGAAAGCATAAAGCCCGGCTACGTCTTCATGGTTTATCTCGAAGCTCCACCCAGGTCTGTCCGCATAGTACACAAGTGAAGGCCCTGCATCCATCGCTCCAATGATCAGATCATCTGGTGCAGAGTGTCGTTTAATTGCCGAAGCAGCATTTGTTACATGCCCAAAACGATCAATAGATTTATAAGCCCTTTGCATAGTCACCACAAACATCATTAAAAAAATTAAACAGCCAGAGACTAAAAATAATAAACTCTTCGGAATAATCAAACTTCTTAAATTTCCAACAATTCTATAGGCTCCTAGTCCGATAAAAATTGAAGCTATGGGCAAAAACGGCAGGAGATAATATTCGTGAGTCATGTTATGTTTGTTAAAAAATAAAAAGTACAAAATTATTGATCCCAACCAGGCATACAGAAAATACGAATCTTTTTTAATTTTGCCAGAAACACCAACTATAAATAACAGGATGCCAAAAGGTAATAGGACTAAATTATCAATAAACCCAAATATGTTTGCATAGTACTTCGGATTTACAAAAACATCGAATCCAAACCAATTTGAAATCTCACTACTTTTTTCTATAGCAGTGCCAAGTTTGTTAATACTCGAAGCATAGTAATACCAAAATATTGCCGGTGAGACAGAAATTATAGAAAAAACAATCGTTTTAGCAGTAAGTAATCGTCCTTGAGCCTTCTGTATTAAATAGACAATTGGCAAAAAGGTGAAAAAACCCGAAGTAATCTTCATAAGCAAAGAAATCGAAGCAAAAACAGCAGTTACATAAAACATGCCTGAATTCTTTTTTCGAGTCCAAGTATCGGCAAAATAAATTGAAAAGAGTGATACGGTTATCAACCACTGGTCAGGCTGAAAACTCCTAGAAACAAGCACAGAGACTGGAGAAAAAGTATAGAAAAAAACTGCAATTAATGAAGCATTTTGACCGATATATTTGACAGCGATTCTATATAGCAAAAAATACGACAAAGCCCACCCTAAAACAGAAAATGCCCTTCCTAATATCTCATTACTTGTATTTGTTATTTTATATAAAAGTGAGACGTAAAAATTATATATTGGGAATTCTGCGACTAACAATTCCTTAGTAGGACCTAGATAACTTACTCTGGGTGCCAGAAGATCAATCCCGTCTTTGTAAAAATTTCTCGTTATATCGGCTGTTTGAATTTGTCTCGAAGGATAAAATTCAAGCAGTGGAATATCTATCTTGTAAAATCGGACTGCAAGTCCAATAATAAAAATTGAAAATAAAATAATCTTTCTCATCGTTCCAGCTCAGAAACAAGTACTTTTGTAAGACTTTTCAAATTTGAATTTTGAATACCTAAATATTTTAGAGCAAATTTTCTCCCACGTCTTGAATAGTAATCCCATTTAGGGCTTTTAACAAAGTACTCCAGACTTTTTTCGATATCCAGCTCAGATAGAATACTCATAGAATAATCCATCGTCTTTGCATTGAAATAATCTTCTCCAGAAAAAGGGTTAAAAAAGATTGTAGGTTTCCTTGCTAACATTGCATTAAATCCCGCTGTTGTTTCCTCATAAATTACAATATCTGAGTCAGCTATCGATTGGAACAAATTTTCATTCTTATCAAATTCTGCCCTACCCTTAAAATTATTAATAATAGCTGCGAGATTCACTTTTTCCTGAAAGGGGTGAATTCGTACGGTGATTTCCGCATTCTTAATTTGCTCGAAAATTGCAAAAAGCTTTTTTCGATAATAAGCAACCATATCAAGATCTAATATAACTATCGTCACGAGATATAAAATTCTTATTTTGTTTGTCTTTTTAACGCTTCTAATTTTTTTTAATTCAAGATGAAATGGATACTGTCCAATCAAAACTCTTACAGACTGGAAGCTCTTTATTTTTTTTACCCAATGTTTTGAAATCGTACTCCAAGCTACAAACAAATCACTGATGGGAGCGACGGACGGAGGTGCAGGATTCCACAGAATACCATGCTGTAAAGCGATTGTTCGAACCTTATTTTTCTTGGCAGATTCAATGAAATGTATAACTTTGCTGTCAGGATCAGTAGTGGTTAAAAGAACCCTAGAATATACGTGATCGAAAAAACTTCCTGCTATAAATTCATCTTTGATATTTTCTAATAGTTCGGATGAAATTACTTTTTTTATTTTCCACTTGAGAAATTTCATTACCTCAGTATTTCGCGAATATTTTGTATAAAAAAAGTTATCCCACGGTCTCGCCTTAATAATTTTTTTGACTACGTCTGTAGATTTAAAATCAAGCGTTCTAGATAAAAACCGCTCTTTTTCAAAATACTCTCCGATATGCTTTTTTAATTTGCTTCGATTAGTAGGGGATACAGTATAAGTTAAAATTAAAATTTTATAGCGTAATTTTCTTAAACTATCAATTAATGACTTCAATTGAAGAACATGCCGGGGAGGGGCCAGAATTACAAGATCGTACGAGCCGTAAGCAGTAGTCTTTTTTATTAAAGAAATTCTGTTTAAAAAGCGGCCTACAACTTGCCTGAGAGATTTCTTTTTAAAATCAACCATTAATGTTTTTTTCGCTATTCCCCTCTCTCTTAAAACGACATCAAAAGCATGAATTTTTAAACTTCCGTTTATTACAGACGACCCGGGAAAATCTATTAAAGTTCCCATAAAGACCTCTTTGGGTTTTAACTTATCAATTACTCTTGTTGCAAACAGATAACTCCTGTCAAATTCGCTGAAAAAATATCCGAGTCTGTCTCTTAAACCTACGAGGTTTTCATCTTTGGCAAATTTATATGCAACTTCAAAATTAGGTAGTAAAAAATTGTAATTACAAGTTATTCCTTTAACATCCAAAAATTTATAAAGGGGGTTATTATATGAAGTAATTTTCGATTTTAAATAAAATTCCACCTCCAGATTAAAGGCAATTATCTTATCTAACTTCTTGTCGAAATTGACAAGAGCTTTCTGGGCCTCCTGAATATTCTTTACCAAAAATAACGTTCGCACCTTAACTTACCTGATGAAGTAGCTTCCACTTGCCACTAATTTTTTTCCATAGGTGAGGCGAACGCCAGCCGTCTATGACCGACCAAAAGTGTTTTTCAGAAATATTGCAATACTCCAAGAACTCCCTAAAATATTTCTGGGGGAACTCTCCGTCGTACCTTCTTACAAGAGAAATACCTTCATCTCTTGTTATATGACCGTCTCTTATCTCGTGGGCTGCATCGGAAGTAGCCCTGCCGATGCCGAATTTGATATACGCTAAGTAAAAATGGAAACCGTCGATTTTGTCATCCAAGCTCGCATACTTTGAGTATGTGCCTTCAGAACGTCCATCGGGGTTTGCACTAAAGCCGGTGTATCTTTGGGCGTAATAGAAATTTTCCTGAGGAATCCACTTTTTATAATAACCGAGCCAATGGCAAGAAACATCAACTTTCTTGATCTCATCTCTGCTTGGTAAAGTGTAGATAAATATATCCTTCTGTGTGATTTTTTTACTTGCTAAGTCTTTTGGCAAAAGGCCTGAGAAATAATGTTTTGGCACATCTTCTAAAATGTCGAAAGACGGACTTTCCTCATTATCAGCAGATCCTCCGTATTCCGCTTCTCCATTTTCTCCGTACATCACAAGCGGAATTTTAAAATTAACGGCTATTCTTATCGGAAAGGCTTTTTGCCCATATATGAATGGCAGAAATGGGTCGCCTAACTTTTCAAAAGCAAGTCTAGTCATCTCTCTGTGAACTTGGCCATTTGCAGTTCCCGAAATATTATCAAAACCCGATCTTATGAAATTTTGAAAATTTTGCCAGCCTACCTCTGTGTATATATGCGGAGCCCATGTTACCGTTAAAGGATGCATGCGGTATTTCGTTTTTAAAATGTGGGCGACATAACCACTGTCTTTTCCTCCGCTTGCAGGAACAATTACATCAAATGAGCCATCGCGCCTTCTGTGCTTATCTAAAAGTTTAATTAGTTTTTGCTCCCGTTGTTTCCAATCAGTTTTTACTTTCTTGTCGGCAAATCGGCAGGCACTGCATACGCCCTGCTCGTCAAACCTGATTCGGGGTCTTTGATTGGAAACAACACAACGTTTGCAAAATTTCACATCTAGAGGCGAGTTATATTTAGCAACAACTTTATGCATTTTTTGTAATTTTAATAAAATTATTTATTACCTGAAGCCCCACAACCCCACTTTTTTCTGGATGAAATTGAGTGCCTAAGGTATAACCCCTAAAAACAACACTACAAAATTTAACTCCACCCCAGTAAGTGTAAGCGAGAATATCAGACTGTTTTTCAGGCATCATTATATATGAATGAATAAAATAAACATCAGAGCCTGGTTTTATGCCAGAAAGAATTGTATTTTTCCATGTTTTACGCGCAGGTAACTCTAAACTATTCCAGCCAATCTGAGGTATTTTTTCTTTATCTAACTTTGGAAACTTTACAACGCGGCCACCAATTAAGTCCAGTCCCTTATGCTTTCCAAATTCAAATCCCCATGAGAAAAGTATTTGAGCCCCAAGACAAATTCCAAGCGTTGGCTTTCCGGCTTTCGCAAAATCCAAGACAACCTGTGTTAATTTCCTGACTGCGAGTCCATCCATGCCGGTTTTAAATGCACCATCGCCTGGCATAATCATTGCATCCGCCGCAGATATAGTTTTTGGATCCTCTGATACAACTATGTCTGCACCAAAGTACTCAAAAGCACGAAGAAGACTTCGCATATTGCCAACACCGTAATCTACTATCACAAATTTTTTTGATTTCACGTCAACCGTACATTAATCTTTTTAGATTTTAAATATTTTTTAAGTTGTTTAATTGATAGCTCTTTATAATGAAAGACCGAAGAAGCACTCACAGCATCTGCACCACCAGCTGCTATGACCTCGTATATCGAATCAGGACTTCCGGCACCGCCATGTGCGATTACTGGAACCGGAGAAAATGAACAAATTTGGCGAATCAAGTCAATCTCATAACCATCTCTTGTTCCATCACGGTCAATGGACGCAACAAGTACCTCCCCAACTCCTTGCTCTATTCCTCGTTTAATCCAGGTAATTACATCCATACCGGTTTTCTCACGACCCCCGTCAGTATAAGCTTCCCACCTACCACCGGCTCGTCTTTTTGCATCAACTGCAAGTACGATACATTGGGCGCCGAATGTCTCAACGGCAATTCTTAGAAAATTCGGATGAGAAATTGCGTAAGTATTTATCGCAACTTTATCTGCCCCGGATCTTAAAACATTATTTATATCTTGAATCGATCTAATACCGCCTCCAACTGTAAACGGAATAAAAATTCCTTCAGAAACTTTTCGCAGCTGGTCAAAATCTAAATTACGTCCATACAAAGATGCAACAATATCTATATAAACAATTTCATCTGCACCGTCCTTATAATATTTATTAGCAAGAAGTTTAGGATTGCCAACGATCCTCAGCGCCTCGGTCATTACAGGTTTCACAACATTGGGGCCTTTTACATCAAGTCGGGGAATAATACGAACCTTAGCCATGCATGAGTTTTTAAGGTACAATTATACAACTTAATTGCCCAAGTCTTGAAAATGAGAATAATAATTTTTGGTGCCGGCGGGCAGGCTAAAGAGACAATTGATTTAATAGAAGACAATATTAAAGGTGAAATTATTGGCATCATTGACAAAAAACCAACAAATACAAAATTCTTTGGATATAAAATTCTAGGGACGGAAAAAAATCTTGATTCAATAATAAAAAAGAATAAAATAACTCATTTCACTGTAGCCATAGGTAACATTAAGACAAGAGCGAAGATCTACAATCTAGTCAAAACTAAAATTAAACCGCTTTCAATAATTTCCAAGAAAGCTTATATAAGTAAGTCTGTCCGAATAGGGGAGCATGCAACTATTTACCCTGGAGTAGTAGTAAATGCTGATGCGGCAATTGGCAATAATGTCTTAATAAATTCCAACGCTACCATAGCACACGAAGTTCGAGTCGCTGATCATGTGAACATTAACCCGGGAGCAAACATTGCAGGCAAAGTAATAATCGAAGATTTTTGCTTTATCGGAATAGGAGCATCAATTCGCGAAAATCTACATATTGCCAAAAACACGACAATAGGTGGTGGAGCGATGGTTACAAGAGACACTAAACCAAATAACACATACGGTGGAGTGCCAGCAAAAATTTTGATACAATCCGCCCATCATTAAGATGAAAAAAATAGTTTTTCTTTGGGACGGGAAAAAATATTCTATCACTCAGAATCAACGTCCATTAATAATCGCCGAGGCCGGCGTGAATCATAATGGAAATTTTAAATTAGCCAAAGAACTTGTAGATCTTG
>Ga0209542_10010757_pt1 | contig 16409 bp, 22 predicted proteins | sample RifCSPhighO2_01_FD_184028 | JGI IMG/M metagenome (GOLD analysis project Ga0209542, IMG submission 184028) | Soil microbial communities from Rifle, Colorado - Rifle CSP2_plank highO2_0.1 (SPAdes) (version 2) | ecosystem: Environmental > Terrestrial > Deep subsurface > Rock core/Sediment ...
TCCCAATAGACTGTCTTCTTCATACCAGTTCATTCCTTCATCAGCTAAACAAATGCTTTTTGGAGTTTGAGGAAGAGCGTCTCCTTCATTGCTGTCAACGCAATATCCGAGTTCGCAGGTGTGCCCTTTTGGAATTTTACCGTCGCTTAGTTTAGTCTGTTTGTCCGAGGCGCAAACATCGTCGATCTCATTTCCTATAAACACCTGGCAAATTTCGCCGTTAAAACTTTCCTCGCATAAATATAATCCTCCTGTTACGTCCAGCAAGGCATTTTGGAAAGCGCCTCCTGGAATATTTAGTGCCTTGGGAATAAAGCCAAGAGCGTCCAGTATTTTTCCAATAATTGCAAATAAATTAAAGTCAACCTGTCCTGCCTCGATATTGTCAAAATTCTCCTCAAACTTTTCGCCCAGCACATTCATAACCCGCGAAGGATTGTCATAATCAACTTCGCTAATAACGCCCTCTTCAACCATGTTGACCATTAATTCTTTCAATTCTTCATTGCTGTTTTCAGCCAAACTCGGATATTCGTTCTTCAGGTTTTGAATTTGCTCATCGGTGGGAGGGGTTATTTCCTCTTCCTGCGCAGAAACAATCGCTATGTCTTCCGAATTAAATGCTTCTCTGTAAATATAGCTAACGCTAAAAGTCAGACTCACAATTAAAAATATCTGCGCAAAAATTTCAATCCCTTGTTTAAGTGTTATTGTTTTTTTCATATTCCTCCCAACCCATGCGTTGAAGCGCATGCCCTCACAGCAACATTCATTACTAATCCCGAATCTTCGTCAGTTATCGAATAAACTTTGCTCGAATCAGACATAACAAACAAATCGATATCATACCTCGGATAAATTAAACCGTAACCAACATACTCAAAATAACAGGTCTCCGCCTGCTGAAGCGCGATTGTGTTTGCGACATGAGCTAAATTATAAGCGGGGCTTTTCACTTCGACGACAAAATTATTGAATCTTCTCTTTTCACCTGAGTTTTCTATCGTTGTCTCTTTATTAATCTCAACAACTATTTTGTCAGGCCCCCAATCTAAATTTACTTCCGGAGGCAAATTATTTTCATAATTCAGGTCTCCCCTTTTATCAAACTCTGTCTCCATTTCTCTGAAGCAGTCAGCCATTCTTCCGTCGTCTAAATACTTCTTGATTTCACTTTTAATCTCACTTTTAATCATGTGCTGCTGAACGCATGTTCCCAATGGCTCAACATTATAATATCCGTTGCTGTAACACAAATATTCAACTTCAATTTCCCGGTATAAAACAGAATTCTTTGGCTGCAGGAAACCTCCGTGAGGCAAAATCAAGTCGACGACTTCTTCAACATCTTCTTTAACACATTGTTCCAAAAATTCTTTGGCTGCAGGAAACCTCCGTGAGGCAAAATCAAGTCGACGACTTCTTCAACATCTTCTTTAACACATTGTTCCAAAAATGACTGCATATCAAAAACTCCCCCCGAACCTGGATTAATAATGCCGGGCCCCCTGCTTATCGCAAAAAATAATAAAATGCTCCCGACTAAAATAACCCCTAGGATTATCCATATAGAAACCTGCCCCTTTCTGTTTAATTTTTCAGCCATAAATTTCCTCCTTCCTTTTTCTTTCTTCTCAGCTTTCCCTCAAGCGCGAGCTCAAGAAGATATTTTTCCGCAGTATTCCATGAAACTTTCAAAAACCGGGCGACTTCAGAGCTCGATACAACTTCCTCTTTCTTCAAAAGCTCAATTATTCTATCCTTATGTGATTTCATATGATTTTACATAGCATTTTTATTACTAAATTTGCTATGGTTTATCTTATGAATAAATACTATTAAAATGTTTTTATTTACATTCGCGGTAATCAATGATTACAAAAGCAACAATTTCTCTTCTGTAACTTATCTAAAATTATTAGACTAAAAGAAAAACCTAAGCCGCAAACTCTTTCTCGCTCACCTTCTTCTGCCCGTCAACGTCAATAAATCTCTTCACAACACCTTTTCTTTTAGCCAGCTCTCTCATTTCTTCCGGCGTTTTATAGTTTTTTGGAATTTCAATATCTCTTATTTCAAGAGTGTGCTTAATCCTTATTTCTTTAAAACTGGAAAAATCAAAAAATAAATCTTTAATAATTTCCGGGTCGGAAGTTTTCAGAGAGCAAAAATCTGCCTTCGGTTCGTCCTCGCCTTTTTTGCCGGGTTTTCCGCTCTTAGGAGGTTTTGCCTTAATTTTAAGTTCAAAGCCATTTCCGGAAAAAGACAGCGCATAAAATGCCTTAGGATATTTTTCCATAAGACCCAATATATCTTCTGAAGAAATTGCCGTATTAATCAAAAACTGCTTTATCCCCATGTAGCTCTTTACATTTTCGACATCAAAACCTAATTCTTCCTTAATATTTTTCGTGTAAATTATTGCCCCCTTAAAATCAAACCTTCCCCCAAATTTCTCTAGACATCTCCTGACAAGAAAATTAGCAAACTCCGAGCTCGTCTTCACACCCCATTTATCTTTCTGCTTCTTTCCTTCCAGTAAATATCTGTTCTCAAAAACACCTCTGCTAAACTTAACAAAATCAGAGTGAACTTCTGAATCGAATTCTCCTGAAAAAATCTTGGCAATAACGTTTTTCATTTCTAACATCCACAAAGCTCGTTTATAAATTTTTTTCAGCTCAAATAGTTCCAGGCAACTTTTATATATAACTGCTCCGTCATTTATTTATGGCAGTAACAGAGAGAGACGTCAGATTATATTCTGTGGCAATTTTAATAGTCTTGCTTAGTGTCCTGACATTCCTTGTAGTAAAACCGGTTTTGCTCTCGGTAATTGGGGGATTAATTCTGGCTTATGCGCTCATGCCTGTTTACAAAAAAATCCTCAGGTTGGTCAAATACAAAAATCTCGCTGCTGCACTGGTCAGCGTAATTGTTCTGGCAATAATTATTGTCCCCCTCTGGATTTTTGCCCCCGTGGTAATTCACGAATCTTTCCAATTTTTTCAGATTTCTAAGTCAATAGATTTAACTAATTTTATATCCAGCATACTTCCTAATTCTTCGCCAAGAGTTCAGTCACAATTAGCCGCCGCAATTTCCAACGCATTTAGCGAGGTGAGCTCGCTCATTGTGAATAGTTTGGTTGGGTTTCTTTTGGATTTTGCGGTAGTTTTTGTGCATATATTTGTAATTGCATTTGTGTTCTTCTTCGCTTTAAGGGACTCCTCAAAACTAAAAGAATTTGTTTCCGGACTTTCGCCTATAAACAAGTCAAAAGAGGTCATCCTTGTAAAACAGTTCAAAGATATAACCCAGTCTATAATTTACGGACAGATTGTCGTCGGATTAATTCAGGGAATCTTGGCCGGAGTAGGTCTTTTATTGTTCGGGGTTCCAAATGCACTGATTCTAACAGTAATAGCGACGATGCTGAGCATAATACCTTTAATCGGCCCGGGGATACTTTATCTGCCCATAACCATCTATTTAATTATAAACGGGAATCCATGGGTTGCCGTAGGATACTTAACATACAACCTGATTATAGTTTCTTCCCTTGACAATTTCATAAGAGCACACTTAGTCGCAAGAAAATCTAAAATATCCCCGGTAATTGCATTAATCGGAATGATAGGGGGCCTGTTTATCTTCGGAATTCTTGGTCTTATTCTTGGACCTTTAATTCTGGCTTACTTTATAACTTTCCTAAGAGAATACAAAGAAAGGTCGTTGATAAGTTTCTTCTCAACTTCTAATTAGTTTTACTCGGTTAATAAACCCGCAATTTTCGCAGACAACACTCTTGTGCGTTTTGGTAACTCTTATTTTTCCTTTTATTAAAGAAAAGCAATTCCCGCAAAATTTCTCTCGATGTTTCCCAAGTTTTATGTTAAAGCTCATCGCCAGTCGTTTTATCTTCCTGGCGTCTTTAGCCTCAAAATTCTCTTTTTTGAAGAATTCATTAATTTTCTCCTCCGCCTCTTTTTTCGTAACTTTCTTTTTCACACTTTCATCTGATTAAAAAACTTTAAATACCCTTTCTTCTCAGGAAAACTGAAAACGGCCATAGTGGTGGGGAAACACCTGTTCCCTTTCCGAACACAGAAGTTAAGCTTGCCACGCCCGATGCGTTAGTCTCCGACAAGAGGCGAAACACGGGTGCCGTCTTCATTTATATAAATGCTTAAAAAAGAAAGTTCAATTTTAAAATAATGGCTTATAATACAATTATACTTTCAGGTCTGCCAGGCTCAGGCAAATCAACTCTTCTAAAAAACTTGGCTGAAATCTATAACTGGGAAAAATACTCAATAGGAGATATGTGGAGAGCAAGATGGAAGGAAGAGTATCCTCGTGGTGAAGTTTTATTTGAAGAATTTTGGAGAACAACAACTATAGAAGATAATCGAAGAATAAACGAAGAAGCTCTGGAAATTATGAGAAGAGGAAAAACAATATGGGATTCGCGATTTTCAGTTTATTATACCAGAAACCTTCCAATACTACAGGTCTTCCTCCACACGGATTTAAGAGTAAGAGCACAAAGGGCGATAGAAACATCAAAGTACGGAAAAGACAAAACAGAAGAGGAAATAGCAGAAATATTAACGGCAAGAGAACAGGACGAAGTCAGGATGGGACGAACACTCTACGGCGCAGATTTTGATTATAGATTTCCAAATTTATATCATCTTAGATTAGACAGCTCAAGATTAAGCATAGATAAAGAATTACAGATGATAGGCTCTCGAATGAATTTCTAATCTCCAGTTGCTTGGCTTCGCCCAAATTTTAATTTTTCTTTCTTTTCCCGCCCAAGATAGTGAAAGATTGTTGTGAAGAATTGTGAAAAACTTTGCTTATCGGACCGAAGGAAAACTCAAAAAATTGCTACGCAACTTTTTCTAACAAACGATAAGCGGTTCGCTTCGCTCTCCCAAATTTTTCATTTAATTAGAAATAATCTTCCCCTCAAACGAGTTTTTCCTATTTTAATTTGCCTCTTTTTTCTAAGTCCTCAATCGTTTCAATATATCTCAAAATATCTTCATAAGTTTGTTTTTCGCCTTTTTTTAGTTCTGGATAGTAATCTTGAAGTTTTGAATTTAAGCTTAATAGTTCCCTAATTTCTTCTTTTGGAATTTCTAAATATTTGAGATTATCCCGTAAAGCCCTCAAATATTTTTTTATCAATTCCTTTCTTATTTTTGAAAGATTTGAGTATCCTACACAATCTGTAAAAACTCTATGAATAGTTCTCAAACTTTCTGTTACAATCAAAGATTTATGTTCGTCTTTCTTTTTAGATAAACTCAAAACTTTTTCATAAATCGGAAAAATATGGTCGCACTCGATTATTCTCCGATAATTATTTTTTGCGACTAACATTCTTTCAACACCAACACCACTAACAACCAAAAGAAAATCTCCAATTTTTATATCTACAATTTTTCCATTCTTAAAAATTGGCTCAAACAACAAATATTCTAAAGTTGCGACATCTAAAAGCGTCCATCAATCTTAACAAAAATTTCATTTCTATAACCCCAAGGAGTTGGTCTTTGCATGTTCAAACTCAAAAAGGTTTCTTCGTTTGTAGTTTTAATATTTTTTACGCCAATTTCTTTCCAAATTTTTACAGCCAATTCTTCTTTTGGAATCTCTTTTTTAATATCATATCTTCCATTTGTAATATCTTTTGATTTTCCACCCTTACAAGAAGATATGTAAATTTGTTCAGGTAAAAAATCCATTGTTTTTGTTAAGAAATTCCAAATATGATTTATAGAAATCCTTAATTTTTCTTCTATTTTCTCATTAGAAGATAAAATCATTTGTCCGTGAATATCTGCTAGGTCAAATAAGGCAAGATGAGTTTTATCTTTTTTATCTTCTAATAGTTTCTCAAAATCAAGATTTCTTATACAGGGTTGAATTTTTGAATAGATTAAATCGTGAGAAAAACTAAGATAAGAATTAAATTCGTCCAACATTTCTGCCTCTGTAAAACTGAGATTAAATTTTCCTGGAAATCCCTCATTCACAACTGAATAATTGGGAAAATTTTTAGTTCCTTTTACTCTCGGCAACTTTTCAATTATTTTTCTTAGTTCTTTATTTGTAAGGGCCATCATAATTTAAATAAAAAGAGGCAATTTATTAATTTAACTGAAAAACTCGTTTCCACCCCCCCTCGATTATTTCAATTTCTTTTTAGAAAAAAGAAACAAAAAAATACGCGGGCAATCTTTCTTATTTAATAGTCATCGCTTCCACTTCCCCCCCTGAAAGAAAAATTAAAACCCAATAGGTCGCTTCTTGCTCCACTCGTGCCTCACTCATTTCATTCATTCAGTCAAGCAACAGCAGATTAAGAGGTAATTTCTTTTTGCTTCGCAAATTTTCTTCATGAAAACCAGAAATTAGCCCAAATTGTTTGCTTATTTTTATATTAAATTTACTGCAAACAACTTCTCTTAATCGCGATGTTTGTTCCAGTCTCGCTCAAGTCTAGGACTCCATGGACACAATCTTTCTCCGTTTTTTTCATGCAAAATATTTAGATGATAACTTTTAAAACCTTTCTTTCATCCTGATTTTCACAGAATTAAATATTCTGTAATGTGGGTGTGCCGGAGCGGTCAAACGGGATGCGCTCAAGACGCATTGGCTTAGTGCCTACCTAGGTTCGAGTCCTAGCACCCACATTTCTATATTCTTAGTTACTAAGGAGGTAAATTTAAGTAATCCAAAGAACTAAAATAATTTATGCGTGTTCTCCTGTCAAACAAATCGAGAAAAAACTTAGTTAACCTCTTTAAAACAAAATATAACGCAAAGTCAATTAAGGAACTTTCAAATAGGTTAAATGTCCCAGTGAAGACACTCGATAGTTGGTTCTATAAAAAAGAAAGATATATCCCTCAAAAAATAATAGAGGAGTGGGTGGATCAATTAGAAATTTTGGACAGAAAAGAAGACAAATGGGGGGCGATAAAAGGAGGAAAGATATCTTATATACAAACAATCAAAAAATTTGGAAAAGAAGAGGTTAAGAGACGTCAGGCGTTAGGTGGAAAAACAGCAGCTATAATCAAAGATAAAAAAGAGAAAAGCAAGTTTTCCGTAGATATTCAGGACCCATCGTTTCTGGAGTTTTACGGTATCTTACTCGGTGACGGCTGGCTTAGCAATTTTAAAGCTGGAAATAAAAGAGTCTGGATTATTGGAGTTAGTACAAACTTAAAATTAGAAAGAAAATTCTTAGAATATTATAGTTCAATCGTTAATAAGAGGTTTAATAGGAAAGGAACAATCAGAGAAAAACCAGTAGGAAATGTTATAGAATTTATCTTTAGTCATAAATATCTTTTAAAATATTTTAACGAGGCTCTGGGTTTTCCAATTGGCAAGAAAGAAAATCTTGAAATAAATAAAATAATCTATGATTTGGATTTTAGCAGATTAAAATATGTGATAAGGGGGATATTTGATACCGATGGGTCGTTTTACTTAGACAAGAATAGAAGAAAGAAAAATTACTACCCTATAATCTCAATTCATATGAAAGAGCCAAAATTGATAAAACAAATAAACGATATTTTGAAAAATAATGGCTTTAGTGTAAATTATGATGAAAAAAATAATATGATAAAGCTCAAAGGTCATAGTCAATTAAAGAAATGGCTTAGCGAAATAGGTTCATCTAATCCTTATAAATTAATTAAGATGAAGAGAACATCCCAACAATCTTTTTATTCTCCTAATTCCAGAAAATAAAATGATTTCGTGGTTTGAAAAACACAGGAAACTATCGATATTTATAACTCTAATAATTGCAGTAGTAATCTTTAAAATTTCTTCTATGACATTCGAAGCATCTCAGGGGGGAACAAACATAAAAGCACTCGCCTACCATTTCTTTGCTTTCTTTTTCTTAGCGATGTTTCTTTTCATATCAACAATAAACAACAAAAAACACCCGGTAATAATCTTCACGTCATTCTTGCTCTCCGTTCTCTACGCAATCTCCGATGAGCTCCATCAAGCATTCGTCCCGGGAAGGCTTTTGTCATTAGGCGATGTATTTATAGATACCTTGGGAATTTTCTACGCTTTCATAGTCTATTTCATTTCCGTCGAATACAGAAACGGAAAAAGATATATATTACGAAATTAATAAAATAATATGGTCGCAGAAATTAAAAAATACAATCCGATTGAAATAATAGTCAGCAGGACAGATGACGATTTTAGATTTCTCGTTAAATATACAGACAAGATTAAAAAATCCGACTCCACAATTTATCTTGATAATGAAGGACAGGTTATGAGTGATTTAAAATCCCAAGTCGAGTCAGCATTAAAAACCGGGCGCAGAATAAATTTCAACATAGACACTAAAGCAAGAGATAAATTACAAAGACCAGAAGAGCTTGAGGAAATGGTCAGAAGACAAATAGAAGATTATTCTCCCCGCGAAGATGGTTGATTAATCCCCAGCACCTAAAACAATAAAAAACATCCTTCTCTGAAAATTCATGCGAAAAAAAGGATTGCCATTAATTGCGGCGGGCGCAGTCATGCTTGCGCCATCTTGCGGTAGTTTTTGCGATTCATTTTCTTATTTGAAAAATCCCCCGTCGGAAATCAGAGAAATTATCAGAATAGAAAGCTTATTGATTAGCGCTTCAACAGATGATTTTAAAGATGAAAGATTCAGGGAAGATTTCTCAAGACTGGAAAGAAGATACAGCAGTTTGTTAGATTCAGAAAACATAAGAGAATTAAGAAAAAGATACGAAAATAGCGGTAAGGATTGTCTTCTTTACGGAACTCTTTCTTTTTTAGGCGCGGCTTCGTTAGGGCTGGGAATAAAACGTTTCAGAAAATTAAATGATTGATACATTTAGCTAGGAGATAGTCTAATGTCGCGCCATCAATGATAACTAAAATTATCTGAAAATTAGTTTTCAATATTAAAATTAACTGCCGAATTAGCAAATATCTATTTTATTTATAATAATTTATCAGAAGACGAAGCGATATATTAATTAAATTTTTAAATTTGGATTTATTAAAATAATTTAATTCGCTACTTACAACCAAGCCAATATCAAATTGTGAAACGTTACTCGACATAAATCGCCGGCTTTCATTTGAAACTGAAATTTCGAATGAATGAACGCAATCTACTCAAGATAGATTGCGGGCTTTCCCGGTTTAGCTTTCTTCGCTTTCCCTTGAGGATCATATTTATTTTTATCATTAACGGCAAAAACCTTGACCTCTCTCCCAGTCCTGACAGAAATAAATTTCTCGTTATACAATTCAAACTCGTTAGGCAAAGCGTAAATGTAAACTTTTTCGCCTTTAATAAGTTTCAGGATATTATTAATGTCGGACACAATCTTCTCAAAAATTTCTTCCTCTTTCTCAAACTTGTCGTCAATCTTGCCCTCATCAGCTTTCGGCCATTGCTCCAGAGAAACAAATCCTCTCCCGCCTAATTTTTCCCATAGCTCCTCTGCAATGTGTGGACAGAAAGGCGCCAGCAATTTAAGGACGGAAAAAGCGTCTTTTTTTGACATCTCTTCTTCCAAATTTTCGCAAAGGCTTCTTATCTTAATCACCGCCAAATTATATTTTATGTCCGAGATAAATTCACTAACTTCTTTTATTGTTTTGTTCAGCTTGTGAGCCATTTTTGGACTTGTTTTCCCGTCTTTAACTGACAAGATTTTATTATAAGTTCTTCTCAAAAATTTATTTGTGCTTTCAACACCTTCGTCATTCCAGTTGAAATCTTTGTCCGGGCTTGCAACAGACATCAGGAACATTCTGACCGCGTCGACGCCATATTTTTTAGCAGCCACTTCAGGCAAAACAGCATTGCCATAAGACTTGCTCATTTTTCTTCCATCGCTTCCGTAAACAAAACCTTGGTTGAATAAATTCTTCGCCGGCTCGTCAAATTTCAGCAAGCCTAAATCCCTCAAGAACTTTGTGTAAAACCTAAAGTAAATATCGTGAGAAACCGCGTGCTCTTTCCCGCCTATGTACATATCAATAGGCATCCAATATTCAGCTTTCTTCTTGTCAAAAATTTCTTTCTCATTCTTTGAATCGGTATATCGCAAAAAATACCATGAAGAATTGGCGAATGTGTCCATCGTGTCGGTTTCTCTTCGCGCTTTTCCCGAGCATTTCGGACATTTAGTTTCTGCAAAAGGTTTGTAGTCAATTAATGGATTTTTTGTACTGGTGAATTGGATATTATCCGGAAGTTTAACAGGAAGTTCTTTTTCAGGAACCGGGACAATTCCACATTTCCCGCAATAAATCATCGGTATCGGCGTTCCCCAAAATCTCTGGCGCGAAATCAACCAATCTCTTAATCTGAAATTGACAACTTTCCTGCCGAGCTTTTTCATTTCAAGAGCGTTTGTTATGTGCTCTTTTGCCTCCGCGCTTTTCAAGCCGTCAAATCCTTCCGAGTTGATTAACACACCGAAATCTGTATGGATTAATAACTCTTTATAAAAACTATTCTTGGCTAGCCAACTATAAACATTTTCCGCACTTTTTTTTGGTTTTTCACCATTAAAAGTCATTCCATATTCATCTATAATATCGTTTGTTTTTTTATTTAATTCCAACTCTTCAGTCTTGCCATTTTTATGTTTAAAGATAAAGTAAAAACCATTCGGCGTGCTAAATTCATTCCAAAATCCCTGCTGCATATTTTTTTTAATGAATTCTTTGTAGGCATCTATTTTATTAAAAGGAATTTTTATCTTGAAAAATCCGTCTTTTGTCTTTTCAATAATTTTTGCCCCAATACTCCTAATTTCTTTTTCACTAACCCCCATCACATAGCTAAAACTTTCTTCATGCGATTTTAGGATAACTGGTTTTACCGGCAATCCATACTTCTTCGCGAATTCAAAATCCCTCTGGTCATGCGCGGGAACAGCCATAACCATTCCGCTTCCGTAATCAGCAACGACAAAATTCCCCGTCCAAATCGGAATCTTTTCTCCGGTCAAAGGATGCTCGGCGTAGCTACCGGTAAAAACACCTTCCTTTTCCATCTTGTCGCTGTCCTCTTTTTTAGTGGACTTAATTTTTTTCAGGAATTTTTGCACTTCCTTCTTTTTATCTTCTGTGACTAAAGACATCAGTTCAGGGTGCTGGGCAGATACAACCAAAAAAGTAACGCCGAATAATGTGTCAACGCGCGTCGTGAAGACAGGCCATTTCTTTAAAATAAGTTTCTCGATTTCAGGTTCTTTCTTTCCATTAAAATGTGTCTCAATACCCTTAGCCTCTATTAGTTTTGCATTTAATTTTTCTGCAAGTTCTCTCGCGTGTGTTATAGGAACAATATGGTCATTCAAGCAATTTAGCACAACAATTTCTTCAACTTTATCTTTAATTGAATTGTAATCAAATTTCCAATCACAATATTTTTCTAAAATGGGCCTTTTTTGTTTATCTTTAAACTCTGGCCTTAAAGGAGGAGCTATCATAATTAATTTTCTAATTTTTTTATTTAACTCTGGCAGTAATTTCATGGCTAAAACGCTCCCCAAAGAGTGCGTTACTAAAATTGTATTCTCTTTAAACTTACAATTTTTTTTAACAAAATTTAATTGTTCTTCTAATGTTGGATTTTTTGTGTTTGGTAAATCTTGAGCGAAAAGGACTTTTCCATCTCGAGATTCTATTTCTTTTTTTAGTTCACTCCAAAAAACGCTTTGAGAATTATCTTGAAAGGCGTGGAAAAAAACAAACTCTTTTCCTTCAATGTCTTTAACAACAAAATCAACCTCGCTCCCCTCGCTTTTCCCAATCCAATTTCTTTGCATATTTTTAATCAGCTCAGGCCAGTCCAATTTTTTCAATCCTTCATATAATTCGTCCGCGTAAGCCGTCGTTTTCAAAAACCATTGCTCAAGTTGTTTGACTTCTACATCATTGTCCTCGTGTCTCCAGCATTTTCCGTTGACGACTTGTTCATTCGCCAAAACTGTGTTGCATTTGGAGCACCAGTTCACCGGCGCTTCTTTTCTGTAAGCCAGTCCTTTCTCATACATCTTCAGGAAAATCCACTGGTCCCATTTGTAATAATCCGGCTTGTGGCACTCAACCATCCTGCTCCAGTCGTAAGAGTTTCCGAAAGACTTGAAGTGTTTTATAAAATTCTTTATTGCATTTTCAGTAAATTTTTTCGGATGAGATTTTTCTTTTATCGCGGCGTTTTCAGCAGGAAGTCCGAACGAATCAAACCCCATAGGATAAAGAACGTTGTATCCCTGCATCCTCTTAAACCTCGCGTAAACATCCCCTATAGTGTAAATGAACGCGTGGCCCATGTGCAAGCCGGAACCGGAAGGGTATGGAAATTGCTCAAGAACATAAAATTTTTCTTTCTTGCTATCTTCTTTTACCTCAAAAATTCCAGCATCCTCCCACTTCTTCTGCCACTTCTTCTCAATCTTCCCAAAATCAACTTCCTCATTCTTCATCCTTGTGAATACAATAAACCAAATTTAAATCTTACCACAATGGAATTATTTATATACGAATAATCTCTCTTACAAAAGAGGTGAAGATGAATATAGTATTCTTTGAAGCGCAAAACTGGGAAACTCGGAGTTTAAAAGAAGGCCTGAAAAAACACAGGATTGTTTTTGTTAAGGAACCTCTGACAGAGAAAAACGTTTCACTGGCGAAATCGGCGGAAATCGTCGGAGTTTTTGTCGAATCAAAAGTTAACAAAAAAATTCTCTCAAAACTAAGCGGAACGAAATTAATAGTCACGCGCTCTACAGGTTACGACCATATTGACATAAAAACATGCAGGAAAAGAAGAATAAAAGTTTGCAACGTGCCTTCCTACGGTGAGAACACAGTAGCCGAACATACTTTCGCTCTGATTCTGGCGTTATCAAGAAAAATTTATAAGTCACAGTTAAAAATTGCAAATAAAGATTATTCTCTTGAAGGCCTAAAAGGATTTGATTTAGAAGATAAAACTCTTGGCGTGATTGGCGTCGGAAAAATAGGAAGGCACGTAATAAGAATCGGGCGCGGTTTTAACATGAAAGTTTTAGCGTATGACCATCACCCCGACGACTTTATGGCTGAGCAGCTAAATTTCAGATACGTACCATTTGAGGATATAATAAAAAAGTCGGACATAATAACCCTGCATGTTCCCTATATAAAACAAAATCGCCATTTAATCAGTAAAAAAATTTTTAAAAAAATGAAAAAAGGAGCAATAATAATAAACACTTCACGAGGCGAAATAATAGACACGGAAGCTTTAATTTGGGCAATTGAAAATAAAATAGTTTCTGCTGCGGGGCTGGATGTTATCGAAGGTGAGGGCCTTCTGAAAAATGAGAAATCGCTTCCCCACGAAATGAGAAAGCCGGAACACCTTCAGCAATTGGCGGAAAATCATATTCTTCTCTCAAAAGAAAATGTAGTTTACACGCCGCACATGGCATTTTACAGCGAAGAGGCTCTTAACCGAATAGTCAAAAAAACAATCCAGAATATCCAAGACTTTGAAAGAAAAGAAACAGACGGAATTCAATTTATCTGTTGAAAAAATTTAGGTGACTGACCATAATTGGCACTAATTTTCTTTATTTACCGAAAACAAAATGATTAAAAAAGTGTCTAAACAATTAAACGTGACTTCATGAAATTATTTCTAATCATAAACAAGCAAACCCATTATTTATCGAAGTTATTTTGCTAATTGTAAATTTTTAACGGATGGGCTATCAATTATTTGAAAGTAAAGTTGGTGCTAAAAACGGCTAATCACCAAATTTAAATACTAAAAAATTTTAATTTGGCAAATGAGCAGAGGAAATAATAAGCCGCAGCACAGAACAACAAACAGGGCGTACACTACTATGCCTCCGATTATTAAAGGGCATGGCGGATTAAGAAATTATATTTCTGCAATGAGGGAAGTCGATGACCCTGCAGAAAGAAACAGGGAATTAGAAATGAGAAGAAAATTAGATGGGCTAAGTTATAAATATAGTCATCGGTCGGGCATCAGCAGAAGTTAATTTTTATTTTCCAGCTTCTTGACTCTATTCTCCAAATCCTTTACTTTTTCCAACAAGGATTCGTGCGTTTGCAGAGGCGGTAAATCCATCGACCTGACAAAATCGTTCAAATAGGCATTGAATAAAGTGCTTAGTTTTCCTCCAAAGAGCCCGAGTTTTTTCTTGGCTTTATTCAATAAAATCTTATCAACACTTACATTAACTCTTACTTTTTCAATCATACACATTACTACACACTTTGGTATAAAAATCTTTCCTGACAGATAACTTTAAATATATAAGTCAAAATTCTGAATTATGTTAAGTAAAACAAAAATAAAATCAAGAATAAGAAAGAAAACAAATCCTGTTTTAGTGGAAACAATCAGGGAAGCTCTAAAAAACCCTGCATGGAAAGAAGTGGCAAAAAAACTTTCATCCTCGACGAGAAATTATCTCTCTGTTAATCTTTCAGAAATAGACAGGCATTCAAAAGAGGGAGACACAATTATGGTCCTTGGAAAGGTCTTGTCAAACGGGGAGCTGACAAAAAAATTAAGAATATGCGCTCTATCTATTTCAGAATCCGCCAGGGAAAAAATAAAAGAAAGCAAATCAGAAATAGTTTCTGTCCTCGAGGAAATCAACAAAAATCCAAAAGCGGAGGGAGTTAAAATACTAAAATGAACGTGCAAAAATTTGACCTAAATGATTTGGCAGAATTTTTAGTCAGAGCTAAAAAACAAACATACGCAGGAGATGGGAAAGAAATTGAGCCACAAAGACCGGGATTTAAGGAATTAGAATTTTCAGAAAAAGATTGGAATTATAGGGATAGTTATACAGGATACTTTTGTGCACCTGGGCAGGAAATAGTAAGGTTCCAAGGAAGTCCGATTTGGTCCATGTCTTACGATGGAGGAATGCATGAAGAATATCAGAGGGACTTAAATTTTGCAAGAGAAACTTTTAGTTTTTTAAAAGATGCACTATCTAATGTAAGCGCGGATAGACCTTTTAGAGGTTCACACTTTACGCAGAAAGATAATAACAAGTGGAGATATACTTCAACAGTTCAGGGAGATATTAGAAGATTTCAGGGCAATGAGATGATAATTTTTAATAAAAAAGAGGTCTTCTCACAAAACTTTATTGGGGGTCTGATTATTCCTAAAGGAGGTATTGAAGTAAAATGAAAAACGAATTAATTATAGACGCAACGGGCGGAATTTTGGGGAGAATAGCCAGTTACACTGCCAAGCAAGTTCTGCTCGGAAAAGAAGTGAGAATAATTAATTGTAGCGAGGCTCTTCTGACCGGAAGAAGAGGAATGATAATAGCACGGTACAAAAAAATAAGGGCAATGGGTGGCTCAAGCCAGAAAGGCCCGATAATTCCGAAGAGCGCAGAGAGAATAATGAAAAAAACAGTAAGAGGCATGCTCCCCCACAAAAAAGGCAAAGGTTCCGAGGCTCTGGACAGGTTAAAATGTTATAACAAAGTTCCGAAAGAACTTGAAGAAAAAGAGAAAATTTATCTGAAGAGAGACCTGAAAGTAAAAGCAATGAAATTAGCTAATCTGGTGGAGAACTTGTAAATGGCAGTAAAGAAAAAAACAATTGAAGATAGGATTTTTTCCGGAAAAAGAAAAACCGCAGTGGCAAAAGTTAGAATAAAACAGGGACATGGCAAAATATTTTACAATCAGTTGCCTCATACTGATTTAGGAATGTTCCATAAGCTTGCCCTTTCAGAGCCAATCAGAATCTATCAGCAGGAACTTGGAGAAGATGTAAAATTTGATTTTCATATTAACACAAGGAGCGGCGGAAAAGAGGCGCAGATTCAGGCCGCAAGACTTGCGATAGCAAGGGCGCTACTTGAAATATCCGGCTCAGAAGTTTTAAGAAAAACATTCGTCAAATACGACAGAAATATCATCGTCCAGGACTCCAGAAGGAAAGAAACCTGCAAGCCGGGAGATTCCAAGGCAAGAGCTAAACGACAGAAATCTTTCAGATAAATGATAAAAGAAAGCCCCTCTCAAAACGCTAAAATGCCTTATTTGGCAAGAGATCCTTATTTGAAGAGTCTGGCCCTTAAATTAATTGATGAAAGATTAGGAGCAACCTATAGGATAGGTAGCGATACCGATGCTAGAACCATTGCACAGATTATGAATGACGACCCTCTACTTTTTAGCAGAGAAACTGTAATAACTCCAGATCAGGTAAATAATTTTATGTTATACATTAACGAAATGGCTTCAACAGTATAATATGAAACAAAAAAAGAGGTCGTCAATTTTAATTATAGTTCTCGTGG
>Ga0209542_10010758_pt1 | contig 16409 bp, 15 predicted proteins | sample RifCSPhighO2_01_FD_184028 | JGI IMG/M metagenome (GOLD analysis project Ga0209542, IMG submission 184028) | Soil microbial communities from Rifle, Colorado - Rifle CSP2_plank highO2_0.1 (SPAdes) (version 2) | ecosystem: Environmental > Terrestrial > Deep subsurface > Rock core/Sediment ...
TCCATCGTGCCGGGATTTCGCACGACGGTTTGGCGTCTGACGGTCATGGCATCTTCTCCACCTGACGCTTGTGGAAGAGATTGACGGTCCTGCGAATCTTCCGGACCACTTTGTCGTTCTCATCCTTCACCTCGACGAAGGTGATGGATTTGAGGGCCTTTTGACCTTTCTTAACGACATATCCCTGCGCCAGCCATGAGGAGAACGGCATCGCGTCTGTGTGGGGATCAAACTCCTCGGCACACTCTTCGCCCCACCGCGCTTCTATCTGCTCCTTCACCATCTCGTACGTAGTCTCGGAGCCACGATATGGAGACACAAGCACCTCTTTAACTTGCTTCATATACAGGCATTGCTAAACACACACGCTTCGACATGGCGCGTAAAGCTTTGTTGTGTCTTCTAAATTGAATAAGCTTCGCCCTACTAAGTTGTACTGAATTAGATGCCGGTGGGGGGAGTGTTCTTTGGGTCCCATCTGTGTACATTCGGTACCATAGGTATAGGGACCCGCACGGACCCGCGCAAATTTTTGTACTTTCGTATGATTGAGATATGCCCTATACGCCACCAGTGAATCGCAGAGCGAACCGTATCAACAAAAAGGAATTCTTCCAGTTGCTTTCAGAGCAGTCCAACTACGTAAGTGATAACGCTGTGCGGCAGATCTACTTCGGACTAGCGCGACTCATCGTGCTGCAACTGCGGAAGAAAGAATTGTTACGATTGCCTGGTATTGGCGACTTCGCCCTGATCGAACAGAAGGCGCGACCGGCATGGGTGGGTAGAAAACAAGTGAGAATTGCCGCTCGAAAGGTGTTGAAGTTTTATCCCGCCGAGCATATGAAGCGGTATTTTTCGGAGTGGCAGGGTCCGCACTCTATTGCCGATTCGAATATGTACCGAAATTGGGGTAATTATTTTGATTTCCCTGAATATCGGGAATAAATGCTGTAATTGCTCACGGGCGGGAGAGTGATTCTATAATCAGTCTCCGCAACCGAAGCTTTTTCCTGTAGGATGCCGTGGTGGGACCGTCCATAATCTTCGACAAATCTGTGCTGGAAAGCCTTAATCCCGATGAGGCAATATGGCTCGATCAATTTTACTTGTCTGTCATTACGCCACTGTTTTTTGTTGAGACGATGGCGGATCTCGATAAGCAAACCCGTTCCGGTCGAAAACCCGAAGATGTTGTTGGAAGCCTGGCATATCGGACTCCAGACCTACACTCGAAAGCAAATGTGCATCACAGATCTCTTCTAGAGGGAGAATTATCAGGCGAGAGCGACGTAGATATGAAGCACGGTCGCCCTCACATAGGCGGTGGCCGGTATGTAGATCTTGGTGGTAAGACAGGCGCTTACTTTGAAGCCTCTCCCGAAGAAGAGGCGATGAAACGATGGCAGGAACATAAATTTTTGGAACTTGAGCGAGCATACGCCAAACAGTGGCGAGAGGGTCTGTCGAACATCGATCTCGAGGAGATTTATTCTCACTACCAACTTCGCTTTGCTGAATACCCAAATCCGAAAACTCTCGAGGAGGTAAAGAAAATGGCAGATGATTTTATGGATCATCCGAACCAAGAAGATATTCTTAAAGCCTCGTTGGGTGCTGTTGGCGTCGCTCCGCAGTTCATCGAAAGAATCCTTGTACGCTGGCGTAATGCGGGTTCGCCTCCAATAAGAAAATTCGCTCCGTACCTAACACACGTAACGATAGTGGATTACGTGTTCATGTTTGGAATTGGAGCGGATCTTATAGGGCGCGGGCGTCCAAGCCATAAAATCGACGTGGCTTACTTATACTACCTACCTTTCTGCAAAATCTTCACCTCTAATGATCGCCTTCACAAATTGCTCGCGCCACTTTTCATGCGCCCGGACCAAACGTTCATTCCGGGAGAAGATCTGAAAGCGGATTTGAAGAAATTGGACGCGCACTATTTCGCGCTTCCTCCCGAAGATTTGGCAAAAGGGGTGTATTTCTTTGCGAGCAGACCGCCCGACAACACTGACTTCCTGACGACTCGCATGTGGGATAAGTATCAATCTCCTAAATGGAGAGGCGTGAAAGGAATGGCACCACAACCGCATACGCCCGCACGAGAACCTTTCCTCGACTCTCTCAAAGAGTTCGAAAAGAAAGTAGAGGCCGAAGGTACCGCTATTCCTTCGCGCCCGGGAGAATCCGACCAGATGATGATCAAACGTCTTGTGAGTGGTAAACGTGGAAAATGGACACGATTCCCGCCGGAGGTTATGAATCGTCGTAAAAATGAACGTGGAGATTGGGAAGATATTCCAGCATCTGCGTGAGCACTAAAAAACCACCGTTCGGCGGCGTTTGGGACACAATTCATCACTTTTCCCTGTACTGCTCCTTGCTAATAATTTCCGGTTGCCCACCGGTTGCCCAAAAAGTGATAAAACGTGATAATTTGTGAGTGCTTGTGAGTACGATTGAGAATCTCACTGATTGCCGTTATTTCTTTACTTTACGCCGTTAATCGTTTGTTTTCGCGACAGATTCGCACTCGTGTGAATTCTTCCATTCAAGATTCGAATCCCTCCCTCTCCGCAAATGGTATACTGATCTCGTATGAACTACATGCACTCTGGTCAGGGGTTTGGGATGATGGGCGATTGGGGGTTTGGCATCGGATTTCCGCTCGTCGTCTCATTTTTATTATTGGTGGTCGCGTGGAGTCTCTTGTGGAAAGGCTTGGCACTGTGGCGCGCAGCGAAGCGCGGTGACACATGGTGGTTTATCGCATTCCTCATCATCAACACGGCCGGCATTCTCGAGATCATCTATCTCTTTGTGATCACAGGCGCAAAACTTTCTGATTTCACGAAGCGCATCACGCACAACGGGCATCAGCAATAGGTCGCGCGTTGCGCGAGGACGCGAGAGCATTGGTAGAGAGCAACCATGACCATCACCTGCGCAACATACAACATCCTCCACGGCTACCACCGTGACCTCATCCTGCAAAATATCCGTTTTCTCATCGACGAGGGCGCCGATGTGATATGCCTGCAGGAGGCTGAAGTGCGCTTCAAGGGCGCTCTGCGCAAATTTATCGCGCAAAAAGATCTCGCCGGCTGGGAGATGCGCTCCGCGCATGTGGGCTACGGTGGCAACGTGGCGATTCTCTGGAGAGGCGAGCGGCTGCGACTCGTGCGGACGAGTCTTATTCCCCTCCCCAAACTCAACGCGCCATCGAAATTGCAGCAGCTGCGGGTGAAGCGGCTGCGGAAATTCGACACCGATCGCGTCGCCCTTGTTGGACTATTTGAGTGGGACGGACAGACCTTCCAGATCACAAGCACCCACATTGCGTGGGAAGGCGGCAGCCGCCATCGGATACGCCAGATACGGCACCTGCGCCAGACGCTCGAGAAGGAGAGCGCCGACGTCCGGATCATCGCCGGCGATTTCAACACGCTCGCGCCACGTGCCCTGCGGCACATCCACGAACGAAAGGTTGAGGAGGCGCTGGGTGCACACTATATCAATGCCCTTCCGAGGCTCTCGTGGAGCTATGACACATCGCACGCCGATCCAGGCGACGGCCTCGGATTTTTGCCCAAGCTCCACCGCGCGGGACTGCGTTTTCGCGCGCGCCTCGACTATATTTTTGGTACCAATGTCTCGGTCGTCTCTTCGAGAATGCACGATCTGCCCGGCTCCGACCACCGGCCGCTTGTCGCGGTATTTGCTACGGCTAGTATTCCTATCGCGCAAGCAGTGCGCGCTACCACGCACTAGAGTCGGAACGACTCTAGTGCGTGAGTGATTCCGCCTCGAAGGCCGAGTTGTCTTCAAATTTATTCTTGGCGATGAAGAGCATCGACTCGGGGAACACAACCCCCGCTTCACGTGCCCTCCCCATCATCAGAGTCAAAATATTGTTCGCGCCATACTCGGTAGGAATCTCTGATGGATTCTTGCCCTTGAATATCTCGTCGAGCGTCTTTGCCGAATGGCGACCTGATTCTCCGAAGTCATCGGAGTATGAGAAGAGTCCGCCGTTGGGCAGATCTTCAAAGGGCGCCACCATGGGGATGCCGAGGCGGATGGCAAGCTCGCCCTCCCCCGTCTCTTGCGTGCCGTAGTAGTGCCCCGCGATGTGGAAGAGGCCGTCGATGTCGCCCTTTTTGATCGTGGCCGCAATACGGTTGAACTCTGTCTCGGCCTCGGGCGGCGGGACACTTGTCTTGAATTCCACGAGGTCATAGCCAAATAGCGGCGCTTGTTTTTTGAGCTCCTTGTAGTACTCGCCTCCGATATCAGTCACGATAAAACCATCGCTAAAAACACCGAGCTTCTTGAAGTCAGGATCGATCTCGCGGAAGAATTCGAGACTCCGCTGTACGATCTCGTTGAGATTGGTCGCGACTCCTGTCGAATTATTGCCGGAGGAGCGGAACGACTCGATGATGCCGGATTCTACCGGATCGTGGAAGCGCGTCATGAAGACGATGGGGATATCGGTGCGCCCCAATTCTTTCGTGACATCTACCGCTACTTTCGCCTGCATCTCAAGACTCGCCCATATAGCATTCACGTCATCATCGAGGATTATCTTGCGGACGTCGCGATCGATGTCTGCCATCATGCTCGGACCGGGGATTGAGAGAATATCTACGTACGTGATGTTGGTGTATCCGAGCTTCTGCAGCTCGTCTTTGAAGCCCGCCGCGACGTCGTTGAATTGACGGAATGAAAGTACACCGATCTTTTTCGGCGCTGCAGTGAGATTATCCGCGGGCGAAGAGGGTGTGTAGAACCATAAAAAGTATGCGCCTATGCCACAAGCGACGATGAGTGCTGCCGCGCCGATAAATACGCCGAATCCGGACTTCGGCGACGCGGGGGCGGCAGATGTATTCACAGCGGTGGGTTGTTGATTCGGTGGCATATAAACGTTTTAATGGCCAGTAGCTTCTGGAAAATCGGAGTCGTCTTCGTACTTCTCCGTCGCGATGAAAATCATCGAGTCCGGGAATTGTACGCCGGTCTCGCGAGCTCTCCCCAGGTGGAGCGTGAGCTCGTTCCGTGCTCCGTATTCCACGGGAATGTCTGACGGTAGCGTGCCTCTGAAAATCTTGTCGACCATGACAGCCGATTCCTCGCCCGCAAACTCATAGTTCGTCGAGTAGGAGAAGTGTCCTCCGCCCGGAAGATCCTCATAGGGAGCAGACATGGGTATGCCGAGACGTTTTGCGAGTCTGTATTCGCCCGATTCCTGTGTCTCATAGAAATGGCCCGGAATATGGACAAAGGCGTCTACATCTCCAGGCCGTATTGTTGCTGCCATGCGGTTGAACTCAGCTTCAGCCTGAGGCGGCGGGACGCGCGTCGAAAATTCGACGATTTCCATCCCAAAACCATTGACCTGTTTTTTGAACTCCGCAAAATAACGCGCGGCAATATCAGGGACCCGAAAGCCCTGCCCGAAGATACCGACTTTCCTGATGCTCGGATCAATCTCTTTCAGGAACGTGAGCGTCCTCTGCGTTACCTCTGAAAGATTCCCAGCGACTCCTGTCGCATTGTTACCGGAAGACTTGAACGACTCTGCAAGGCCATACTCTACCGGATCATGAAAGCGGACGATGAAGACAATGGGGATATCGATCCCCCTTTCCTTCGTCATCTCGAGTGCAACTTTTGCCTGATGTTCGTGGTCGGCCCATATAAGGTCAACGCCTTTGTCGAGCATTCGCTGGTAGATATCTCGCATATCTTCCCCCATGGTCGGACTGATCATTATCTCTTCCTCAATGTAGTTAAGATTTGTATACCCCATCCTCTCCAAGGTGCGCTTGAGAGCCTCGATGGAACTCAATCCTTGGCGGAAATATGCAATACCAATCGTTCTTGGCGCTGCCAAGTCCGGAGCACTGTTCCTCGATGCTCCGACAACCCAGTACAATAGCCCGCCGACAACTATTACTACGACGATTCCTGCAAGTGCCCATGTCCGCACGGTCGGGGCACCTGCCTCGGGCCGAGGCGCAGGAGGCGGTGTTGTATTGGACGTTGGTGCAGCTGACTGATCTTCTGGCATGAAATCACTATATTGCTTTTAATGATCGGTAAACTCGGGGAACACTGAATCGTCTTCGTACTTGTTGTCAGCGAGGTAGAGCATCGAGTCGGGAAAAGTGATGCCTGCGGCTCTGGCGCGACCGAGGTGGAGTGAGAGTTTATTTTTGAGCGCATACTCGACGGGGATCTCGGACGGCTTGGCTCCCTTGAATACCTTGTCGGCCATGACCGCCACTTGTTCACCGGATTCGTACGTGCCGTTCGCAAAGGTAAAGTGTCCGCCGCGCGGAATGTCTTCATAATTCGTCGCCATGGGGATGCCGAGGCGGATGGCGAGCCTGCCTTCCCCGGCTTCCTGGGTCACATAGTAGTGGCCCGCGATGTGCATCAGAGCATCGATGTCGCCCTTTTTGATACTCACTGCAACGCGCTCGAATTCCTCTTTTGCCTTCGGCGGTGGTTGGTCTGTCGTGTATTCGACGATCTCGAGCCCGAGACGTGGCGCTTGTAGTTTTACTTCCGCGTAATACTCGTCGGCAAGTGCCGGTATCTGAAATCCTTTCGCAAATATGCCGAGCTTCTTGGCATCTGGCCTTATCTGCTTGATAAATTCGAGGTGCCTCTGGACGAGCTCAAAAATACTCGTCGCGACGCCTGTCGCATTGCTACCGGGTGACTGCAGAGATTCGACCAATCCGAACGAAGCAGGATCATGCAAACGCGCGATGAAAAGTATGGCGACATCGGTGCGTCCGAGCTCGCGTGTGATATCCACCGCAATCCTCCCTTGTATCTCGAAATTCGCAAATATGAGATCAGCGTCTTTTTCTATAAGCTCCCGGACCGCCTTTTCGGAATCGGCGTCCAGAGTCGGGCCCGGTACAACCGTGTACTCAAGGTATTCGACGTCGTTATAGCCCAATGCCTGGAGTCTTGATTTGAAACCGTCATTCGCTTCTTTTACCTGCGGAATGCTGATGATACCGATCGTTTTGTGACCGTATATGTCCGACATCGGGGCCCGCGAATTCCACCAATACATTCCTACACCCGCTAAAAAGACGAGGAGCACAGCTGCATACGTGATAAACATCGCAGGGCGTGACTTCTGCGCCTCCACCGGCTGCGGCGGAGGCCCCTCTGGGGCGTTTACGGGTGGGCTTTGTGAGGGGGGCATATGCCGGTAATTGTACGGTATTGTCGGCAGCGGGCACACGCGACACTGTGTACAGCGTGAGAACTAGGCGGCAACAGAAGCACTCGGACTACCCACCGAAGGCGGCACGCTCCCTTGCGCGGACACGGCATCGGGTACGGGGAGCATGATGCGGAATGTCGTCCCCTCTCCCTCCTTCGACTCAAACATGACGCGGCCATGGAGCTGATCCATGATGTTTTTGGCAACGTAGAGCCCGAGACCGCTTCCATCCGTAAATGAAGTGACCGCCTTCTTCGATCTGAAGAATTTGGTAAAGACGCGGTCGTACTCAGCGGCCGGGATGCCGATGCCGGTATCTTGGACGGAGATGACGAATTCTTTCGCTTGAATCTCCGCGCGCACCGTCACACGCCCGTCTTTGGGGGTATATTTGATCGCGTTGTCTATAATGTTGTTTAAAACAAATTCGACCTTATTCGGATCGATATCGAGTTGCGGAAGAGCACTCGGAAGTTCTTCTTTCAGCTCGACTCCCTTCTTCGCGGCCTCTTTGCGCATCACCACAAGAACGTTCTCGAGGACAGGGCCGATGTCGAGCCGTTGGATCGCAATGCCAAATTTTCCCTCCTCGATACGGGAGACGTCGAGCAAGTCATTGACGAGGCCGATCATCGTGCGGACGGTGTCGCGACCACGCTCGATGAGCTGCTTCTGGACATCGTTCAAGGCACCCTTCGCGTCGGTCAAGAGTGCCTCGATGGTCCACGACATACCGGTGAGTGGTGTGCGGAGCTGGTGCGCTGCGATAGAGACAAATTCCCGCTTGGTTTTGTCCATGAGGTACTCGCGCGTTATGTCCTGGAAGGTGAGGATGCATCCGAGGCCGATGCTCTTGCCCTCGCGAATGCGGCCGGCGACCAGATTCACATAATGCTCGCGCCCTTTTGCATCCTGCATGCGAAGATCTTTCTTGTCGAAAACGGGGCCGTCGACACCTTCAGCCCCCGACGGACAATACTCGTCGGCATTGATCTCTTTGTCCCCTTCGAACACATGGATGGTCTCGGGGACCGGTTTGCCAAAAACCGTGTCTGCGGCGCGTCCTGTCAGTTCTTCCGCGGCTTTGTTGAAGAGGATGATCTTGCGATCCAGATCGACGGCGATGACCGCGTTGGTGATCCCGCCGAGGATCAAGCTAAGCTTGTTGCGCTCGGCCGTTATGACCTGCTCCTCATTTTTCAGCGAGGCGACCGTTTTGGCGAGCGCATCTGCCGTCGTATTGAAGCTTTGCGCAAGGTCCCCGATCTCATCGTGACTTTCGACCCGTGCACGGTACGAGAGATTTCCCTTCCCGAATTCGGTCGCAGCCGTATGCAGCGCCTCGATAGGACGCGCGACCCGTCCCGCGAAGAATACGGCGGCTGCGGCCGCAACCAACACAACGAAGAGCGCGAAGATGAGAGAGAAGATCGCTGATTTGCGAGCATCACTGTAGACAGAGGCTTCCGGTTGCTCGGCCACGACGAACCAACTGATGCCCGAGGTGTCGTTCGAGCCGAGGCCCGGTATTTCGATCTTGAGGGGATGCGCCGAACCGAGCACACGGTCGCCGAGTTCGTTCGCATACGTGAATGAAATCTGCCCCTGCATTGATCCTCCGGCGATACTACTGACGGACGGTAGCGCTGAAAGGTCCTTTTCGCCCAACACGTAGGAAAGGTCCGGATGTGCAATGACAACTCCCCGCTCGTTGACGATATAGACGCGCCCCGGTTTATCCACGATACGGGAAATATCCGTCACAACTGAGGTAGTAACGCGTGCATCTACCTGCGCGAAGACCGCGCCCAAGAACTCACCGCTTGAGCCCACCATCTGGCGCGCGATATCGAAAAAGGGTCTGCCGTTATTGATATAGAGGGGGCCGACATACACGCCACTCTCACGGACCGTCGCAAATTCCTGCGACGTACTCATGTCCCGCAAATCTCCCGCGGCGACCACGAGAAGCTTGTTCTTTCGTACGATCTCTTTGCCGTCCTTGTCCACAACCGAAATGTCGGTGAAGTCGTCGCTCCGCAAGAGGATCGTGTCCAAGAGCCTCCCTGCATCTGCCGGTCGAATGGGAAAATTCGGGTCATAGAGCGTCGCGATGTTTGCAAGCGATGTAAATTGCGAAACCATAAAGGACGAGATCTCCGCAGATGCGGTCGCGGCGATCTGGTGGCCGAGCTTTGAGGCGTCGGCCTCGAGCGTGGATTGAAAGCGCACAAAGGTCACCGCGGAGACGACGATGAGCGGGATGAGCGCCGCTCCCGTGAGCAGTACTATAAATTTTGTATGTAGTCGTATATTTCCCATTGTTCGATTGCCTGCCGGGGATCCCCTACTCTTCCGGATAGACGTGTTTTACGTTCGTCATAAAAGATGCGGGGATCCCGACGCTTATCTTCTCTGCGGTATCGGTATTGACCGCGAGCTCGAATGATTCCGCCTCTTCTATGGGAATGTCGGCAGGCTTTGTTCCTTTTAGGATCGCGTCTACCATCCGTACCGATTGCCGCGATATCGCCTCGTAATCGGCCCCGTAACTCATCAGGGCCCCGCGGGCAACATCCCCGCTATGCGTGCCGACGAGCGGGAGGCGCTTCTCGATCGCAAGAGCTATGAGGGTGTTGACCGCTCCCCCGCCGATCGCATCCGAGGCGCGCAATATCACGTCTCCCTTCTTGTAGGCGAACGACTCCAAAAACGCCACCATCGCGCCGACATCTGCAACCTCTTCCTCAACGAGGGTAAGCCCGAGGGAAGGTGCCGTCGTGCGGAGACCCTCAATTCCCGATGTGTTCTTATCGTTCCAGGCATAAATAATCCTCTTTGTGTCTGGCAGCATCTCTTTGACAAATTCGAGACGCTTTGATGCAACGATCTGGTTGGATGGCGTTATGCCCGTGAGATTGTTGCCCGAGCTTTGAAAACTCTTCACAAGCCCCGAGCCCACCGGATCAGATGCGACCGCAAAAACGATCGGAATATCCGACCTCGCTTCTTCGGTAACTTCTTTTGCAGCACGGGTTGCGAGGATTCCCATCGTGTAGATCAGGTCGGGTTTTGCCTCCACGAGTGGCTTGAGGAGCCTTTTTGTGGAGTCGAGGTCGGTCGCAACTTCAGTAACGACATACTGCATTCTTGCATCGGGATAGCCTGCGTCTTCGAGGTACCGGTGTGCCCGGGACCATACGATATCCAAGGACGGCGGGTTGCGGACAACGACGATCGTATACGAACGCGTGGGCGACGACTGTCCGTCGCGGGGAAAGAGTATGAACGCGGTCACCCCGATCAGTATTGCGGCCGCGGCTCCGATCGCCCCGAGGATGATCATCGTATCGAAACTGCCACGAGAAAATTCTCGTGGTCTTTCTTGTCCGGCGGATGAAGGAGGCATGCAGCCAATTATACGGCACAGACGGCCTCAATCGTGTGTGTTATCCAGAGGATAGCTATAGAACTTTTTGTATCAACCAATTGAAAATGGATAGCACGACGACCCCGAGCAATGCCGGAAGAAATCCGGTCACGACAAAACCGGGGACAACAAGTGTCATCGCCCAGAAGAGAAGCGCGTTGAGGATAAATGCAAAAAGCCCGAAAGTGATGATCGTGACGGGCAGCGTGAGGAGCGAGAGTACCGGCCTGATGATGAGAGTGATGACCGACCACACAAGTGCGACAAGCAGTATCGTGACCCATCCCCCACCGACTTCGACACCGGGGACGATCGAGACCGTAAGAAAGACGGCGGCAGCAGTTCCCAAAAATTTGAGGATGGTATGCATACGCTAGAGAAATATCATGTTGCCGGAAGGAGTGCTTTTGATGGTCGGGGCGCTACTGTCATGCTCCGGCATTTTACGGCCCTGCAGTATCTCCTCTATCGCCCCCGAGATCTCACTCAACGAGAAATCGGCCTTGACGAGGTATGCCACGACGCCGAGCGCCTTGGCGCGCTCCTTATCAGAATCGTCGCTCAAGTTGGAAAGTACCACGACCGGCGTCTTCTCGAGCCCCGGCTCTTTGCGCAGACCCTCGAGAAATTCAAAGCCGTTCATGGTCGGTAAGACAAGGTCGAGCATGATGAGATCCGGTTTTGATGATTGGGCCTGTTTGAGGCCCTCTTCGGCACTCATCGTCGGAAATACCTCCACGCCCTTGTCGCGCAACTGCTTCATCTTATCCGCAAGCAGATTGTGCAGGAGCGGATCGTCCTCGATGATGAGTATTTTCTTTCCTTTTAAGTCGCCGGTGCCTGTTTCAGTCATACATAAATACTACCATACCTCGCGCCTCGACAACTGTGGAATGGGGAAAGTTGCTCAGCTCGCTTGTCTTGGCCCGCACGTACTCGTGATATTCTAGAGTCTGTACGTCGGAACGTACTCGTTCCGACGTGAACCTTCTCCTATCGGCCTACGGCCGACAGTCGAACCGCCTTCGGCGGCACCTCACGGTGGGTTCACCTACGGAGTAGAGCGAAACTGTACAGTTTCGCTCTACTCCCACGCCTTTTCGTCATCTTCGAGCGGGACGCTCGCCGCCTCGTCTTCATCAGCATCCTCATCCAAGACCTCGCCGAGCACGTCATCGCTTACGCCCGTCGGGTCTTTGCTCTTTTCTTCCTCGTCATCATGGAACACCATAGATTTTGGCTATGCCTTCTAACACGACCATAGTACCGATGTCATTTTCGTTCGTACACTCCCACCTGTGAATAACCCCTTACCACTTTGCATTTATCTGAAAGCCTTATCTCGGGCTATCCGGCAAGCCCCTCGCTTTTTGCGGAGACAGGAGGGGCAGCAAAGTGGTAAGGGGCTATAATCCGTCCATGTCACCCGATGAGCCCCTGATACAACACTTCCGTCTGGCTCCTGCACAGGTCTCCGGTCTCAAGAAGCTCGGGATCATCTCTGTGCGCGACCTTCTCTACCACTTCCCCGTCCGGTACGATCAGGGCGGGGCGGATTCGGCGATAACAGGCTTGGTCTCCGGCGCGTCGGTGACGATATTCGGGACCATCTCCAAACTGGAGACGCGAAGGTCGTGGAAAAGAAAGATCCCCGTGGGTGAGGCGGTAATTACCGACGCCTCCGGCTCCATCAAGGTGATGTGGTTCCACCAACCGTATCTTGCCAAAAAATTTGCCGAGGGCATGTTCGTCAAAGCGGTCGGCACGGTGGGGGGCAAGACCGGCAAACCGTATCTCGCCAATCCGCATGTCGAGCCGGCGGATCCAGTTGAATCAGGTCTCTTCAAGGCGACACCTTCCAAAGCGAAGGAGTCGCCTTCTTCCGATCTGTTCGCTGTTTACCCCGAGTCTAGAGGGGTGAGTTCACTGTGGTTCCGCCATGCGTTCGAAAAACTGTACGCTGGAAAGGTATTGGAGACGATGGAGGATCCTATTCCCGCCGATATCGTGCGGCGTTACAACCTGCCGGGCATAACGACTGCACTTCTCTATATCCACAAGCCGGATGACCTGAAACACGCCGAAGCCGCGCGCAAACGATTCGCCTTCGAAGAAATATTCTCGATACAGATCGCTCGCGCGAAAGAACGTGCAGAAAACGATACACAGTCCTCGTTCCCCATCGGCGAAGGTCCTGCTCATACCAGGAAATTCCTCTCGACAATTCCCTTCCCGCCGACCTCCGCGCAATCTCGCGCGATTGCCGACATTACAGGAGACTTCGGCCGGCCGCATCCAATGGCACGGCTACTCGAAGGCGACGTGGGAAGCGGAAAGACGCTCGTTGCGGCGGCTACAGCATATGCGGTGGTGAATAGCCGCCCGCCAAACCGCGCGTCGGGCACCTTGCAGGTCGCCTACATGGCGCCGACGGAAATATTGGCGGCTCAACATTTTCAATCATTTATCGAGTATTTCGAACACCTACCTATCAATATCGCACTTATGACCGGCAGCGGGTGTAAAAAGTTTCCTTCGAAAGTAAAGCGCGGCGAGGCGACCGATATCTCGCGTGCGCAGCTTTTGAAATGGGTGGCAAATGGCGAGATCGCAATGCTCGTGGGCACGCACGCGCTTATCCAGAAATCCGTCAAATTCCAGCATCTTGCGTACGCGATCGTGGACGAGCAGCACCGATTCGGCACCCGCCAAAGGCGGGCGCTCGCGCACAAGGGCGATGCGGCGCCGCATTTTTTGAGTATGACTGCTACGCCGATTCCTCGAACATTAGCTTTGACGATCTACGGCGACCTCGATATCTCGGTCTTGGACGAACTTCCGCCCGGCCGCGCGAAGATTATGACGAAAATTGTCGGACCAAACGAACGCACTGCCGCATACGAATCCGTTCGCAACGAATTGCGGAAAGGAAGACAAGCATTCGTCATCTGCCCGCGCATCGAAGAGCCAGACCCTGCAAAAATCAACGCGCTGCAGGCCAAAAGCGCAAAGGCGGAGGCAAAGCGGCTGCAAAAAGACATCTTCCCCGAATACAAGATCGGCCTCGTACACGGGAGTCTCAAACCAAAAGAAAAGGATGAGGTTATGGCGCAATTCGTCGAGGGGAAAATTGATGTCTTAGTCGCCACGTCGGTCGTCGAGGTCGGCGTCAACGTCCCCAACGCAACCGCAATCTTGATCGAAGGCGCCGAGCGATTCGGACTCGCGCAATTGCATCAGCTACGCGGCCGCGTCATGCGCTCCGCGCATCCGCCGCTATGCTTCCTTTTGCCCGAGACCAAAAGCGAGCTCTCGATGAAGCGCCTCCGCGCGCTCGAAAAGAGCGACGACGGCTTCAAACTCGCCGAAGCTGACCTCGAAAACCGCGGCGCGGGCGACCTCTTCGGCCGCAAACAATGGGGAGTAACAGACCTCGGCATGGAAGCTCTCAAAAATGTGAAGCTTATCCAAGCCGCGCGCGACGAAGCCCAAGCACTCATCGCGTGCGACCCGACACTTTCAAACTATCCCGCCCTTGCGAAAAGGGTCGCGAACGCGAGGCAAGAATTGCACGGAGAATGAGTCTGCTGATTTACTCAACAAAAAGGTCCTTGACACCCTTTTTGCTTTTTCCGCTTTAGGAAAAGTCCCAAAACGTCGGGGATGGCTCCCTTAGTTTTCAATCTTTGATGGTAAACGGAGCGTCACTGAGATCGCCTTGCACAAGATTATCGTAGTCAAGCTGACCGGTACTTGTTTGTTGATAAGCTCCGATGCTGATTCTGTAGTTATTCCCAGGTTTAACTTGTGTGGGAGATACAAGAGAATCGATCGTATAGCTTCCGGTATTAGCCGCATATTTCACAAGAAGGTAGTGGGTGCGGTTATCCTCTGTCTGCGGATTGTAATCGTAACCTATGAGGTAAATATTTACGGTTCCATTAGTGACATTGCTGCTACTCCAACGAATTGTTTGCCCCAACACGCCCTGCCACGTCTCTCCTCCGTTCGGCGAAAGAAGGCTGATTGTCGGCGCTCCAGTGCTCGTCGAGCCGCCGACAGTGACCGTTACCTTTCCAACCTCGGAACTCGAGAGTCCGATGCATGATGCTCCTGGTGTCGCGTTACAAACGTACTGTTTCTCCAGCGACGCAGTGTATGTGCCTGCTAAGGAGTAGGTGTGATACGCGCTTCTCGTCGAAAGACAGCCACCGTCGGGATTACATGAAGGTCCGACGAGCGGCCCGCCGGTTTGGCCATCACCAAAGTTAATCGAGTACGAGTCTGCACCACTTGAGGGAAAGGTAAACTTGACCTCGAGCGGAGCCGCGCCCGACGTTGGTGATGCCGAAAATGTCGTATTGGAAGTTGAGCCGCCAACCGTAATCCTCACGGATCCAGCGACCTTAGTGCAATTCGTTCCGCCATATAACCCGCACATACCATCTGATTTGTATGCAGTCGCAGTATATGTCCCCTGCTTAGTATAGGTATGAGTGATGGTGCGGTATCCAGCGTTGGTAGAATCGACGCTCGCCTGCCCTCTTGCCGAGCCATCGCCGAAATCGATGCTGACTGAAGTCTCGTCACCTGCCGATGCACGGAAAGTGACACTTAGTGGTGCTGCGCCCGAAGTCGGCGCTGCAGAAAAGCCTGCAGTATTTCCACCACCGCACCGTCGTGCGAATGCGGCGCGGGTTTGCGGGCCGACGGCGCCGACTTGCGAGATACCTTCGCTTGATTGGAACTGTGCGACGGCGCTGGCGGTCATGGGGCCAAAGTAGCCTGTCTGTGAGACGCCGAGGTACGCTTGGAGACCTCTCACATCCTCGCCGCTTGTGCCTTGCGAAAGCTGCCGGAGAATTTGCGGACAGACACGAGTGCCCGGCGGGAGATTGGTGGGACGCGTTGGCTCGACAGAGGGGATTGTCTGCAGAGATTTGAGTTGCTCTTGGAGACTCGCGACTTGCGCGAGGAGACGCGCGACCTGAGTCTGGAGCTCCTCGATAGTGATCGCGCTTGCTGCAAACGGCAGAAAGAGCGTGAGGGCGATGGCGGCGGAGATATGCTTCAATTTCATAACGAACTCAACTAGAGTGTGACCTGACCATTTCTGCAGAAAAGACGTAGGGTGGAGGAAATGTCTCCCGCGGTCATATCAATCCTTTCTCCATTCGCATACGTCTTTCCAAGCCACACGCAAGAGCCGGCGGATGTAGCGCTCTGACATACGAACGTGCAGCTCAGTCCCGTGCGCCCGACAAACGAACCGTCGGGGCATTGGAACGCGTCTCTCGTACACACGTTGCCCGAGTTTGTGCCGACGGTGATCGTTACACTGCCCAGTAGAGTCGCGGGGGGGCCGAGGCATCCTTGGGCCGCAGCTGCCGGAGTGCAGCCGCCCGGATCCGTAAGTGTTGCCGTGTAGGTCCCGGAAGTCGTGTAGGTATGGGATGTATTAATCATATCGACATTAGGACAGGTCGAAGTGCATGGGGTTTTCTGCACGTTTGCCGATGTGCCATCTCCAAAGTTTATTGAGTAAGGGCCATTAAGAGATATTGATTGAACGAGAAATGCGACAGTAAGCGGCGCGGCGCCGGAAGTCGGAAATGCCGAGAAAGAAATGTTGCCGCCCCCTCCTCCGCCGCCACCTCCTCCAACTCCCCCAATGACAACAGGATAGCCTGCGCTGGTAGAACCTTTCGGATTCGTCGC
>Ga0209542_10010761_pt1 | contig 16408 bp, 15 predicted proteins | sample RifCSPhighO2_01_FD_184028 | JGI IMG/M metagenome (GOLD analysis project Ga0209542, IMG submission 184028) | Soil microbial communities from Rifle, Colorado - Rifle CSP2_plank highO2_0.1 (SPAdes) (version 2) | ecosystem: Environmental > Terrestrial > Deep subsurface > Rock core/Sediment ...
TTTGTGAATAAAGGTGGTGACATGCGTCGGCTATACATTGGCAAAGTGACGTTGCAAGACCTGGATTTGATCGAAAAGATTCCGGATCTACAGCCACCGCTGCTCCTACCGGAATTTTTGCGTCGATCGGAAAAGAAGGAGCTAACTGAATACGGCCATTTATTGGCCTGATGTCAGCTCGTTAATACAGCTACTAACGCCAAGAAACTCGTTCAAGCGTGGGGAGCGATGTGAGCCACGTCTGACCTGGGGCAAAGATCAACGGTTTGTCGTTTGCATCAACAAACTCGAATGGATCTTCGGTATCCGCTTTTTTCCAATAACCCCGCTGCACCGTACCGCGCGAGAAAAGGATCGCTGGACCTTTACCGCGCACGGGCACGTTCAAACGTCCGAAGTCACCTGTTCCTAAGATCGGTACGGCAATAATCAACACGTTGACCGGCTGGCCGTGCAATTCTACTTCTCCATTTTTGCGTTCGTACGTTCCTGGCAGCGGATAATATTTATACGTAATGTTGTGCAAGCGGTTATAAAATTCTAAATCAATGATTGTTGCACTACTGGCAGTCGGTGGCCGGCCGGTTTCATACGGCGGCCAGGCAATCGTTTGTAATTCTTGTTCAGCAGCGATCTCAAGTAATGTGGAACCAGAAATAAAGAGATTGTGCGGGGCGGGAATTTCATCATCGCGAAAAAATAAACCATAGGCCGCGCCCGTTAATCCATTCAAATCATAAACTTCCGGGTGAGAGCCCAGTAAGGCATAGGCTTCGGGACTGCCGCCGGCATAAATAAAGGCACGCGTCCAGGGGAGTGCGCCCTCAATCAAATTTGGCCGGAGTGAACGCACCGGACCGAGTCGTTTGGAGAGGTTCTGCACATCGAAGAGCGTGATGAAACGGGTGATACCGCCCTCGACGAGCCATTCTTGAACCATTAACGCATCGCTCAAACCAGTTTGATGAGGCCGCGCGGTTTCGTGATTTTCGATACTCACCGCCATCACGATAACATTGCGCTTGGTCATCGCTGTCATAACGGCGAAGATGCCTATCACAATCACGGCCGCAGCGGCCAACAAAGAGAGAAAGCGGTGTGTTTTCATTATTTGCCTTTTTCTTTCTTAGCGGGGGCTTCGGCTTTTGCTTCCGCTCCACCTTCGGCTGCAGCAGCGCCTTCAGCACCTTCCGCAGCGGCTTCGCCTTCAGCACCTTCCGCAGCGGCTTCGCCTTCGGCCGGTTTCTCTTCGACTTCTTCGGCGCGAGGCGCGTGAGCATTGACCACCTGTTGTTCAGGTTCTTCCAAAATCTCCACTCCTTTTGGCACACTCAACTGAGAAATCACCACGTGATCGCCGAAGTTTTCGAGTGTTGAGACATTCACTTCAATCTGGTGCGGCAAATTTCCGGGCAAGCAGCGCACGGTGACGTGATCGATGACGTTTAAGATCATGCCGCCTAAGTTCTTCACGACTGGTGGTTCACCCACAATGTGGAGCGGAACTTTGGCTTCGATTTCCTTCTTCATGTCGACTGCGTAAAAATCGACGTGCAGAATATTATCGGTCGTTGAATCAAAATCGAGGCTATGGAACAGAACCGGCACTGCTTTGCCATCGACTGCCAGCGATACAACGGTATTCTCGCCGGCCTTCACAAAGGTCTTCATTAATTCTTTATGATTTCCCTGGAGCGGAGTGGATTTGACGTTGTTGCCGTACAACACACACGGAACCAGTCCGGCCCTACGCAATTGCGTGGCGGTTTGCTGAGGATCGCGAGCCTGTACAGAAAGAGAAACGCTGTCCATGGGAAAGCTTGGAAACGTTACGCGATACGGACGCAGGCGGCAACTGGTTCCCCTGAAAAATTCCCTCACCCCTAATAATTCCCCCTCTTCCAGTGAGAGAGGGGGAGAGGGGGAGAGGGAATTTTTGCAATGTTTGATTGGTTTAAGGATTCATTCCCCATTTGGCAAAGTAACGAAAGGCACTATGAATATGGGCTCGCCCAAATCGGGTGAATAAGAGCGTTCCCAGCCCCCCTTCGCTTAAACGGCGCTTCCGGTCATTTCCCGAAACAGTCGGATCGTAGACCACACGGTATCCCGCCAATCGCACGCGTCTACAAAGATCAGTGTCTTCAAAAAACAAAAAGAAACGTTCATCGAACCCCCGCAGATCCATGAATAAGGAGCGTGGCAACATGTAACAGCCGCAGGCGACCCATTCGACGTCTCGTACCTGCTTCGGATCAGCGTCCAGATTTAAGTAGCGGCGAAGCCGTTTCGGAAACCAGCGTCCCAGCGCTGTTCGCTTGGTAATCAAATCAATAGGGCGCGGATATCGTCGAGCGACAAATCTGAGACTCCCGTCAGGATGACGCAATTGCGGTGCAACCAAACCGATAGAAGGATCTGATTCCAGCCTCGCGACGAATCGTTCGATTCCGTCCGAAGGTAGGATTTTCACGGGATTATTGACAAGAACATAGCGTCCGCGAGCGTAGCGCATACCAGTGTTATAACCGTGACCGTAGCCGTGATTGCCTACGGTCTCGACAATCCTCACGTTGGGAACTCCGCGGAGCGTATTATCGAGGAGCCCCAGCGAGTCATCTTCGGAGTGATTTTCAATCACAATAATTTCCAGTTGGTCCGCAATGGTCTGCGCCCGCAGCGCCGCCACGCACCGCAATGTATCGCGCGCGGCGTTGGTGTTGAGAATTACAGCTGTAACAATAGGAGTATTAAGTATCATGTATTACGTATTAAGTATGGATTCAATATACGTAATACCTAATACTTAATACATAATACTTCCGTGAAGAATCCGCAGTTAGACCATCTTCGGAAGGCAGTCGCAACCGCTCCTGGCAAGCCCGGCATCTACCGCTGGCTCGATCCGAAAGGGGAAGTCCTTTATGTGGGTAAAGCGCTCAGTATTCGCAGCCGCTTACGCAGTTACGTGGGGCCCAAAGGAACATCACAAGGTCCATGGAAAGAATCACTGATGAAAAAAGCCGCGGCCGTGGAGTGGACGGTGACACGCAATGAGCTCGAAGCACTCATTTTAGAAACAAATCTGATCAAAGAACTCCGACCGAAGTACAACGTGATGATGAAAGACGGGAAAAATTACGTCTACGTTCGCATTTCGATCCGTGATGAGTTCCCCAGCGTCAGTATCGTGCGCCAACTGGAGGAAGACGGCGCCGAGTACTTTGGTCCGTACCTGCAAAAATGGCAGATTGAACGTCTGCTCGATTTTTTACACGAAGTGTTTCCCTTCAAAGCCAGTCTGCGAGTCTTGCAGGCATTAAATGCACGTGCGCGTGACGGCAAATCGCTCGATGAACCGCTCACCAAGAGCGAATCCTGGGAAATTCAGATCGGCAAACACTGCGCACTCGGTACTGGCGCGTACACGCACGAGCAGTATCGCGAAGCGATTGAGGCCATCATGCGTTTCCTGCGCGGCGATCGCGCCGAGGCGAAAGCGGCGCTTCGCGAAGCCATGGCGCAGGCGGCCGTTGACAAAAAATTTGAGAGGGCTGCCCGACTGCGCGACGCACTTTTATTTATCGAAGAGCTGGCGGTGCCGCAGAACGTGTCGGACACGTCCGGTGCCAACACCGATGCTATCGGCATCGCGATGCAAACTGATCAGGCCCAAGTCATGGTCGTGCGTGAGCGCGGCGGGAAGATTATCGGTGAGGAGTATCTCAAGTTAAGCGGACGAGCCGAATCGGAGGCGGAGGTGCTGCGTCAGGCCATCCTGCAGTACTACCAAACAGCCACGGACATTCCCGAAACGATTTTGATTGGGCATGAGCTGGAGGATCAGGCCGTAGTGGAGGCGTGGCTACGCATGATGCGCGATCAAGCAGTGCAAGTATGCGTGCCCGAGCGCGGCAAGAAGTCAAAGCTCCTGCAAATGGCCGAACGTAACGCCGAAGAACGCGCGCGCCGCGAGCGCGCCGCCTGGGAAATCGCAGCGCACGCCGTTGAAGATGCGTTGCAAGAGTTGCAGACCGTTTTACAGTTACCCGCCTTGCCTGCGCGCATCGAAGGTTACGATATTTCCCATCTTGGCGGCACGGAAACAGTGGGCAGCCTGGTGGTTTTTAAAAATGGGAAGGCAGCCAACTCCGAATACCGCTCGTTTACCATCCGCACCCTCACGGAAGGCCAAGTCGATGACTACGCGGCGCTCCGCGAAGTGCTGAAGCGGCGGCTCTGTCATTTAGCAGGCAGTACGAAGATCGAGGCTGAACTATGGAAGGCAAAAGGAATTACATTTGGTAAAGCAAAGAAGTCGGAGGCGAAGCGGCTCGATGAGATTGTGAATAAAGATTCACGATTAACACCGGCCATGATCGATTATCGAGAATTTCTGGTGGCTCGTCGGGGCGAAGACATCATTGGCTGCGTTCGTTTGCATAAACATCCTACGGGCACCGTTGAATTGAAGTCGCTCTGGGTTGCACAAGAGGAGCGTGGAAGCAAACTTGGCCAAGTTTTGCTGCGCAAACTTCTTGCTAGAGTGAAAAAAGGAAAGGTATACGCGGCGTGTCATCCAGATTTAGAAGAATACTATGTAAACGTGGGGTTTCACCCGATTTATGTCGCTCCGCCTGTCATTCAAGAAAGATTGGATAAAGAGGCGAAAGAATTTCCCGAGCGTCGCCCGGCCTTTATTGGACATTATGAGACAAGCAAAAATAAACCAGACGTTTCGCTGTCTGCCCGCCCCGATCTCATTATGATCGACGGTGGAAAAGGGCAACTATCGACGGCTGTCTCTGCTCTCAAGGCAGCAGGTTACGATATTCCGGTCATCGGCCTGGCCAAGCGGGAAGAAGAAATCTTCCGGCCAGGTGAAAGCTTGCCGATTCTTTTGCCAAAAGAATCGCAGGGCCGGTTTTTGCTGATGCGACTGCGCGATGAAGCGCACCGCTTTGCCAACCGCCACCGCGAGAAGCGCCTCAAGACAACATCTGTCCGCTCGGCGCTGGATGCATTACCGGGCATTGGCGATAAAACCAAACAAGCGCTCATCAAACACTTTGGCGATCTTCCGGGCATCCTGGCGGCGGATGATGGAGCGCTCCTGCGCGTGGTTAACCGGACACAGCTGCGGGCACTTCGTCAGTTGCGTGTCTGAGATTGCGCCGCCCGACTTCTGCTTGGGCACCCGCGCGCTCGCGCGCGTTGGTTGCGCCGCCACGCTGGTAACGCGTGAGGGCGTCGGAAATCGCGCCGGCCACATCGCGTGCATGCGGCACGAATCGCTTGGTAATCGTGCCGCCGCCTTCACCTTCTTTCAGATCAAGCACCAGAATCCCAAAGTCGAACATGTTCCACCATTGTGTGGAGGTGCCGGCAGCGCCAATGTTTTCCAAGTGAATTGGTTTTATCGTCTGCCGAAAGATCGACGTCTGATCGACCAGAATCACTTTGTCGGTGGTGATCAGAATGAAATCGTAACACCAGTCTAAGTATGCTTTAAGAATGCCGAAGAAACAGAAGGCAAACCACGTCACTACGAATGCCCCTGCAGCGTATCCCCAAGGCATACCGAGAAACACGGCCATACCGGCGAGAATGCCGAGGCCGATGGTGACGAGGATCTCTTGTATGATGCCCACGGCAAACATCATCCAGTGGTAGTGCGTCAGCCGCACGATGCTTTCGCCGCCGTGACAGAAGCGCTCGACCACTTGGTTCTTATCCGTTTGGAGGGCAAAGAGGCGCATGGACCAAGGTATTGTAAACTATTATTGACGAGAGTAAAGAGGTGAAAACCCCCATCCCTAACCATTCCCCCAGCCGACTTCGCTCACGCTTCGCCGGCCAGGCAGGGGGAAGGGGATATTGCCAATTCTTCTATGGCATATTTCCCCTCTCCCTTCTCGTCCGGCGTAGCCTAAAGGGCGAAGTCGGCTGGGAGAGGGATTAGGGGTGAGGGATTTACTGTCCGCGTATTTGAGAGAGCGCTGACAGCGCCGTTTTATTCTCTGGATCGTACTGCAGCACCGCCTCAAACTGCTCGACGGCGGCTTCAACTTCCTTCCGCTCGTAATAAAGGATACCGAGATTGATGCGCGCCGACACAAAGTTCGGCGCGAGGGCCACGGCGCGCTCGTACGCAGTGAGCGCCTGGCGTGGCCGGTTGCGTTTCCGTTCGGCCACGCCGAGGTTATACCAGGTTTGCGGGTAGTACGGATTCATTGCCAAAGCATATTCATAGGATGCGATCGCGTCTTCAGTTTTTCCTTGCGCCATGAAGAGCGCCCCCAAGTTGACGTGCGGTGTAGCGCGACCAGGCTCTAGTTCCATCGCGCGTCGGTAGTGCCACTCGGCCGTTTCATAGTCGCTTTGACTGGAGAGCAAGATTCCGAGTTGCATGTGCACGCCGAACACGTCTTCGGCAATACCGAGCGCTTCGGTGAGGAGTTGGCGAGCTTGTTCGATGTCGCCTTCATCACGAATGACCGCGGCGTAGTTACTCAGCACTTGCGCGTGGGCACGGTCCGACTGCGTCGCGCGGATTTCCGCATCGTTCAATAATTTCACCGCCGTTTCGTAATATTCTTTCGCTCCTTCACGATTGCCGCGCTCTCGTTCGTAGTTGCCGAGGTTATTGTAGGCAACAACGGCAGTCGGGTAGTGTGTAATGACGTTCGAAAAAAGCGCGGTTGAGTCTTTCCAAGTGCCAGCTTGTATAAAGGAGAGAGGTAAGAGCACAAAAACAAGAATTGCAGTGATGACGTGGTACGTTTTTTTTGTCAGTAGCCAATCGAGTGCCGCAGCCACGGCAAAAAAGACGCCGACTGCGCCGATATATGCGTAACGGTCGGAAGCGAAGTAGGTGAAATCACCTTTGGCGAAGTTGATGAGGGTAGGGGACACGCCCACAACGTACAAAGCGAAGGCAAAAAGTGGGAGCCGCCATTTTTTCAAAGCCCACAATGCAAGCGCAGTCGCCAGAAGTATCGTTAAGACAGTGATACTCAGAAAAATCTCCAGGCGAGTGAGTGTCACATCACCTGTCCACGGGTACAGCACCGACAAGCCCTGCGGCCAAACAATCTTTTCGAGGTAAAACGCGAGACTGCGTGGCGCCATCAGAATTTTTTCGACCATATTCGACGAACCAAGCACGCGCGATTTACCATAGATCGCAATCGCGAGGAAGAGCGCGCTCAGAAGCGCATACGGAACGTAACGAATGATCTGCTTCTTCGTAATCAATGGCTTGCCTTGGTACCAATCGATGAGCAGAAGCACCGCCGGAAACACAATCACCGTCGCTTTCGCCAACATTCCGAGGGCAATCGCGGCCACACTGAGCCAATACCATTTTTTGTCATCCATTTGTTCACTATGAAGCGCGCAAGCCAGCGCAACGAAGAACCAAAACGTGCTCAGCACGTCTTTCCGGCCGCTGAGCCAAGCTACAGCTTCCGTATTGAGAGGATGAATGGCGAAGAGAACCGCTGTCAGCAGCGCAATATGTCGTTTCTTCGTGAGTAAAAAGAAACTCGCATAGATAGCAATCGATGCGAATGTGTGGAGAAGAATGTTATGGAGGTGGTACACAGCCGGATTACTGCCGCCGATCATAAAATCCAGCTGATACGACATGAGCGTCAGCGGAATATAGAGTTCAGGGTCATATGTCGTGAACGCGCCCTTGATGTTTTGGAGACTGAACCCCCGCGCGATCGGGTTCTCATATATAAGGAGGCCGTCATCCCAGCGGACAAACTCTCCGCCGAGCGTCCGGCCGTAGGCGGCAATACATAAAGCAGCTAGGAGGCCGGCGGCTAAAAGATGCGAGCGGTGCGTGCGGAATGTCACCGCTAAAGTATGCAAGGAAAGTATATTTATAGATCATTGACAAAAAAAACAAATGATGTATTTTGTGTATCCTATGTCCGACAGGGAACCAGTGGGCCCGAATGAAAGAACGTATCATGGTGTCATACGGCCGCACCGGCACGTCATTATCAAACAAGAGGGGGCAGAAGAATCAATTCTACAAACTCTGGATGGTGATCCAAACATTCATTGGGGTCCCAATGGAGATGGGGAAGGATCTTTGCGTTTAGCCCAAGCACTGACTGCAGATGCACTTGGGCACGAACGTTTTGTCACTCCTTTTTCAGGCCACATCGAAAGGAATGTTGTGCGCGGTTTACCGGTGCAAGATTCTTTTGTTGTTAGCCGGGACAGGATCATTTTGGAGGGATTATTCCTTCTTAACGATTTTGTTCGATGTGCAAAACGTGAAGGTCCAATTTTCAGAGCTGACATCCAGATACTGGTTCTTCAACAACATGCAACACGTGAAGAGCTTATGGCGATGCTTTCCAACAATTTGCCGAGGACCCTGGCTATGAGTCGTTTTGGGTTGCAAGGATAGCCGAGGTAAATCCAACCGAAACTCTTTAGCGCGGCAAGATCTAGAGTTACACTTTTGGGCACGGCCCTACCTGCCCGGCGAAGCTTGAAGAGCGTAGTCGGGTCTAGCGGTGCCACTCTGTTCTCTTCCATCGTACGGCCCTATCGTCTAGCGGTTAGGACACCTGGTTCTCATCCAGGAAACCGGGGTTCGATTCCCCGTGGGGCTACCAAAGGATTCTTATTGGTTCTGAAACCCTCAAAAGCCGCATAGATAAGCGATATCTTCGGAGTTTTATTACCAGCTAATTTGTCATAGCTAATTCCCTCAGGATGCTTTTCCAACAAGCGGCTCCTAGTCGGAGCCGCTTGAAGCTTATCCTATCAGCAATTGCCGATCACTCGAACAGCAGATCATCGATCTCCTCGCCGAGCAACGTAGCTCCGTAATCGAGCGTCACGCGCGCAATCGAGCTTGAGCCCGCGTCCATTCCGACGAATGCGAGGACATCATTGCCGAAGCTCGATCTGCCGACGCTAAAGAGCACGCTCCCGCCGGCGTCGTAGGCGGTGAGCGTGGCGCTTGTTGTCCCCGTCGCATCATTCCCGATGTACATACCTACCCTGCGCATCGGCGACGTGAAGCGCATCGTGAGGGGAACGCCGGCGCTCCCCGGATCCAGCGTATCGGCGTCGTTGAAGAGAGACTGACCGTCGGACCTCGTGGTCCCCTCGCGCATGGCATCATTGACGATGATCGGTGTCGTGGTCGCGTCATCCACGAACTTCACGCCCGCGCTCTCGTACTGGTCGCTCACGTGCTCGCCTACCGTCCGGCCCTCGTGGGGGTCAAACGTGATATGGCGGGCGTTATCCCCGAACGTGCTCTCGTCCCGCAACTCCACAGGCTCCGTCGGCGGCTCTTCGCGTGGCGTCAGGAGAAGACTGATGGCATTGAGTTTGCTCGCGGAGAGGAGGATCGGTCGGTTGGGCAGCGGCTGCTCCACGTAGGGGAGCTCTGCGATGCCGCCCTTCACCATCGCCCTTCCGATGGGCACGAGCAGCGAGCCGCTCGCCTGGAAGGCCGTGAGGACCGCGCCTTCCTCAGCGTAGTGCACGATCAGCTTCTCGGGATGGATCTCCATCGTGAAGATGCCCGAGAGACTGAAGGGATTGCCCGTCCACATCTCCAGCGTCGGATCCCCGATCACATGCCAGATGTGGTACTCGTAGCCCATGTCATCCACCGAGATACTCCCCGCAGTCTGCGCGGCGCCCATCTGGGTGGCCAGGTACACCTTGCCCCAGTTTAGGATGTCGCCGAGGCGGCGGTGGACCGTGCTCCCGCCGTGCGTTGGCACGGTCTCGGGCCACACGGCATCGAAGAATCCTCGCGTGAGCGCGTTATTGGCCCACGTGGGGCTGTTTCTGGTATCGCCGATCACGCCGATCGCCCCGCCGTCGGCTTTCCTGAGCGCACGCTCGGCGAAGTAGAGGCCGCCCATAGTCGTGTCGTACGTGCCGCCCGCGGTCTCGTTATCGAACATGCCGCTCGCGCAGTTGACGGAGAAGACTACCGGCTGCAAAGCCCCGTTTGTCAAGTTGTTGACATTCGTGCCGCCGAAGCCGGGGTTCGACCAGCCTCCCGGCCAGCCGTGGTCGCGGTGGAGGATGAGGAAGCGTCCGGTATCCCAGGCGCTCGAGATGTTTGCGGTCGATCCGTTCCACGGGAAGCCGCTCGCCGGTGCCAGCGCCGCGGGCAGGAGCGTCCCGTTGAAGTAGCGCCGGGGTGTTGCGTCGCCGCTGTATGCGGACTGCGTCATGGTGCACACGCCCTCGGCATTCTTCTGGATGCAATAGCCGCCGCCGTCCGTTGTCCGCGTGTAGATGCGATCCACCGTGTAGCCCTCGGAGAGAAGCTCATTGCGGACGAGCTCGGAGGTCTCGACGAAGGCGCGCTGGTCGGTGCCCGGCTGACTATTGAGCGACGTGCCATTCGCGTTCATTCTGCAACACTGGAACTGGGATGCAATCGCCGCGTTTCGGAAGAAGGAATTGTTGAGCACGGGCGGGTTCTTTTCGTAGGCGATGATCTTGTCCACCACCGTGTTCGCCTGCGCGAGGGTATCCACCGGGATGCGTCCCACGCCGAAATCCGGGAAGAACGCGTCAAAGAGGATTTGGACGTAATTGGAGTAGGGGAAATCAGTCCCCGTGTTGTCGGGAAGCTCCGCGAAGTAGAAGGTAGGGATGTACTCGCTGTCGCCGAGGAGGAGGACGTACGACGGGCGGGTGTCGCACTCGTCGTACCGGTCTTCGATGAAGTCATCGATCTGTTCGTTCGTGTCGGGGCCGGATCCCGCGCCGTCATTCACGTTGAAGACGCTCGTCATGATGCCTTTCTCTTCCTTCCAGGCCGCAAGCTCGTCGGCAGCCTCGCGGAAATTCGGGTGCGTGAGGATGAGGAGCTCCTCACCGAAGCAGTGGCCCAGCGGCGCGATCTCCAAGATATGCTCGTTCAGGACCGCGTGGTTGAGCACCGACTGTGTGTAGAGTTGCGGAGTGCTCTCGAACGGGCTCTGGGAACGGGACGTGAGGAACTTGCCGTTGCCGCCTTCAAAGGCAACCTCCACATGGATACTGCTGAAGGTCTGGAGCGTGTCGCTCACCGGATTGTACTGGCCGGTGGCGCATTCCACCTGGGCAATCAGCAGGTCCCGGTACTGGCCGATGGGGTGGATGGAGCAGGGGTCCGGTGGGAGAGCAGTATTTTGATTGTAGGTTTGTGCGTTCTTCTCGAAAGGCTTGTCCGCGAAGGTGCTCGGCGGGGGCACGGGCGGATCAGCGTCCGGCGGGACGTTTTGATCGACCGCCTGCGGCTGGAACGGCACGAGGTTCATGTGGGGACTCGGCCCGAGCACCGGTGCCGCCATCTCGATACGCACCTCCGACCCGTGCGGGATGCCGACTAAGCCCCTCCACATTGGCATGGCCGGCTGGCCAACCTCGCCCACCATGTTCTCCAGCGTCGGATAATGGACTCTGGTCCACGTTTCACCGCCGCCGATTGCTGTTGTAAACATGGGAGAAGGGAAGAAAACGTCGAAAGAGAACATCTGATTATCCGATTGGACAATCTGAATGCTCGGATCACCGATCATCGTATCCTGCCCACACCGCTCACCCTCAGGAAGGCTCATGAGGATGTTCATTTTGAGCATCCATCCGCGATTGAAGAGATCCTCCGCCGCGTCCATAGAATTCCCCTTGCGGAAGGTCTCCGCATGCTTGAGGAAAACGTCCATGTGCTTGATGGCCTTGCATGCATCGCCTTTCTTATAGAATTTCCTGGAGGAGTCGAGCTTCGACTCAAAGCTCTGTCTCTGTCCTTTATTGAGTTTGGAGGCGGGGATCGACCGGATGTGTCGCGCAAGCGCCGCATACTCCTCGAGGATCTGCGGCATCGGGCCGTCGGCTGCGTAGGCGGGCAGCGGGGGACGTCCGCTCGAGACCAGAGCACCGAACGTGGTTGCGAGCGCGACGAAAGCTGCGGCACCACGCTTATACGGGGAGGAATGAGGGAACAGAGAAGTTTGCATGGTAGAATGGGGAAGGGATTGATAAGAGGCAAGAAGGATTGTTACGCCTTCTCTGCATAGTGAGCCATCCCTGAGATATCGATAATGACGGCAGGCTCACTGCCAACAGTCCAGGCATCATGGCCAGGCGGGACGACGCTGATCTCACCGGGACCGAACTCCCGCTTCGTTCCATCATCCATCACAATCATCAATCGTCCCGAGACATGGAAATTCACATGGGGGGCTTCGCAGCTCTCAGTCTTCACAATCGGTTTCACGGAGGTTGACCATTTCCAGCCTGGTTCGAACGTCGCGCGACCGAAGGTGTCATTGCCAAGCTTCACCAATTCCACTTTTCCTTTGGGGAAGGTACGTACTTCCGTCGGCTTTGCGAAACTTGCGGTCTTCATCGTTTCCTGCGTCATGATGGGCATAGATAGGAGGAGGAAGAGGTAAAAGTAGATTGTCCTATTCTTTTCACTCCTCTGTCAATTTTTTTCTGCCGTAGATCAAGTTGCGACAGTAGCGATATTTTTCAGGATTTTGTAGTAGTCCATCATTGCATCGATAATGGAGTTTGTTATGGTGATCCTCCGGGCTGCCACATGGCGCGAAAGAGAAACTGCCAAGTTCTCTCTCGCGGGTTCTCTTTCCGGCAAGGTGGTCGCTCCAGGTCGGCGGAGCCGACCTTCGCGACATATTTAAAATAAATAGAGCCCGACTTCGGAAGATTCCACACAATAGTTCTATAAAATATATTTACCGACTTCGCAAAAAGCCCCTGCCGTGAGGCAGGGGATGAATGCATTCAATAATCGGCAACATGCTACGCCGGGTTTCGCATGCGATGCCGCAGGTGCTCAGAAGGAAACCGCCTGCGTAAGCTGGCGGAGCTTCACTCTTTGTGCGCATCATTGAATCCTTTCAGGAAGGCGTAGGCCAGCCAGAGAACGTTTAGGTTGCGCGCGAATTTTGCGTTACGGAACCACTTTCGCCAAATGAGCAGTGGCAGCCAGAGGAGAATTTTTTTGAGTAAGCGCATGGCAATATGAATGGATTACTCGGTAGACGCTCCCACTTTCTCCATCGCTGGTGGTTGTTCTGTGATCGCCTTGCAGATGCTATTCACACATTCCACGCCAAAAGTTTGCACACATGAATATTCACAGCTCGATTGATAATGATTCACAAGCTCCGTGATTCGCTGCGCTTCATCCACATTGGCGTAGATGTAACAATCGAAAGGGCACTTGCTGCCAACGAGCACGCAATCGGTAGCAGTCTCGCAGTAGTTTGCCCGCTCAATGGCCGCCGCAATGCGCATTTCTGCTGTACAACCAGTGAGCAGGAGTATCCCCAGAGTCACGAAGAACGTTTTTTGCATGCCCGAAAGTATACATGGAATTGATGTTCAAAAGACTTATGAAAACTGCAGAAATTTAGCTTGTAAAGTCACTCAAGATCCCTTGGGGAAGCCATTTTTAGGCGATTTGCCGTTCTAAAATCATGCGGGTAAGATTAGAGGTTGCTTCCTTCCCCCTCCCTTATGCCCAAACGAAAAACTGCCCTTCGTCGCCGCTCAGGACAGGCCCGCCGCAAGCTTGCTAAGCGTAAACCAGCCAAGCGAAAGGCGGCAAAACGCCGCCCGGTTAAACGGACTGCAAAACGTGCCAGCAACAAGAAAGGAACAAAACGGCGCAGCACCCTTCGTCGGCGCTCAGGACAGGCTCGAGCAGTCGCGAAGCCAGCTCGCAAAGCGAGTCCGGCCCGCAAAGCCATCGTGACCAAGGCCATGAAAAAGGCAACACAGAAGAACATTGGCCGAACCACGCATTATTATGACCGGATTGGCGTGGCCATTGTGGAACTCGCTGCACCATTGCATGTGGGCGATGCGGTTACTTTCAAGCGGGGTGAAAATGAGCACACGCAGGCGATCACCTCCATGCAGATCGATCACACGCCGGTGACGAGCGCAAAGAAAGGCGATGTGGTTGGCATTCAGGTGACCAAAGAGATCCACGAAGGCGCGGAAGTTTTGCCAGCTTAGTTCGTCAACTAGAGTGTCTTGCTGAAAGCGGGACTCGTTCTCTACACTCGCTGCATGACTCACACTCGCTCGTTTTTCCTGATCGGCCTTACGGTCTTACTCGCAGGTTGCGCATGGTTTGGTGGCACGCCGGAGGAACCGGAAACGGAACCAGTGGCTATGACCTTCCAGGAGCTACGAATGTCAGGTGAGGACCAACGCTGTACATTTACAGATGAATCTGACGGAAGCACCACGAGCGGCACGGTGTATGTTGCCGGTGATGGCCGCAGTCTTCGCGGCGACTTTGCAGTGACGGAAGCAGACGGGCAAACATTTCAAGGCTCCATGATCCGCCAGGGAACGGTCGGCTACGTCTGGAATACAGTGATGACGCAAGGGATCATGATGGAATTTCCGGAAGGCGATGATACGGTCTTTGGCCAAGATGAAGGCGGAGAAGGCCTGGGACTGTCGGAAAATGAGCCCGTCGCATTTTTGTGTGAACCTTGGAACATTGATTCGAACTTCTTCGAACCGCCGGCGGACCGTGAGTTTCAAAATCTGAGCGATCAATTGGAACTCATCAGGGATGAAGCCGGCGCACCGGAAATCGATGTGAACGCACCGAATGCGGCTTGCGCGGCGTGCGATCAAATTCCTGATGCCGACGCGAAGGCACAGTGTCAGGCGGCGCTGGGGTGCTAAGGCTAAAAAAATGCCGGGCTCTCAGGGGAGAGCCCAGCACGTTCGTTGGCTCAGGTCATTGAAGACCCGCCGCGATCGCGATGCCGACGCTGCCGGCCGTCGCGCACAAAACTATAAGGTGTAAAATCAGACCACTGATTCGCCTCATAGGGCATTCCTTTCTGATCCCGCGTTCGCGGGATCGGTTAGAGGAAGGATCGGAAGAACTTTATAATTATAACTTATTATAATATTAAGTCAAATAAGGAGGAAAAGCCTGTTATTAGGGATAAAATAAGGCCTTCCCCCATCTGCCATGGACCAAGCCAATATTCAGAAGCAAGTCGAAGAATTCCTGAAAAGCCTCGGCGTGCCGGGCTTCATCGTCTTCGGTTACAAAACGGAGAAAGATCAGTTCTCGATCGTATCTTCGTATAACGAAATGCCGACCAATGCGGCGATTAAAGGGTTGAGTAGAGTGCTGGCGGAGTTTACGGAGAGAGCGTTGCCCTAAAAAAGGAAGCTAAAGAACGAAAGGAAGCTGAGGAATCTTTAGCTTCTTTATTCTCCTTAGCTTCCTTGTTTATTTAGCGATCTTGTTCGTCACCCAATTGCCGAAGCCAATGATGAACGACACGACGAGCCAGCCCCAGATGCCGCCTGTGATCTGAAGCGTGACAATCGTTGGGTCCATGTTGTCTGTGATCTGCGTCGTAAGGTACAGGAACAAGCCATTCACCACAATCACAGCGAGAAGCAGACCAAATAATTTTAACGGAAAAGCGATGAGATCGAGGAAAGGGCGAACGAGCATGTTCATGAGTGTGAGGAGCGCGCCAATCACAACAATTGCTTGCAGCTCGCCCGTAATCACAAAATATTCGCTAAAAGAGCGTGACATCCACCACACCAGAATCATTGTCAGCACGAAGCGCATGATAATGACCGCCGGCATGGAGAAGCGAGAGTTTGCGATGTCTGCATTTTACCGTGCAACGTGCAACTTGTAACGTTGCAGGTTGCACGTTTCAGGTTACATCTTATGAAGGTGGATGATGACTGTGGTATCTCCCACTTCCACTGTCTGGCCATTGTCTTTTACTGCGCCGATCGTCGCGCGTGTCTCGCGAATCACCAGATCGCCGTGTGTCTTCATAACATCATCCAACCCTTCCACGTGCAGCGTGATCCGGTCGGTGAAGCTGAGCCCCGCGTCCTTCCGCAGCTTTTGCACCGCGCGGATGAGATCGCGGGCTTGCCCCTCGAGTCGCAGCGCATCGGTGACGTTGGTAGCAAGGCTGACGACGACGCCGTGATCGGCGGCGACATTTTGGCCTTCTTTTCCACGGTAGACGATTTTCACTTCGTTCGGCGCCAATACTTCATCCAAAATGCGAACCATTCCATCGTCCCCTATAGCAAATTCGCCGGCTTTGCCGGCCTTGATGATCTCCTGCACGCGCGCCCCGAGCCGCGGGCCCACGGCCCGCGCATCGACTTGCGCGTACGCGTCCGCGAGCTGGCCTGGTTCGTTAATAATCTTCAGATTTTTGACATTCAATTCCTGTTTTAACAAATTAAGATCTTCCTGGCTCAAGCCAATTCCACCGTCGTCCGTAGAGACGTGCCGCCCTTCGACACCGCTCAGGACAGGCCGGCGCGTCTCTACGCTGAACGCGGGTGGAATGGCAATTGTCGCCGC
>Ga0209542_10010762_pt1 | contig 16408 bp, 21 predicted proteins | sample RifCSPhighO2_01_FD_184028 | JGI IMG/M metagenome (GOLD analysis project Ga0209542, IMG submission 184028) | Soil microbial communities from Rifle, Colorado - Rifle CSP2_plank highO2_0.1 (SPAdes) (version 2) | ecosystem: Environmental > Terrestrial > Deep subsurface > Rock core/Sediment ...
ATTTAACATAACCCGCATCGTCGAAAACCATGGATTGGGCGACTCCTCCTTGTTCTTCTTGCCAATCGCCATAATCCTGAGCTTTGATTCCCAGTCCTTCATCAGAAAACAATTTGTATGTTAATTCAGTCTTACCAAATTCAGAAACGGGTATATCTGTTTGCCCATGACTCCAAGTGAATGCGGTGCCTTTTCTTAGCATTTCATCAGCTATGGCATAAACTAAATCTCTTTGCTTCTTAGGAATAACATATTCTCTGGCTTGCCTGTGTGCTTCAACTAAATTAGCTATGCCGAATTGAGCGCTTAATGCCTCATTTGGAACTACGACAACTTTACTATTTCTATCATCATAAAGAACGTCGGCACTTGTTCTGCTGTAAGGCATAAATGTGCCTTTGCCCTCTTTTGCTCAAAGAAAACCTAACTCTGCTGGAGAAATCATATGCAGGCCATGAACTGCAAAAGACGCTTCCTGAACGTCCAATGGCGCTTCTTTGTAGCCATAAGTAACAGTGAATATTCCTGCCTGAGTTTTATTGACCTGCATTTCCAGATTAGGATTCATTTTATTGCGCCCCCTATAAATGTGTATAAGCGTAGAAATGATTTTGTTTATAAATCTTTCGTTTCTAGAACTACTATAAAGGGGTTAATAAAATCCTTACTCGGGCGAGAACAATCTCTACCTGACTAAGCAAAAGAATTTCATTTCAAATTTTCTTCAGCGTCATTGACTTAAACTCATGCTCAAGCATCTCCTTTGCCTTTTTCGTAAGCTCTCCGGTCGTCAAGAAAAGTATCGGCATTTTCCTGGACTGTGATTGTATGTACGCAGAGCTTAAATCGCCATCTGAAATCTTTTTCTTGTTTTTCGCCTTGCAGAAGTAAAGCAGATTGCCGACAGAAGATGGAAGCCTTACCACCATCTCGATTTCAGAGTCCTTTTTTATGACATTTTTTTCCATAATTTCAATTTTGTTCTCTGAAATAAAACCCTCAAGAACATAAGAAAATGATTCGTCTTTCTTAACTTCCCTTTTCTCTTCAATCTTTTCTTTCTTCTCTTCCCGCTTTTCCTCCTTACTCTCAACCTCTTCCTTTTGTTTCCTTTCCTGTATTTCTTTCTTCTTTTCCTCAACCTTTATTTCCCCTTTTTTAGGCTCAAGCACAGTCTGCTTCTCTTCTTTCTTTGCTTCAACTTTGCCCAATATCCCCTTAATCCTCTTTTCCGCCTCCTCATTAGGCAGAAGATACCACTTCCAGAACAGCTCCGACTTGCTTTCGTAATTCACCTGCACAGGAATCGCAAAATCCTTTATCTCTCTAAGCGTAACCCTAACAAGCGGGTCCTGAACGACATCCCTTAAGACATGCTGTTCCTTGAGCAAATCATAAGTCTTTTTTTCCTTCTCATGCAGATTTGAAGCAAAATTCTGAAGCATTGGTTCCTGTCCCGAAAGGTAATACAACGGAGAAGAGCCGTGCTTGACGTGGGATATTCTCACCATTTTTGCAGAAACAAGTTCGGAAAGATGCGCAGATGCCACAATCGAATCTGAAGATATAACCTTAGCAATCTGCATGGGTATTACCGGCCCGTTCAGCTTTATCGCAGCAATAATTTTCTCCCTGTTGTCCATAAGCTAGAAAAAGCAAAAGGGGTATTTAATGATTACGGCCTCAGCCACCTAATCTCATAATAAGTAACGTCCCCTTCATCATCCACAATTCCTATAAGAAGCCTTTTCTTCGTTGAATGCGCAACCCTGTTTTTTGCAGCAAACTCGTACCATGTTAATGTAGAGCCTTCGTGCACTGGATAAACAATCCACCTTGCATGGTCCTCTCCCGGTTTAACCCCGCGGTCATAAACCCTGAAGTCAGCCCCAAACTTCAATGCAGTTTTTATGATATACCCCCTGTTTCTGATATCCTTGAATACGCAATACCTTATCCAGAAATTTGGCTCAAGCTTTGTTGCTTTCTTGAGAAATGTGTTAAAGTCCAGCTTCTTCTTCCCTTCAACAATCTCAATTTTCCCCTTCTCAAGCAGGTATAATGCCTCAAGCAGAGAAAGCTGAACCTTGCCGTCCTCAAGAAGAGAGCCAAACCTGCTTGTGTTAAATAGTTCCCTGGCAGAGTCAGAATTTTCAGTCAGTATCCTTTCGCGCGAAAACGCTGCGCTGACAAGTTTCTTTTCGACTTCTGGCTCTACCTGCTTAGCTTTAGGTGCCATTGATTCGGAGATAGGATGGTCCGCTTAAAAAGGTTTAGATTTATTTCCGCAAATTAATTAAACCCATATTTTCTTCTAAGAAGTATGAGCAATTACCTTGCACGCGCAGCTTCACTTCCGCAGAGATATATCCCTGCCAAACCGGATGCTACCATAAAGCGGAGAGATTCTGCGTTGGAGCTTTATGAGCACCATATTGACCCGGATAAGGAGTGGATTTTAAAAGAATCCCTTGGATTGTATGTAAGGCCTTTTGGCGTGAAAATTGAGCTGTTGCTTTCCAGCTATTTGCGCCTGATGTCAAAGCAGCTCATCGGGGCTCCATTAGCTGTTCACCCACTCGACCTAAAAACTCAAGTGGACCGCCTTATTGCAGATAATGGTTTGGAATCTGTTGTCGAAAAGGCGGAGTTCATAATTTCCGGCGAAAGAATTCAACGGTACCTCTTTGGTGCAGATTATCGCACAAAGCTCCTTGAGGCATTAAGGCCTTTTTCAAATGATTTGCTTGGAGAGCCGCCTAAAGGGCCAGCCAAAGTGATTCCACTCAAAAAAGGAGAGCATTGATTCCATAAATAGTTACATATTTATACACCCCGATAGGAATTGCCTTAATGGCAGAAAGCAAAATTTTCACAATCCCAAACCTCCTCTCCCTAAGCAGAATCCCGCTTGCTATTCTCCTGGTTTATGGGATATTCACCGGAAATCCGGCGTTAATGGCAGTTTCTGCTATACTTGCAGCACTCTCAGACATGCTCGACGGAAATATAGCAAGGTATTATAACCACGTCACTAAGCTTGGCGCAAGGCTTGACATTGTCTGCGACAAGGTTTTCCTGCTCCTTGCAGTAATTGCCCTTATAATTGCAAACTATGCGCCTTACTGGCAGCTGCTTTTGCTCGGGTCGAAAGAAATCATCGTCGTTGTCGGTAGCCTATACCTCTACTTAAAGGGAAATTTCACCTGGCAAAAGGTATCCTCCAAATTCTGGGGAAAGGCAAATACAGCATTGCAGTTTATAGCTGTTTTCTCGCTGGTAGTTTTCCCCCTATTGTGGCCTTACCTCCTTGCATTAACGGTTATCTCCTCTGTGATTGCTCTTTATCAGTACCGCAAAAGGCTGTTTTAACGAAAATTATATAAACCGACATATCATCTTCGCGAAAGGGTGGTACAATGGAGCTTAGGAAATTAATCACAAAAAAGGGTTTGCTGTTCCTGCTGATATTTAGCATTTTGGTATTCATAGGCGACAGAATAAATTTCTCAAGGTTAATAGGGGCTGAAAACCAGTTCTTCACATTATTTCAGTTCTTTGGCCCAATTGCCGGCTCATTTTTAGGTCCCGTAGTTGGAGTCCTTTCGGTCTTAATCGCGGAAGTATCTAGCTATCTCGTTTTAGGCAAGGCATTCACCTTAGTCAGCGTTCTAAGGCTCCTCCCAATGCTTTTTGCGGCTTGGTACTTCGGAACAAAAAGAGACAAGATAAGCATAGTTGTTCCAGTCATTGCAATTGCCGCATTCATTGCGCATCCTGTCGGCAGGCAGGTTTGGTATTTCGCATTATTCTGGACAATTCCAATAATTGTTAAATTCCTTCCGGCAAAGTATTCTGAAAATGCGTGGCTGAAAAGCCTCGGAGCAACATTCACTGCGCATTCTGTTGGAGGCGCAATGTGGAATTACATTGTCCCGATGACTCCTGCTGCGTGGATTGCCTTAATCCCCGTCGTAATCTTCGAACGGGTATTGTTTGCAAGCGGAATCGCGGGCTCTTACATTGCAATGAACACCCTTCTTGACAGGCTCAGCGACAAAATAAAGTCAGAATACCTAAGCATAGACAAGAGGTATGTGATGTTCAGGCATCATGGATGATTATTGTATTCCATTACATAAATTCTTTTAAGCTATATTGTTTTCTACCCAGCCATGCCTGCACAATACCACATTCCAAGAAGACTGGAAGGAAGCTTCCCTGATGGGATTGAACTCGTTATTGAAACTGCGGTGCAAGATGGCAGGTTGGTTGGCATCGAGAGCAAATGGGGTAATCGCCTTGCAGTCCTTAAGACATATCAGTTCGAAGGGGGTATGCCCGGTTTCATGGCAGGCCACATTCAGATAGCAGAAAGACCCCGGGACAAGGAGAGATGGTTTAATAACATTTATTTTGAGGCGGAATTTGAATATATGGAAGGAGAGTTGGTCAAGGTGGGCGGCAAAGACCCAATCACAAGATATTACATGAGCACCATAAAAAAGACGGACACTGGCGTTCCCTCCAGAATTTCAGGGGAAATAAGTTATTGCCCCACAGACGTAGATATCAGTTACTATAAAGACGGAAGGGTGAAAGAGGTCGTTGTGTTAATGAGGGGAAGCACACTGAAGCTAAAACCCTCTGGACCTGAACCAAGGCATCACACTATTTCCCTTCCACACTGAAAAAAGTCTTCTTTCCGAGGCGCAATTAGCAGAAACCTAAATTATTTCTTCAGCAGTACGCTAAGAGCACCAGAAACATGAAAATGTTTTGCTTCTTTCTTCAGATACCCCATATCCAGTTTGCCTTTCTGCCTTAGCAGCATGGTTTTTGCGTCATTTAGGTCCTGTTGGCTTCCATAAACAAGCTTTGCCAGAATGGAATCTTCCGGCGTATTGACAAAAAGCACAAGGTCTCTAAAGTTGACTTTTTTTCTTCTGGAGAAAGTGAGTTTGTCAAGCTCATCATACACCCCTTTGATGTCCAGCCTGTAAGAGGATTCATCATCAAATATTGTCACATGCGACTTTGCCCTGAAGGCCCCCTTTATTTCTTCCTCATCTGCAGCCAATTTATTCTTCCTGCAGAATTCAGCCATCTTGCCGATGTCCTCGTCCTTTAGATAGATTAGCAAATCTATGTCCTGGGATGTCCTGGGAGCTCCCCATATCGCAACACTGATGGCACCTACAACCATATACGGAATGTTGTTTTTATCCAGAAAACTGACAACCAACCTGACAATATCGTAAAACTCCCTCATGGTCTAAAAGAATACGCCCTCTTTACCTCTTTCAAGAGGTTTTTTTCTGAAATGCGCGGCTTCTCGGCCTTTATGGACTCTATGCATATGCGCAGCATTGCATTATTCATGTCAAAGAACGCCTCCAGGCTTTGCTTAGAAGTCATTTTTCTTGCCCTTTCTGCTTCTATCAACAATTTCGCTTCCCTGTTGCGCTCGTCAAAAATCATAGTATCTGTGTTCATTTGGAAGTTTATAAGCTTTTCCAGCAAGGGACAGGATTATTGCTCCTTCACCCTGAAAAACAGCCAATTTTTATCCTTGAAGTTAATCAATGTGAATTTTCCTTTCAGTTTTTCACCGTAAATTATTCCAACAATTTTCTTCTCCTCTACAATCTCAGGCTCCCAATAGCCTTTGTCCCAAATTTCAACTGTTCCTGCGCCATACTGCCATTCAGGAATCACGCCCTTAAAGTCCATGTAATCAACAGCATGGTCTTCCACCTGCACAGCCAATCTTTTTATCCCTTCCTCAATCGTCGGCTCTTTAGGCACAGCCCACGATTTAGCAACGCCTTTGTATTCAAGGCGCAAATCCCAATGCAAATGAGTCGCCTTGTGCTTGTGGATGAGGTATTTTAGTTTCATGTCCGATAAATAGAAAACAGACTATTAATTTGTTCCCTTTCTGCGCGGAAATGAGATAATCTTCAGCCTGGCCCGTTCATGATAAAGCGAAATTTCTCCTCCTTTGTAAAACACCTGCCTGATTTCTTCCTCTGTTTCCTGGTTTAGATTTGCCAAATACGCATAGTTCATTCTATTCCTGAAATCAAAAATTGCGCCAGAAAGCTGCGCTAAATGGTCGGACACGCGCGAAATAGTCGGTACGTCCGGTCTCTTGGTCACATTGCCTAGGTATATAGCACAGTCATAAGCCGTTTTTCCTGTTTTGATATACTCCCTTAGACCCAACCTTGCTCTCCTGCTTTTAGCCATTGCTTCAGGAAAATATCCGCACAGCCACATTATCACATCCCCTGTTGTCTTGAATGAGTCAAATGCTTGTGCCCTCTCCTGTTTCCACATGTCATCAAGCATAACTGGAGTTGGCCTCTCGTCAAAGAATATCGATGTTTTGTCGTGCAAAACAACATCCGCCATAACGCCTGTCAAATAATTTCGCAGTTCCTTTTCGTCCACAAGGTCCGAAAGGTTTCTCTCAAAGAATCTCCTTAGCTCAGGCTCATTTAATCCCTCAACCAATCTACTCATTTCTGTTCTTGCAATCTCGGTTAGTGTAGTCATCATATAGGGGTAATAAAACCCCGTATAAAAAGCTTGTTAACTAAAATGTTAAATAAGCCTGCTTGCTCCCCCTCCCCATGAAACGGTATATCCCCAACCGCGAAAAAATAATTGCCTCTTTTCTTGGCAGTTGTAGGAAAAAAAATCGTGAAGACGCTGAAATGTACGTGGGGTGCCTTGAGGATACCTTAAGCATGCTCTCCCTCAGGATAAGCCCGGACACCATACTTGAAAACATCAAAACTGTCAATGGCACCGGAAACTTCTGGCTTCATACCGAGCCAAAAGTAGCTGGTAAGTTTGCTTTGCCAATCCCTACCGAATCATTGTATGAATCCATTTCCAGACCGACTTACGGAACCCTTAACGATGCCATGCTTTCTTTCATTCACTGCGGCTATCCTTTGATTGGAGCCTACAGGTACGAAGATAGAAAAAGTGGAAATGCAGGAAGACCGTTCCTAATAGGCTTCAGGCCTGACAATTTTCTCATAAAGCTCGACAACATTGAAGCCGCGCTTACAGGCCCAAATGCAATCATCACCCTTTACAGAATTGACTTGGGGATTGGAAAGCAAGAACTGGATGAAGAAATAAAAAACGTAGAATCTAAATTAAAGAGCACCCAACTTCCACAACAACCTTTATAAAACGCCCAAACTCCTTCTAAGATATGGAAATCGTATTTTTGGGAACCTCCTCAATGGTTCCGACAAAGGAGAGGAATCACAGCTCGATTATTATCATATTCGACGGAGATGGCACGCTTGTCGACTGCGGCGAGGGAACGCAGAGGCAGCTGAAAATCGCAGGGATAAAGCCAAGCGTAGTTTCCAGAATCCTCATCAGCCACTGGCACGGCGACCATGTTTTGGGGCTTCCCGGATTAATCTCCACGCTGAGCGCAACCGAATACGCCAAGCCGCTGGAAATTTACGGCCCGAAAGACACTGCAAAGCGCATGGAGCTGATGGAAAATGTTTTTGTGTTTGACAGAAAAATAGAATTGACGGTGAAAGAAGTTGAAAGGGGCATTGTAATGGAAACTAAAAAATATTACATTGAAACCCTGCCATTGGAGCACAATGTTCCCTGCCAGGGATACAACTTCATCGAGAAGGACAGGAGAAAAATAAACCTAAAAGCTGCAAAGAAATTAGGCATTCCTGAAGGCCCTTTGCTTGGAAAGCTTCAGGACGGCATGGAAATAGAATTCAGGGGTAAGAAAATAAAACCGGACGAAGTTACTGAAATTGTGAAGGGTAAGAAAATAACGCTCATTGCAGATACAATCCCGACTGCAAATGCAACGATACTTGCCCAGGATGCAGACATATTAATCTGCGAATCTACCTACGCTTCCGACATGGCGGACAAGGCGGAAAAGCACGCACATATGACTGCAAAGCAGGCTGCCCAGATTGCGAATGTTGCAAATGTCAAGAAGCTCTTCCTGACACACTTCAGCGCTCGCTACACCACGCCCGGAATACTTGAGGAAGACGCAAAAGACATATTCAGCAACACGGAAGCTGCCTATGATTTCAAGAGGGTTAGATTATAACGTCAAAAACCCTTGGTTTTTGAGCGTGCTCAGAAACATGCTAAACAACATTTATATATTGGCACTAATTGCATGTTTCTGACATGTCGAGAAAATCAAAAGGCATAAACGCAGAGCGCGAAATAATCCACAAATTCTGGGGCACAGGAAACTGGTGCGCGCTGAGGGTCGCTGGCTCAGGAAGCATGAAATACCCCTCTCCAGATATTCTTGCAAGCAACAAATTAAGAAGGCTTGCGATTGAATGCAAAACCTGCGGAGACGAAAAGAAATACATCCCTGAAGAGGATATCCAGCAGCTTAAGGACTTCATTGCATTCTTCGGCGGAGAGCCCTGGCTTGCAATAAAATTCGACCGCATGGATTGGTATTTTCTTTCTTTGGAAGATCTGGAAAAAAGCGAGAAATCTTACGTCATATCAAAAGAGCTTGCAAAGAACAAGGGATTGCTGTTTGAAGAGCTAACCAAACATCCTTAGGTAATCCTTTCCTTCCTTGCTTTCGGATTCCTTTACCTTCTCAATCGCGCGCTCAATGTCCTTCCTCAGAATCTTAACCCTGTTTTCGCGGATTGCAAAATATCCTGCTTCTGTGCACACGGCCCTTATTTCCGCGCCGGAGAAGTTTTCCATCAAATCAACAAGGTCAATCACATTTATGCCGGAATCCAGCTTCATCCTTGAGGAATGAATATTGAAAATCGGGTATCTTCCCTCCTTGTCCGGAATTGGCACCTGAATCAGCCTGTCAAGCCTGCCCGGCCTTGTGATTGCGGGGTCCAAAATGTCTTTTCTGTTTGTTGCGCCAATAATCTTGACATTGTCTAACGGCTTAAATCCGTCAAGCTCTGAAAGCAGCTGCATGAAAGTCCTGTTTACTTCTCGCTCGCCTGAAGTTCCAATCTCCATCCTTGTTGCTGCAAGCGCATCTATTTCGTCAATAAAAACAATGGAAGGCGCCTTTTCCCTTGCCAGCTCAAATATTTCCTTGACAAGCTTTGCCCCTTCACCAATAAATTTCTGGACAAGCTCTGATGCAACAACCCCGATGAAAGTCGAGTTTGTTGAAGAAGCCACTGCTTTCGCCAATAAAGTTTTTCCTGTTCCCGGAGGCCCGTAAAGCAACACGCCCTTTGGAGGCTCTATTCCGACCTTTTGGAAAAGCTCAGGCTTCATCATGGGGAGTTCTATTACTTCCTTGAGCTCCCTAGTCTGGTGCTCCAATCCCCCAATATCCTTCCATGTTACGGTAGGCTTCTCTATAATAACAAACTTGTCTACATTGAAAACCTTTACGCTTGTGATTTTCTTGATTACCGTAAGATTTTTCTGCTCCGCGAGAACCATGTCTCCGGGTTTAAGCTTTCCGCACTCTCCGGAAACATTTACTGAAAACTGGTTTCCATTTGGAATTTTAATCAGCGCAGACTCGCCATAGGATTCGTAAACCTCTGCAACCATCAGCGGAGGCTGCTTGAACTTGTCAAGCTCAATCTTCATCTTGTCGCAGGTTTCCTTCAGGACCCTGTTTTCCTCCTCATACTGGTTTGTTGTGGTTGAGTAGCTGTAGATGACGCTGTCGAGAATGTTTTTGTTGTTTGCGTTCATTGGGAAATATAATTGCTTGTTGTTTAAAAAGATTTGTGTTGCAGAAAATAAAAATATTTTTCTTTTAGAAAGACTTTTAAACCTTTAGATTAAGGTTAAATTACAAATTTTCCACTTTTCTTTATCCAATATTTTTTCCCTTCGCCATCGATGCCATAAATATCATGCTTCTGCTTTATCGAGTTCACAACAACATCCATGTGATAATCCGTTGCCCTGTCAGCCTCATACCCCGAGCCCATTGCAACATGCATCATTCCGGCAATTTTCTCATTGACAATGAGATAATTGCAAATTTTTGCCTTAGGATTTGTGTTTATTGCAAATTCCCCTATTTTGTTGAAGTTTTTCTTTTTCATCTCAATGATTTCTTTTGGCAGTGATTTGTTCTTCTCCTGGATTTTTATCAATTTCCAGGCATCCGACTTTCTCTTGTTGAACTTTTCAAGTATTTTCTTTTGGGCGCTTACTACATTGTAGCCGCTTTTTTTGCACCTGATCACAAAAGGCTCCTTCTCGCTCAGCCTGTAGCTCTGGTCTATCGCAATAACAACATCTCCAACGACAGTCCCTTCAACATACTCTGGTGTGACAAACATCTCCCCGCCGGGGATATTTCCCATCGTTCCTGCCTTTATGCCTGTTCTTTCAAAATACGTTTTCTGGATTATGTTCCTCAGCTCCGTATCTGACCTTCTTGCCCACCTGTGCCTGCCATTCGGCATTACAAGCCCAACCTCAATTTTAGTTTGATAGCCGCTTTTTTGCTTTTCCCCTTCAACAATTATCTTGTCGCATTTCTCGATAATTCTTACTATTTTATCGTCCCTTCTTTGCAAAGCATTCCAGTCAATCAGGCTTGTTTCGATAAACACGTCAATCGGCAAAGTTTCTGTAAATCCGACTCTCGACAGCGGATTGCGCTCCTCAATTGCAGTCTGCGGGTAAAAATCAAACTTGTAGATTATGCCAGCCGGGCTCGGCCATCTTGATTTTCTGTTTAAAGTTGGATAGCCAATAGCCTGCCCAAAGACATGCCTTCCTCCATATCCCTTTCCAGAAACAAAAAAATTCGCGCTGTTGATTTTTATTTTGCCTGTTTTGAGCGCTGTAGAAAGCTTCCGGAAAGCTATAAACGGCTCCTCATTAACACTCTTATCCAGCTCGCATCCTGTAAGGGTCGCTTTCAAGTCAGAAATCCTTTCTGGAAAGTCTGTCTGCGACATTCTTGTGGATGAAGCCCCAATGGAAACCTCTTTCGAAATCTTCCTTGCAGCCTCCATCATCGCATCTGCAATTGCATAAGAGTCCATATAGTCCTCAAGCGGAAGCTCCAGGTTTTTCCGATTGGGTATCAGCACAAACCCCACCCCGACAAATTCCTTCTTTAGCGCATAAACATCTTTCCAGATAACCATGCTGGTTTTCAGAAGTTTCTCCCATTTGTATTTCCTGAACCACCCGGCACGGTATGGCAGGCTTATTTTCCCCTCAAACCCCTTTTTTCCAGCACTTAGCACTATCTCTGGTCTCTTGAACAACCTTTCAAACTCCCCTTTTGCCTTTTTGTCAACAATTGAAATGAATTTCTTAAGCAGTTTATCCCTTTTTTCGTGCAGATACCAAGTTCGCTCCAGGCTTTCCAGCATTGAAGACTTTCCCTTGAATCCCATCACATGCATATCCCCGCCAAGCTCGTGCACGGCAACAGAAAGCGGAGCAAATGAATAGTAAGCATCCTTATTGCCAATATCATAAACAACAAACACAGTTTTCCCCCGTATATTGCCAAGCAATTTCTTATAATCACTTATTGCAGAATTGAATTTTTTAATATTGTACTTCATAAAAACAAACAAAAAAGTTTCATTAATAAAGATTTGGTTTAGCTTATTATACCGGGCTTATCCTCCTAAGAGTTACACCCTTGCTTCTGATTCCTTCTAAAGCTGTGTCTATGCTTTCGTCTTCCTCCAAAAGGTATTCAAGAGTATAATCGCCCACTCCCGCAACTGTGTTTCCTTGGAGATGTTTTAACTCGGGATGATATTTGCCATTCGCCCATACAGGATTTCCTTCAAGCATAATCAGCCGAACTCGTTTTGAGGGAATAGAAACCCAGCTTAACTTTTTTGTCAGGTTATATAGCTCTGCTTTGCTCACATCAGCCGGAATAGCCTTGCCTTTGGGGGTGTACACCACTATATCATCAAGCCCCGAAGCAAATATTCCTATATTATCCCCGCCTAGCCTTATGTATTCCCCGCCCATATTGTTAGCTACCATAAAGTAGTATATAAATCTTTGTCAACTCGTGAAACAGAAAAGTATAAATACCTAGTAAACATAGTAATATGTTAGCGTTTGGTCTCTTTCTAAGATTTATGCAAAAGTTTAATGCTCACAAAGACAATTCTGGGGGAGGTGAAAAAATGAAGCAGGAACTGAAGAACGTCAGTTGCGACCCAGTGTGCGGGTTCAGCATAACAAGCCATGACGAGAAGGAGCTAAAGGCGATTGTTATGACGCACGCAAAGAAGACGCACCATATGGACATGACGGGCAGGGAGGTTGAAGGGATGATGAAAATGGTTGCATGAAAACATTTAAATACAGGCGTTGGGGATGTTATTTAGTGTTATAGCAAAATGGAAAACCCGAAGTGGCAAAAACTGGCAGACAAAAAGTCGGTAGAGGAAACCATATCCGCATTAAAGGAAAATGGCATAGAAGCATTTTTCGCAAAAACGGCTGATGAGGCAAAGAAGAAAGTAATTGGGATCCTGCCAAAGGGCGCGGATGTTATGGACATGACTTCAATGACGTTAGAAGCTGCAAGCATTTCGAAAGAAATCAAGGAGTCAGGAAAATACACTTCAATAAAGGCAAAGCTGATGTCAATGGACAGGAAAACTCAGGGAAGCGAAATGCAGAAATTAGGCGCGGCTCCTGAATGGGTCATTGGCAGCGTTCATGCTGTAACGGAAGACGGCCATGTTTTAATTGCATCTGCCTCCGGAAGCCAGCTGCCAGCTTATGCCTATGGTGCTTCACATGTCATCTGGGTTGCAGGAACGCATAAGATAGTAAAGAATGTTGATGAAGGGATTAAACGCATTTACGAGCATTCACTGCCTCTTGAAAGCGAAAGGGCAAGAAAAGCATACGGTGTTCCCGGAAGCGCAGTCAACAAGCTCCTCATTTTCAACAGAGAATTCCAGCCGGGAAGAGTAACATTAATTCTTGTCAATGAGGTTCTGGGGTTTTGAAAAAGCCAATTACTTAACAACCACCAGCCTCTTCGGCACCTTCGTCAGTATCTCTGCTTTTTTGCCGTTAAAGAGTATCGTATCCTCTATTCTCATCCCAAACTTTCCAGTAAGATACAGCCCCGGCTCTATCGTAAACACCATGTTCTTCTCTATTTTGTCTTTTGATTTTGGCGACAGGCTTGGAAACTCGTGTATGTCTATTCCGACTCCATGCCCCAGGCCGTGGGTAAAGAACTTTGCATAATGCCTCAAATCTTTTACAGCATTTTTGTAAAGCTTAGCTCCCTTAATCCCGCTTTTTACATTCCTTATTGCATTCTCCTGAGCCCTAAGTAAAAAGTTGTACAGCCCAACTTCTTTTTCGGTTGGCTTGCCGACATAAACCATTCTTGTAATGTCAGTGCAATAACCCTTGTAGCACACTCCAAAATCAATTATGCAGAATCCTTTCTGAATAGGCACACTTCGTGGCTTGTAGTGCGGCATTGAGGCATTTTTCCCTGAAGCGATAATCGGCGGAAACGACAATCCGCAGTTTCGCTTTATCGCCTCGCATTTCATGTAATTTGCAGCCTCTTCCTCTGTTTTGAATTTTCTAAAATTCCGGATGGCAGACCTGACTATGGCGTCTGCAATCCCGAATCCTTTCCCCAATATTTTGATTTCAGCAGTTGTTTTAACTCCCCTTATGCATTTCAGGGCATTTCCTATATCTCTTGTCTTTGATGCCTTCAGACCCTTCCTCAATGCCCTGTACTGCTCAACCGTGGCTGAGGAATAGTCAATTCCGACAGCACCGGATTTTATCTTCCTCTTCTTCAGAATTTCCCTTAAATGCAAAAACATTTTTGCTTTTCTGTCAAACGCAAAAACATTCTTTATCCTGGAAACCTTTCTTGCCCTCTCAAGCTCCATCTCCGGTACCATTAATATCGGTCTTGACGATTTTGGAATTATCAGAACTCCTTGGCCTTCATAATTTGTAAAATAGTAAACATTCGAATCATAAGACATTGAATGCAAGCTCAGAAGAACTGCAACATCTATCTTGTTGCTCTTCATGTATTTTTGAAGCTCTTTTATCTTCATGCTTATGACAACATATATATACTTTTTAAGTGTTTTCCTTGGCATGGAACGGTATAAGCTGCGCAACGGCCTCCGCCTCGTTGTGGACAGGAGAAAATCGGAGACAGTTGCAGTCATGGCCTGCGTTCTTGTAGGCTCTGTTTATGAAAAAGGAAATGAAGGCATTTGCCATTTGCTCGAGCACATGCTCTTTGAAGGCACAGGAAAAAGAAAAAATGCAAAAGAGATAGCTGCAGAGGTGGAGGGTGCTGGAGGCGTCATAAACGCATTCACAAACCACGAAAGGACATGCTTCTTCGTAAAGGTCCCAAAACAATATTTTACGCTTGCAGTAGACATCCTTTCAGATATAATCCAGAATGCCAAAATAACAGAAAACAAGCTCAAAAAAGAGAAGCGGGTTATCCTAAAAGAGATTAATATGGCCCTGGACGAGCCAAGGGTAAGGCAGTTCCTTGAATTCTACAAAACCATATTTCCGGGCCACCCTGCTGGAAAGCCAATATTCGGCACCGCTGAAAGCGTAAACTCCCTGACACACGCTCAAGTCATGCAATTCTACAAAAAGCATTACGTACCGAATAACATGATAATAAGCGTGGTTGGGGACATTCCTAACCCAAAAAGGCTTATAGAAAAAAAATTTTCCTTCAGGCCAAAAAGCTACACCCAAATGTCAATTATGCCCCCCAGATCACAGCCGGCCGAAAGGGTTGTGAAAGGCAACGCCATTAATTCGTACTTTGTGCTTGGCCACCAGACTGTAAGCAGCTTGCATCCTGACTCATGTGCACTTGACGTGGCAAAGGCAATTCTGGGACGCGGCCAGTCCGGGATACTTTTTGACGAGATTAGGAACAAGCGCGGCCTGGTTTATGAGATTGGCGTAAATCATGATTCCGGCAGGGCATACGGCATTTTTTCAGTTTTCCTTAACACCGAAAAGAAAAACCTCGGGCTTTGCAGGAGCATAATTTTCAAGGAGCTCTCAAGGCTAAAAAACATATCAAGCGCCGAGCTTAAGGAGGCAATCGGGTTTATTTCAGGAAGCACCATTCTTGAGCATGAAGGCACCGAAAAGCGCGCAGAGGACTTGTGCTTCTGGGAGTCTCTCGGGAATGCAGGGCTGATTGACTCTTACATAAAAAGAATAAAAAAGGTCTCCAAAGCAGACATAGCAAGAGTGGCAAAAAAGTACCTTCTATCCAAGCCCACAATAGTTACAATAAAAAAATAAAGAAAAAAGAAGTTTTACTTCCTTTTCTGCATCACCACAACAATTGTTATCACCAGTATTCCTACAATTGCTATGATGCCTGCGACAGCCGTGTTGTTTTCCGCTCCGAACCCTACCACTGCCCCGGTCGCCCTTCCTTTGCCCAATACGCGCCCGTGCTTGTCTATCTCAAGGCCCTTCCTCTTTGCGTATTTTGGAGCAACCTTTACCCCAACCTTGGAGCTGATTTTGTTGGTTTTTCCCTTGTGCTTGATGGTATAGCCAACAGAGGTATCTTCCCATTTGCTGCCGACATCTGTTATTGTAAACTGCAGTGCGCTTAGTTCGTCTACGACGGTATCTGTTAGCAGAGTGGAGTCAGTCACAAAGCCTTCTGGAGGCGCAACGGCAACTTCAATGCCCCAATCACCAACTGCTTCAAACACAAACGGATACAACTCTGTACCGGTATCCCATTCCACAAGGATTGGCTCGTAAATCCATAGTTCAGTTCCCGTCAGCTGCGTGCCTTTCATGGGCTTGCTGTTTCCACTTGCATCCTTGCCGAACGCAACCTGGTGGACTTCCTTGTACTGCCCGCAGTTTACTGCAGATACAGACCTTGCAACAATGTCATTTATTGTGAATGCAGGGTCTTCTGGGAATCTCTTTAATGCAATTGCAGTATATTGGTATCCGCCGTCAACATCAGCTGTGCACTCAGCAATCGGCTGCCCTCCCGGATTCACTCCTGGCTGGGTCACACAGAAGAACTTTATCTGCAGTGCTCCGCTTTCCATTCCGTTCCCGAGGTTTACCAAATCGGTCATGGTAAAGTCAGAGTTAATCTTCGGGGTGACTCCAACGCTCCTGAGCTCATCATCTCTTGCGAAGAATACGAACACGTTTGGAAGCGGATTCTTTTTTACGCTTGGCTTGCTTCCTGCTCCAGTCACAAACTCCCAAGAGAGTACATGAACTGTGCCGTCATCAATTGCGTGGTCTCTGTCGTTATCCTTTCCATCACCGCAAACTTCTGGTGGTGGTGGCAGGAACTGCAATGTTATTGCGCTCTGGCACGGGAACGGATTATAGGCCC
>Ga0209542_10010763_pt1 | contig 16407 bp, 15 predicted proteins | sample RifCSPhighO2_01_FD_184028 | JGI IMG/M metagenome (GOLD analysis project Ga0209542, IMG submission 184028) | Soil microbial communities from Rifle, Colorado - Rifle CSP2_plank highO2_0.1 (SPAdes) (version 2) | ecosystem: Environmental > Terrestrial > Deep subsurface > Rock core/Sediment ...
TTGTCCATTGAAAAAGTTCCAAAAGTTCGGCGGCTTCAATAGAAATTGATTTTGCAATATTACTAGGTAGTAAATTATCCCATCCGCGTTCTTTTAAGTATTGATGTATTTCGCGTTCAATATTTTTCATACTAATACTCATATTATACTATTTTTTTTAAAAATTAAAGAATAAAAAAGCCCCTCATTGCTTATTGCATTGAGGGGTCTAAGTTGTCACTATATTGATAAATATCGTTCTTTTTTATACTTCGGTGAAGGGAATTTCGGGACGTAATACGCGCTTTCTTCCAATCATAACGGCTCCTGCCTCAATACCTCTAAGATAAGCATTCAATAGATCTTTTGATCCAAAGGTATCAGTCCAAATTCCTTGATCTCCCTCTCTTGTGTCTTCAATAGAAACATGGAAAATCACAATAGAAGGGTCTTCGCCAACTTCATTTGGCGTAATGGTAACTTCCACTCCATCGATCAACTCTCCCTTGGTTGCTTTTGACACGGTCGTCTCTCCAGGTAAAAGTTTTGAAAATAGCTAATTAAACCCTACTATACTTTTTATATTGAGTCAATAAAAAAGGCTCTTGATATTTAGTCATAGGGCATTTTGACTCAAAGAATGGATACAAGAAGCATTATTATCTTGTTAATTACAAACTCTATTGCTTCTGTATTTCTTGGGTCTTTAGTGATATAATTCACTTAAAGGTCGGCTTGATAATAGTCACCTAAATAATCACCTAAAATAAATTACAATATGGCTGAAGAAAACAAATGTTCAAATTGTGAACACGAACATAAAGAAGAAGACGGAAGTTGCAGCTGTGGTTGCCCAAAACAATAAAATCGTGTCTTATTTTCTCTGAAATCCACTCTTATAAAAAGGAGTGGATTTTTTATGCTCTTATATTCACAACAAAAAACCTCTTTTTGTGTAAATGTAGTCAGCCACCATTTTGGCTAAACACGACAATGGCCTGTCGTGTTTAGCTCTTTAACCTGTATATGACATTTCTTCCTGTATTTCCTACCTGTTCCACCTTATTTTCCTTTTCCAGCTCGTCTAAATAGCGCACTGCCGTACGGCTAGATACCCCGAGCTCTTCTCGGATTTTAATGTTAGAAAGTTCACCCCGTTCTTGAATCATAGCCAGCACCTTTTGTTTTCTATTCTCCTTTTGCGAAGCCGTTTCAATTGCCGACTTGCAGATACCAACAAATTCCTCGCCAGTACTCGTTCCATACATTCTGGCTTCTCTTTTGGCAACCCAAAAAAGAAAAGCAACCGCCACCACAACCCCGATAATTATAATTGATAGATAGGTCATTAATTTTTTAAATTTTAGAAGTTTTATATATAAAACAATTCGTGATTACGAAGCTCTTTCTTAATTTCTAAATAATAAGGAAGGGTTTTTTCTACAAGTGCCCAAAACTTTCTAGAATGATTGAATTCTTTCAAGTGGCACATTTCATGAACAATAATATAATCCTGATGTTTTTGTGATAAAAACACTATTTTATAATTTAGATTTATGTTTTGTTTATTAGAACAACTACCCCAACGAGTTTTTTGATTCTTGATATAAATTTTATTGAATGAAAATCCGTATATTTTGTTATAGAATTCGAATCGTTCATTCACTAGGACAAGAGCATTGTCCTTATTTTCTAAGTAATCCTTATGCGAGAAAGTGCGAATAGCTTTACTGTCTACACTATTGAAAAACTGTATCTTATCCCAAACCCACTGTTTTTTATCCGAGACAAATTTCTCGACTATTGATTGTTGAACTCCAAACGGGCTTGTGATCACAACGCTACCATCACAATAGACGGCAAGACGCATCCGTTTTGCCCTCTTACTCTTTTTGTGTGTGTACGAGATGGTCTTTTCCATAAACAACTAAAACTTTTTAGTGATTATATCCACTAACCTATTCAAGAATTTCGGAAAATCTTTCACAGTAAATCGACCTTTGTAATCTCGTAAGATAAGCTCTTGTAGAGTTTGCTTAACATCTTTAATAAATACATCTCGTTTTGAGGATTCCTGCCATTCCGAATCAAGATCATCCTCAATGCGAGTTCTCAATTCTTTTACGAATTCTTTTATATCCGCGTCACTTCCACCACTTACAAATTCTTGTGATATTACATAGAGTGCGTACTCTTTAAGGTCTAGTCCTAAGTCTTTCGCTTCTTCTCCTTTTGTCTTTATGTCTTTCATTAGTTCCTCGTACCGACGAATACGCTCGGCAAGGTCAATCTGACTTTGCTCGAATTCTCTACGAATTGCTCCTAATCTTTCGCTAAATTTTTGGTATGCCGGATTTTCATCAAGATTGATTGAAATTTCTTGCTTCAACATCTTCTCAAGATTGAGCGCCTTTTCTTCTTCGTCCATACCCTTCAAGCGTTCAAGAGTATAGAGATCATTCACGCGGAGTTCGCGAAAATTCTTTGTAATTCCTTCGTAGTCTATAATGTCGCTTTTTTGAATAAGCTCTTTTACTTTTTCTCCGTATTCTTCCAAAAGATAACGATCATCTTCACTTCTGAATTCCTTCAAAAAAGCCAAATAGAAACTGGTAACCCATTCAAAGGATCGTATGTATTGTTTCAAAAATGGATCGGGCGAAAGAAATTCAAATAAACTTCTAAGCTTTGCGTATTTTTCAACAAAATATTTCTGCCTATCTTGGTTATCAATAAAAATCTTCAAGCAACGACGAAGATTATCCATTGAGGGATCTTCTATATTAACTCCGGTAAATATTTTCATCACATCACTCAAGACGTCAGAGAATTTCTCTTTCACACGCTGTATATCAATCATTGCTGAATCAATTACATCCTCGTCAAAGTCTAGAGCATCGTAAAGATTTCGTGTGATTCCGTAATAATCAATAATTTTACCTGCTTCTTTATTTTTATAAACACGATTTGTGCGGGCAATAGCTTGTAAAAGGTTATGATCACGCAAAGCTTTATCTAAATACATTACTTGTTCAATCGGTGCATCAAAGCCAGTGAGCAACATGTCGCACACCAAAAGAAACTTCAAGGATGATTTCGGATCTTTAAATCGTTCTATAATCTGCTCACGCTCTCGCTTACTCGTGTTATATATCTTCAAATTATCTGCGTCGCTGTTTGGATCTCCGGGTGAATAAACCACAGCCGACCATTCAGATGGTATGAGTTTATCGAGTAGTTTTTTATAACTAGCTACTGCTTCGCGGTCATATGCTACAACCTGTGCCTTAAAGCCGTTCGGCTCTATGTAGAGCTTGTAATGCTCCGTAATATCCCTTGCGACGGCTTCCATGCGCTTTGGTAACTTTACCAACGCCGCTTTCTTTCCATATTTCTTTACCAATTCGGTTTTTTGTTTATCGTTAAGGTCTCCGGCTATTTCCTCAAACTGTTGGTCAAGTTTTTCTTCATCAATAGAAAACTTTGAAAGCCGCGCTTCGTAAGTGACTGGGATAGTTGCTCCATCATCAATTGACTGCTGAATAGAATAATAATCGAGGTAACGCTTTCCCTCACCTTCATAGTTTCGGAAAGTGTTCGTGTGTGTTTTATCAACAGGCGTTCCTGTAAATCCAAAGAAAAATGCTTTCTTAAACGCGTTGCGCATATTTATACCCGACACACCTTCGTCGCCTCGGTGTGCTTCGTCAGAGAGAATGATTACATTTTCATCAAGATTCTCTACCTTATTACCAAGCTCCGAAAACTTTTGAATAGTGGTAATGAATATACCTTTTTCCGGTGATTGTATTTTCTCCTCCAAATCTTTGCGAGAAGTAACGCGAATGATATTTTTTCCTCCAGCGTTGGTAAATGTTTCAAATATCTGATCGTCCAAATCAACTCGATCAACCAAAATAAATACTTTAGGATTGACGAGTGATTTATTGAAACGCAATTTCCACGCTGTAAAGTACATTGTAAGTGTCTTACCTGATCCTTGAGTATGCCAAATAAGCCCCTGTCGCTTTTCTTTACTCAAAACACGCTCCACAATTTTATTCGTTGCCCGCATCTGCTGATAGCGAGCCATCTTTTTTACCAGTTTTTCTTTTTCTTTCTCAAATAGAATAAAGTTTTGAACAATATCCAAGAAGTTTGCTTTAGAGAGAAGTGAGTGGAGGGTCATTTCAAGTTCACCACCAAGCTCTCTTTCAAGCTCCTCATCTCGCCACTGAAGAAAGTATTGCTTTGGCGCACCGGTTGCTCCATAGACAGTTTTTAACCCATCACTAGCGATATTAAAACAGTTCGGGGTAAACAACTTTCGAGCAACCTTTTCATATCGTTTGATTTGATCAATGCCATTCTCAAAACTCACCACTTCTGAAGCGGTTGGGCTTTTAGCTTCAATATCCACGAGCGGTAGTCCGTTCACAAAAATCAAAATGTCAGGACGGATATTTTCAGTATCACCTTCAAAATAGAATTGATTCGTAACCACAAACTGATTATTTTCCGGATTATCAAAATCAAGCAATTTGTAGTCGTACATCTGCCTAGTTTGTGGATTCATTAGGTTAATGCCGTCTCGTAGTGCTTTCAAAAATGCTTCGTTATTATCAATCTTCCTGACTTCACGAATCACATTCTTGATCTCGCTCTCGTTTGCGGTGGGGTTTAGGGCAATAATCGCGCGCTCTAAAAGAGGAGTGATAATGTATTCAGTCTCAAGATCGCGGAGTTTCGCAAATTCCTCGGGCTTTATGTACTCAAAACCGAGCTTATCTTTAATAAACTTGCTGATGTAATTTTCAATTGTGTATTGTTCATTAAATTTCATGATTTATTTTGCTTTATTCTTTCCGTTTTTCTTCCCGAGTATTTTTTTCATACTATCTGTAAAGCTTTTGTTTTCTACCTTGGTGCGAATAAGTTTATTGACTAAAAAGACCACAGCATTTCTTATTGCGTCGGCATACTCAAGGCATTCTTCATCACTTTCTGCATGAAGTCCTTCGCTCAATGAAGAGTGTATCGCCGCTAATGGATTTACACCTCCTGGTCGTAAACTAGAAGGTAGTAAATCTTTTACTAAATCAATTTTTTCTTGAGCAACGGTTGTTTTCTTAACCTGAGTTATAGCAATTTTATATTTTTCTTTATCTTCACCATCTAACAATTCTTCAATCGAGTTAATGAGTTGATCTATAATTTCTTCAACAATTCTACGAAAATATGCAAATGCTCCAATACCATAACCTTGTGATTCGCAAATAAGCCCTTTTTTATAATATTCTGCATGATCATCAAGAAGTTTTTCTAATTCTGTATCCATCTCGATACTCCAAGGAGGATTTTGACCAACCTTCATTAGACTGATTGCTGTTCCTTCAACATCTTCTCCTTTTTCATCTTTAACAGTAATTTTCTCAGTTCCAAAATGTACAAAGAATAATCGAACACTGTTTCGACATGCAGAACAAACATAACGAGCACGGAGAGTTTTTCCAGTGGAATTAGATTCGGAAGAATGATCTACCTCGTAATACTCATTGGTCATATTAAAGGTCTGATCAGAATCACACCTCCAGCAGTGCATATGAATTGCTGGTTTTGGTAAGTTACTTAATATAGTCCAATTATAAAAATCAGTAGTTATAAATTTTTTATAAAGTGGATATTCTTCTAAGAATTTTTTATTAGCCATATATTTTTATTAATTAACTCTAACATTTCCACTCAAGAGATCCGACATTAATCCCTTTTTGAGAAGGATAAGTTTTCCTTTTAATTCTTTATTAACCGAAATCTTTTCGTCGACGGCTGAAAGAATTTCTGCGATTTTTTGCTGTTCTGGTAATTTGGGAATAGGGACTATTACCTTCTCAACTTTTTCGATTGTCAAAGCTTTCTGATTTGATCCAATCGCTGTACCTAATACTCGCTTTTGAAATATTTCTGAATTCATGTAGTACTTCAGGTATGATTTGTCGAGTGATTTGTCGATATCCTTAATCCAAAGCAAATTTCCATCTTTGAAATAAAAACCTTCCTCATCGACAAGATATACAACCCCAATAGTCCCTACTGCTGTGATTAAAATATCTCCAATGTGTGGAGCGCCAAATTTTTTCTCTATTTCGTCAAACCTTTCCTGTGAAATATAAAAGATGGAATCATGTTTTATTCCTTTCGCTTTTTCGATGATCTCCTTTGAGCGATAAAAGGGCACTCCGTTTTCAACATATTCAGATCGCATTATTCTTTTGCTCGAAGTAACTTTTGAGATTTTACCCAACTCCAGCTCACTAATTCCATCATCGAGACCACGAGTAAAAAGCTGTTGCATCAATCCGCGCTTGAGCTTTTCTGTTGCCTCAATCACTTCCTGCGTTTTCGCAATATCCTCATCTACTGTCCCCAAAATCTCCGCAATTTTTTGCTGTTCTTTTTTTGATTCAGGTACTAAAACTTTTATGTCTTTAAAAAACTTAAAATGTCGATTGTAGCCAGTGTTGGGAATTTTTTGTTTTAGAACCAAGTAGTATAGAAAAGTCGAATCAAAACCATCTTTTGCCCAAAATATTTTTGTACCATCTGCTCCTACAACAAATGGACTCCTTATATATTTCACAATACGGGTGTGGTCTCCAAAAAGTATTGCGGGCAAATCGTTGACGACCAAGCCCTTGTTTGATGAAAATCCACTAATATAATCTTGACCTTGATCAAATACAGGAAAATCACCCTCTTTTTCGTATTCAGAAAGTTTTATGCCCGCAAGTTTTGAGGGGATACGAAGACAGTCAAGAAGTTTGCTTTCTTGCCATCCAGTAGGGATATTTTGCTTTTTATTTTGTATCTGGACCATTTGCTTTTCTTTTACATATTGGACAAATAACTTTTTCGCCCACGGCAGAAGTACTCATGTGTGGGAAAAATCTTCCGCACATAACGCATCTTGTAATTCGACTTCCCGATGAAATATATCTGTGAGTTGGTCCATGGGAAATCATGCGATCTCGACCAATCCATCTATCTTGAATTTGCTCTATATGTTTTATCTGTTTCTCAAGATCAGTTAACTTATCTTTAATCTCGACACTTCTCTGCTCGTCCGTATTTTCTACCAATGCTTTTTGATTTCTAAGCCACTCTTCGGCATATGCTTTTAAGGTTTCTTCAGTTTTTCTCTCAATTTCCTCTTCTTCCGCCAATTCAGGAACAATATCTACCCAATCAGAAAAACCGGCATCTACATTCATGCGCGCAGTGGATAAATGTCTATCTATTTCTTCTAGAGTTCTTTTTTGTTCCTTTGATATTTTTTCTTTAGAAAATTCAGCTATCCAACCACAAATATGAGCTAACTGCTTTCCAATAGACTGAAGGTTGCGAGTGGCAGAACGTCCTTTTTTCTCAAGAATATTTTCACTAGATAATTTAGTATAGTCATCTTTAATAAAAGAACCAGCCACACCTCCAAATATTGCACTCAGGATTGAAAGTAGGGTGGCAAAAAGTGTATTTTCCTTAAATACATATGCCAAAATCAAGCCCACGATGGTTATTACAATGAAAATCACAGACCCAGGGCTCAGCATTACCCCCAAAAACTGACCCCAATTTTTGCGTAAATTTTTCATAATTCTAATATTTCAATTCTTTTATATACCCTTCGACTTTTTTATCAATCGTTTCGCGATCTTTTTCAATTTCTTTTACTTCGCTCCACACTGTCTTTACATCAACAACCTCCTCATCCTCGCCATTCTCTACATAGCGACGCACATTGAGATTGAATTCGTTTTCTTCTAGTTCCTTGATATCGACTACGCGAGCAAATTTTTCAATATCTCGATAACCTTCAAACGCTAAAACAATTTTCTCTATATCCTTCTTGCGTAAGCGATTTTGATTTTTGCCTTCCTCAAAATCTTGCTCCGCATCAACGATAAGAATTTTGTTCTTATGAGCTTCGGGTTTGTTTTTATTGAAGATTACAATCGCCGCAGGAATACCCGTGCCATAGAAAAGTTTTACAGGGAGGGCAATAATAGCTTCAATTAGGTCGTTCTTAATGAGGTTCTCACGAATACGACCTTCTGCACCGCCTCGGAAAAGTACACCATGGGGAAGCACTATTCCGGCGCGTCCATTTTCGTTCATAGACTTAACCATATGAAGTACAAAGGCATAGTCTGCCTTTTTTGTTGGGGGCATTTCATAGCCAGCGACTCGTCCGTATTTGTCGGATTTAAATATCTCGTACTCCCATTCACTAATAGAGTAGGGTGGATTTGCTACGCAAATGTCGAATGTCTTTAGCGAGCCGTCAGGATTTAGAAACTTTGGATCAGCAAGAGTATCTCCACGCTGAATGTCTGCACTATCAAGCCCGTGGAGAAACATATTGATCTTTGCAATTGCATAAGTACCAATGTTTATTTCTTGCCCGTAAAGATACAGAGACCGAGCTTTCTTTTCTCCTGCTTGGCCTTTGAGATGATGATACGCCTCCAAGAGAAAACCGCCAGAACCAACGGCCATATCATAGATGTGGTCTTTCTCGTGGGGCTTCAAAATATTTATGATGACACGCTCAACTTCACGAGGGGTATAAAATTCTCCGCCTTTTTTACCTGCATCTGCCGCGAACTGCTCAATAAGATATTCGTATGCGTCCCCTAGGAGATCAGAATTTATATAAGTATCTCCGAAGTTGTGTTGCGAGAAGTGATTGATAAGACGCTGGAGCGTTTCGTTTGGAAATTTGTCTTTGTTTGCAAAATCTAAGTCATCAAAAATCTTGTCGAGCTTGGGACTATTTGCGTTTGTGAGTTTATCAAAAACCTCATTGAGCTTTTGACCAATGCCACCAGCTTGTTTTTGGACTATTTCCCAGCGACAATCTTTTGGAACTTGAAAACGGTGATTGTGGTCTGCTCGTGCGACTTCTTCATCGTGATATTCTTCAAGGATTTTTTTATATTCTTCATCCCACGAATCACTTATGCGTTTATAAAAAAGAAGCCCGAAAATATATTTCTTATAGTCCGAGCTATCAATTTTTCCACGCAAGATGTCCGCACTCCTCCAAAGAAATTGCTTTAATTGAGTGAGATTCATTTTCCCTGAATCATCGGTGAGTGGAGCATCAAAAGTTTTTACAATACTTTTATCATTTGCAATTTTTTCTAAATCTTCAGGACGATATTTTCTATCTCCCCGAGGACCAACACGCAGTGGAGTGATAATCCCTTTTTTCTCCCAGTTTCTAAGAGTATCTTTATCAAGTCCAAAAATTTTAGCGACTTCGCTAATTGAGAGTAATGCCTTATCTTTTGATGTTTTGTTCATATTTCCTATGTTATCATAGGTTCAATATCCATGTCAAGCTTTTTATATAATATCATACCTTTTCATAGGTTTAATAGATTATCCATAGAATTAACTCATTTACCCGAAAAGCCGTTTGGCACGCGAAATGGGGACAGCCACTATTTTTGCTAAACACGACAAACGCCTGGCCTATTGCCTTTAACTTATAACTTCCTATATAGTGTTGCGGGACTTGGGTAATGTTAGAACCGCTATTAAACAGAGTTTAGCTGGTATTTAATATTTATTTTGGCTTTTTTCTTCGCTTTCTTCAATCCACCACTCTGCCATACAACTACTTTTTAATAAATCATCTGCGTAGTTTTGTTTGCAAGTATCGCAAAAGTGGCTCATTGCGTATTTTAAAGCATCTTCTTTTGTTTCAAAATCATTTTTGCTCCAATCTTTTCTGTTTCCTTCGTCTGGTAAATAAGTAGCACTATACTTTTTCATCTTTTTATTTTTAACATAATAAACGGGAAAACGGGGACAGCCGCCATTTTCCAAGCCCCATTTTTGCCGAACACGACAAACGCCTGTCGTGTTTGATATATTACTTCAATTTACGCCTTTTTCAACAAAATTTCAATCCGTAAAACAAAAACACCCAAACGGGTGTCTTGTTTTTGCGGACCCAAGGGGATTTGAACCCCTGATCTCCTCCGTGACAGGGAGGCGTGTTAACCGGGCTACACCATGGATCCATGTGCCGGCGACAGGGATCGAACCTGTGACCTTACGCTTATGAAACGTATGCTACTACCACTGAGCTACGCCGGCTTTTTTTTATTATTTATAATTTTTATTTTCTTATCATGTGTCCAACCTTTAATCTGTCTTTCTCTTTTTAATGCTTCGGACACAGTTAAAGAATTTTCTATATAAACAATTTTAACCGGTTTATGACTTGCAGTATATTTTCCTCCTTTCTTATTTTTATGTTCAAAAAATCTCCTCTCAACATCCTTGGTTATTCCGGTATAAAAACTTTTATCTTCGCATTCGATGATGTAAATAAACCACATTAAATTAAGGAATATCCTTCGGTTCGGTTTATAAAACCTTTCTCAGGACACTTCGCCTCGCCCGCTTTTTGCAAAATGCTTGCACTGAGCGAGCGAAGCGAGTCGAAGTGTTGCGCCTCCCCGAATTGCACGGGGGCCTGGAGCTTATGAGACTCCCGAGGTACTACTCCTCCAAGGCGCTACGCATTATGTGTACTGTGTTATTCTAACATAAAAATAGATAAAATCAACTTAAAACTATTGGTTCTTGAATATTTCCAAAAATGCTTTTGTTGGAACTTGCACTGTGCCCTTGCCTTTCATTAATTTTTTACCCTTTTTTTGTTTTTCTAAAAGCTTTCTTTTCCTGGTAATGTCGCCTCCATACAAATAACCAGTCACATCTTTTCTGCGAGCTTTAATTGTTTCTCTGGCAATTACTTTCCCCGAAATAACCGCCTGTAAAGCAACCGAAAATTGTTCTGGCGCTAAAACTTCTTTTAATTTATCAACAACAAACTTCCCTTCTCTGTATGACTCATTTTCAGAAACAATTTTTGACAATGCTTCTTCTTTTTTACCTGCAATCCAAATTTCCATTTTTACTAATTTACCCGGTTTTAATCCAGACATTTTATAATTCATCGATGCATAACCCTGACTAACGCTTTTTATTTTATCGTAAAGCCCAGTAATGACCCCTCTTAAGGGAACTTCATAAATTATAATTGCCCTTTGAGCAGAAAGATGTTGTGTGTCTACATACACGCCATTAAGATTTTTTAAAATTTCCATTAATTTGCCCAAATACATCAATGGGGTTATTATTTCCAATAAAACCCATGGCTCTTTTGTTTCTTTAATTTTAGAAACATCTGGCCAATCGGAAGCCGAATAAATAAATTTTTCTTGCCCCGCAATATCAATGATTTTAAAAACAACAGAAGGTGTTGAAATTACCAAATTCAAATTAAACTCCCGCCTTAATCTTTCTGCCACAATTTCAACATGTAAAGTTCCCAAAAAGCCCACCATAAAACCCCTGCCTAATGCTTCTTTTTTTTCTGGCTCAAACGTTAGAGCCGGGTCATTAAGTTTTAATTTTGATAAAGCGTCTTTTAGTAAATCAAAGTCATCTGGATTTTCTGGATAAAAACTGGCAAAAACCATTGGTTTAGGTTCTTGGTATCCAGGCAATGGTTCAATATTAACATTTGGAAACTGAAGTTTAACAATTGTATCCCCTGCCATAACCTTTCCTGGTTCTTTAATGCCAGTGGCAATATATCCTATTTCGCCGGCATAAAGTTTATTTTGAGGAGAGCGCCCTGGGTTAAAATAACCCAATTCTTTTATTTCTGCAGGAGCATTAGCCGCAAAAAGTTTAATTTTTTGATTGGCAAGAATTTCTCCATCTACTATTCTAATGAAAGCAATGACTCCTTTAAAGGCATCGTAATCTGAATCAAAAATTAAAGCTCGAAATGGCTTTTCTAAATTTTCTTCTTTTGGAGCCGGAATCTTTTCAATCACTGCTTTTAAAACCTGCTCAATATTTTCTCCTGTTTTTGCAGAAACTTTTAAAATTTCACTTTCATCAATTTTTAAAAGATTAACTAATTCTTCAACAACTTCTTGTACTTTTGCCTGTGGCAAATCAATTTTATTTATAACCGGAATAATTACTAAGTTTTGTTTTTTTGCTAATTCTAAATTTGCCAAAGTTTGGGCCTGTATTCCCTGCCCGGCATCCACCAATAACACAGTTCCCTCAACAGCCGCAAGTGACCTAGATACTTCATAAGTAAAATCAACATGGCCTGGCGTGTCAACCAAATTTAAAACATAATTTGACCCCAAATAATTATAATTCATTCTGATTGATTTTAACTTTATTGTAATTCCTTTCTCTCTTTCTAATTCCATACTATCTAAAAATTGGGGTTTCATTTTTTTAGACTCAATTGTATGGGTCAATTCTAAAAGACGGTCGGCTAATGTGGACTTGCCGTGGTCTATGTGGGCAATTATTGAAAAGTTTCTAATATGTTCTTGGTTCATTTTTTATTAAAAAATTTGGGAAGAAACGAGTTTTTTATCATTTCAAGCTCGGGCGACTGCAAAATAAACGACATTCCAATATAACAAACAATTCCTGCTAATGCCGAAAAGGAAAGTTGAAAAAATACTCCTAAAAATGTTTGCAAATTAACCAAGTTATAACTTACAACAACCTGCCTTGCTAAAAATGCTGTAGCAGCAGTCAACACACCAGATAATGAAATTTTATATAATGAAACTGCTACATGCCTTAACCTGAAAACTTGAAATTTTTTGTAAAGAAAAAATAAAAGCAATAAAGCTTCGGCTATGCCGGCAATTGAAAAGGCAAGAGGTAAACCCAATACCGAAATATTATCTATGCTCTGTAACCTTAACACAAACTGGAAAAATGCAAAAAATAATCCATGTAAATTTAAAAGCCACACAAAGAAAAGACTCATTGCAATATTAAAAACCACGGTAATAAAAGAAATGATGGCTGGAATTTTTGTGTTATGGGCGGCATAAAATGTTTTTGATAAAATAAAAATTAGGCCTTGAGCGCACAGTCCAATGCTGAAAACACCTAAACTGGCGGCGGCTAACCTTGTGTCTATCCAATCAAATTTTCCAGAACCCCATACAATTCTTGCTACTTGCGCTCTTAAAATAAAAAGTAAAATACTTACTGGAACAGTAAAAAAAATAATCTGCAAAAATGCGGAGGAAAACTTTTTTTCAAATTCTTTTTTGTTTTGTTTTGAATACGCCAAAGCCATAGCTGGAAAAATAGCAGTTGAAAGTGAAACCGCAAATGCATTTACCATAATAGAAGATAAATTATTTGCCAAACTAAATACTGTGATACTACCTGTAATTAGTGTTGAGGCTATTGCTGTGGTTGCAATGGTGTTTAATTGCCCTGCTCCCAAGCCTAAAGATCTTGGCACCATTAATTTTAAGGTTTTTACCACGCCAGCATGCTTAAAATTAAACAAAGGTTTGTAAACAAATCCCGAATGAAAAAATACTGGAAGCTGTATTAAAAGGTGCAAAACTCCCCCAAAAACCACACCAAAAGCAAGCCCTACAAGGCCGAATTTTGGCACAAAAAATAAAATTCCTATAATAATGCCTAAATTATAAAGCAATGGAGCCAGAGCAGTTACCAAAAACCGTTTGAAAACCTGCAGTATGCCACTTATAATATTGCTCACGCCCAAAATAATAGGGCTCAAAAACATAATTCGCATTAACAATGCTGTTGTTTCTCTTTTTTCAGGAGAAAATCCGGGCGCAATTAACGAAACAAAAAATGGCGCAAATATTATAAATACAAGGCAAACCGTTATTAGGAAAACTAAAAAAATATTTAAAAGATTTGCTGCATATTTCCAGGCATCATCTTCTGAATTGGATAAATATGAACTAAATATAGGAATAATTGCCGAAGATATAGCGCCAAAAACTAAAATTAAGGCAACAAAATCTGGAATAGTGAAAGCCGCATAGTAAACATCTAATTCGTTTCCTGCTCCAAACTTTCCAGCTAAAAGGTGGTCGCGAAACAAACCCAGCATTGCAGAAAAAAAATAAGACACCGCCAAAATTAAAGAGGCAAAACTTATGCTTTTTGTTTGAGTGTTAAGTAATTTTGTTATCATAATTCAAAGTATCATAGCATTAATTCAAAACAATCGTATTTATGGTTTTTGTAATACCCGGTATGGTCCATAACTTTAAACCCTTTTTTTAAATAAAAATCGGCTGCTTTATATTCACTAAAAGAATAAGCGTGCAATATGTTAAAACCCTTTTCTTTAGTAAACTGCTTAGCAAATTCTATAAATTTAGTGCCAAGCCCCTTTGATTGAAATTCTTTCTTAACCGCTAATGTTTCAATATTAATTTTATTAGTTCGACAACGCAAACTCATAACTCCCGCCAACTTTCCTTCGTCTTCTATAACAAAATATTCTTTATTTTGAATTTGCTTTTGCACAAACTCTTCTTTATCCCAAACAAAATTAGGAATGTCTAAAGATAATTCATTTACAATATTTAAAACTTCTTTTGCGTCTTTTAATTCTGCTTGTCTTAATGTCATTTTTTTAAAAAATTTCTCTAATAATACCCATTGGGGTTTGCTCATTTGACTGCCCCAAAGGATTATCTTTAATAATTTTAGCAATTAATTTTTTACTTGCGCTGAGCGAAATCGAAGTGTCAGTCCCTCCATAAAATCCTAAAATATTTACCCCAAAATCATTTGCGTCAACAATAGCAACCGGCGTATTTAATTCTTTTGAAATTTTTTCTGCCACTTCATTTGCCATGATTGGACCCTTTGAAACATAGGTATTATATGGCGGTATGGCATATTCAACCGCTCCATCAATAGACCTTACTTTACTTCCTGCTATTATATAAAACACTCCTTTAATATTAAAAATTTTAAAAAAATATCCAAAGCAAGAAGCCAATAAAATTCTTACTAAGCCCACTTCTTCAATAGCCAACTGCATTGTTTCGGGTGAACCTAAACCAATGCCAATTGGAGTTTTTGTCACAAAACTCGATAAAAATTTTGCCATTTTTGAGGCAACTATTTTCTCTTTAGGGTAAGACCTGCCTTGAGTTACAGAAACAGCTTTTTCACTTATAAAAACAATATCTTTTGGAAAAAGGTGCAAAGCCACATATTCTTTAGCAATCAAAGATATATCTTTATCTTCTGGTGTTATTAATTTTGTTTTCACAGGATACCTAGCAAATTTTTTGCCATCAACTTCAATGATTAAATTTTTCCCTGGATTTGGATTTAACTCCATAGTTTTTTATATTAATCTTTTTTTTAGTTTTTTGAAAGAGCTTGACAACTGGTTAAAAGTTTGTTAGTATTAAAATATCTCAGCAAGATGAGTGATTGCTCCTTTAAATAGGAGAGGAAAGTCCGAACACCATCCTGAACTAATTTTTTAGTGAAGGATAAAATAGTAGTGGCTAACAGCCGCCCATAGTAATATGCGAGGTGCGAACAGTGACGTACAAAATCGAAAGGTTTTGTATTCCCAGTTTTGGGAAAATTCTGCAGTAATGCAGAAGTGAAACGGCTAAATCCTTATTGGGTGCAAGAACAAAGCAGAAAATCGGGTTAAATTCATCTCGAAATTCTGTTAAAAGTAGTTCGCCAGAGCCAAGGAGTAATTCTTGGCCCAGACAGATAATCACATAAAACAGAATTCGGCTTACAATCTTGCTGAGATAATAAAAAACTCGATTTAACATCGAGCTTTTTGTTTACAAATATTTACAATAATTTTTGGCTCGCACCTTCGCCATCTAAAGTTTCGTTTACCATTCTGTCGGCTTCTTTATTTTTTTCTCTTGGTATAGCTTTAAATTTTACTAACTTAAAATCCATTTTTAAGTTCCAAATTTCTATAAAAAACTTTTGAATTTTTTCGTCTAAAAGTTTATATTCACCATTCATTTGCTTTACCAATAATTCAGAGTCCGACCTTATTTCAACTTCGCTTACTTCTGCCACGGCCTTGCCAAATAACGACTTAAACTTTTTTAAGGCAAAAATTACTGCCATATACTCTGCCTCATTATTAGTTAGGTTATCGCCCAAATATTCTCCATATTTTTTTATAACTTGCTCTTTTTCATTACAAAAAACAACCCCAAGCGCCGCCTTGCCCGGATTCCCCCTTGACCCACCATCTGTATAAATAATTATCTTTTTCATTGTTTTTTAAAATATTCGTTTAAGCACTTCTCAAATTTTTCTAAATCTTCGTTTTTTACACGAAATCCAGATGCCTGGGCATGACCTCCAAAAGTTATTAAAAAATCTGAACAAGTTTTCATTGCCTCCACAGAGTTTGTGCCTTTAGGGCTTCTTACAGAACCACAGCTTTCCTTATCGCCCTTCTTAAAAATAAAAGTTGGCTTTTCGTATCTTTGAGAAGGGCGATAAGGAAAGCTGTGG
>Ga0209542_10010767_pt1 | contig 16404 bp, 15 predicted proteins | sample RifCSPhighO2_01_FD_184028 | JGI IMG/M metagenome (GOLD analysis project Ga0209542, IMG submission 184028) | Soil microbial communities from Rifle, Colorado - Rifle CSP2_plank highO2_0.1 (SPAdes) (version 2) | ecosystem: Environmental > Terrestrial > Deep subsurface > Rock core/Sediment ...
GTAGGCGGAAACCGTATTCAACCAATGTTTTTTTGCGGGCATGGTCGCCGTTATACATACTGCGCAATTGGGGCATGGAAATGTGGGACTCATCAACAATGGTTAAAAATTCGCCCTTGCTTTTAAAAAAGTCTATGAGAGTGTAAGGCGGATCGCCGGGCTTGCGGAAATCCAAATGCATTGAGTAATTCTCGATGCCATGGCAGTAGCCGGTTTGGCGCATCATTTCAATATCCGAAAGCGTCCGCTCTTTGAGGCGGGTCGCTTCGTTTTCTTTCCCTTCGGCTTTGAGCTTTTTGACGTGTTTCTGGAACTCGCTTTTTATGTTTTCAATGGCGATTCCTATCTTATCGTCAGAGGCGATCCAGTATTTTGCCGGAAAGACGGTTGTTTCAACGATCTTTCCGTATTTTAATTCGCTGTTTTGCAGTTCGTCCTGATCATTCAGGACGGCTTTGTAAAGGTTGCCGATCTTATCTTTGGGGCCGAAAAGTGGATTTCCGAATTTGATTTTTATCACCTCCTGTCCCCCGGGGTTGACTATTTCAATTTCTTTGGCGGATTTTCTGAAAGCGCCGCGCCTTAATTCAATATCCTGCGCGTATTGAAGGCGCAGCAAGTTGTGTACTAGCTCGTCGGGCTTTATTTTTTTATTCTCAAAAATATGGAGGCCTAAGTTTTTGTAGTCATCGGGGTCGCCAAGGTTATAAATGCAGGAAACGGAAGCGACAATAATGACATCATCGCGGCTCATCAATGCTTGCGTCGCGGCATGGCGTAGGCGGTCTATCTCTTCATTTATCTTGGAATCCTTTTCAATGTAGGTGTTGGTGTGAGGGATATACGCCTCTGGCTGGTAGTAGTCGTAATAGCTGACAAAATAATGGACGGCGTTCTTGGGAAAAAATTCTTTTAATTCTTTGTAAAGCTGGGCGGCAAGGGTTTTATTATGCGAAATGACCAATGTCGGTTTGCCGTAATTGGCAATGACATTCGCCATGGTGAATGTTTTGCCCGAACCGGTTACGCCCAAAAGTGTTTGGTGCTGTTTGCCGGATTTAAGGCCTTGGGTGAGCTTGGCGATAGCTTCAGGTTGGTCGCCGGTGGGTTTGAATTTGGAGTTTAACTTAAACATTAACTAGACATTGAAAGCTATAAGCTATAAGCTATAAGCTATAAGCTTTGCTTTAAAATGATTAGCTTCTTGGAAGGCAAAATTGAATATTTAGCCGATAAGTACGCTATTATTAATGCCGGGGGTATAGGATACCGTGTATATATAATCCCCAAATTACGGAATATAATATCAAAAAGTCAATTTCCCGTCAAGCAGGAAATTGATCCCGAGCGAAGCCGAGGGATTACCGATAATGTTCGGCTTCATATCCATTCCCAACTCAATATGCGCGAAGGCACCTTTGACCTCTACGGCTTTGATAAAAGGGAGGATTTGGATGTTTTTAATCTGCTAATCTCGGTATCGGGAATCGGGCCGAAAATGGCGATGGCGATTCTAACCACGATCGAGCCCCAACATCTCAAAGCGGCAGTTGTAAATGAGGACAGTAATTATCTGAAGAAAGTTTCAGGATTGGGGCCCAAGACTGCCCAACGGTTAATTTTAGAGTTGAAAAATAAAGTGGATCACATTGATCTGGGCGATATGGTCGGCATCAATTTGACCGACGAAAGCAACGCGGTGGAGGCATTAGTTGCTTTGGGTTATGGTCAATATGAAGCCAAAGAAGTTCTCAAAACCACTTCGCGCACGGCCAAGATTGAAGAGCGTGTCCGCGAGGCTCTCAAAATGCTTGGCAAAAAGTAGCACTTGCCCAGCCCAACATCCCTGAAAGTACCGGGTGTCCGTCTACCCAGCGGTAGCCGGCACCCAGTTTTGATGTTACCGAGAAGGTACTGGGCGGAGCTTGTAGAAACAGGAGGGGTCAGCACTTGACGCATTTGGTTAAATAGCATACCTTAATTACGGTTCTATTGTCCCCTAACAATTTCGACAAAAACTTCAATTTGGAGGAAGTATGAAAGTTGGCAATATGCTCTTGGTTTTGGCTCTGCTGGCAATGTCCGTTATGGCTTTTGCCGGCTGTCCCTACGATGGAAGAACGTGCAGTAATCATGAGGGCAGTTATTATGACTGCTTCATCAGTGAAACAGTTTGGACCACCGGGATTGGCTACAACTATTCAGTGGGCAACTTTGGTGGCGGTCATACGCTTGAACTCAATTTCAACAGGCTGGAAGAAGACTATATACGTTTGCATGACTGCTCGTGGAAGAATCTGGGGGAAAGCGGCGGATCACACTTCGGATTTACCTACACCGTATTTAATGTCCGGTCGGCTGTTGAGATAGGCCAGTTTAAACAGGGTGATACCGGGGTCACTTCAAAGATCATGCCTAAACGTGAGGGCGAGTTCGTGATAGGCCTGGGCATAAGTCCATTCAACTCCACAACTCACAGCTTTTGGAACATTGGTTTCATGGCCGGCAGTGGCCCGGGAACTACCACCGAATGGAACTGCGTCCGAGTCGATTGCCCGAAGGGCGAGCAGGGATACTGTAGCGCTTACGCTCAAAAACATATCCCATCAACGCTATCTATGTGGGCCTTGGGATGGGACCCGAAATTGAACGTTACTTTGGTAAAAATGTTGCCTTGAATGTTTCGGTCATGGGCTACACGACGATTTTCAAGCCAACCGGTAATAATCTGCATCAGCCCTGGGAGTACAAGGGCAAGGTCGGTTTGCGATTTTATTTTAACTGATATGTTGATGTCCCTAGCTATTTACGGCTAGGGTTTTTATTTGTTGAGTAGCCAGCGCATAGGCCCAGTATCCCTGAACCTAAAGCTCTATCCCAGCAGTTCCTTTAAGGAACATCCCGCAGGCATAACAGCTTGGTTCTTGCCTTTGAGGCAAGATGTCTATGCCGAGGGCGAAGAAAGGTTTTCCGCAGGAGAAAACCTATTCTGCTTCCGAAGAGGGACTGCTGGGATACGGCGAATGGAAATACCGATAGTTTCAGGGATGATGGGCGAGAGCGAGAGCGCTATGTTTTATGGGATATATTTATGATAAGATGCAAAAAATGAGCAATTCTTTTTTGCAGACAAGTGAATGGTTGGATTTTCAAAAGTCGTTGGGGCGGCAGGTTTGGAATTTTGATAATGGCAAGATTCGGGCCAACATTATCCGCCACGACTTGCCGCTGGGGAAAAACTACTTGTATATTCCCCATGGACCGGAATTTTTAATCGGTGACATTCAAGCTGGACTGGGAAACGAAATTAAAAATTTTACGCAGTATCTTAAACAACTGGGCAAAGAACAGAAGTCGATTTTTATAAAAATGGAACCGTTGGCGGATATTGTGCCGGAGCTGTTATACTCCAGCGGAATAAAGCTTAAGCGAACCGCAAAGCATATCCAGCCGCAGAAAACGGTTATTCTGCATCTGGACTTGCCGGAGGAAGAACTGCTTTCGCGGATGCATCACAAAACCCGCTATAATATCGGCTTGGCCGGGCGCAAAGGGCTTAGATTGACTGGAGGAGATGATATCGGCGAATTTTGGAAATTGCTTAAAAAAACGGCTAAGAAAGATAAATTTTTTACTCACGAGAGGGAATACTACGAGAAACTGTTGAATTTTTTTAGCGGCGATAAGGAACTGAAAACTAAATTATATTTTGTTGAACACGAGAACAAAAAATTAGCCGCGGCCATTATTGGACTTTTCGGCGATACGGCTTATTATCTCCACGGGGCGATGGACAGGGACTATCGTCCGCTCATGGCGCCATACTTTATGCACTGGGAAATCATGAAGAAGCTACAAGCTACAAGCTACAAGCTGTATGATCTCTGGGGCGTTGACTCCCGCAAGTGGCCGGGCGTAACACGCTTCAAGCTTGGTTTTGGTGGCGATGTTGTGGAACGCCCGGGCTCATTTGACCTTCCCCTTGCCAAACTTTGGTATTTGGTGTATAAGATAGCTAGGAAGTTCTTATGTTCCTAAAAAATCAAAAAGCGAGATGAAACATGGGACACGATTCTAATTATCTTGAATATCACGGAAGCGTGGCACAAAGAATCATTAGAGAATTAAACGAGAAAAGCGAAAGGCTTCTGGCGCAAGCAAGGTTGCTGGCGCGGATGTCCCGCAAGGAGGACGAGATTGGATCTGATAAAGAAGCTGGCGACTGAAAAATGGATTCGCCGTTTTTTAAAAGGACTAACCGTTGCCGGTTGGCTGGTTCCGCTGGTTATTATCTCCGCGCCCTTGCTGATTCAACTGGGCCTTGAAAAATCGTTTTCAAAGAAGAGAATAACCGGTGATCATAGATAAGGCGGCGCTACTGATTCTGAACAAAAAGCAAAGCAAATTCCTCGTGTGCAGGCCCAATAAGCATAACGAACAATATATTATGCCGGGCGGGAAAATTGAGGAAGGCGAGTCCGATGTGAAATGTCTTGTCCGTGAGATCAAGGAGGAATTGTCGGTCAAGGTAAATCCACTATCGCTTTCCTGCGTTGGAATTTATTCCGGCCCCACTGCATTAGAACCGGAGCGCATTGTCAGAATGCGGGTTTATGCCGGTAAAATTATCGGTGTGCCCAAAGCATCTTCTGAAATCCTGTCGCTCCATTGGATAGGCAAGAACGACCAGACGAATGAAAAAGTGTCTTTATTCATCCGGCAGGTGCTGATGCCCGATCTGATCTTAAGGGGAATTTTAAAATAGCGCACAGAAATCCACGATCCCGCAAGGGGTCTTTTTTTATCCTTATTTTTAATATATATTGCCAGTATGTTTAAGACGGGCTTATTGGACAAAGTTTTATACAGAGTTAAGAGGATGATACCCAAACCGGTCTTTAACTTTTTTGCGCCCACATATCACGCCGGTTTGGCCTACGCCGGGGCTCTCTTTTACGGTTTTCCGTCGCGCTCAATGAAAGTTATCGGTGTAACCGGAACTAAAGGCAAGTCAACGACGGTTTTTTTAATCACCAAAATTTTAGAGGCGGCTTATCCGCGCAAGGTGGCCGCTATCGGCTCGCTGGGATTTAAAATAAAAGACAAAGAGTGGCCCAACACGCTCAAAATGACCATGCCAGGACGGATGAAATTGCAGAAATTTTTGAAAGAAGCCAAAGATTCCGGCTGTGAATATGTTGTGATGGAGGTGACATCCGAGGGCATCGCCCAAAAAAGGCATCTCGGCATCAGCTTTGATTGCGCCGTTTTCACCAACTTGCACAAAGAGCACATTGAAAGTCACGGCTCTTTTGAAAATTATTATGCCGCTAAGCGGAAGTTGTTTGAGCTGACAACTAATATCCACGTAATTAATGCCGAGGATCCGCACGCAAATTTATTTGGCGACTTTTCGGCAAAAAGGAAAATTTTTTACGGCTTAACAAAGGGGGAAATGGTTGCCCGCGATGTAAAGTTGCGGGAAAATGGGATGGAATTTGATGTTTACGGCACAAAATTCAATACTTATCTGGCGGGAGAGTTCAATGTTTTTAATTGTCTAGCGGCTTTGTCCGTGGGTGCAATGTATGGAATTGATCTGCCGACGATGAAACCGGTTATTGAAAATATAAAAATGATTCCCGGAAGGATGGAATTTGTTCAGAAAGAACCATTTACGGTTGTCGTGGATTATGCGCACACCCCGCAAAGTCTCGAACTGGTGTACGAGACTTTGCGAAGTCAAATGTTCCGCCTTCGCCGAGGTTTCGGCGGGCAGGCAAATGCCAAAAATCAAAAGTTGGTTTGTGTGCTCGGCGCGGCGGGCGGAGGAAGGGATAAATGGAAACGGCCGGAATTCGGACGCATCGCCGCGGAATACTGTGACGAAATAATTCTGACCAACGAAGACCCATATGACGAAAATCCAGAAGCAATTTTGGAAGAAATTGCTTCTGGATTTTCGTCAAGTTCAAAGTTCAAAGTTCAAAGTTCAAAACTATTGAAAATATTGGATCGCAGAGAAGCAATCGTGACGGCCTTGACAGACGCGCGGGAAGGCGATACTGTGATCATAACCGGCAAGGGGAGCGAAACTTCCATGGCTTTAGCCGGAGGCAAGAAAATTCCCTGGTCCGACGCGCAAATAGCGCGAGAACTTTTACAAAAAACCAGTTGACGGGAAAATATAGGCTTCAGGAGTTTTTGAGTGAATCAATATCCAGATGCTTCTACCGATGCAGTTTTATTTTTTGATTCCTGCGCTATACAGTTTGATGATTGTGACCGGCAATTAAACTGCCTTACCCGAAAAGAAATTTTTTGCATTCATCGTCTTAAATTCAAAGCCATTGCGCTTTACCCGAAAAAGTTTGCTTATTTATTGGGCAAAAAAGACGACGAAGTGGTTATTATATTTGTCAGGTTTATCCATAAGTTAGTTAAGGTCAAACCGATTATTAGTCGGAACGCTTTGACAGGCAAACTGAATTTTTTAATAGTTACTAATGACAATAAATTTTTTGATGTTGCCAAGCGCCGTTATAATCAGCGCAGACACAAGAAACTGGATCTAGTATTTGTCGGCGGCAAGAAAGATGGTTACATCCTTTCTCAAGGCATGAAGTTCCACATCGTGAACTTAAGACAAAAATCGGAAACCGGCTACATAATTGAGAATAAAAGAAATCTTGTTGACAAGATTAGTGTCCGGTGGGGCCAACTTCAAAAGTTGCGCGGCCATCTGTAAGAGCTTTTTATGGAGCACAATCCGATTGCGCTCCATTTGTTTACCTGCTTTTTTTCTTGTGGTAATATATAAATTATGGATGCCCCGAATGTTGAACCGCAATTGATTGCCAGAACCGAGCGCCGGCCAAAACTGGAGGGCCCCGGTGTTTTTTGGGCGCTTATTATTCTGATGCTGATTCTTTTGGCCTTGGCTGTAGTTATGTTTGGCCGGTTGGAAGGGGAGATTGGCGGCAATAACACTCTAACCGTAACTCCTTCTCCTGAAGACAGGCAATCCCGCACTTATACTGTTTTTTATAAAAATGGAGTTTTCAGTCCAACCAACCTGCGCATTCATGCCGGTGATACGGTTAAATTCAAAAACGAGGGCATTCTGCCGATTCGTGTTATTTCTGACCCGCACCCCGGACACGACAGTTTGAATGGTTTTGACAGTATTGGCGATATGCCACAAAACAGTTATTTTATTTTTACTTTCGCGGCTAAGGGTGTCTTCGGGTATCATAACGAAAAAAACATAAACGAAACCGGAACAATAATGGTCAGGTAAGTTCAAATTTTAAATCCGTGAAGATAAGATTGGATCTTTTTGCCAAAGAAGCCGTATTATTCTTTTTTACCTTGGCCATAGGAATTTATTCGGCTTACCGTTATTCTCTTGAAACAGCGGTAAAGACGGAACGTCAGCTACACTTTTCTCCGGGCGATATACTGTTCTCAATTATTTTCCTCTCCCTCTTTTTTATAATTTTTACCCGCTTTAAAAAAGCGGCAAAATACTCTTTCCGCATTTTTCTTATTCTGCTTATATTTTTTGGCGCTCAAGCGGTTCTGGGCGTTGTTTTTGGTCCTCCCCTTGATAACCTTCTGTCTTTGGCTATTTTATTGCTCTACCTTTTTATGCCCAACATCCTTGTTCAGGATATTGCGGTGGCCTTTGCTATTGGCGGCATCTCGTCTGTTTTTGGAATAAGCATTATGCCCGGCATAGCCGCTGTGCTGTTAGTTGCGTTGTCGGTTTATGATATTGTCGCGGTTTATAAGACCAAACATATGATCGCTTTGGCCAAAGAAATGGTTTCCAGCGGCGCCATATTCGGCTTTATTATTCCGGCGGACTGGAAAGATTTCTTTTTTTCCCGCCATGAGGCGCATGTAGGGGAGAGGTTCATGATTCTTGGCTCCGGCGATGTCGGTTTGCCTTTGATTTTATCGGCTTCAGTGGCTACGACCTCTCTTTCGGATGCTGTAGTGGTGGCCCTATTTTCTATTGCCGGTCTTTTCGTGACGCACCTTTTATTTGTAACGCAGGAGGGCAAAAGGCGTCCGATGGCCGCTTTGCCTCCGATTGCGACCATGACGGTCATCGGATACCTTGTGACAATCTTATTTTAAAATGCGTCTAACTTTCTACGGCGGGTCCAAATTGGTTACTGGCGCTAACTACCTTCTTGAAGCGGGCGGTCTTAAGGTGTTGATTGATGTCGGTTTGTTTCAAGGTTCCCGTTTCAGCGAAGAGTTGAATTATGAGGATTTTAAATATGATGCCAAAACAATTGACTATGTGTTCATAACTCACAGCCACATTGACCACATTGGCCGTTTGCCCAAACTTTACGGCAGCGGTTTTAGGGGAACGGTTTATGCGACTGAACCGACCAAAGCGATTATGGAAGTGGCTTTGCCGGATACGCTGGACAAAACGGCGCTTGAAGGCCGCGAGATGGGGCATCCGCCTCTGTTCAGTCAAGAGGATATGGAGGGCGTCTTGAATTTAACTCACGCCGTTAAATACCGCGAAGAGATTAAATTAAATGAAACCGTTACGGCGACTTTTCATGACGCCGGCCACATACTGGGTTCAAGTTTGATTGAATTTGTGGTGCAAGAGAACGGCCAGAACAAAAGAATGCTTTTTACGGGCGATCTGGGCAACCCGCCGGTGCCGATTTTGGCGCCCATTGACTATGTTCCGGATGTTGATTATCTGATTTTGGAATCAACTTACGGCGACCGCCTGCACCCTTCCAAGGAAGAATGCAAACAAAAACTGCAATCGGTGATCGTTGACGGCGTTAAAAGAGGCGGCGTGATAATGATTCCGTCGTTTGCCGTGGAGCGCACGCAAGACCTTTTGTTTTATATTGACGAACTTTTGCACCAAAATCGGATGCCCCGCATTCCTATTTTTTTGGATAGCCCCTTAGCGATCCACATTACCAAGGTCTATGAACGCTTTACTGATTATTTTAATCCTGCTGCGGCTGATTTTTTGAGACAGCACGGAGGCCTGTTTAAATTTGACTGGCTGACTTTTACTCCCACCACCGATGAATCCAAAAAAATCAATGATGTTCCGCCGCCCAAGATAATTATTGCCGGGTCGGGCATGTCCCAAGGCGGGCGGATTATACACCATGAACGGCGATATCTGCCTGACCCCAAAAGCACCATTTTGTTTATCGGCTATCAGGTTAAAGGATCGCTAGGGCGGCGGATATTGGATAAGGAGCCGGAAGTCAAGATTTTGGGCGAGAAGGTGCCGGTTAAATGCTTCGTTGAGGCCATCAGCGGATTTTCAGCCCATGCCGACCAGCTCGGCCTTGTTAAAATGACCCATGAAGCCACCCGGGGGCGGGGGCTCAAAAAAGTTTTTGCCGTTCAGGGAGAAGATTACTCCGCGCGGGCTTTAGCGGTAAAGATTAAATTGGACATGGGTATTGAGGCAATCGCTCCTGACAGCAATCAAAGTTTTGAGTTGTAAGTTCTCTAACTTGCTTTTTCTCTAATTTATTATATAATATTGGAATATGAATAATTTTCGCGTTGAAAACCTTACAATTCCCACTGAACTTCCGATGATAGCTCTGAAGAATATGGTCCTCCTGCCCAAGGTGGTTATACCGCTTACAGTACAGCGGTCTAACTCGGTCGGAGCTCTTGAAAGCGCTATCGCCAACGACCGTCTGGTCTTTTTTGCCACGCAAAAAAATATTGAGGATGATGTCCACCGGGATGATATTTACAATGTTGGCACCATCGGCCGGATTGTTTCTGTGTTTAAACTGCCCGACGGCTCTTCCAAGGCGGATGTTGAAGGCATTGTCCGCGCCAAGATCACCAAGGTCATATCCGAAACCCCGTTTTTCAAAGTGACGACCGAGCCCTACTGGTTAAGGGCGCATAACACTCTTGAAGAAAAGGCATTGTTAAGGCGGGTCGTTGACTTGTTCAAACAGGTCACCGAAACGCGCTCATATCCGTCAACGGCACCGGAATTCGTATATATGCTTTCACAGCTCAAAGACCCTGAACAGGTTATCAGCTTAGTCGTGGCTAATATAAACTTAGAAACGGCTGATCAGCAAAAGATCCTTGAGATCAATGATATTTCGGAAACCCTTAAAGCGCTTAGTGTCGTTTTAACCCGCGAGTTGGATATAATTGAAGCCGAGAAAAGCGTTGTCAAAGAAACCAAAAAACAGATAAATAAAATGCAAAAGGAGCTTTTCCTGCGCGAGCAGATGAAAAGCATTGAAAAGGAATTGGGCGTAGATGACGAAAAAGACGATATTGATTCTTTAAAGGTAAAAATCAAAGCCGCTGGCATGCCTAAAACAGTAGAAGAAAAAGCGGCCAAAGAATTAAATCGTTTGGCCAAAATGCCGTCCATGAATCCGGAGTCATCTTATTTGAGAACTTATCTTGACTGGCTGGTTGAAGTGCCTTGGTCAAAAAAAACCAAAGAGAAAATTAATCTTAAAGAAGCCGAGAAAATTCTTAATAAAGACCATTACGGTCTGCCCAAAGTTAAGGAGCGCATTTTAGAATATTTGGCCGTGCAAAAGCAGGTTGGTAAACTTAAGGGGCCGATACTTTGCTTTGCCGGACCTCCGGGCACGGGCAAGACCTCCATCGGTCAGTCAATCGCCCGAGCTTTGGGACGCAAATTCATCCGAGTTTCGCTCGGGGGTTTACGGGATGAAGCCGAAATCCGTGGCCACCGCAGAACCTATGTTGGAGCTTTGCCGGGAAGGATAATTCAGAGCATTCACAACGTTAAAATTAAAAATCCGGTTTTTATGCTTGATGAAATTGACAAAATTGGCATAGATTTTCGCGGCGACCCCTCATCAGCGCTTCTGGAAGCTCTCGATCCCGAACAGAATCATTCATTTTCGGATCATTATTTGGAAGTGCCTTTTGACTTGTCAGAAGTGATGTTTATTACCACGGCCAATAATTTAGAAACGATTCCTCCGGCATTGCGCGACCGTCTGGAGATCATTGAATTCCCGGGCTACTCCGAAGACGAAAAACTTCACATTGCCAAAAAGTTTTTAATGTCCAAACTGATGGATAGCCATGGTCTTAAGTCCAGCGTTTTGACGGTGGCCGATTTGGCTATTTCAGATATTATAAGAAATCACACGCGGGAAGCCGGTGTCCGCGAGTTAGAGCGGCAGATAGCTTCGGTTATCCGAAAAGTTACCAAGCAACTGGTGGAATCTAAATCCAAGAAGAAAATAATCTTGACCAGAACCGATATTCCAAAGTATCTTGGGCCCATAAAGTATTCTCATCAAAAAGGAGAGGATAAAGATGAGGTCGGAGTTGTTACGGGTTTGGGTTGGACTCCGGTCGGCGGAGAGGTTTTCTCCATTGAGGCGACAAAAATGCCGGGCAAGGGACGGCTTATTTTGACTGGCCAGCTTGGTAATGTAATGAAAGAGTCGGCGCAGGCGGCTTTAAGCTATGCTCGCGCGCGGGCGGCTAGGCATGGCGTAAAAGAAGATTTTGTTAAGGATGACATTCATATCCATGTGCCAGCCGGCGCAATTCGTAAAGATGGCCCTTCGGCGGGCATTGCCATGACAACCGCATTGGTTTCACTGTTTTTAAGTAAACCGGTACGCAAAGAAGTCTGCATGACTGGAGAAGTAACGCTCCGCGGCAAGGTGCTGGAAATCGGGGGACTCAAAGAAAAGATATTAGCCGCGCATCGCGCGGGATTAAAAACCGTCATTATCCCGCTGGAAAATAAAAAAGACCTTGAAGATATCCCCAAAGAAGTCAAAAAGGATATGAAGTTTGTGTTTGTGAAATCCATGGACGAAGTGCTGAAAGTCGCCTTGCGTTGACTCGCTCCGCCTAGCACCTTTCGGAAATTGGGTATCCTTGCAAATGCCGTAGAGATGGGATATAATATTTCTTAACAGGAGGTTGGTGTGGCGGAAGTTATTAAGATTTTTAATATTGAGGAAGGGGCAACGCCCAATGGCCGGTACAGAATAACGGTCACATATAACGGAAAAGTTGTTGACATATTCAGCAGAAATACAATGTCTGCGGCGCAATCAGCGCTTATCGCGGCAGGTTACCGGCGCCTAGTTTGGACTAGGGGCGAAAGAGTTATACTTCAGGAACAAGAACGATAGCTGGCATATTTTGCCGGCTTTTTTAATACCGTGGGAATCTGCTATACTTTCAATATGCCCTGGTTGAAAGCGAACAGAAAATTTTTATATGCCACTTCAGTTTTAATCGGTACCATGGTGGGAGTGGGGGTTTTTGGAATTCCCTTGGCATTTTCTAAATCTGGTTTTTTGGTCGGCCTTGGTTTTATGATTGCCATTGGTTTGGCGATGCTCCTGACTTACTATATGTACGGCGAGGTTGTTTTGCGGACGGAACAGCTTCATCAGCTCGTCGGCTATACCGGCAAATATCTCGGCCCTTGGTGGAAAAAGTTTATGCTTTTTGCCGACACTTTGAGCATCTATGGCGGCCTTTTGGCCTACATCATAATCGCCGGCGATTTCTTGAGTTATATTTTTTCCGGTTTCTATTACGCGACCCCAACTTTTTACAGCATTTTATTTTTTGCGATTTTTTCGATATTGCTCTATCTGGGTTTTCGCGCTGTCGCATGGCTGGAGATCGGCTTGGTCGGCATCTACAGTTTGGTGATATTGATAACTTTTATTTTTGGGCTGCCCAAAGTCCAGCTGCCCAATCTTATGACTTTCAGTCCGGGCGCGTGGTTTCTGCCTTATGGCGTATTGCTTTTTGCTTTTGCCGGAATGTCGGCAATACCTTTGCAGCGAAAAATTTTGCAGGGGCAGGAGCACAACCTAAAAAAATCCATTACTTTGGCGGTCGGAATCGTGGCGATATTGTATTTACTTTTTGCTTTCACTATCGTGGGTATAGTCGGCGAGGCCACGCCGGATACCGTTTCGGGATTGTTTGAGTTTATCGGAGGCAGAATGGTTTTTTTGATAGCCCTGTTTGGGATTTTAGCCGTTTCAACTTCTTATCTTACTTTGGGTATGGCCATTTATGATGTTTTTCGTCTGGATTATAAGTTAAAAAATATGCCGGCTTGGCTTTTGGTGGTTCTGCCGCCGTTTATTTTATACTTAAGCGGTTTGCGGACATTCGTTGACGTCATTAATGTTGCCGGTGCCGCGGCGATCGCGCCGATTTCATTGATACTTATCGCCACTTTTGCCAAAGCGAAAGGTCAAGGCGACCGCGTGCCGGAATATTCCGTCAGCGTACCCAAATGGCTGATGCGCGTTTTGATATTAATTTTTTTGGGAGGAGCCATCTATGCTCTCGCATTTAATTAAATTGCTGAAAATAAACCGGCAAAAGGGGGAAATCCTTGTTTTTTATTTGCTTCTTTTTGCCATTCCGTTCCAAACACGGAAAATTTTATTTCAGTCGGGCTGGGGATTTAATGAATGGAGGTCGTTTAGCGTATATTTCACGGACATCTTGTTTATCGCCCTGTTAATGATATGGGTGATAAACAAAGTCAACCTTCGTCCCGAGCTCAGGTCGAGGGAAAGTCAACCTTCGTCCCGAGCTCAGGTCGAGGGAAAGTCAACCTTCGTCCCGAGCTCAGGTCGAGGGAAAGTTAAAATTACAATTCAAAATTTAAAATTTCTGAAATCGGATACCTTTTTATTAATTTTTTTGGGGGTTGCGTTGCTGTCAATTAAAAATTCAACAGACACTAAATTAAGTCTCTTCTCCTTTTTGCGTCTTATGGAATTTGCCGCTCTGTATTTTTATATAAAATCTAACGCTGTCAGGCTATTGGCTAATGGCTATTGGCTATTGGCTATTCTTGCCGGTGGTCTCTTCCAATCCCTCATCGCCATCGCCCAATTTCTAAAACAGTCTGCTATCGGCTTACGGTTTCTGGGCGAGAGCGTCATCGCGCCGGATATGGAAGGCGTGGCGGTATTTTATAATTCAGTAGGCGAGAAAGTGATGCGCGCCTATGGCACAACGCCGCACCCCAATATTTTAGCCGCCTATCTGCTGCTTTCCATTTTTTGTTTTTATTATTTATCTTTTGCGAAAATCAAATACTATTGGCTATTGGTTATCGGCTATTCACTAGTTTTATTTGGATTTTTTGCAACCTTTTCACGGATTACCATTTTCATTTGGCTTTTAGCGGCTTTGGCGCTGGTTATGTTGGTAAAAAGAAAATGGCGGGCGGAATACAAAGCGGCCATTTTCAAAATAATTATTGCTACCGCGGTTACCTCGGTAATTTTTGTCGCGGCTTTCTGGCCGGCGGTATCGGCCAGAATTAAAATTTCCGGCGGAGATGAAGCGGTAAAATTCAGGGTTTTTTACAACAAAGAAGCTCTGCGCAGCGGCTCGGGCATATTAAATATTAACTGGCTTGGCGTTGGCACAGGCAATTTTGTGAACTGGCTCATGAAATATGACAATAAGCTACCCCGCTATATGTATCAGCCGGTGCATAACATTTATCTCCTGCTCTATTCGGAGACGGGCATTTTGGGAGCCGGAGCCTTTGTCTTATTTGTGCTGGCATTGATAAAAAATTTTATGGCAAAGCGCAAGCCGATTTCTTTGGAAAGCGCTTTTATTTTGACAATCGTTTTATCCATTCTCACCATTGGTTTTTTTGACCATTTTCCATGGACTCTTCAGCAGGGGCGGTTGATGCTGTGGCTTTCTCTGGCCGGATTGACACTATAGTTTCAATCTGTTAATACGGCTCTTGAGTTCTTGAACAACTTGGAGGTTGTCGTGCAAAAAATGCTTTTTTCTTTGGTCATTTTGACTGCTCTGTTTTGTCTAATTGTATTGGGTGCTGATTCAGTTGCCGCTGACGCAGAATCAGACAAATTGCTTCACTCCGAAGGAATTATGAGCGTAAGCGAATTTGAATCTTTGCTTGCCGTATCCGGCAAGCCGATAGAAGCATATTTTGACACTGTTTCCCGTGGTAAGGAGATGTCCCAATACGCAGTGCGATTGGAAGGCCGTGTCAATTTTGGCGGGCTTGAATTGGTTGCTTTTACCACTGACCACCATATCGTTGCCGGAATGAGCGGAAGTCCGGTCTATATTAACGATAGAAAGTTCTGCGCGCTGTCTTATTCATTTGGCGGTTTTATCCCGCCCGGAGAGCCCAAGTGGGGCGCTTGCACGCCTCTTGAATATATGCTGAACGAGTCAGCTTCGGGTCTGGCGCAAAACTCTGCAGCATTACCCGCGTCCTTTACTTATAAAGGAATGGCGTTCAGTGAAATATCGCTTGGAAGCGAAATGGTCTCTGAAACGATGCTGAAGCAAATGGCTGCCAGCGGCAATATCGGCAAAGAATCGATTGACGCAATTAGCCGTTTAAGGTTTAACTTTACCGTCGTTGACAGCGACCAATCCGGCAGTTCCGAAAAAACCTGGAACCCGATGCTTAAGGCGGGGATGCCTATTAAAGCGGACCTTATTCAATGGCGTGATGAAAAGAACAAAACAGTTTCTATCGGCGCGCTTGGCACGATCTCTCACATAGATAAAAATGGGCGCATTTACGCTTTCGGCCATCCTTTTTTCGGAACAGGCAAAGTCAAATGTATTTTTCGAACTTGTGAAATTCTCGGGACGGTCATCAGTGATTACGACTCGTTCAAAATAGGCGGAAGGGATTCAGATATTCTTGGCTTGATTGACCATGATTCCCGCTATGGAATTTATGGACAGATCGGTTCCTCCGATGTATTGGAAGAATTACCCATGGTTTCAGTTGAATTCCGCAAGGAGGGAATTAGAGTGGGGGCGTATAAGATATGGGTTGCGGAGACTTCGTATGGGGTTTTATTCTTTGAGTACGCTCTTTCTGTGGTCGGTTCTTTAAGCGGAGCCCCGCTTGGGCAAGCCGTTGTTATGACCGATCTCGGCGGAACCGTTGCTTTATCCGGTTTTGATTCCATAAATTTTCAGGAGCTGTATTCGCCGGTTACTTTTTCTTTTGGCGGCGAAACAGTCAGTGTTTCCTCATATTCTATCGCTCTGCGGGATTTTCTGTACGGGGTCTACGGATTTATTACCGCCAGTAATTATAAATTCAAGATCCTTGGCGTTAATCTTGTCGCCGATTTTATTCCCGGCAAAAAACAAAATATGAAACTTGCCACTTATAAATTTCCGGCCAAAGTAATTTATGGCCAGAATCCGGTGCTTGAGATACGTTTTGTCAGCGAGGATAATTCTCTGGCGATAGAAAAGCGGCTTACTGTAAAAATCGACTGGGATCAGGTGGAAAAGCCGGTTTATTCAAGGTCAACCAAGGATACGGAAAAAGAAGGGGAGAAAAGG